>JADMIO010803684.1_pt1 | contig 27806 bp, 21 predicted proteins | sample 8958161 | NCBI WGS metagenome assembly JADMIO01 (sample SAMN16585339, study PRJNA669376) | soil metagenome | isolation source: Crop rotation soil | place: USA: Cullars Rotation, Alabama | collected 2011
GCCGCGACTTCAAGTCACGTGAATTCCAAGCTTCGGATCCCACTGTGCTGGAAAGAAGCGCGTTCACTTTGTGATGCAGAAGCCCTTCACAGCAGACCTCTTTGCCCGCAGCATACGCGCGGCATACGGCACAATGATCCGCGACCGGCGTGTTTCCTTCCGCCATTCTGTTCAGATCAAGCCTGTATCGGCAGTCCTGGTGCAGGAAAAAGGAAACCAGCCTCTGCATGCGACGACCATCATGGATTTAAGTCAGACCGGGCTGTGCATTCAAACGCTGGAAATCCTCCCACTGAACGCGACTGTGGAGTTGGAATTTCAATTGCCCGAGAGTAAAGAGATCATTCATTTGGCGGGGAGCGTCATGTGGACGCGCGCCTCAGGGCGGACCGGCATCAAGTTCAGCCGTATTGCAGCAACGGACCAGAAGAACCTGACTGCATGGCTGGACTCGCTCCTGCCCTATAAGGTCGATGTGATTCCAAGACCCGTAGTGCGCCACGAACACCATGCAGTGGAGATACACGCTTAATCTTCCACCCCTAAGACTCAGGTACGCGCAAAATCTATATATCCACGCTCGGGGTCTGTACTGATCAGCTTAACCCGAAGCTTATCGCCTGTATCCACGCTGTGGCCTTGCACCAGCAGCCCTTCAACATGTGGTTTGAGCACGCGAACAAAAGTTCCGTGGGGTGTGACGCCTGTAACTATGGCATCGAAGATCTGACCTATCCTGCTGCTCATGCTCACCGCGGCAATGCGCTTTGACATCGCGCGTTCCACCTTGCGCGCCGCATCTTCTTTGGCGGTGCAGTTGGCTGCGACATTGGCAAGCTCATCGTCAGAGTACGGGCTCTTCCCGTGCGCCAGCAGGGACTTGATGAGCCGTTGCGTAACAACGTCAGCAAAGCGGCGGTTGGGCGCGGTGGAGTGCGTGTAATCCTGCACCGCCAACCCAAAATGTCCGGGCGAAGGCTGGCCCGGCCGTTCCAATACATACTCGCCCGGGCCCATTAACTTGATTACCGCAAGAGATAAGTCGGCAAAGTGGTCGGGATCGGCCTGCTTGCGTGTTTGCAGGAAATTATTGAGCGCTTTGGAGTCAGGTGCAGCGGGAAGCTTTCCACCCTGCTGCGCTGCCAGCGCAACAATGCGGTCCCAGCGCTCCGGCGTCTTTACCACGCGGCGGATCGAGGAGACCCCGGCCTCTTCCAGAGTGCGTGCCACCACGCCGTTGGCGGCGATCATGAAATCCTCAATCAGCTCCGTGGCGCGGTTCTTTTCCTGCTTTTGCAGATCAACAATCTGCTCATTGAGCACCACTGGATGCACTTCAGTGGTTTCAATATCGAGCGCTCCGTGCTGATGGCGTTCATTCTTGAGCGCCTGCGCCACTTCATCCTGCAGCTTGAGTTGCGTTTGAAGCTCCAGTGACGCCGCGACCTTGGCCGGCGCCGGCCCGCGCCCTTCAAGCCACGCTCCCACTGCGTTGTAAGCAAGCTGGGCTTTGTTGACAACCAGAGCGCGATAGATATCGTGCTTTTGCACCTCGCCATTGCGATCAACGATGAATTCAGTTACCACGCTCAGCTTGCCATTCACTTCCAGCAGGGAAGTAGTGCCGGTGGAAAGCTGTTCCGGCAGCATGGGAAAGTTTCGGACGCCGGTGTAGACGGTGACGGTCTCTTTGGCGGCATGGCGGTCAATGGGCGTATCCTGCTGCACAAACGCATCAACGTCGGCTATGCCGACCATGACCTTGGTCGTACCATCGGGCAGCTTTTCCGCATATTCGATCTGGTCAAGATCGCGCGAGGTGTCATTGTCAATCGATGACCAGAGCAGGTGGCGTAGATCGCGGACCTGGCCGTCAGACTTGGGCTGCTGCGCTTTGATCTGAGCGAGCTGCGTGAGGACTTCCGGCGGAAAATCCGGTTCAAAGCCGTTTTCCAGCATGATCTGTTTGGCTGCTGCCTGAAGATCAAAGTGGGAAGGGTGTGCGTTGTTCATAGTGAGAAGGACTGCGCAGGAAGATTAACACACGGGTTTGCGCGATAAAAAGAAAGGCCGCCAACGCAGGCGGCCTTGTTACAGTGAAAGAATCTACTATCGGACGAACGTCCCCACAAACGCGCTCCGCTTATCATGCAGCGTCCAGGAGGTATCCAGGTCATTGCCACGATATTCATCGGTCATGGCGACGGCGGGCATGGCATGCGCAGTCTGGGTGAGCGGCTGGTAGAAAGTGTCCTCATTACCGCAAAGATGGTCTTTGTCGCCGATGGCGCGTGTTTCCACTGTGACCAACTCGCCGGCCTGCAAGCGCGCACGGGCGCTATGCTGGCCTGCGGCGACCTCCATGTCAATCGGTGCATCAATAGCGCGGACCACGTGGCGCAGGAGTTCGCCGCCCATCTCCTGGGCAAAGTTGATCAGCGCCTGGCGTTGCTGCGGAGTGGCCTGGCGATCAATCAGCAACACTGATTTCGCGGGATAAGGATTTCCGTAAGGATCGCCCAGCGTGGCATTGGCTTTGATGGCGCCGACCACGGTCAACCCTGCGAGGGAGACGCCGTCCCACTGGCCCTCAGTGATGTGCCAGGCAACAATCGCCTCCTGGCCGGTCAGGTTCATCTCGCTATTGGCGAAGCACTGCCCAACGTAAACGTCGGCACTGCGGGTTTCAAGGTACTGGCCCTTGATCTGCGGCTGCGACGCCGCCAAACCGATAGTCGTGAGAGATATGAGCAAAACTGAGAGAACGAAAATCTTTCTCATGAGAAAAACTCCTGCTGTATCTATTGTAGGCCCGCCGGAGGCCGTGGTGAACCCCCAAATTTCTCTCTGCCCTCGATATACAAGAGGCTGTAACAGATATTCGCCAGGATCAAAATGAAGAGCGCAGGAATATAGGTCAGAGTGAATCTGAGGGCATAGAGGATGGGTGTATCCGGTAGAAAGCGGTCAACAAAGAGAATTCTTAAGACCACAATCAGCAGCACCAGAACCGAACAGAGCGTGGTGATAATCAGGCCTTTCCCGAATACTTTGTTGCCCAGCGAGATGCCGCGCAAATAGGTCTCAATCAGCCCTCCCGGCTCGTTCACACTTGTGGGGACCACCAGAATAAAAATTGCGGCTGCAACAATGCCGGGTACCACCAGGATCGCTGTCCCGATCAGGGTAGGGAAGCCGATCAAAAGCGAATAGACGAGCGCCGCGGGAAGAAATCTGGTCATATCGGCAAGGACCCTGGGTAGAGTAGCGGGTTGGCCGGAAAGTTGATCGGTCGTGATCCGGCAAACAGCCCGCGCTCCAAGCAGGATTGGAGTCCACAGAGCAAATGTCACGCCGAAGATCGAGATGAATTTGCGTGAAAAGCTCATGGCTTCCCACAGAACACGGGAATCCAATGGTCCCTCTCCGGCGCCTCGAACCATGAATATGGAGATCACCGTCAGCGAAACAATGCCCAGTAAGCCGGCGATCCCCACACCGAGGCAATACAATCGCGCCTGAGCAGCAAACAGCCTCGCCATGCGGACGAGCAGTGATGATGCGTTCATCGCCACTCAGCTTATGGCGGTCACTTGCTGGCGCCGCAGTGGCACCCGCGATCGCCGGAGCAGCAATTGCCCGGCTCGGCCAGTTTGCCGTCAGGGCCGATGCAGGTCTGCGTCATGCCGCACCAGAACAGGCCGTCGCCGGAGCGGGGAACTGTAGGATCGGGCTGCGACCAGATGTATTGGCTCTTCCAATGCAGCGCGGAGCACAGCCCCGGACGATCAGTATTAAAGCGATCAGGTACGTTGCTCATGCTGCGCCTCCCTCATTGCCGTTGCGGGTGATGGCCGCGTGGGCCGGAGCGCCTGCAGCCGCCAAAATGGCCCGCTTCACGGCTACGCGGGCAAGATGGATTTTCTGCGCGTTGTGGCCCAAATTTTTGGCCTTGGAAACCGCCGCTTTTGCGGCTTCATCGGCCGTGGCCGGAGTTATGGCCTTGCCTTGCAGTGCCTGCGCCGCCTCTGTCGAGAGCCAGGGAATCGGCGCTACGTGGCCCATGACCACGCGTGCGCTCTGCACTGTGCTGCCGTTCATCGTGAGCGCGACGGCTGCGGTGGCATAGGGCCAATCAAAGGCTTCCTTTTGCCGGACTTCGTAATGTGCCGCGCGGACGTTCGGGGCCGGTGGAACAATCACATGCGTGATTAGTTCGTCGGGCTGAAGATCGTGCTCGCGCTCCTGGTCAGTTTTGGGAATGACAAAAAACTTTTCGACCGGCACTTCACGCGGGCCGCGTGCGCCAAGAATCCGCAGCTTGGCGTTGTAGGCAATCAGGACTGGCGCAACTGTCGATGGGCTGACGAAGTAAGCAGGGCCATCATTGCCGAGAATGGCGTGATACCGATTGTCGCCTTGCAGGACGAGCGATTTGCCGTCCTTCTGTGCCAGCAATCCATGGCCAGTGCGGAAGTACCAGCAGCGCGGGCGCTGGCAGAGATTGCCGCCGATGGTGGCGACATTCCGGATCTGCGGGCTGGCAGCATCGCCGGCCGCCGCTGCCAGCACGGGATGCTGTTTCTGGATCTGCGCTGCCGCACCGATGCGATCCAGAGTGACCAAGGCTCCCAGTTGCACAGCGCCGCCTTCATTGCCGATGGCATGCAGCCCAGCAATCTGCTTGATGTTTACCAGGCGCTTGGGCGTGGTGATTTCATCCTTCATCAGGGAGAGCAGATCACTGCCACCGGCAAGTATTTCCACCTCACCCCAGCTCTTTCCCAGCAGGGCGGGCACTTGCTCCGGGCTTGTGGGACTGGAGTATTCAAACGGTCGCATTGCTGCCTCCTTTCTGATTGAGGGCTGCCAAAACGCGGTCCGGCGTAAGCGGCAGGAAAGGCACACGTACGCCAATGGCATTGGCTACTGCATTAGCAATCGCCGCCACGGGCCCGACAGTGGGCGGCTCGCCCAAGCCGATGGGCCCGCGCTCATCGTAGCCTTTGCCGGTCATCATGTGGACAACCAGCTCGCCGACATCGCCGATACCGGCGAGGCGGTAGAAGTCCATATTGGGGTTGAGCATCTGCCCCAGGTTTGAATCCATGACTTTTTCTTCGTACAGAGCGGAGGCGACGCTCATAATCAGGGCGCCGTATACCTGGCTCTCCGCGGTCTTCATGTTGATGATGAGCCCGCAGTCCTGCACGCAGACCATCTTGTTCATCTTGACAATGCCGGTTTCTTTATCGACAGAGACATCGGCCATCACGGCACCGCCGACGCCGGAGGAGATCAGGTCGCCGGGGCCGGGATTCTTGCCGACAACCGTAATGGGCTGCGTGCCCAGGCGGGCGCAGGCATCTTTCCAGCTCAAGCTGCGTGAAGGAGCGGACTTTACACGGATGGCGCCGTTTACCGCTTCCAGCTCTTCCGGTTTGGCGTTGAGTGCGCCGGCCACTTTGGCAAAGAGCTGATCGCGGGCATCGACTGCTGCGCGGCGCGTAGAGGAACTGACGCCGCCAATCGTGGTGCTGCCGCCGGAACCGCCATCGGCAGGATATTGATTGTCACCGATTTGCAGCTTGATTTTATCGATCGGCAAACCAAGCGTGTCACCGGCGACAATCAGAATGCAGGTGCGGGTGCCTGTTCCCAGGTCCTGGCTGCCCATGCGAATGTTTACCGAGCCATCGGAATGGATGCTGAGCTCGCAGTTGCTGTCATGCCCGCGGCCACCCCATGTGTGTATGGCCAGACCGAGACCGCGCGGAGTCGCGCCTGGCTGTTGTCCGCGCGGACGCCAGTTCTTTTTCCAGCCGATCAAGTCGGCAGCCTTGAGCAGCTCGTCGCGGTAAACCTCAGAGCGCGCCGTGACCAGATTCAGGTTCTTCAGCATGAAGTCCAATGGATCCATGTTGAGCTTGGCGGCAGCGTCTTCCATGGCGCCCATCGTGATCAGACAGCCCTGAGGATGATTGGGTGCACGCCATGCACGCGCCGGGCCGATGTTGGTGGCCACGGCAGTGTGCTGCTTGCGCTGATTGGGAATGTTGGTCAGAACATACGGCATGGGCGGAGCGCCGCCTCCGCCGGGGCCTCCGGTACCCCAGGAGTCAGATTGCCAGGCAGTGATGGTGCCGTCTTTTTTGACTCCGATCTTCACCTTGGCGAAGGCAGAGGGACGGCAGCCCGCGACTTCAAGTTCAGCGGCGCGCTCCAGCATCACGCGCACCGGTTTACCGCCGGCCTTCTTGGAAACCTCTGCGGTATACCTTCCCCATCGGTCGATCCCGAACTTGCTGCCGAAGCCGCCACCAATGTGGTCCTGGTGCACGTGGACATTGGCTTCAGGAATTTTCAGCGCCTGCGCGTACTGGCCGGCAAGGCCGGAGACGTTCTGCGTGGAGTGATGCGCGAAGAGATGATCACTATCAGTCCACTCCGCGATGGAGCCGTGGCTCTCAAGACAGCAGTGCGTGATGACCGGACAGCCGTAAACGCCCTCTGAAACGGCATCGGCTTCTTTGAAGGCGGTGTCGGGATCACCTTTCACCTGTTCGCTCTCTTTCTTGTAAGGCGAGTTGACCGGCTGAGCTTCTTTCTGCTCCGCAGCCTGAAGTGCCTTGATCACATTGTCTGACACCTCGTTGTCTTTCATGCGCTGCGCCATCTCCGGCGATACCTTGAATGTAATCCCGCGCTTCTGCACCGCAGAGATGACCTGCTCGTCCGGGGCATCGTTGTTGAGCATCTGAAACACGTCGCGCTGGGTGAGCGGGCCGGTGCTCTCAGGCACGCCTTTCGGTTCGGCGAAGTCATCCACAAAATGCGGCAGCGGCTGATACTCAATTTTCACGGCACGCGCGGCGTCGGCTGCTGTGGGTTCATCCACGGCTGCGATTACGACAATGTCATCGCCGGCCCACTGAATTTCAGTTCCCGGACCTTGAATGACGTGAACGGCCACAACACCCGGCATCTTTTCAGCAGCAGAGGTATCTACGCTCACGACCTTGGCGTGGGCATGCGGGGAGCGAATTACCTTGCCGAAGAGCATGCCAGGCCGGTGAACGTCATAGGTGTACTTGGCGCGGCCGGAGACCTTCTCTGGCCCATCGACGCGCGAGATGCGCTTGCCTATCAATGATCGCTGCTCGGCTGCGGGCCATGCGTATTTGCTGTTGTCATCGGGCATGGATCAGGCTCCTTTCGTCTTTCCCGCCGCCTGCATCACGGCAGCGCGAATGCCGGCATAGGTTCCGCAGCGGCAGAAATTTCCACCAAGCCCATGCTTGATCTGCTCCGGCGTGGGATTGGGATGCTGGTCGAGAAATGCTTTGGTCGCCACAACAAATCCCGGCGTGCAGAAGCCGCACTGCTGCGCGTCATTGTCGACAAATGCCTGCTGTACGGGATGAAGCTTGCCGGGTTCGCCCAGGCCTTCCACGGTGGTGATCTGGTGATTTTGCGCGTCGATGGCGAGGATGGAGCAGGAGTAAACCGCTTTCTCATCCATCAGCACCGTGCAGGCGCCGCAGGTGCCGCGATCACAGACGCGCTTGGCGCCGGTAAGATCAAATTGATCGCGCAGAGCATCCAGCAAAGTGACCCGCGGCTCCAGCTGGGCGCTCAGCTTTTTTCCATTGACGTTGAGCGTGACCGGAACTTTGCCAGGACCTTGCATCCCGGGCTGGCCTTCTGCCAGCGCCAGCGCGCCCACATGGCTGACCAGTGGAACGGCGGCCGAGACTCCCGAAATTTTCAGGAAGTCGCGGCGGGAAACTCCGGGGCCGGAGCCAGAAGAGTTTTTGGATTTAGCGGAATTTTTGTCGGGCTTTACCGGTTTGTCAGGCAGATCGTCCACAGGATGCCTCCATGACTAGCTGAGTGGAATGATGACCACACATGAAACCAGAAATTGTAACTCGGGGGCAATGGGTGTGTCTTGGGACAGATGGCAAAAATCAGTCACCAGACACTGGGGCATTGAAAAAAGCAGTTGCCCAGGTGAACGGAGATTCGGATCCCCCGGTTTGAATGTGAAAGAGAAATGAAAAAGCAGGAGCCGACTCATTCGCCAACTATTCTTTACAATCGGATTCGCGGAAAGGAATGGCATTCTGCTATGCTTTCCGCCATTGGGAGAGTTATGCGCGGAATTTGTCGCAACTCGTTTTTCATTTGCGGCGTCCTGTTTGTCCTGACCACAGGAGTGACGCCCCAATCATCAACTTCCAGTCAATCCACGGAAATCAAGCCTGCCACAGCACAGCCTGCGACGGAGCAAAAGCCTGCGCCGGTATACGAGTCCGCTACGGTGCTGAAGACGATTACGCGGCTGGTGGTTGTTGATGTGGTTGCCACGGACAAAAATGGCCCGGTGGCGGGGCTGGAGCGCGATAATTTCACCATCCTGGAAGATGGAAAGCCGCAGCAGATACGTGTCTTCAGCTTTCAGCAGCCGCGTCTGGCTACTGCTCCTGCCCCCGTCTCCCGGCCGCTCCCGGAGAACGTTTACACGAACATTCCCAGATATAACGTGGACAGCAGCCTGAACGTTCTGCTGATGGATGGTCTGAACACTACGTTGCCGCATCAGGCGTATGTGCGCGACGAGATGATCAAGTATCTGGAGAAGATGCCGTCAGGACGGCCGGTTGCGGTCTACATGCTGGGCAGCAAGTTGACGCTGTTGCAGGACTTCACCAGCGATCCCCAGGTCCTGAAAAACGCGGTCAAGAACCTGAAAAATTATCTTTCTCCATTGCAGGACAATCCCACAGGCGGGCCGGACGCGGAACTGCTTCCGGCCGGGGCAGTGGATTCAGGGCTGGTATCACCAGGAATGCTCAATGCAATGCAAAGTTTCGAGCAGGAGCGCGTGGCCTTCCAGACGGATATGCGCGTCAGGTACACCGTCGCCGCCCTGACCTCGATTGCGCGCTCACTGGCCGGTTATCCAGGGCGCAAGAACCTGATATGGGTTTCCGAGGCGTTCCCTATTGGCATTGATCCCAACATGGAACTGACAGGCGATTCTTTCGCCGGAACGCGCAGCTATGCAGCGCAGATTGCAAAATTAGCCGATTCGCTGATTGACGCGCAGGTCGCGATGTATCCCATCGATGCGCGCGGGTTGGTGGGATCCTCGTTTTTTGATGCCTCGAAGGGCAACCGGGACAAATTCGGGCGTTCGCTGGGGCGTGGGGACAGGATGGGCGCCGCGATGAGCGCCGAGTCGGCGTCCCTGCAGAATGTCCACGGTACTATGCAGGAGATGGCCGATAGAACCGGCGGACGGGCGTTTTATAACACGAATGGCATCGACGAGGCAGTGCGCAAGAGCATTGACGATGGTTCCACGTATTACACGCTGGCTTATTATCCTGAGAACAAGAACTGGAACGGTAAGTTTCGCAAGATCCAGGTAAAGGTGAACCAGTCCGGTGTGAAGCTGCGCCATCGCCTGGGCTACTATGCCGTGGATCCCAAGGTTTTTGCCGCACAGAACGAGCAGCAGCAGATTGCCTCGTTTGGATTGGCAATGAGCCCGGATTCACCGATCGCCACTGGACTGCTGTTTCATGCCATGGTGATCCCGCCGGCAGAGAAAGAACCGACGAAAGTGCTGGTGAACTTTGGCGTAGACTCCCACGCCATTAGTTTTGAGCAGGAGGCTGACGGCCTGCAACACGCGACCGTGGAATGCATTGTGCAGGCGTATTCCGGCAAGGGCAAGCTGGTGCGAGGAGAATCCAGCACGATCAAAGCAGCGCTGAAGCCGGAAACCTATGCCCGCGTGATGCATGAAAGCTTCCCCTGCCAGCAGGCCATCGAACTGCCACCAGGAAGCTATTTCCTGCGATTGGGCGTGCGCGATGACCGTACAGGATTGGTAGGAACGACCAATGCGAAGGTAACCGTGGCGCAGGCCTCCGCTGGAGCTCCCGAGCCCAAAAAGCCGTAGCAGTATCGCTCTGGGCCAAGTCGATTACACCTTTCAGCAAATTTTTCTTATTACAATTCGAGTCAATTTTCTTCCAAAAATTTTGTTGCTCTTCCGCTTTACAGCCTTTTTACAGCGCGTTCCTGCGACTGCCCTTATACTGCACTCACCTTTCAGGTGAGGGCGCGTCTGAAAGGAAGTTTCAGGGAATTTTTTGAGAGAAACCTGCAAGGAAAGGTAGAGACTCCCAATGAAGAAACTATGGTTGGCGGCAATACTGCTGAGTGCAAGCTATGCCGTGGCACAAGGGCAGATCCAGATACAGGGCGGAAATATGCCGCCGGGCGAAAATGTCGTCGGAAAGGTGACGGCGGTGAGCAAAGATTCGCTCACGGTAGCGCCATTTACGGGCGGAGAGCCGGTCACAGTGAAAATCGGCGAGAGCACACGCGTGATGAAGGAGCGGCAGCCGGCGAAGCTGGAAGAAATCAAGGCCGAAGAGACTGTTTTTGCGCGAGGCAAGCTGAACGGCAACACCATGGAAGCGGCGATTGTCAGCGTGGTGAATCCGGAGATGATTCAGCGCTTGCAGCAGGGAGGCGGTCCGGGCGGAATGGGCGGTTTCAATCGTGAAGATCTGGGCAAGAAATTTATTGCCGGTGAGGTAAAGGCGATCAACGAAACCAAGCTGACCATCGCACGGCCGGATGGACAGACGCAGGAGATCGAGGTGGATGAGAACACGTCATTCAAGAAGGGCCAGGAGAGCATCGCGCTGCCCGATATCAAGGTGGGCGATTTCGTTCGCGGGCGCGGCGAGCTGAAAGACAACGTTTTTGTACCCAAAGAGCTGATGGTGGGCCGGCCGCAGATGAGGATGATGATCGGCGGGCCAGGCGGCCAGCCGCAGGAACAGAAAAAGCAGGAGGGGGCGGTGCCTGCACCTCCGAAATAAGACAGTTCTTTTCACCACGGAGACACTGAGACCCGAGAAAATCGGGTTATCTGGTTATCGGGTGATCTGGTGATTGGAAGCACCCAGAACCTTACCGCTAATGAACGCTGATCACGCTGCGGTCATGTGGAGAGCTGGTTCCTGACTTGAAATATTTGCTTATTGTTCGTGTTCGCGAACCTTTTTTTGTTGACAATAACCAGAGTTGATGCTAATATAAATCATTTATTTACAGTAATTTATGTGGATATTGTGGGGTGTGATGAGGATTAGGATGTTGGATCGCAAATTGGCATAGATTTGAGTCGGATTCGCGGCGGGTTGGATGGGCATCCCTGGGGTTGATTGGCGTAAGTCCTTTGGAATCCTAGTTACCCCCAAGGGGGGGAGGGTAGCTATTGGGTGCAACTGGGATGATGGCAGCTAAGTCCTTTGGAATCCTAGTTGAGCTACAGGCGGAGTGGGCAGGGAGGGTCGATTGAAGTGGTCAGGGATACTTTCGGTGGTGGGTCTGGGCGCTGTATTGGCAATCGCACAAGCGCCTACGAGCGGAGGAACGTCCACAGTACCGCCTGTCCGGCAAAGTCCCGGAGATTCTTCTGCGCAGCCGATCCAGGCAAATTTGTCGACGCCCTACGGCGAGATCACCGGAATGGTCAGGTCGGGAAATACGCCGCTACCCGGCGTTACTGTTACCGCCGCCAATACCCTCACGGGAAAGAAGTATTCAACCTCAACAGACGTGGACGGCAGCTTCAAACTCGCCGTCACTGGTAAGGGGCGGTACGTGGTGAAAGCCGATTTCCCGGCATTTGCCGCAGTCACACAGGAAGTCCTCATTAACGATCAAAACCGCAACGGCAAAGCCGATCTGGCGATGGTGCTGCTTTCGCGCGCGCAGAAAGAGGCGCAGCAGGAGCAGCGCCAGCAGATTGCGAATGCAGGCAGAGGAGGCATGCAGCAGCTTGCGCTCTCCGGCGGTGGTGACCCCGGTGCTGCAGGCGGAGGTAACGATGCGGCCTCTCTATCTGGCTCAGGTTTGCCGAATGCCGGGTTGGCGGCTGAGGGCGGCAATGAATCAGTGGCGATCTCCGGGGCCCAGGGGCGCGCGGAGCAGAACATGTTCGATCCGGGCGAGATGCAGGACCGGCTCTCTGATATGCGCGAGCAGCTTGCGCGCCAAGGCGGAGGCAGCGGGACGATTTCTCTGGGCGGCGCGACGGCCAATGTCCAGATGATAGGCGGAGGCGGCTTTGGCGGGTTTGGCGGTGGAGGATTTGGCGGAGGCGGGGCCGGGCCAATGGTCATCATGATGGGAGGTGGCGGTGGCGGGCGCGGCATGCGAGGCTTCAATGTAAACAAACCGCATGGCTCCGTCTTTTACAGCTATGGTGGCTCCATTCTGGATGCCAAGCCTTACTCGCTGAACGGACAGCCGGAGGACAAGGCCAGCTACAACCAGAACCGCTTTGGTGTGACGATCGGCGGTCCACTGAATATTCCGCATATTTATAAAGGCGGGCTGAAGACGTTTTTATTCGGAAGTTATACCGGATCGCGCAGCACCAACCCCTATGATGTTTTTTCCACCGTGCCCACACTGGCGGAGCGTAGCGGAGATTTTTCCGCGCTGCCGGTGCAACTAGTCGATCCCGTGACGCACGCGCCACTCGCCAATAATCAAGTCACCAACATTAATCCAGCCTCAGCGCAGCTTCTCTCGTTTATTCCGCAGCCCAACCTACCGGGCACGAGCAGGAATTTCCATTTTGTCTCCGCCAGTCCTACCGACAGCGACACGGGTTTTGTGCGTTTCAACCACAACTTTGGGCCGCAACAGCCGGGCGTGCTGGCAGCTTTGGGGTTGGGCGGTCCTGCCGCTGGAGGCCGCGGCAACGGTGGAGGCGGACGCCAGAGAAGGCAGCAACAGCAGCAGAATCAAAACCAGAAAAAAGAGAGCACGCACTGGTCGCAGAGCATTAACGGGATGTTCATCTACAACAATCTGCGCAGTACGCAGCTGAATCCTTTTCCTGGATTGGGCGGGAAGCAGTCGGTGGGAAATTACAACTTTAATTTCGGCCACACGGCGGTGAAGGGGCTGCTCCTGAATTCGTTGCGGTTCAGCTACAACCGCAGCGGCGTGAGTGTGGCGAACAACTTCACCAAACGCACCAACATTGAAGGCCAGCTTGGGATCAACGGGGTCTCGCAGCGGCCGGAGGACTTTGGACTGCCGGTGCTGAATTTTGCGCCGCAGTTCAGCAATCTGCAGGACACGTCGCCGCTTTCCCGCACCACACAGAACTATTCAATCAGCGATTCAATGAGCCTGACGCACGGCAAGCATAGCTGGACCTGGGGCGGCGACTTCCGCCATCAACTGGTGGACACCAGTAACGCCAGCAACGCGCGTGGCACGTTTTTGTTTACCGGCGCGGCCAGTGGCTTGCCCTTTGCTGATTTTCTGTTTGGCTTTCCCCAGGAGACCTCAATCCAGTCGGGTGCTGGGGAATATAACTTTCGTGCCAACAGCTGGGACCTGTTTGTGCAGGACAACTGGCGCGCAGGAAAGAACCTGACGTTCAATCTCGGCCTGCGCTATGAGTATGTGACACCGTTTATGGAAACCAATGACCAGCTGGTGAACCTGGACGTTGCGCCGGACTTCAGCGCCGTCGCGCCGGTACTGCCGGGGCAGGTGGGGCCCATTACGGGCAAGAAATATCCTTCGGGAGTCGTGAATTCTGACCGCAACAACTTTGCTCCGCGCCTGGGAATCGCATGGAAGCCATGGCAGAAGACCGTAGTGCGCGCCGGCTACGGTGTGAATTACAACATCGGGCAATACGGGCTGATGGCGACGCAGTTCGGCTTCCAGCCGCCGTTTGCAGTCGCGCAGACGAACCCTGCGCCGACTCCGACATCATTAACCTTGCAAAATGGTTTTCCGCCAGCAATTGGTGCGAGCCCAAATCACATCACCAACACTTACGCCGCCGATCCGGATTACCGGCTGGCCTATGTGCAGTCGTGGAACCTGAATATCCAGCAGGAGATCAAGGGCGGCGTGGTGATGAACATAGGCTACACGGGCGCAAAGGGCACCCATCTTGATATTGTTCGGGCGCCGGATCAGCTTCCCACGGGCGGTCCGCGATTTGCACCGTGCACCCCGATTACTCCCGCGGGCACAAGCTGCGTCCAGCCATTTCTCTTTGAGTCGTCGCAGGGCTCGTCGGTCCTGCACCAGGGCACGCTGCGGCTACGGAAACGCATGCGCCACGGACTTTCTTTGGGCGGAAGCTACACATATTCGAAATCGATCGATGATGCCTCTTCCATTGGTGGCGGAGCCACCGTTGTAGCCCAGAATGATCTGGATATCGCAGCGGAGCGGAGCCTTTCCAGCTTCGATCAGCGCCATCGCTTTGCGGCTGATTATCTGTATGAACTACCTCTGGGCAAAGACAAGAAGTGGCTGAACACGACCAGCGTGGCGCAAAGTATTTTTGGGGGGTTCTCCCTGAGCGGGAACGTGACGCTGGCCTCAGGCTCTCCTTTTTCACCGCGTTTCTTTGGCACTGGCACCGATCTGAGCCGTGGAGTAACGGGCTCGGCGCGGCCTGATTTGGTCCCCGGGCAGTCGATCGAGGGCAATCAGACGATCGGTGAGTGGTTCAACACTGCGGCATTCGCAGCCCCGGCGGGAGTATTTGGCACAGCAGGGCGCAACATCATCATTGGACCGGGCACGGTGCAGGTGGACATGGCGCTCTCAAAAAATATCCAGCTTAAGGAGATGCAGGGCATGGAGCTGCGGCTCTCCGCCAGCAACGTATTCAACACCGTGCATTTCACCACGATTGATGCGGCTTTCGGATCACCAACTTTTGGCCAGGTGACCGGCGCAGGCGCCATGCGTAAAGCACAGCTCACGGCGAGGTACAGATTCTAAGTATGGTCGATCTCAAAGTGCGGTTCTCGATCGTACAGCGAATCGTCGCAGCGACGCTGATTTACGCCTTGGTGTTTTCGACTGCCGTCGCGCAGACATCGGCGCAACAGCCGCAGGAGGATAAAGACAAGCAGGGGCTGTATCGGTTCAGAGTAGAGAGCGAGCTTGTACTGGTGAACGTGGTGGTACACGACAAGCAAGGCAAGCTGATATCTGACTTGAAGCAGGAAGATTTCACGGTCCTGGAAGACGGCAAGCCGCAGCGCATCTCCAGCTTTGATTTTGAAAACCTGGACATGCAACCGCTGATGACGGCTGCCGCTGGCCCGGCACAGGAGAACAAGGGCGCCGCTTCGGCCGTGCAGCCGGCGAATCCGCCCAAGCTCCTCACCGCAAAAGATGCCGATCAGGCGCTCAGCAACAAGCGCGTGATTGTGCTCTTCTTTGACTTGACCTCGATGGGCCCGGATGAGGCCGAGCGCTCCGTGCAGGCGGCAAAGAAATATGTTCAAACCAAGATGACTTCGGCCGATTTGATTGCCATTGTGAGCCTGGCATCGTCACTGCGGCTGGACCAGGACTTTACCGGCGATCAAAAGCGGCTGCTGCGGGTGCTGAACCGCTTTTCTCACTCAGAAGGGCAAGGCATGGACAACGGCAGCACCGGCGATGCCGACGGGATCGAAGAGACAGGGAACGCATACACGCCGGACGAGAGTGAATACAACCAGTTCAATACCGACCGCAAGCTGCAGGCATTGCAGTCGTTGTGCCAGGTGCTGGGGAAATTTAACCAGAAGAAGTCGATCATTTATTTCTCGAGCGGGATGGCGCAGACGGGCATTGAGAACCAGTCGGCATTGCGCGCGGCAATCAATACGGCGATCAAGGCGAACGTCGCGATTTATACCATGGACTCACGCGGGCTTGAAGCAGAGCCGCCCGGAGGCTCGGCTGCAACTGCAAGTCTTCGCGGCACGGCAATGTACAGCGGCGCGGCAGTACAGAGCCGGCTGGATGCAAACTTCGCCAGCCAGGAAACGTTGACGACTCTCTCCGGCGATACTGGTGGTAAAGCATTTCTTGACACCAACGATTTAGGGCAGGTCTTCGATCGTGTGCAGCGCGACACGTCGGTCTATTACGTGCTTGGGTACAAGAGCAGCAACGCTCTGCGTGACGGAAAATATCGCCACATCCAGGTCAAGGCGAACCGGCCGGGCGTGACCCTGGAGTTCCGCAAAGGTTATTACGCGCCCAAGGACTTCCAGCATTTCAATGTGGAAGACAAGGAACAGCAGATGCTGGACGAGCTGGCGTCAGAGCTGCCCAACACAGACGTCGCACTGTATATGGCCGCTTCTTACTTCCGCATGGATGACCGGCGCTTCTACGTGCCGGTGGCCCTGGTGGTGCCAGGATCGCAGATACCGTTCACCAAGGGCGGCGACAAGGACAAGGCGTCACTGGACATCATTGGCGAAGTACTGGATGAGCTGAAGCGTCCGGTGGGCAGCGTGCGGGAGACGGTGAAGCTCTCGCTGGATGCGTCGCAGGAAGTGCGGCGCAAGAACGTGCAGTACTCCACGGGATTTCTGCTGGCAGCGGGCAAATATCATTTCAAATTCGTGGTGCGGGAGAACCAGAGTGGGCGGCTGGGATCATTTGAGACCGACTTCGTTGTGCCTGATATCAAAAAAGCGCCACTGAAGATGAGTTCAGTGGTGCTGGCCAGTCAGCGCCAGCCTTCGACCCATAAGACGCAGAACCCGCTGGTGCGCGATGGCAACGAGCTGGTGCCGAACATCGCACATGTATTTACACCGGAGCAGCACCTTTACTTCTTCTACGAGGTCTATGATCCGGCAAAAGACAAAGAGCCGGAGTCTGCGCCTTCACCCCAGAACGCGCAAGAGCGGCTCGTTCCTGGGACTCCGGCACCCGACGCAAAAGAAAAGCCTGCGCCGGTGAAGAATCCGATCCATGTAATGACCAGCATTCAGTTTTTTAACGGCAAAGTGAAGGCCTTTGAAACGCCGCTGATCGAGGCGCGGCAACTCAACGCGCCCGAGCGCAAGGCGGCGGTCTTCCAATTTGACGTGCCGCTGGCCCAGCTCAAGCCCGGGCTGTACACCTGCCAGGTGAATGTGATCGACGACGCAGGCGGGACGTTTGTCTTTCCGCGGCTGCCGATTCTGCTGCGTGAGAAAGCCTCCGCTCCCGCGGCAGCAACAGGGACCGGCACGGGTAAATAGGAAGGCTGCTTGGAGCTGTTTTCGGGGACATCCAATGCGGTCTACGTGGCCGCTTCGACTGCACCATTCTTGAGTCAGGTACCCGGTTTCTAACGTAACGTCACCTGCGTAACTTGTTCGCCGCTGCGCGCAGTACTAATGTTGATTCTGCTCTGAGGTTGGGCCCATTCGCGGAAACGTTGAGCAACGCTGCCGCCACAGAGGAGAAGCTGCAATGGCCGCAGGTGATATCACCTTCATTCAATGCCCTCAGGGAGACTCGTTCCCGGTGCAGAAGACCGCAAGCCGTTCATCGGGCGTGCAGCAGGTTGTTTGCCCGCGATGCGGACGCAGTTTTGAGGTGAAGCTGGAAGAGACGGTAGAGCGACTTTCGGCCAAGCTGGGATTCAGAGTGCCGGTAACGCGGTTTGCATGAGGACTTAGTTTCCTGACGATAGACGTCCTCTCGCCTACTCCGGGACATCGAACTCATCCGAACCCTCATCGTTCTGACCTCTTCAGCAACTCCGCCAGATGATTGCCCCAGATTGCCGGCCAGGTGTGTGTTCCGTGGCCGCGCGTCTGGTCGGTAATCGGGAGCAGTACGTATTTGCCGTTCTTCACGCGTTGGATGTCGCGGTCAATGACTTTCAATTCTGGTGGATTGATGGCGTCATCGGCCGAGTTGACCGCAGTGAGCGGCACCGTGATTTTTTTCAGTTGCGGCTGGGGATTGTAGTTTCGCGAGGCTTCGAAGTAGTAGAGCATGTCGTTCGCGTCGGTGGTCTTCATGCGATCGGCGATAAATTTCTCCAAATAGGCATCGGCCTTTTCGCGCGTGGGCTCTTCCTTCTGCATGCGTAAGGGCGCGCTCCCCATAAAGAGCAGGACGCCAAGCGCGGCTTCAAGTCCATGAGGTTGCTGTTTGTACTCGCCGTTGTTCCACTCCGGATCGGTGCGGATGGCGTCGATGATCATGCGCCGCATCATGCGGTTGCGGCCGGCGATTTCGATGGGCTGACTCGCCAGAGGCATGGCGGCGTCCATGAAATCCGGGTGCTGTTCGGCCCAGAGCCATGTGTGCATGCCACCCATCGAGGTGCCCATTACAAGCCGAAGATGGTTCACGCCAAGTCCCTGCGTCAGCAGGCGGTATTGCAGCTCGATCATGTCGTCATACTCGTAGTGCGGGAAGCGCATATGCAGCCCGTCACTGGGCTTGGAGGAGTCACCGTGGCCCACATTATCCGGCAGGATGATGAAGTACTTTGAGGCATCCAGGAGTTGCCCCCGTCCAAAGAGCACGCCACCAAAATGTTCATTCAGAAACTGCTTGCCAGTACCGCCGGTGCCGTGCAGGATCAGCACCGCATTGCGCACCGTGCCGGTTGTATCTTTTTGCGGCTTGCCCAGCGTGTAGTAATGCAGCTTCACCTCCGGCAGCTTCTCGCCGGACTTGAATTGAAAATCCTTCACGATGAATGTGCCATCTTTCGGCGCCGGGTAATCGGCAGCGAGAGCGATCGTACCCACCAAACCTACGATGAGCAGTTCCAAAACGGTACGCCAGATTTTCATGAGCAGCTCCTGAAAACCGAAAAGCTTAAATCATCTGAAGTGCAACATGCAAAAGATGTTACGTGAAAGTGCGGTTTGATCTCGGGCGACAAGCCTCACCCGGATTTTCCATTTCGCCGTAATCATTTCTAAGTGTTTTTTAATCTTGACTGTAACCTTTGCCGCGGAAGTAAACTCCCTTCAACAATGCGCGGAATCCCCTTTACACATTGTTTTGCTTTTGCTTCCGGGAGAAAAGGTACAGAATGAAAGTGATTCGTCTCCAGATCCTCGCCAGCGTTGCAATGGTACTGCTGCTCGCGCTCGGTGCTTTCGCTCAATCCGGTGATACAAACACTGCCAGACCCCTAGCCGTTAATCAAACTGAAGGATTTGCCCAGGGCCAGCTCCTGGTATTTACCTATTTCCAGAACTTCGATTGCATTCACGAGCCGTTCGACGACCTTGATCATAATGGGTTTGTGGCTGCAGTTGATGCCAATGAATTTCAGCGGACCATTTGCACCGTGGGAAGAGGCCCAACCCTGGATCCGACCGGCAGACCCATCAAAAACACTTTGAAGCTATATGTGATCGCACCGTTCTTTGGGAACTCCACCAATCCTAATGACGCATTCACTCCGGCCCTGGGGCAGGCTTTGCTGGGCCTGTTCGGGTTCATTCCGGAAGCATTCAAAACGCATCCCAATGTTCCGGTGCAGTGCCCGGAACCGGGGCCGCCAGTGACGCAGCATACAGGCACGCCCAGCACCTGCACTATGCACAGCACCCAGACAGACCTTGGACCAGTGCTGGCCAAATTAGGCAAAGTACCGCCGAATACCAGCGTGATCGTGCCGACCCTGAACCACAGCCACATCATCGATGGTAAGAGTTTTGGTCCAGTATGGTGGCAGGTGATCTCGGTATTGGTAACCGACCCGAGCGCCTGGCCTAGTGCCGACGGCAGGTCCGGAATCAATTCACTCGACGCCCTGCGTGCCGCGCAAGCGGCGGGCAAGGCCGCACCTGACCAGCCAACAAACTTCTTCCTGTTCTTCAGTTCCGACGCGGAATCGCACTAGCTTGCTCGCTTTCCCGCATGGGCCTGTCATACCATGGGTCCATGCGGTTTTTATTGCTGATCTAAATCCCCGACGAGCACAAATATGTCTACGACGTTTACAGTCCCACTCCGAAACAAGGAAAACCTCGCGGAAGGTACGATGGGTTTTTATTTTGCCAAACCTGCCGGCTTCCAGTTCAAGGCCGGCCAGTATGCCGACATGACGCTCATCGATCCGCCAGAGACGGATGCGGAGGGCAACATACGGTCGCTTTCGATTGCCAGCGCGCCGGAAGAGGAATACCTGCTCTTTGCCACACGCATGCGGGACACAGCTTTTAAGCGCTTCCTGAAAACAGCGGGACCGGAAGCCGAAGTAAAGATCGAAGGACCGATGGGCTCGTTCACGCTGCACAATAACGCGTCCAAGCCGGCGGTTTTCCTTGCCGGCGGAATCGGGATCACGCCATTTTCAAGCATTGTGCGGCATGCCGCAAAGGCCAGGCTTCCTCATCGTCTATACCTGTTCTATTCCAACCGGCGCCCGGAGGATGCGCCTTTTATGGATCTGTTGCGTCAGTTGGAAAAGGAAAATCCAAACTACAAATTTATCCCGAGCATGAGCGAGATGCAGAAATCAGCGCAGCAGTGGAGCGGCGAGACCGGCTTCATCAATAGAGAAATGCTGTCACGATATCTGACAGCGCTGCAGGGGCCAATCTATTACATTGCGGGGCCGCCCGGCATGGTGACTGCCATGCGCCAGATGCTGACTGCGGCAGGCGTCGATGAAGACGACGTAAGGACCGAGGAGTTCGCGGGCTACTAAGACATCTACAAAAATTTGCATTCTTCCGCCATGCGTCTCCGTCCAGCCGCGCTTCCTTCCCATGCCCACAGTTGCGCTTGCCGGTTACGGTTGAAGCCACTTCGTCATCAAGTTTCTGGCATCCTCCGCAAAGCCGGATTTTTCATACAGTGCCTTGGCTGGCGCGTTCTCGCGGCCAACTTCAAGACGCAAAGCAACCATGCCCTCACGGCGGCAGATCCCCTCGGCGAACCCGACCACGCCTTCGCCGAGCTTCATGCGGCGGAAGGGCTCACGCAAATACAGCTCGTCAAGCAGGGCAAATCGCCCGTGGAATTCCAGACTGAAGCAGAATGTCAGCGCGAAGTATCCGGCAAGCGCCTGGCCGCGAAAAATCAGGTAGATCTGGCCATGTTCGGGAGATTTGAGCAACTGGCCGATCGCACCGCGGGCAGCGTCATCATCGAAGTGCATGTGCTGCTGCTCATAAAATTCGCGCATCATCTCCACCAGCGCAGGGAGCTCCTGGTCAGAGAGAAGCTGGAAGAGAACGTTCATCAACACTGATTTTACAGAACGCCGATTCTTCCCACCCGCTATAATGGCCTGCCATTTTCTATCAGGAGAACTCATGCTGGATCGCAGGAAATTTCTTGCTGTCTGCTCTCATTTTGGATTGACCTCAACTTTGCTGCCGGGAGTGCTGTGGGCCCTTGCCGAAGATAAGCCCAAAATTACGCGCGAGATGATTGACAGCGCGGCTCGAATCGCTGACGTTCCCATTGCTGATGAATACAAAGACATGATGCTGGACGGGCTCAACGGCTATGCCGAGAGCTTTGATGCAATCTATGCGCTGCACCTAACAAATGATGTGGCTCCCGCAATTATTTTTGATCCGGTGCTGCCAGGCATGAAGTTTGAAACGGAGCGGCGTCCGCTAAGGATTTCAACTGCGCCGAACGTGGCAGGAGCGGCACCAAAGAATCTGGAGGACGTGGCGTTTTATTCGGTGCGGCAGCTTGCGGAGCTGGTGCGGAGCAGGAAAGTCTCCTCCGTTGATCTGACCGCGATGTACCTGCAGCGGCTGAAGCGTTATGACCCGCAGCTGAAGTTCGTGATTACCTTGACCGAGGACCGTGCCATGGGGCAGGCCAGAGAAGCCGATGCAGACATACGGAAAGGGAAGTATCGCGGCCCGCTGCACGGATTGCCCTGGGGCGCCAAGGACCTGCTGGCAGTAAAAGGCTATCGCACCACATGGGGTGCCGGCGGATTTGAGGACCAGAAGATCGACGAAAACGCGACCGTGGTAAAGCGGCTCGATGAGGCCGGTGCAGTGCTCGTCGCCAAGCTCACGCTGGGAGCACTGGCGCAGGGCGACAAATGGTTTGGCGGCATGACGCGCAATCCCTGGAATACGAAGCAGGGCTCGAGCGGATCATCTGCGGGGTCGGCTTCTGCCACGGCAGCAGGCTGTGTGGCCTTTGCCATCGGCTCAGAGACGCTGGGATCCATCTCTTCACCTTCGACCCGCTGCGGAACCACAGGGCTGCGCCCGACCTTTGGCCTGGTTCCGCGAACCGGCGCCATGGCGCTCTCCTGGACCATGGACAAGCTAGGGCCGATCTGCCGCTCGGTGGAAGACACTGCCATTGTGCTGAGCGCTATATACGGGCCAGACGGGCATGATCGCACAGTGCACAACGCGGCCTTCAACTGGGACGCGAACCTTGACTGGCGCAAGCTGCGCGTCGGCTATTTGAAAGCGGATTTCGAGGTTCAGCCACCACAGCAGCCGCCCGCGCCGAAAGAAGAAAAAGAGCTTACGGAAGATGAAAAGAAGCGGCGGGCACAGGAAGCGGCCACGCGCGCGGAGGCCATGGCGCGGCGCGAATACGATCACAAGTTCGATGTCGCCGCACTGGAGAAGCTGCGTGCGATGGGCGTGAAATTGATTCCGGTGGAGTTTCCCAGATATCCGTACCAGGCGATGCGCAGCATTCTGGTAGCGGAGGCCGCAGCCGCGTTTGACGAGCTTACACGCAGTGGCCGGGACAAGCTGCTGACGCAGCAAAGCAAAGATGACTGGCCCAACACATTTCGTACCGCGCGCTTTATTCCGGCGGTGGAATATATACAGGCCAGCCGCGCCCGCACGGTTGCAATGGAGATCGCGGCCAAGGTCTTTGAGCAGGTGGATGTAATTGTTGCACCCACATTTAGCACCCAACTGCTGATCACGAACCTTACGGGGCATCCGGCGCTGATCCTGCCCAACGGCTTGCGAGGCGCGGATGCGCCCAAGGCGCGCGTGCGCGAAAATGGCGAAGTGGAGGGCGGCGGCCCCGGAACACCGTTGAGCCTGACCTTCCTGGGCCAACTTTATGGCGAAGCCAGGATGCTGGCGCTGGCCAAGGCTTATCAGGACGCGACGAACTTCCATCTGCAACATCCGAAGCTGGAGGAAGCCTAGGATGCTGAATGACGCCTCATTGATGAAAAATGCTCCCTGCCTATTGCAGCGATAGGGAAAAATGTGGAGAATGCTCCCGACATTTTGGACGAGAATTTTTCTGCACGGAAAACGTGTCAGAGGCGTTCATGCGTGAATTATCAGGGAAATGCGCATGCCACAGCATGGGCGATTCGTCACGATTACTTCGGTTTAAGAAAAATTTTACAGTTAGAGCGTTTCAAAATGGAACCAAGGAAATAAGGCCGGCATCGTTTCTGAAATGGGACAGATAACTTAAAAGGCGAATCAAACGCCGTGTAAGCTCATTACTTTCTACGATTTGCGGTAGTAGTTTTTGTTGGCGGGTCAAGAGTACAAAATTCGCCGGCATCAGGCGATCCAGAGTTCGAAGCGCCACGTTCTGCCAACAACGTGTAATTGTTGTGGCGCTTTTCAAATTCTCCTGTACTCTTATTGCCAAAATTCGACACGGATTTTTTGAAGAACAAAATTGGAGGAGAAAAACTATGAAGAACCTACTGCGGGTACTCATCCTAATGATCGCGGCAACCGCTGGCGCATTTGCTCAGGCGACGTTTGGCGGACCAGTACCTGATCCTGGGGGACCGCCGCTGCCGCCAACAGTCCAGCGCTAGTTCGAAGGTAAAGAGAGCCAGCGCAATTGAATCCATGGAATTGCGCTTGGGTTTTGGGTTTGTGAATTCCTGCAGGCTGGATTAGCCTGAACGCAGGCAATGTTCCCAAACTGGCTAATCTTTTTTTTGAGATGGCTTCCGGTGGTGGCCCTCGCGGTTCTCGCCGCGATTTTCTTGGTGCGCCGTCTCTATCGGGAGTTGCCGTTCTTCTTTTTGTATCTCGTTTCTGCATTGCTGATCGGGATCTGCCGCTATGCCGCGCTGCAGTTGGGACGGCGCAGTTATTTTTATTTCTACTGGATATCTGACCTAGCCGCTTCTGTCATCTTCTTGCTTCCCTTTTATGAAGTCTTTCTGCGGCGTTTGTTCCCCCGCTTTTATCGGGTACGGCTTTACAGAAACGTATTTCCAGTTGTAGCAGTTCTGGTCTTAGTGGGCACCATAGGCGCTGCACTGCAGGCACCTAATAAAGCGGCTGCATTTCAAATGGCATCACGTGGCTTTGATTTCATGCGGACAGCGGTACTCACTTTTCTCATGCTGCTGATGATCCTGATGGGGCGTAACTGGACCAGGTACGATTTCGCCATTTCCGTGGGTTTCGGCATCCAGGCCGCAGTGGCTCTCATCAACTCGGCTGTACGCACATGGCAGCATACTTCGTCAGCGCTCTTCTCCAATCTGGAGTACGTCGCCTATGACTTCGCCTGCCTGATTTGGGTCATCGCCTTTTCGAAACCTGAGAGAGCACCGGGTTCAACTCCGCAGCCACTCGACATAGAGACTCTTCAGCAGGCGAGGAAATGGGAAGAAACATTGAAGGATTTTCTTAAGCCCGGGAATCGCTAGAAATTACAAACTCTGCGCCAGGGCCTCATTGAAGCTGGAGAATTTCAGACAGGTCAGATTGTCGGCCTTGTCTTTAAGGTGGGCATAGGCCGGAATCAGGCTTGAGGAAAGAAGCTGCTGGACCTGGGCCGACCGTGAGGCAGCAACCATCGGAACCCAGCTCATCCAGCTGCGCATATGCAGCACGCTCAACGCGATAAAGGTATAAAGGCGGACGTGCACCCCGGCATCGATCATTTCCTGCGCTAGGTTGGCAATCAACTGGTTCCCGCTTTGCAACTGGCTGTAGCCTAGTTGCTGCAACAGGGCGGCGTTATGTGTCATGCGCCGCAGGCATTCAATAGTCAGGCGCAACTGCTGGCGGTAAATCCGCAGGAGTTCTTCCTGGCCGTATGTTTCCTGTAAATGACGTTGCTGGGCAGGGTTAACCAGATCCCGCAGAACTTCCACATCCACAGGTAGAAAAGAGGGAAGCAATTCACCCAGCTCAACTTTGCGTGACTGGCGTCTTTTGACATTCAAAAACGCCGCATACAAGAAGAGCAGGAGCAATCCTGCCGACAAACCTATCCAAATGGCGAACGTGGAATTAGACATTTTTCCGTCGAAAAGCTACACGCAAACTGTACTCTGCCACTTAACCGAGGTCAATCTAAAAGGCTCTCAGCAAACACTTTAGTAATTTTGGGGCATTCCCAAAATGGGAATGCCTGCACAAGTATGCCTAAACGCTTTATTTCATTGAGTTCCGGCAGGCCGGTTTTCGCCAGGTTTTGTGGAAAGAATAATTGCCGGCACCTCTTGTTTTCGCACCACGTCGTTATAGGCCGGTACATCCGTACTGAGAATCTGTTTCCACTTTGCCAGTTGCTCATCCAGCTGTTTGCTGAGCATGTCAAAGACTTCATAGGAGGCCTGGGTCGGGGCTGAGTCAGCGCTATCCACCACCCCTCCCAAGGCTACTAGATAGTTATTCAGCCGGATGGGATAGTTCAGCACGTCCTGCCCGCTCTTGGCCTTGGTCTGGATCAGCACCTCCTCGACCTCGGTCATTTTCTTGTCCAGTTGCTTGCCGGCATCGGCCACAGTCTTGGACTGGGGCTGATTTTCCAGCCGCTTGTTCAGGGCGGTGATCTGGCCGCGGATGTCGCGAATCTGGTTTACGGTCTCGTGCGCCTGCGTCACGCGATCGCGGATCTTGATAAGGAGATCGAACTGCTTTTCCAGGTCCTGCTGCGCAACTTTCAGTCGCGGATCAGGCACAATCTCCAGCGGCGCCGTGTATTGCTTGCCATTGACAGTGAGGCGAACCTGGTAATTGCCGGGCAACGCCTCAGGGCCGTCAGTGGATCCGGCCCAGAGCGGCGAGCGCGGAACGCGCGTAGCGCCTTCATAACGCATGTCCCATACGAAACGGTTCAGACCGGCTTCAGCCGGAAGTCCACGCTCCGGCGGGCGTCCCCCGAAGCCTTCGTCATCCCCAGCTTCTTCACCCGGCTGTGTCTTAGGCGGATATTTGCGGACAACCTGGCCTTTCTGATCGAGAATTTCCAGCGTGATTGGCGCCGGCTTTGATCCTGATCCTGCATTCTCCGCGCCTTCGGCCGGCGTGGGCTCTGCTTTGGGCGGAACGGCCGCGCTCGATGACTGTTTCTCTCCCGGTTCTTTGCTTTCACCCGTCGGCGGCTTGGCTGCTGCGCCTTCAGGCTTCTTTTCTTCGGGTTTCTTTTCGCCCGGCTTCTTGAGCGCAGTCTTGAGCGAGTAGTAAATCACTGCGCCAGCTGGAGGATTTTGCCCGCGATCGCCACCGCCGCCGCCAAAAAATCCGCCGCCAAACTGCGTATGGTTTGCGTGGCTGGGAGCGTAAAGGTGGACCTCCTCATTGGCGTTCTCCGGTTTGGATTGCTGAAGCGGGGAGAGATCATCCAGGATCCAGAAGGAGCGGCCATGTGTGGCGGCGATCAGATCATTGTTGTGGACGTAGATATCGTACACGGGCGAGACCGGGAGATTGTTTTGCAGTGCCTGCCAGTTTGCACCGTCATCGAAGGAGAAGAAGACGCCGCTCTCAGTGCCCGCATAGAGAAGCCCTTTGCGCTTGCGGTCTTCGCGCACAGCGTGAACGAACGCATCGGCGGGAATACCATTCACCAGGCTGCTCCAGGTCTTGCCGAAGTCTGTTGTCTTGAAGATGTAGGGCGCAAAATCGTCCATCTTATGCCGCTGCACAGAGACATAAGCCGTGCCTGCCGCGTGCGGAGAAGGTTCGATCATGCTTACTGTGCCCCACTCCGGCATTGCTTTGGGAGTTACATTGGACCAGTTTTTGCCTCCGTCGCTAGTGACGTGCACCAAGCCGTCGTCAGAGCCAGCCCAGATCAGGTCTTTCTGCAGCGGCGATTCCGCAACGGAGAAGATGGTGTCATAGACCTCGACGCCCGTGTTGTCCTTGGTGATGGGACCACCCGAAGCAACCTGCTTGCTCTTATCGTTGCGCGTCAGGTCCGGGCTGATGATCTGCCAGCTCATACCTTCATCGCTCGACTTGAACAGTACCTGGGCCGCGAAATACAAGGTCTTGGGATCGTGGGGCGAGAAGACGATCGGCTCAGTCCACTGGAAGCGGTATTTCTGGTCAGCGGCCGCCGCACCAATCGGGTTGACTGGCCAGGGCGTAACATTTTTGGTCTGCTCGGTGTGATGATCGTAGCGCGTGATCTCGCCGCCATAAGAGCCTGCATAGACGATCTCCGGGTCGTGCGGATCCGGTGCAATGTAGCCACTCTCACCGCCGCCTACAGCGTACCAATCTGTGCGGTCGATTCCTCCCTGAGCTGCACTGGCAATGCCCACAGTTGAGTTGTCCTGCTGTGCGCCGTAAACCCAGTAGGGAAAGCGATTGTCAGTGACCACGTGATAGAACTGCGCAGTTGGCTGATTGGCTTGATTGGTCCAGCTTGCGCCGCCGTTGGTGCTAACGTTTGCGCCGCCGTCATTGGATTCGATCATCCGGTTAGGATCATTGGGATCGATCCATAGCCCGTGGTTATCGCCGTGGGGGACGCGGATGGGCCGGAAGGTGCGTCCGCCGTCATTGGAGCGGTACATCCCCGTATTCAAGACGTAGACGCCGTCGGCATTGCGTGGATCGGCAAAGACATGCGTGTAATAAAACGCCCGCTGGCGATATTGGCGATCGCTGTTGGTGAGCGTCCAGGAATCACCGCCGTCGTCGGAGCGGAAGAGGCCGCCTTTATCTTTCCAGCACATTGGGATCCTAAGCTTAGAATTCCACGTGGACAAGTTGTCGCGG
>JADMIO011761794.1_pt1 | contig 27805 bp, 23 predicted proteins | sample 8958161 | NCBI WGS metagenome assembly JADMIO01 (sample SAMN16585339, study PRJNA669376) | soil metagenome | isolation source: Crop rotation soil | place: USA: Cullars Rotation, Alabama | collected 2011
GCCGCGACTTCAAGTCACGTGAATTCCAAGCTTCGGATCCCACTGTGCTGGAAAGGTATGACGGCGATCTCGAAGAAGCCGAAGGTATTCCTGAGGGCGGACAAAAATTGAAAAAATTGATGTTGGAACATCAAGCACTTTTGATCGCTTCACCCGAATACAATAGCTCCATATCTGGTGCCTTGAAAAACGCAATCGACTGGGCATCGCGTCCGGTGAAAGGCGAGGAAAATCTTGCTTGCTTCAAAGACAAAGTCGCTGCGCTGCTTGCATGTTCTCCTGGAGCCTTTGGTGGCATGCGCGGTCTGGTAACAGTGCGTTCCATTCTGGGAAACATCAGAGTGATCGTCATACCGGAACAACACACAATTGCAAAGGCGCACGAAGCATTCAATGAAGATGGCAGTCTCAAAGATCAAAAATCACACGAGGCAGTCGCAGGTGTAGCGAAGAAACTTGTTGAGGTGACACGAAGGTTGCATCAACAAGAAGTCAGTGCGGCACGCTAGATTCTTCCCACTTGAAAGGAATTTTGCTGTCAACGATCATCGGATCCCGATTCAGATCGCTGGGCTCCATGCCATGATCTTTCGCCTGAGCGATAAATTGTTTCGCCAGATCCGTTTTGCCAAGTTCTGTTGCTGCATATGCTGCATAGATCGCATCTCTTGCATTGACGTTCAATGGATCCTCTTGAATATCACGCAAGAGTTCTTCAAAATCCTGTTTTACTCTATCCTCGAATCCCATTTGTCTGTGCACAAGTGCTTTCAGAAAAATCAAGTCGGTATCAGGTGAATCTTTGCTCGTTGCGATCGTCAGTTCCCTCTCTGCTTGAGAGTACTGACCCAACGCCGCATGCAGAGCGGCTTTCTCTCTAGAAGCATCCGACGAATAAGGACTGTATCGCACGGCAAGTTCATAGTCCTGAAGCGCACCTTGATAATCCCGCAGAAGAACTTTTTGTGCTGCTCTATTTTCGTAAGAAGTTCCATCATTTTGAGTAGTATTGATCGCCGCAGTCCAATCCACGATTGCCATGCGTGGAAGGCCTTTCGCCTGATACGCACTCGCTCTCAATTTGAAATATGGCGACCGATTGACTTTATCACCTTTGATCTTGTCGAGCCTGTCCGTACAAGCCGCGATGACGTCATCGTACTTGCCGGAGTTATACAAGTCCTGAATTGCATCCTCCTGCGCTCTTATGTTGTTCGGGTCGAGTTCAATGGCAGAACTCAACAGAAATTTGCCAACAGCAGGCATATCATTTCGAATTTGGATACCGACCTGGTAACTCATTTGACTTGCGAACGGTCGGAACAACGTCAAGGTGCTCACGGCTATCACAGCAACGAGACAAATGTATTGGATCGCCACTTTGATGCCACCATTTCTTCCTTTTTGCCAATGAAAAAGAATCCATCCAATTGTTGAAAGAAAGAGAGAGGTAGCTGCTGCGAATTGCATGTAGCACAGCGGTCTAATCATATATTCATTAACGAAATCGGATTTGAAATGAAAAAGCACATTGAGAGATCCGTAGAAAGCCAGTGGTGCAGCGGTGGTGCAAACGCCTGCAAGGGAAAGCAAAAGTAAAAATGTCCACCAGCTCCCTACTTCGTTTTTACCGGCTCTAATGGATTTGTATCGATCGACGCATGCTTTTATGAACGCAAATGAACCACCCCAGGTAATCAGGTTCGTTATCCCCACGAATATCGCGTTCTGGAAAGTGCCGGATCCGGTCAAGATCAGGCCGAACAATAGGTACACACCTACAATGACAAGACCGACACTGGAGATGATAATTTGCTGTCGTGTGAACTCTGCTTTTGGTTTCTTTCGAGGAGAAAACTTGGACGGATCTTTTCCTTCTTTGATTGAACGCAAATCTTTGAGCAGTTCTTCCATTGATTGATAACGTGTTTCAACATCCTTCTCTAAGCAGCGCATGACGACAGATTCAAGACGTCGTGTCGTGATATCGCGGGTGATGTTGGCTGGAAATGGCGATGGTTCCACATTGATGTGTTTGACGACTATTTGAATCGGATTATCAGCCACGAATGGAGGCGCGCCCGTGAGGACCTCATACATCAGACAACCAAAAGAATAGATATCGGATTTATTGTCCATCATGAATCCGAGGCAATGTTCCGGACTCATGTAATGCGGGCTGCCGAAAACCTCACCTGTTTCCGTGAGAGAACGAGTGTCTCTCGTATTTGTCGGAAGCACGCGCGCTATGCCGAAATCGACAACTCGCGCTCGTTCCGATCCATCTTCGTTCTTCGAGACAATAATGTTAGTAGGTTTGATGTCCCTGTGAATGATTTTGTTTTCGTGAGCGTGTTTGAGTCCTTCACCAATCTGCAAAAACAAGTTGAGCGAGCGCACCGCCTGTAGTGCGCCTTCTTTTTTGACGATATCCGAGAGACTTTCGCCCTCGAAATAATCCATCACCAGATACGGTGCACCATCTTCCGCTTTACCATGACCGTAAACTGAAACCAGATTGTCGTGCGAAAGACTGGATGCTGCCTCGACTTCCTGCTCGAATCTTTTGAATGCGGATTGATCCTTGGCCAGATCCGATTGCATCAATTTGATTGCAACAATCTTATTAGTGGTTTTATCTAAAACTCTATATACAGCACCCATGCCGCCGCGACCAACGAGCTGCTGCACTTCATAATGATCGCTTAAACGAATGTGGTTGAATGCAGATGATTCCGGCGACGATGATTGTTCAACTTCTTCAGAATCAATCGAATCAGCTGAATCAGTTTCCTTCAGATTCAGCTCTTCCGATTTTGTTTTTACGTCATCCGGTTTCATGATCACAAACTCAGTCCAAATAAAATGTACCCAATTGGCTTCGGCTGCTTCACGTTGTGCTATGCAGGAAGCAACATTTCCCTCCCACCTGACATAATATCCTCACTGAAAAGGGGGTTCTCCATGACTTCATCCAAAGTTGCCATGCTTTTGTCTGTGTCCGTTTCGATTCTCATGGGTGTGGTTGCGCCCTGTCCGGCTGCCGAAAAGAGCGCTGCGCCGAAGTTGATTGCAGCAAAGACACCTGCGAAACCCGCGGCCAGAGGCGGCGCTAAAGATATGCCGCTCTGGGCACGTAACATCAAAGTGCCGCACCGCGCCTGGCTTCCGCAGGAAAAACCAAGAGAAGTTTTGCTCTGTGTTCACGGTTTAGGCTTTAGCAGTGCCGCTTATTCTGAATTCGGCAGAGAGATGGCCGGTCACGGAATGGCTGTTTACGCAGTAGACGTGCGAGGCTTTGGACAATGGGTGAAGCGCAAAGGGCAAGACAAAGTCGACTTCGAGGCATGCCTGGCTGATCTCGAAGGTGCACTCAAGACTCTGCGTAAGAATTATCCCGGAACGCCAATCTTTGTAGTCGGCGAATCCATGGGCGGAGCCATTGCCCTCAACTGTGCATCGCGCTATCCCGATCTTGTTGATGGACTGATTTCATCAGTTCCTTCGAGCGATCGTTATGCCAAGCTCTCGTCGGAACTCGTCGTCGGCGCGCACTATCTCGAAGACTCCGACAAGCCAATCGACCTGTCAACAGAAGTCGTTAATCGTGCGACAGCCAACAGCGCTTTACGAAAACAGTGGAAACAAGAGCCTCTCAACCGAATGAAATTGACTCCGAAAGAACTCAAACAGTTCGATGATTTTATGAAAGGCAATAATGATGCGGTTGCGCTCATTCAGCATTGTCCTGTGCTCATGCTTGCAGGATTCAAAGATAAGCTCGTGAAGCCGGAAGGCACGATCGAATTGTTCAACAACATCTCGTCGCAAGACAAGTTGTTGATGGTTGTGGGCGATGGTGAGCACTTGTTGCTTGAGGAGAATCAGTTGACTGAACAATTGGAAGGATTGCTCAATGTCTGGATCAAGAATCAATCGTCAGCGCATCCCGGCGTGACGGCGCATCCTTAATTACTTCGATTCAACGCGTTTTTCCAATTGCAGCTTTTTGATCTCGACGCTAATGTCGTTGAGATCAGACTCGAGCTTAGCCTTGTCCTTTGCTGACAGGGCGCCTTTGGTCTTGGTCTCCAACTTCTTCTTTCGCCGTGCTACATCGGCCAGATCGCCGCGCAACTTCTTGGCTTCTTTGTCAGTGAGCGCCTTGGCTTTTTGACCCGCGTTAACGTCCTTCATGAGCTGATTTTGACGTTCTTCAATCGTCCACTCTTTGCCAATTGCGGGACCATTGGACAGAGTGCAAAGAAGGAGTATCATTGCTATTGACATTCTAAGTTTCATGGTAGACCTTCCCGTTCGTCGGTTCATCAGATAATCCTAAGACTAGTATACCTGTGAAAGTCCATGGAGCCGAATAGCGAGTCCGACAAAATCGAAGATGAGAACAAACTTGCGAATGAAGATTTACCGCAAGTATTTTTGGATCGCTATCAAATTTTAGAAAAGATCGGTAAGGGTGGAACAGGAACAGTTTTTAGAGCGCAGGATCTGCGATTGCCTCGGGTGATTGCATTGAAATTGTTGAACTCGGACAAACTGTCTGAGCGCAACATCACACGATTGCATAAAGAAGCGCGAACGATCTGTCAACTGCAACACGCCAATATCGTGGACATCTATGATTTCGTTGTGACAGCGAAAGGCGAACCGGTGCTTGCAATGGAATACGTTGAGGGCAAGCCGCTCGACGCGATCATCGAAGAAGATGGTGCTATGAATCTGCGTGATTCGATCGACGTGTTTTTGCAAATTTGTGATGCGATGGATTACGCACATTCGCGCGGCGTGTTGCATCGCGATCTTGCTCCAACAAATATTCTTGTGTGGAGAAACATAAGAGGCCGAGTCGAATGCAAGGTCGTGGATTTTGGTATTGCGCGGGTTGAAGACTTGCAGAACAACACGATCTCGAAGACCGGTGTCATGGTTGGAACAGTGACCGTGATCAGTCCCGAGCAAGCACGAGGTCACGATGTCGATCAACGCAGCGATGTTTATTCGCTCGGTTGTTTGATGTATAGGGTGCTTACTGGAAAGTTTCCCTTCTTAGGTGCCTCCAGTATTGAAACTGTCCAAAAGCAATTGAATGAACCGGCACCAAGTCTCGCGGCCGGAAATCCAGAATCGATGTATCCATCGGATCTTGAAGAGATCATTGCTAAAACTCTGAGAAAAGATCCGGCAGAACGATTTCAAAGTATGAAAGATCTGAGAGCAACTCTTGAAGAGATATTCACCGCACTCGATACCAAAGTCATTCGCGTGGGAGGTTTATCGGGAACGACTACAGCAATTCTACCTGTAAGAGCACCATCCAGCCGCAGCACCACGCCGGCGTCAAATGCGCTTCCGAAATGGATCTGGCTGGCACCGCTCGCGGTGGCACCATTTGTTTTTTTGATCGCTGCATTTTTGAACTGGCAAAAAATCGATGAGACGTTCAACGCCACACCTGTGAAACCAGATGCGACTTTGACCACTGGTGGAAAAGCAACGGATGACTATCGGATATTTTCCAAAAACGGCAAACCTTGGATGAAGGTCTATGCCAATCTCTCCTCTTGTTTGCTCGCTTTGAAAGAACGTCCCGATGTTCAGCGTCTGGACATAAGCGGTATACCTTTGACGACCAGGGAACTAGAACAGATTGCTGAATTGCCAATCGTGATAATTGATTTACGCGATAATACAAAGGTAGATGATGACTATCTCAAGATTCTCTCCAAATGCAAAACACTGAGATCCATCTTGATCAAAAATGCTCCAGGTGTCACCGATAATGGTGTCAAATATCTGGCCAAATTGCCGAAGCTCAATATTCTGTTGTTAACGAAAACGAGCGTTGGCAATGAAGCAGTTTCATCTCTATCGAAAGTCAATCTATACGGACTATATCTGGGAGAAACATTGGTAACAAACAAGTGCGTTCCCGATTTGATTGCAATGAAAGAGCTAAAAGCATTGAAAGTCGGCGATACAAGTATCGACAATCTGGCTGTTAGAAAAATCATGGTGGAGCGTCCTTTATGGTTCATCAATGTGCACAATCTCAAACTGCACGACGATGACATTCCAGCAAACGCTCAAACTGAATATCGCATGATGGATCTTTCCCAGAACGAGTTCACGAACAACGTGCTGAAGAACCTTCAATCACAAAACCATCTCTGGTATCTCGATTTGCGCGATTGCCCCAATATGACAAACAAAGCCATCAACATCTTCCGCAGGTCTCGCCATTTCAACCACATGATCACACTCCATCAGGAAGGCGCGTTGGAAATGGAAGATCTCGACACCGAAGGCTACTTAGATCCTAACTGCTACGATCTTTCACGCAACAATCCCGAAGCGCTGCGAAACATTTTCTTCGGCTGGCAAGACGCCAGCTTCGATCGGTAACGGGGGCGCGGGCGACTCGCTTACACATGCGGGCGCACGCAGTGCGCCCCTACACATGAGGGTGCAGGCAGTGCGCCCCTACACATGAGGGTGCAGGCAGTGCGCCCCTACACATGAGGGTGCAGGCAGTGCGCCCCTACACATGAGGGTGCAGGCAGTGCGCCCCTACACATGAGGGTGCAGGCAGTGCGCCCCTACACATGAGGGTGCACGGAGTGCGCCCCTACAGTTATTTCAACTCAGCCACTATGGCATCAAAAGGTGAAAGCGTAATCTTGTTCAATGACAATGATCCGTTTAATTGCTTGTCATTCGATAAGAGAACATTTGCCGCTGTCGCCTTCAACCCAGTAGATCCAAGATCAGCCGAAAACTCATGAGTGCCACTACTCATGTTCAACAAAACAAGAACGGTCTGATCGCCTTTTTTCCTCAAATATGCGAGAACGTTCTTATCGTCTTTATTGATCGGAATCCATTCACCATCTCTCAACGCTGCATTTGTCTTGCGTATTTTGAGGAGAGTCTTGTAGAAATTCAAAATCGAATCAGGTTCTTTTGACTCGACCGCAACGTTATGAGTTTTGTAATTGTCCGCTACGGGAAGCCATGGTTTCACAGTGGAGAAACCGGCGTTCTTCTCTGCATTCCATTGCATCGGCGTTCTTTCACCATCGCGGCCTTTCTCTTTAGGCCAGCCAATCTTGCCGATTGGATCTTGAACATCTTCAACTCGCTCCGGATCCTTATTCTCCATTCCGAGTTCTTCGCCGTAATACATAACTGGTGTTCCGCGTGTGGTTAATAACAACGTTGCCATCATTTTTGCGATCTGATCGTTGTTCTTTCCATCGCCATATCGATTGTAGTGGCGAATCTGATCGTGATTGGAGAACAAGTAAGTTGGTTGACCACCAATTTTGTTGTTATCAATCTCGGCGATTTTGTCTCGGAAATCTGATGCAGAGAGCTTGTTGACATATGCGAATCTGAAATCCATCGGCAGTTGAATTTCGTCATTATGATCGCCATACATCGCCACCAGTTGATCGATCACTTCTGCAGTTGTTTCACCAAGAAGAACTGGATGATCCGGATAGGAATCCAAAGTGCTGCGCAATGTTTTCATTTCTGCTTTGATTTCAGGCAGCAACAAATAGTTGTATTTGTCTTCCATGTTTGGATCGCCGTAAGCATTCTTGCCAGGCTTGATTGGATTGTCCGTCATCTTCGGATCTTCAAACAACGTGTTGATTGCATCAAGACGGAAACCACCTACACCGCGATCCAACCAGAAGCGCGCAACATCATTCATCGCTTTTTTCACTTCCGGATTTCGCCAGTTGAGATCCGGTTGTTCGATGTAGAAATAGTGATAATAGTACTGCTTCGTTTTGTCATCCCACTTCCAAGCAGAATGACCGAAGAGCGATTGCCAGTTGTTCGGCGGCTTACCCCCGTCCTTGGCGTCGCGCCAAACATACCAATCGCGTTTCGGATTGTCCTTCGACGATCGCGATTCGATAAACCACGGATGTTTATCCGATGTGTGATTCATCACAAGATCCATAATGATTTTGATGTTGCGCTTCTTCGCTTCTTTGACGAGCTCATCAAAATCTGCCATCGTTCCATACTCGGGAGCGATTGCAGTGTAATCCGAAATGTCATATCCGAAGTCGACTTGCGGCGATGGATAGCAAGGCGTGAGCCACAATGCGTCGACGCCGAGGTCGTGCAAGTAATCGAGCTTCTGTGTTATTCCTTTCAGATTGCCCATGCCGCAGTTCTTCGCATCAGCAAAACTGCGCGGATAGATCTCGTAGATGACGGCATGCTTCCACCACGGCTCATCATCGGCAGCGATGGCTGGGGCGAACGACAGCAGGGAAAGAGTGGCTGCAAGAAACGTGAAAACTAGCGATTTCATGGGGTTCTCCGACGAAACGACACTGCGCGCCAGTATAAACAGGCGCCAATGGCTGGGTATGGATTTGTGAACGAAAGCTTAACGATTCGGGCGCCGGGGCTTGTCATGAAGCCGGAAGCGGTGTACCCTGACATGGTCTATATTGCATCCGGCGCGAGCCGTACCTATATATATGTTATCCAGACAGTCCAAAACTCCGAAGACGTTCGCCACAGTAAAACCTGTGCACCATCATCATCACGTCTTTTTCAGGAGAGCGGACTGATCGGCTGACTGGCGCACATGCACAGAAACCTTTTCAGAGCCCGCTGCCCAGCGGGCTCTTTTTTTCAATGTTTTGACAAAATCCGGCGAACCACCGGCGCTACCAGAAAGGAAACGAGATGAATACTAAATCCACGAAGAGTCAGATTGAAGGAATCGGCGCAACGACGCTCGAGATCGAACCGATCGCCGTTGCGAACTGTGAGTTGCGAATGACGATTCCGACTGGACGCATCCAGGAGAAAGTTGGTGCGTTGCTCGATCAAATCGGCTTGAGTATGTTGTCGAACGGCAGGTCATATCGACCAAAATGTCAGAATCCTGATGTGATTACGAAAATGCTGAAGGCGCAGAACATCCCTGCAATGGTGGCACTTGGTCGTCATGATTGTGGTTTTTCTGGTTACGATTGGATTGTCGAGCAGAGCGCTGATGTTGTTGAACTTCTCGATCTAGGCTTCGATCCTGTGCGTATTGTTGCAGCGATGCCTGAAGAACTGCTTGACGGCGGCGATTTTCGCACCAAGAAATTCGGACGCCCTTTGATTGTTGCGTCTGAGTATAAAAACCTGGCGAAGTTGTTTATCGAGAAAAACAAACTCGATGCCATTTTCGTTCAGACATTCGGTGCCACAGAAGCATTGCCGCCGGAAGATGCCGACATCATCGTTGATAACACCGCCAGTGGTGCAACGTTGAAGGCCAATCGCCTGGTGATTATCGACGAAGTGATGCGTTCCACCACCAGATTTATTTGCAATCGTGACGCCTTCAAAGACAGCGGCAAACGCAAGATGTTGGAAGAGATGACGATGCTGATGAAGAGCACGCTGGCCGCTAAAGAACGAGTGATGCTGGAGATGAACGTTTCTCAAGAAGACTTCGCAAATATTGTCGGCAAATTGCCTTGCATGAAGTCACCAACTATTTCGGAACTTTATAACGGTGGCGGGTATGCAATCAAAATTGCAGTTCCAACAAACAGTGTCAGTGAACTGATACCGAAACTGGTGGCGATGGGCGCACGCGATATTCTGCAATACAAGGTCGACAAAATTGTCTCCGGTTATACGCAGGAGGACAAATAACAATGGCAATCCTTCCGAAACGAGTCGTGCAGGAATTGTCCGCTTACAGCGCGCCGGATGAAGGCAGGCTCGATTACATCCGCCTCGACTTCTGCGAAAACACTCAAGGTTTTCCCAGTAACTATCCAGGTGAGATGCCGGCCGATCAAATCAGTGCCTATCCTGAATACGGCAGACTGATCCAACGCTTAGCCACTGTATTTGGTATTGAGTCAAAAAACCTTCTGCTCACTAACGGCAGTGACGAAGGAATTTTTCTGATCGCTCACACTTTCATTGAACCAGGTGCTGAAAGCGCAGTAGTTTCCAAACCCTGCTTCTCCGTCGTGCCGCATAACCTGAAACTCGCAGGTGCTCAGGTATTTGAAGTGCCGGTCATGAAGGACTTTTCCTTTGATGTGAACGGCATTGAGAAGGTTCTCCAGCAGGGCGTGAAGATCGCGATGTTCGCCACCCCGGAAAATCCGACTGGTGCAACGTTGGCACCGAATGTGGTGCGAGAATGGTGTATTCGTTTTCCAGAAACTTTATTCGCCATTGACGAAGCTTATATCGATTACGCAGAAGGTTTAACATCGCTTCTTGAAGACGCGACAAAGTTGGAGAATCTTTTGGTTCTACGCACCTTTTCCAAAGCCTGGGGAATGGCTGGTCTTCGACTCGGAATGATCGTCGGTTCCCCACAACTGCTTGAATACATTCGTCGCGTCAGATCACCCTACAGCGTGAACACTGCCGCCGTCTGGACCTGTCTTAAAATGATAGAGAATGTGCAACGTGTTTCTGATGCTTCTGCTGAAACGAGATCTCAAAAGAACATACTTGTCCGCGAATTGCGGGATCGAAATTTTTCAGTAGTTGATGGAAGTTCAAATGCGCTTCTTCTTTTCATGGGAGAAGACGCGCAACGTCTCACAGACTACTGCCGCACAAACGGCCTGTTAGTCCGAAACCGAAGCACAAACTCGTTGCAGAACGATGGTTCCCCTCTGTGGGGAATGGTCCGTGTCTCTGCGGGAACCCCTGAAGAAAATAAAAAGTTCCTCGAATTATTGGATTCATTCATCACAAATCCGGAGCCTGGGAGCGCCGGCAGCTCGCCGGCTTCTAAAAAAATCCCATCGAAAGTCTAGAAGGAAAAATAGAAATGACCACATCCCTAACCCGCCTCCAGCCAAGAACAGCCACCGTGACGCGCGAAACGAAAGAAACAAAGATCACCATCGAAGTAAATCTCGACGAATCAGGAACGTCAAAAATCGACACCCAATTACCGTTCCTCTCCCACATGCTGGAAGCGCTAGCCTGCCACTCACGCATGACGCTGAACGTCACCGCCTATGGTGACATCGAAGTCGACCCGCATCATTTGATCGAAGACACCGGCATCGTCCTCGGCGAAACAATCTTCAAAGCCCTCGGCGGCTTATCCGGGATTGAAAGAGCCGGAACATTCACCTTCCCGATGGACGGCAGTCTCGTGAATGTCTCTATCGATCTTTGTGGAAGAAGAAATCTAGTCTGGAAAGTTCAGTTCGGCAATTTCACCGTCGGCAATCTCGATCCAAATCTTTTCCGCGAGTTCTTCAAAGGATTCGTCGATGGATTGCGCGCCACGATTCATGTGAACGAATTCTACGGCGATAACGATCACCACGTAATCGAGGCCGTTTTCAAAGCCCTCGCACGTGCGCTCCGTCAGGCAGTGACGCCGCTCGACTCAAAAGCATGCCTCAGCACCAAAGGAATGTTAGATGAAAACTGAAGTAGATCTTGTAACCGCTGCTGGTGGCAACATCGGAAGCATGAGTCGCTGTTTACGAAGACTCGATGTTAACTTCCGCCTTGTCGATCAATCAAACCCGCCTGACGGATCGAGGCCGATCGTTCTTCCAGGTGTTGGAGCGTTCGGGGCAGTTATGCAAGAGTTGTGCAAAAACGACTTCGACAAGAACTTGTCGAAAAGAATCTTGGAGGGAACACCCTTCCTCGGCGTTTGCGTTGGTATGCAGGTTCTATTCGACGAAAGCGAAGAAGCTCCTGGCGTGCCTGGATTAGGTCTGGTATCAGGCACGGTGAAGAAATACACTGCCGGAAAAGTCCCGCAGATCGGCTGGAATAAAATCGAAGCAAAAGGGCGCAAACAAAATGACGGTTTCGTCTATTTCGTTAACTCGTACTATGCGGTACCAGCAAATGATGAAGTGACGCTTTATCAGTCTGATTACTTCGGTCCGTTCTGTGCAGCCATTCAAACAAATAACATCACGGCGTTCCAATTTCACCCGGAGAAAAGCGGTCCAGTCGGGCAGCGCTTGATTGAGAATTGGTTACAGGAGGTTCGCAATTGATGCTGACTTCCACGTTGTGCAAACGAATCATTCCATGCCTCGATGTTTCCGGACGGCGAACTGTTAAAGGCACCAAATTCCAGAACCTGCGCGATGTCGGTGATCCAATCGAGCTGGCGATTGACTATCAGAAGCAAGGCGCTGATGAGCTGATGTTCCTCGACATCACTGCGACGAAAGAAGAGCGATCCACAGTATTCGATCTCGTCCGCGAAGTGGCCGAGGAGCTTTCTATTCCATTCACTGTAGGTGGTGGCATCAGTCGTTTAGAAGATGTTCAACGGCTTCTTGAATGCGGGGCGGATAAAGTCTCGATGAATTCAGCGGCCGTAAAACGACCTGAACTAATCGAAGAAGTGGCCACCAGATGCGGTTCTCAATGCTGTGTGGTGGCAATTGATGCTAGAGCGCGAAACACCAACGGTTCCAGCGGGAAGTGGGAGGTCGTAGTGCGCGGTGGATCGACTCCGACCGGCATCGATGCACTGGCATGGGCAAAGGAAAGTTATGAACGTGGTGCGGGCGAAATACTTCTTACCTCATTTGATGCCGATGGCACCAGAGAAGGGTTCGATCTGGAAATGGTCGAAGTATTCGCAAGCGCCCTTCCAATTCCAGTCATCGCATCTGGTGGCGCTCGCAATCCGCAGAGTTTCGTCGACGTATTCTCGATTGCAAAGGCCGATGCTGCACTGGCGGCTGGAATCTTCCACGACAAGCTTTTCACCATATCTGATGTCAAAACCACTCTCGACAAAGCAGGAGTAAACGTAAGAATATGTTAGTTCCCAGTATCGACATTATGGGCGGTAAAGTCGTTCAACTCAAACAAGGTAAGGAACTTGTTCTTACCAGCGATCGCGATCCGATCGATCTGGCAAAGGAGTTGAACCGATACGGCGAGGTCGCGGTCATCGATCTTGACGCTGCTATGGGAAAAGGAAGCAATTTAGATTTGCTCAAATCGATTTGCCAGGTTGCAGATGTTCGTGTCGGCGGCGGCATTAGAGATAAGGAAACGGCCGTCTCGCTTCTGAAAGCCGGTGCTCAACGACTGATTATCGGAACCAAGGCGTCGCCTGAATTTCTCCAGGAACTCCCCAAAGAAAAGGTAATGGTGGCACTCGATCATAAAGGAGATGTCGTAGTCGATCAGGGTTGGGTAAACAGCACTGGTGAAACAGTCTGGCAAAGAGCAGAACGATTGGCGCCATTTTGCAGCGGTTTCCTCACGACATTTGTTGAGAAAGAAGGTTGCCTCGAAGGAATCGACATTGAGGCTGTTAAGAAACTGAAGGAAAAACTGGCCGGACAGCTCACCGTAGCTGGTGGCATAAAAAACTCAGAAGAAATCCAAGAAATTTCGTCGATGGGAATCGATGTGCAAGTCGGAATGGCATTGTATACAGGGAAAGTAAATCCTGCCGAAGCGGTTGTGGGAAGTTTGAAATTCAATGATGACGGTTTGATCCCAACTATAGTGCAAGACGTGCGCGGCCAAGTCCTCATGCTCGCTTACAGCTCTGAAGAATCTCTTCTGAAAGCGTTGAACGAAGGCAAGGGCGTGTACTATAGTCGTTCTCGAAAATCGCTGTGGCAGAAAGGCGAGACTTCAGGCAATTCGCAAGAACTCGTTTCGTGTCGAGTCGACTGTGATCGAGATTCTCTTATATTTACCGTCAGACAAACTAATGCAGCCTGTCACAACGAGACATACAGTTGTTTTGGAACTGCATCGTCAGATCGAAAATTTGGTATCGATCAACTTTTCGAAGTTTTGCAGTCGCGCAAGGAAAAACCCACACCCAATTCATACAGCGCGACTCTCTTTGCTGATAGACGCGTTCTTCTCAAGAAGATCATGGAGGAAGCTTTTGAAGTCACATCATTCGAAGACAAAGCAAATCTGCGCTGGGAAATTGCAGATCTGATTTACTTCCTCAGTGTATTGGCTGTCGATGAAGGTATTCAATGGTCCGAGATCGAAGCTGAACTCGGCGGACGGAAGAGATAGGAGATTATCAATGAGTGTTTCCAGTCAAGCAATTGATATCATGCCGATTTACACCGGCGCCCAGATTGTTGAGTGGCAGAAGAAGAATTCTCTGGAGAGTAAATCGCAATTCGAATACAGCTCTGATGCAAACAATAATATTGTTGATGTGGTGGCAGAGATCATCAGAACGGTTTCCAAAGATGGAGACAAAGGACTTCAAGCCATTGCGCAGCGGCTTGGTGACAGACCTCCACGAGCCATCGCTGTTGGAAAAGAAGAAGCTTTGAAGATCGAGTCTCGCATGTCCGCATCAACCATCGATGTTCTCAAATCTGCAAAAGAAAACATCGAACGATTTGGTAAAGGCATACTTGAAACAGTAAAAGCTGTTCAATTAGATTTTGGTGAATACCAGGCTGGTTTTGCCTTGTCACCTGTTCGTCGCGTGGCTTGCTACATTCCAGCCGGACGTTATCCTCTTGCATCCACGGCTTTGATGACGGCTGTAACCGCGCGTGTCGCGGGAGTCGAACAGGTCTGCATCGTCTCTCCAAAGCTCAATGATGAGGTGATTTTTGCCGGCACCATTGCCGGTGTCACTGAGTTCTACGAGATTGGCGGCGCCCAGGCAATTGCCGCACTTGCTCTGGGTACTGAAACAATACCAGCTGTTGATATGATCGTTGGACCTGGCAACGCATATGTCACAGAAGCAAAAAGACAGTTGTTCGGCACTGTAGGCATCGATATGCTCGCTGGACCGAGCGAAGTAGCAGTCATCGCCGATGGTGGCGCCAACCCTGAGTGGGCAGCGCTCGATCTCCTCGCTCAGGCAGAACACGATCCATCTTCGCGCGTTTACTTACTCACTGATTCTAATGAGTTAGCTATCGCTGTTCAAAATAAACTCGCAGAACAACTATGTAAGACCTCATTTCCAGATTTTGTCAGTGACGTTCTGAAACAAAGTGCAATTCTGGTTCTCAATTCGCTGCAAGAATGCTGTCGCATTGCCGATGTGATTGCACCGGAGCACCTTGAACTGATGGTGGCAGATCCAAAAGTGTTGCAACCATTACTCAAAAACTATGGTGCCTTGTTTGTCGGCTATGACGCATGTGTTCCTTTCGGCGATTATATGGCCGGACCGAATCACACTTTACCTACCAATAAAGCAGCAAGATTCGCTGGTGGTCTTAGTCCTCTCACTTTTCTGCGCGGTCAAACATGGCTTGCGGTTTCACCGAATCCCAAAACGCTCGCATCGAAAACGGCATCATTCGCCAATATTGAAGGATTAGTCGGACACGAACTTGCGGCGTCAAGCAGATTGCGAAAGTGAAAACTGTTTTGTGGGCGCGGGGAACCAACCAGAGGTCTTCGCGTCGTCCCTCCCGAACAACCGAGGAGGGTTAACAATGAAAAAATTTGTACTTGGCTTTACAGTCGCTGCCGTGGCGCTGAGCGCCGCAGTCACAGCGATTCCGGCCGCCAGTGCCGACACAGTAATCGAGGAAAGAACTGAGCAAGGACCGGCACAGGTGATCGACAGCTGGATGGAGCCGTCTGTTGTGCGCACTCGAGAAGTGAAAACCGAATCGGGCGAAAGTGCAATCATCCACGAACCATTGATCATGGAACGTCATGAGCGAGTCGTAGTGCCGATGAGCGAAACCAAAACTTCGACGACTGTTTTTCCTGCCAGAGAAAGAATTGTTGAAAAACAAGTCGTAGTGGCCAAGAAATCTCGTTCTTGCCATCATGCTAAGAGAAAGATTTCGCACCGCAGTTGTCATGCCAAAAAGCATCACGTTGCCTATCGCCCGGCACGACGCTTTGTAGCGCAGAAAACAGTCGAGTCTGAATCTCGACCCGCACAAGTCGAGCAGACCGAACAGACAGTCGAGCGCGACGTAATTTACGAAAGACGTCACCCAGCGTTAGACCTCTATTAAGAACCTTAATGACATTTCTGCTAGTATTCTAGAGACTGGCAGAGGCTAATGTCATGCAACCAACTGAACGATTTTCAGGTCTGGCCGAGATCTATCAGGCATCGCGACCGAGCTATCCGAAAGAAGCTATCGATTTTATTGTGTCGCACTGCCAACTCTCACAACAGTCTCTCCTCGTTGATGTAGGATGCGGCACTGGGATTTCGGCCAGACTTTTTGCTGAGCGCGGAATCAAAACAGTTGGTGTAGAGCCCAACGAAGACATGCGCAAAACTGCTGAAGCTGCCGGCGACATGAAATCGGCAGACGGCAAAGCAAATCCTGAGTACGTTGACGGCACCGCGGAGAATACCACTCTCAAAGATGAGTCAGTTGATGCGGTGTTGGCTGCCCAAGCATTTCATTGGTTTGAACCAAACAAATCACTTGCTGAGTTTCGTCGCATTTTGAAAGAAGATGGCTTCATAGTTCTAATGTGGAACGAGCGCGATGAAGCTGATTCATTCACCTTCGAATACGGGGAACTGTTCCGCAAGCTTCCCGACACTAAAAGCGTTGAGCTGAACCGTGGCAAAGCCGGGCACCATTTGATGGAAAGCAAGATTTTCCGAAATGCAAAACGATTTGATTTTAAGAATTCACAAACGGTTAATCTCGACGGTTTGCTAAACCGAGCCTTTTCAGCATCCTATGCCCCCAGGGGCGGTGCTAACGAGAAGCTGCTTAAAGACGGTCTCACTGCCGCTTTCGATAAATTTCAAAAAGATGGAACCGTAAATCTCTGTTATGAAACTTCCGTCTATATCGCCCAAAAATAAGTTTGACGCTCCTTGTCGCGCGTAACAATAGCTGAGCTTCCAGGAACTGGTCCGCCTCAATTCCGTCGATCTTTCAACGGACCCGAGGTGCCCCATGTTTTCGAGACCCAGACCCACAGCCTTATTCGCTCTGCTAGCCCTGTTGCCGATAATTTTCATCCCGAGCGCTGAAGCTGTTTCCGCAAGGCACTCAAATGCCAGCAAGAGACCATCCGGTACCACGCACAGTACCGCGCTTCACAAACCGCAACCGCGCGCGGTTGCATCGAAAAAAACAACCTCGGTGGCTAAGACAACAAACTCTGCAAAAAAGCAAAAAATCCAAACGACCTCGGCACAAAAACAAACACAGAGACAAACGACCTCCGCACAGAAAAAAATCACCTCCGCTGCGCCCGGTAGGGGCGACATCATGCGTCGCACGCACCCAATACCAACTGCACAGGAAACCGATCGTGTCACCGAACTGAGCAGCCAAGTAAAACACCTGAGCACCCGAGTAGAAGATCTAACCGCCCAGATCAAACTGTTGAACGAACAGTTGAGCAAGCAAACAAACGATCAAACGAAACCGACAAAACCGCAACAACTTGCGGTTCCTACCAAAGTGAAACCACCCGTGGTACCGGCGAAGTCGCAACCACCGGCGGTACCGGAGAAGTCGCAACCACGTGTGATACCGGCGAAGTCGCAATCACCTGTGGTTCCAGAAAAAGTGCAACCGCCGGTCGCTCCACCGGCGCAAAAGGGTCCACCCCTGCTGCCCAAAGCCACCCCCTTGATCAAACGAGCCGCGTCCGCCATGGGTATCCCAATTCCCTGGAAATCGGTTCCCGCGTCATCGGGAAGCGCCGTCCCCGCACCGTTCGCCGCATCCGTAGACGGTAACATTCAAAGCTCGATCCGCGAACTCCGCCGCAAATCACTGACCATCCCGGTTGACGGCATTACTCCGGAAAGCATGAAGGGCAATTTCTATTCTAAACGAGGCGCCCGGCAGCACAATGCCGTAGATATGCTAGTACCAAGATATACACCAATTCACGCTGTTGAAGCCGGCACCATAGGTCGGCTCTTCACCAGTGCTGCCGGTGGATTGACAATTTATCAATTGGATCCGTCTCACAAATTTGTCTACTACTACGCGCACCTCGACCATTACGCAGACAACCTGCATGACGGAGACACCGTCAAACGAAATCAGGTGATCGGATACGTAGGCACCACCGGTAATGCCCCTGCAAACTGCCCACATCTTCACTTTGCCATCAGCACCGTTGGAGAGCATGGCAGTGTATTCCACGGAACGCCTATCGATCCATATGAGGTCTATCGCTAGATGAAAAACCTTCTCAATATTCTTATCGCAACACTGTTCTTGGCCGGCAGCACATGTTCAAATGTCGATGCGGCGCAACCAAAGCCGGCACCGTATTCGCCACCACCATTCATTAATGGACATTACGTGCTTGGCGCCACAATGAAGACTAATGGTTATCATTCTGGAGAACCTGTTGTGGTGGTTGTCGACAAAGGCAGTCACTTGACGCATGTTCTGCAACTGCAAGGCGATCAAATCGCCCGCATTCTTACCGTTTCGAACGCGGTCGGAAAGGGCTCCACGCCTACTCCACCCGGGCGATACATCGCGAGTAAGAGAGAACTCGATCCGGTCTGGGTTCCACCAGTAAGCATTGATAAGAAGCAAAAAAAAGTAAAACCATTCAGCGAAGATCATAAGAACCCACTTGGCGCCGCGCGCATCAGGCTGAACAAATTTCAAATCGCACTGCATGGCACCAACGCACCGCGAAACATTCGCCGCAGTGTAAGCCATGGTTGCATCAGACATTCCAATCAAGATATCATGAAACTGTATAGCCTGGTGAAGCCTGGTACTGTTGTCTACATCGTCAACAAATGGCGCGGCAAGGTAATCAACGAACAGGACTTTGGTATCAACGCAAAGAAAATAGCGAAGAAGTGACTGTGAGGTTTCGCGATTTTGCCGGCAATGCGAACCACAACGTATTGTCGAACTCAATCTTCACTTTTCTCGAGAAACGCTCACCTGTGAATTCTTCACGCTTGGCACCGAGGGTGCCACCATGCGATTCCACGATCAATTTGCATAGAGCCAGTCTCACACCAATTCCCGGACGTCCGCCGTCATAGAGTGGTGTGTCGGAGACGCGTTCAAAGAGATCGTCGATTGGATCAGCGGAACGTCCGCCGGCGTATTTCAGCTTGATAGTGTGTCCTGATTCGGTTTCATCTTCGACTTCAAGAACAATACGAGTGCCAGGAGTCGCTTCATCAATTGCAAATGTCAGCAGGTTGATGAGCACTTGCCCTATCTTTGGTTTATCGCAGTTGGCCTGCCAATCACCGGTAGGCACGCTGATCTCAATATTCTTCTCATCCGCGATCGATTTAACATTACCGACCGATTCAGAAATCAAGGCACCAAGTCCGGTGGCTTGCAATATCACGGGCATTCGTCCAGCCTGTAGTTTTTGATAATCGAGCAAGTCGTTTACGAAGTCTATCAGTTGTTCGATATCTTGAACCGACTTCTTCACTTTCTTCTGCGCCGATTCAGGAATCGGTCCTCTCACTCCGGCAGACATCATAGTAATCGAAGCAAGCATGGCTGTTAATGGGCTTCTCAGATCGTGGCTGATCATATCGAGGAAATCTTGTTTCAACCGTTCGATGTTCTTTTCTTCAGTAACATCGTGCACTACGCAGAATAAACGATCGTCATTATCAGACCAGAATGCCGACCATCTGGTATCAATTGCGGTGCCGTCCGCCTTGCGCATGCGAAGCTCGAATACCTTCGACTTTTGTGAAATCACAACACTTGTGATTTCGTCTTCTGCCTTCACCAGGTCCTCTTCAAGTACCATATCATAAATCGATTTTCCAATCAGTTCTTCCTTATCGCAACCAAACATAGTTGCAGCATAGGGGTTCACTCTGGTAAAGACACCGCTGGCATCCAACGAACAAATCAAATCTGCCGCATTGGTTATCATAGCTTGTTCGGTCGACATTGCTTGCGTGATCGCAGTAGACGTTGCATGAATTAAACGATCCAGTTGAGCAAACTCGTCATTGCCAGGCAGCGATGGAAGCAACTCTTCATGCGCCGAGAGCCGATGACTATTGAATGTGAGACGAACGAGCGGGCGATTGATCCCTGCAACAAACAGAAGAGCCATAGCAATTGCAATCAGAATACTCGCAACAAATGCGACGATCAAAACTACCTTGACCTTATCCTGAAGCGCTACGAGAGCAGGACTCGGAGCGTCCGTTTGCTTTTCATTGCCGACCAACAAATTGCCGAGGGCATTCATGAATGTTTGACAGGTCGTCATCATCGCATGATCGAGTGGACGCTTCACCTTGCGCCAATGCTGAAGACCCTTTGCTTGTTCCTTGCACGCCCAATCGAATAGATTGAACATATCATTTGAAGCAGTATGAAAATCGACGATTTCTTGAGGATCAGCGGTTCCGCATTCCTTAGCTAGATCAACGACATTCTTCAACTTCGGCTTCAGCCTCTCGACCTTTTGACCTGCGGTTGTCGAATCCATAAGCTGATTGCGTTCGTGTCCGAGATATGAGTATGTCACAATCTCGATCACATCTCTCATCACCTCGTGCCCACTACTTGCCAGTTCACGATCGCGTGATTCTTTTATCAATTCAGTTTGCAATTGCAAAAGAACAACAAACAGAGCTGATACGAAAACAAGTTGACACAGCAGCGGAAAACCCACCAATAAGATTCCTTGCATTCGTATCTTCGGCTTCAGCATGTCGGCTCCTGATTTGATTTGAGAACCGGCACTCTGATCCAGAAAGTACTGCCTTTACCAATCTGACTTTCAACGCCAACGCACCCACCATGCAGTTCTACAATTGCTTTCACAATTGCAAGACCAACGCCTGTGCTTTTCATTTCCAAATTGGAAGCAGCCTGCGACTGTCCGAATTTTTCAAAAATTAGTGCGCGATCTTCAATTGGAATTCCTGGACCCTGATCGGCAACGCTAATTTCGACAAAGTCATCTTTGTGTGAAACAGCAAACGTTATTGTTGAATGTTTCGGAGAGAACTTAATTGCATTGGACAACAGATTTGTAATGACTTGAACCAATCGTTTCTCTTCCGCCAGCATAGTGCCGTCATCAGTCGGACGTGATACACGAACGCCCGCTTTCTGCGCCAATGTTTCCAAAGAATCTGCCGCTAATGTGCATACTCTGGCGGCGCTGGTAGGAGCAAGATTGAGTGTCAGTTTCCCGGCTTCCAGTTTTTCCAGTTCTAGCAATTCATTGACCAATTCGATCAGTCGTTTCAAACTGATATCCGTTCGCTCCAATGAAACGAGCGCGGCTTCCGACAGCGGTTCGGCACCATCTGCGGTGAGCTCATCCAGATCCTCTTTTATCTTATTAAGAGGACCGCGCAAGTCCTGCCCGACGATGGCAACGAATTTCTTTTTCTGGTTCGATACCGCCCGCAGTTCCGTCACGTCGTGAACGACACAATAGAATGTTTTATCTTGAGTAGACGAGTGAACTTTCCACAACGAATTCTTTAAAGTGCCATCCTTGCATTTAACGATATTCTCGAATTCCGATTCGGCATCGCCTTTTTCCGACAATGCTTCCAGTTCTGTTTTGGTATTGTCCATAGTGCCGGGAGTCACCAGGTTCATTAGTGGCGTACCGAGAAGCTCGTCAGGGGTATAATTCCAGATCTTCGAAACTGCCTGATTAACGCGAACTATCCTCAATCTGCCATCGAGCGTGAGAATAATATCGGCGGCATTGTCGAGAATGGCTCGTTCTCTTCTCCAGAATTCACTCAGTGCTTTTCCTGAATGATTGAGAGCAAGCTCCAGCTCAGCCATCTCATCGGTACCTGGCACTGCAGGCGGTGGCGCGTTGCCGGCAGCGATCATATGCGCACTCTCGCTTATCCGATATAATCTGCCTTCGATATCAACAATGAAGAACCTCGCGAGAAATATCGTTATCAAGCAACTGCAACCAACGCCGAAGATCAAAAAGCCACCGAGTTGTTGTTGCAACTGCGCGATCTTTTCCGGTTCTTCGGCAGATACTCTTGATTCAATATCCATAACTTGCTGAGACATATTCCGCAAGTTCATCATGGTGAACAGTATCTCTTCACGCGGCAAATATTTCATTCGGCTGCCCACCGGAATGGTGGGATCATCGAAAACTCTGCGCATCTGTTTCAGCAGACCGAGCGCTTGCTCTCGGATCTCTACTGCTTGTTCGTAGACTTCTTTGAGTTCCGGATTCGTATCCTCGTTGAACCCAACAAAACTATCGGTGGAATTGACCATCTTCGCAATGTTTTCAAATTCCAGCGTTTGACGTTCTTCGAAAGTAGTGTTGCCCTCGCTGCCGATTGATACCATGCCGAGCGCGATTGCATTGTTCATATTTTGAATGCGCTGTATCGTTTTGGTGGCATGTTGAATTTGTGCCAGATCATGTTCCGCGTTAAAGATCCAACACGCCAGTATGGCAACGAAAATCAGTTCGAACATAACTGGTATCAAAACCAGAATGACGCCTTTTTGTTTAGTTTTGAGACTCGAGAACACTTTAATGACTACTCTTTAGATCTTGGCACTATCGATCATCAGATCATCTATTAATAGGTAGTATGGTAGATTGGCTTCCACAATTGCAACTTTAATTGGAGACATTGATGTTCGTCGATTGCGAGAAAACCGGTTCCATTGAGCTTTACCACCTTTTGCTCGGCTGTGTCGTGCCTCGTCCGATTGCCTGGATCTCCAGTCAAAATGACTCTGGGGCTTTAAATCTTGCACCGTTTTCGTTCTTTAATGCTTTCTCAGTCGATCCGCCTATTGTCGGCATCGGAATCGGCTTAAAAAGACGAGTTGACGCGGATGGAACAACCACATACGTGCCGAAAGACACTCTAGCCAACATTCTTGCTACCGAAGAATTTGTTGTGAACATCGTCAGTCGATCGCTGGCAGACAAAATGAATCGATCGAGCGGCGAATATCCAGCCGCCATCAACGAGTTCGAGGTAACCGGTTTGACGCCTCAAGGATCTACCATGATCAAACCACCGCGTGTAGGAGAAGCCAAAATTGCGATGGAATGCCGCTTGCACCAACCCGTTGATCTCGGCGGTTCCACTCTTGTGCTGGGAAGAATCGTTTGCATCCACGTCAAAGACGAAGTCTTGAAGAACGGCTCGGTCGACATCGAAAAACTCCAACCCATCGGAAGACTATCCGGCAGCGCCTATTGCGAAGTAAACACTATTTTCGAAATCCCCCGCCCAAGAGTCTAGTCCCTGGGAGCGCCGGCGGCTCGCCGGCATCATCGCGCTGGCAGCGCGCTCCACTATGACGGCTCGCCTGCGCTACAAACGGTCCGCTACGGGATTTCCCCTGATATTTCCCCCGCCATCTTAACATTCCCCATTGCGCTCCTATGCGCTACATTAGTATTGCTCGAACTTTATCGAGTCGGAGGCACCATGCCGAACCCGGCATGCTATCTCCAAAACCTTAGTAGTTCATTCCATTAGTTTCAATAATCTCAAACCGAGCACCGCGCCACAAGCGCGTTTACATGCGCGTGTTTAAATCCCGAGGTTTCGCACCATGACTTTCGATCAGTCTACCCGCAGACATTTATCCAAAAAACTTTTCTCTGCCGCACTACTCATAACGCTCATCGCCGGTCAATGTCCGGTGGTGGCACGCGAGTACAACTCCGCTGATGATCCGTCTTCAACAACCGTTCTTCCCGATGGCACTCACTTCCAATTCGTGAAAGGAAACGCCGTCAAAAGGCCGCCCACCTTTCAGGGTGACGGCTCAGGAAATATAAACGCCGTCGACGACAAAGGTCAACAACTCGGCAATTGCGTACTCAAACATACTGATGTCTCAGTCAAAGTCACTGGTTATGTTGCCAGCGTGAACGTCAAACAACTTTTCCACAATCCATATAAAAAGAAAATCGAAGCTGTTTACACATTTCCACTTTCCGATTCTGCTGCCGTCGATGACATGACGATGCGAATCGGAGAACGCACCATTCGCGGTACTATCAAGCGCAAAGAAGAAGCACAGCAAATTTATGCGGAAGCGCGCGATCAAGGTTATGTCGCGTCTCTCTTAGATCAGGAGCGTCCAAATGTTTTTACTCAACGTGTCGCCAATGTGGAACCAGGAAAGGATCTTGAAGTCACAATCCACTATGTCGACCAGTTACCATATGAATCGGGATACTACACATTTGCATTCCCAACTGTTGTCGGTCCAAGATTCCATGCCAATACTGAAGAACCGAATGGATTCGGGAATCTAAATAGAGTTTCCCCTCTAACAACATTGCCTGCCACAACGGGCACTGTAAGTGGTGCCAGGTTCGTAGATCCGCGTGCCGTAACAAATAGATCCAATCCAGTAAACTACTCTACCGTTACTGGGAATGATCTGTCCATGTCAATCGACATCGATGCCGGTCTTCCTGTCGGTCAGGTATTCAGTCCGCTGCATGCGGTCGACATCAGCCCTCTGAGCGATTCAAAAGCTCATATTGAATTATCGAAGGGCAACGCACCCAACCGAGATTTCGTTCTCTCATGGATGGTGGCAGATAATGCGATCAAAAGTGGATACTTCACTCACCGCATCGGCAAATCCGGCTATTTGAGCATGGCTGTAATGCCACCAAAACGCGTGACACCACAGACGGCGGCACCGAAAGAAATGATATTCGTGGTCGATCGTTCCGGTTCTCAATCCGGAGCACCGCTTGATAAAGCAAAAGAAACGATGCTTTATATTCTCAATCATATGAATGAGAACGATACTTTCCAAATCATTTCTTTCTCTGATACAACGGAACAGCTGTTCGACAAGCCACGAAAGGCAACCGTCGAAATGCGCAGAAAGGCTCATTCATACATTCAAAAAATGCAAGCAGATGGTGGCACAATGATCGGCCCCGCTGTCAAAACCGTTTGCAACACTCCGGCGGAAGATCATCGTTTGCGCATTGTCACGTTCATGACTGATGGGTACGTCGATAACGAAATGGAAGTTCTTTCACTGGTAAAAGAGAGCCGAGGCAATTCTCGCTGGTTCAGTTTTGGAACCGGGAACTCAGTCAATCGTTTTCTCATCGATGAGATGGCCCACATGGGCGGAGGAGAACCTGAGTATGTCTTGCTCGACAGTGCTGCTAGTGCCGTCGGGAAAAAATTCTACGATCGAATTTCATCGCCGGTTCTCACCGATGTCAAAATATCGTTTGATGGCATTCAAGTCGATGATATGTTCCCTCGCGTTCAATCTGATGTCTGGGCAGAACGTCCTTTATACATCAACGCGCGCTATACAAAACCCGGACAGGGTGTTTTGAAACTCGATGGCTTCGCTGGCGGCAAACCTTATCATCAAAGTTTCAGAATCGATCTTCCCGAGCGCAACGCGAACAACGCGCCAATCGCTCAGTTGTGGGCACGTTCTGCTGTTGAAGAGTTGATGTCTTTAGATTGGTTCGGTATGCAGCGCGGATTGAACTGCAATGAAAAATTGGTTGCAATCATTACTGAACTTGGATTGCGCTATCACATCATGACTCAGTACACCTCATTCGTTGCTGTCGATTCCAGTTTCAAAACATCAGGCAAAGAACTGCTGAGCGTGGAAGTTCCCGCGGAAGTGCCTGACGGAGTCGATCTTTCTAAAACAATTTCTACAGTCGAGTCGGCGATAATCAAGGGTACGATGGATGTGCCGATCGAAACCGGTTCAATCTCGGCGAATCCTCCACCGCCCGTGGAAGTATACGAAGAGCCCAATCCAATTTCGAACTTCGGAACAATGGTTTCAAACACCTGCAAAGAAATGTTCGTAGCTCGTCAGTGCGGAACGATAGGCGGTTGGGTCGGACTCTCTAATTGGTTGACCGCGAGCTGTAGAGATGCGAATCTCTTCGGCGGTGGTGAAATCTGCGACTTTGAGTGCATGACTAACGGTACTATCGGAAGCACCAGCGCACCTGTTTCGCTGCCCGCACCATCCGCGGCGCCAACACCATCACCGATACCACAGGCTGCATCTGGGCCAAGTAGTGCTGGAGATTTAAGCGCACTGCCACCACCCAGCGCATTGCCTCCGCCGCCGGTGCCTCAAAAAGATTCATTCGCAAATCCATACGCCAATTCCAACTATTCCAGTGTTAGTTATGCCGCCTCTGGAGGCGGACCTATGCTCCAGGGTGCCACCAATGGCACCATCGGACCTCAGGGCGCAGATGCAACCGTCGTCATGGGAGTAAATACAGCAGGAACCGTAAGAGTGAACAATCTGGCCAATCTGGAAGCGCTACTGAATCTGGTGGCAAATGGTCTGGACATCATCACGGTAGTATTCGGACTGAAAGCCATCGTATGTGGTGCACTAAATATGCGCCGCGGCAAACCAGGTGGGTTCAAAGAACTACTCTTCGGTGTGACATGGTTAGCCGCGTGGGTGCTATTCGTCCCGATCCTCATTCCCTGGGCGACCTGGCTCATATGGTCCGCACTGCTCAAGAAGTTCCTCGGCCACATCAATGCCAGAACAGCTCTCGCTCCGATCAAATCTCGAACACAGTAGGAGGATTGACGGCAAGATAATGTTCGTCGCAAATGGAGACATTAAGAAACTCAGTTTTAACGCTTGAACGTTTCCCATGTCCTTCATGAATGTGACCGAATATGTGATACCGCGGAGGGTGCGTCAGTTTGTTGGTGACAACATCAAGCAAATCGTCGCACCCGACGTGCTGTCCGCAAAAATCGAGTACTCCTTTCGGCGGACCGTGCGTGACTAAAATATCCAGACCTTCTGGAATCATGTCCCACATTTTTCTAATCGGCTCGCCGCGATCTTTCATAAATGCCCAATCGAAAAAGGTCGGTGTCCACGGGCTTCCGTAAATTTTGACACCATCAATCTCGACCAACTCATCTTCAACATATGTCCCTGCAGAGAGCATCGCAACAGCTTGTTCACGATCGTCCTGGAAAAGAAAATCGTGATTACCGGCAATTACCAGAGGTTTGTGTTTGAACTTTGGTGCTTGGGTCTGCAAATAAGCATTGAATATGCCAACTTGTTTTGGCGTTCCTCTACCTGTTACATCTCCACCCACGATCAACAAGTCGCCTTCAGGCAAGTCGACTTCGCGCAGATGCGTATCACTGATCGCTACGATTTTCACTCTTTCGGTTTCGACGAATCAGATTCTGTTTCTTGCTTTTTCTTTCCGTTTACTTCGCCGACAACTTCGAATTTCGGAACTTTCTTCACGCCCTTCACATCAACCCGTACTTCGAGCATTTTGCCTTTAGGCGTGTCGTGATTTCGCAACACCAATGTTCCGTGCGTCAGCTTCTGTTCACAGTCTTCCGCGGTGCCGTTGAATACGTTGAATGCATCTGAGACTTTTTCAGGAAGCGTTGGCACGGGCCCGTTCATTACTATAGCTGAGTCACCGGCTTTTACGTCGCCATCCCCGAATTTTAGCAAATTAGTTCCTTTGGGTAATGGCTCTTTATCTCCCTTCAAAATGATTTGCTGGACTTTTGTTGGCGTGACTTGAAGATGACGAAACAAAATTTCTTCGACTACGCTTTCTGTTTCATGAGCATCGGCAGCCGGCGTTGCAGCGTCAATGAAACTCTTCACCAAGTCTCGCGCCATCACTTTTGTTTCTGGATTTTCGATGAATGATCTATTAATCAAAAGCCCCATTTGCAAAATCTTTCCGTGTTTGTTCACGTCGACACTGACAAGGATGAGATCTTGCGCTCTAGGATTGCTAGGCCTTTCCAGCACATTGGGATCCTAAGCTTAGAATTCCACGTGGACAAGTTGTC
>JADMIO012727026.1_pt1 | contig 27805 bp, 21 predicted proteins | sample 8958161 | NCBI WGS metagenome assembly JADMIO01 (sample SAMN16585339, study PRJNA669376) | soil metagenome | isolation source: Crop rotation soil | place: USA: Cullars Rotation, Alabama | collected 2011
CCCTCAACCAAGTCGAAGTCTACAGCACCGCCACCAATCCCCCCCGCCAGACCAACGCCATCAAAACCAGTTCCACCCCGCTCTCCATCGCCATGTCCCGGTCCGGCCGCTACCTTTATGTAGCCTGCTACGCCGCATCTTCTCTCGACATCATCGACCTCGCCTCCGCCAACTTTTCTTCCCGGTCCGTGACCCTCTCCGCCAGCCCAGAGGCCGTGGCCGTCGGTCTAACGGAGAAGGTCCTCATCAGCACCATCGGGACCGGCACCGGCCAGAACGTCCTCATCACCTACGATCCAAACGTCGCCGACGCCTCGCAAGCCCTGCAATCCGTCGTCATCGCCCCGCCGGCGCCCTCCGCTCCCACCCTTCCTCCGCCCAACGGAATCATGGCCCTCGCCAGCCGCGCGCGTCTCGTCGCCAGCCAGGACGGCCGGACGATCGTGGGCGCCCACTCGCTGGCCAACAACACGCGGACCGTCTTCGTCTTCGATGCCGCCTCCTCCACTGTCTTGCGCAGCCGGAACGTCCCGTCGGTCTCTCCGGTCCTGGCGGTTTCGCCGGATGGGTCCCGCTTCTTCGCCGGCTCCTGGCTGTTTGAAACCTCGTCGCTGTTTATCCTGGCCCAGCAAAACGCGATTAACGCGCCCTTCACCTTCGCCCCTGGCGCCAATTTCACTACCCAGACCAGCCAGGGCGGCGCGATCTTCGCCCAGACCGCCGCCGGCCCCGCTCTGCTCACCAGCTACAACATTGTCCCCGTGCAGAATCCGGCGGCCCGTTCCACGACCAGCCAGTTGCTGGTCAATTCGCCGGAAAATCTGCTGATCACTTTGGGCATTCAGATTACCGAGAACCTCTCCGGCAAGATGGTGATGACCTCCGACAACTCGGTCATCTATGCGCTCTCGCAATCGGGCTTCGTCACCCTCCCCATCGGGACGCTCGCCCAGCAGCCCATCGCCATGCCGGATTCCAATATCGCGCTGCTCGCTTCCGATCAGTGCGGCGTCACCGCCGCGCTGAACAGCGCCGTCATTCCCGTTCGGAACGTGGGCGGCGGCCGCATCACCCCGACCGCCGCGCCCCTCGCTACTTCCGCCACCTCCGCCACCGTCCGCATCACCTCCCGCCCGTACGGCGGCGATGTCACTGCCGCTTTCAGCGCGGGGGCAGCGCGCACTCTCGGCACCTCCAACCCCGATCAGCTCCTGATCCAGGCCAACGAGGCGATCAACATCATCCCCAACGTGCGGGTGTTCCAGAACAACCGCAACGCGGAAGCTCGCGGCAGCATTCTACCGGTGGATATCGGCGCCACCACCACCGGCCTCACCGACATGCTGTCCGACTCTACGCGCCAGCGGCTTTATATCGCCAATCCCGGGCTCAACCGGATCGAAGTCTTCGACATGCGCCAGCAGCAGTTCCTGGCGCCCATTACGGTCGGCCAGCTTCCCCGCTCACTCGCCTTCGGCAACGACGGCAATACGCTCTACGTCGCCAATTCCGGCGGCGAGAGCATCAGCATCGTGGACCTCAACCAGGGCGCCGTGATCGGCCGCGTTAATTATCCGCCGATTCCTTTCAACGCCGCGCTCAATCTGATTACGCCCCAAATCCTGGCATCGAGCCAGCGTGGGCCGCAGGTGATGATGTCGGACGGAACCATGTGGAAAGTGGTCGGAACTTCAGTCACCCCGCGCACCTTGAATACCAACGTCTTCGGCAACGTCCGCTCGGTCCCGGGCCCGCAGAGCATGATCGGCACGCCGGACGGCTCCTTCGTCCTCGTCCTCGCGGGCAACGGCACGGGTTACCTCTACGATTCCTCGATCGACGATTTCGTCAGCGGCCGGACCGTCATCCCAACGCCCATCCAGGGTTATTTTGGACCGGTCGCCGCCGGCCCGAACGGCCAATACTACCTGGCGAACGATCAGGTGTTGAACGCCGCTTTGACTTCCGTCGGTTCGACCGCCACCGGTCCGGTGGCGGGCGGCGGGCTGCCGGTCCCTGGCGGACCGGTGACCACGTCCCGGCCCGTAGCTGCCGTGGCCGCGTTGGGCCCGCAGAGTTTCGCCCGCTTCTCCATGCCCTTGCGCGCGAACGCTACTGCCGCCGTTACCGATACGGGCTTGGTAGAAGTGGTGGACGTCAACACCCTGCGCACCACCGCTACGTCGAATGCGCTCGAAGGGCCGTTGGTCGCCGCCATCGGCACAGCCCGCGCGACGGTCAGCGGCCGCACCATGGCGGTGGACTCCTCCGGACAGAACGCCTTCGTGCTGACCGCTTCCGGTCTCAGCATCATTCCGTTGACCCCGGTGCCGCCGCAGAACGCGCCCACCGTGGCGGGCAATGCAATTGTCAACACCGCGAATTTCACAGCCGCTGTTGCGCCGGGCGGCCTGGTCTCGGTCTTCGGGCGCGGGCTCGCCGCGAACGCCACCGCTCCGAACACTCCGCTCCCCACGCTTCTCGGCGGTACCTGCGTGACCCTCAACAACACTCCGCTGCCCCTGCTCGCTACCTCGGCCGGACAGATCAACGCGCAGCTGCCCCCCACTCTCGCGGCCGGACGTTATCCGCTGGTCGTCCGATCCATCGCCAGTCAGGCCGCCTCCAACGCCGTCAATGTGACCGTGGCCAAGTACGCGCCCGCCGTTTTTATCGATGCCCAGGGCCCGGCGATCTATCATAAAGACGGCAACCGCGTGAACAAGGACCATCCCGCCTCCCGCGATGAGCCGCTCACCATCTACGCCACCGGACTGGGTGTTACGACCGGCGGCCGTGTCACCGCGGGGTCACCCTCGCCCTCCAATCCCTTGGCCGTGACCGCGCCGATTAAACTTTATTTCGGCAACCCAAACATGTCCCAGGCAGGGATCATCGTGGACTGGAGCGGCCTCATGCCTGGTACAATCGGGGTCTACCAGATCAACTGCCGGATTCCCGGCACCCACATCAAAGGCGACGCGCTACCTGTCACACTGCGGATTGGTGGCGTCGACAGCCCGACCACCGGCCCTACCGCCGCCGTGGTATACGTAAACTGATCTGCTGGGAAGGCAAGTACTAGTACTTTGGATCGGGGGTTTTACCGGTCCTGTGGGATACTGGTCCTATAGCGTACAGTCGTCCGTGTGTCCTAAATTAAAAGGAATTGCCCGTCAGCGTGAGGAAGTACATGCGAGTCTTTCGAATTTCCACAGTTGTCCTGCTTTCCGTGATTGCTCTGGTTTCTTGCCGGACCAATCCCGACGTCGCCAAGAAACGTTATTACGAGAGCGGTAACAAATACTTCGACCGAGGAAAATTCAAGGAAGCGCGCATCATGTACAAGGATGCGCTGCAAAAGGACAAGCGCTACGGGCCCGCCTGGTACAAGTTAGGCGTGACCGCGTTGAGGGTCGGCGCTCACGCGGAAGCCGTCGCGTCATTCCGCCGCGCGATCGAACTGCTGCCTCCGGATCAGCCCGACCGTTGGGACGCGATCGTCAAGCTTTCCGATATTTTCCTGCAGTTCGGCCGTGAGCAGAAGCCGCTTCTCGAGGAGGTCGACAAGTTCAGCGAGGATCTCCTGAAGCGTGATCCGAATTCCTTCGACGGCCATCGCTTGACGGCCGACCTGAGTTTTGCGCGGGCAGTCGAGAGTTACAAGCTGTCCAAGAAGGAAGACGCGCTCAACTTCCTCAACAAAGCGATCGCGGAGTATGAGAGGGCCAACCAGATTACGCCCAAGCAGCAGGGGGTGGCGATCCAGTTGGCGCGCGCGTATGCCAGCAAGGGCGATCTCGCCGGCGCGGAACGCCTCTACCGTGAAACCCTCGAGACGGACAAGACCTTCCAGCCCGCCTATACCGAGCTCTACCGGCTGTTCTTTTTTCAGAAACGCTTTGACGATGCCGAGCAACTTCTGAAGGGCGCGTTCCAGAACAATCCCAAGCAGTACAGCTACCTCACCATGCTCGCCTTGCACTACTCCCTGGTGAGCCGGCGCGAGGAGATGGTCAACACGCTTCAGCAGATTAAGACCCACGCCAAAGAGTACGATCAGGCATATCTCGTGGTCGGCGATTTTTACCTGCGGTTGGGCGATGGCGATTCGGCGCTGCGCGAATACCGCGAGGGCATGGCCAACGACGTCAAGAGGAAAAGCACTTACCAGAAACGCGTCATCGAAGTGCTGATGCGGCAGGGCAAGCGGAATGAAGCGGCCGACGTCAATGCCGAGATCCTGAAGGCGGATCCGAACGACAACGACGCCAAGGGGCTCGCCGCCAGCATGCTGCTCGACAAGGGCGATATCAACCGCGCTCTGGCCGAATTGCAGGCTGTGGTCACGCACGCTCCCGACAATCCGGTGGCCCGTTATAACCTCGGCCGCGCTCACATGGCGCGCCTCGAATGGGAGCAGGCCCGCCAGATGTTTCAGAAGGCCATCGAGCTGCGCCCGGATTACGTGATGGCCCGCCTCGAACTCGGCCGTCTGCAGATTGCCCGCGGAGAGTTTGACGCCGCCCTTAAGTCCTCCCAACAGGTGCTCGAAATCGATCGCGGCAACATGATCGCGCGCCTGCTCGAGTCCACCGCTCTGATGGGCCAGAAGAAGTTCACCGAATCGCGCGAAGTGCTGAACGCGATGATGAAGGCGTACCCTAACGCGCCGGATGTCTATTTCCAGCTCGGCGTCGTCGATCTAGCGGAAAACAAGCTCAAGGACGCGTCCGAAGCCTTTCAGAAGTCTTATCAGCTGAATCCCGCTAATCCGCGTGGTCTGCTCGGCGTGGTGGAGACCATGATGGCGCAGAACCACCCCGATCAGGCGATCGACATGCTGCGCAGCGAGGCGAACAAGTCTCCGAACAACCTCGACTTGCGGATGTCGCTGGCCAATGTCGCCAGCCGCACCGGCAAATACGACGTCGCCATCGACGAGTACACGAAGGTTCTCAATTCGCTGGATAAGAGTTCCAAACAGCGCGGCGACGTCCTGCTGCGCATCGGGGAAGCCTACCGGCTGATGGGCAATTACGCCTCGGCCATAAACAATCTGAAAATGGCGAGAGATGTGCTACCGCAAAGCGGCTACATTCTGCGTACGCTGGCCTTGACCCTGGATACGACCGGAAACTGGTCGGAAGCCAAGCAGGTCTACGAAGCCTCCGTGAAGATCGACCCCAACGACGGCGTGGCGCTGAACAACCTGGCCTTCCTGATGGTGGAGCACAATGGCGACCTGGAAGACGCCTTCTCCAAGGCGCAGCGCGCCAAGCAGCTCCTGCCGAATCTCTCGGAAGTGGCCGACACTCTGGGCTGGATCTACCTGAAGAAGAACCTTCCGGATGCCGCCATCGACATCTTCAAAGACCTCGTGCAGAAGACTCCCAACCAAGCCACCTTCCGCTACCATTTGGGAATTGCGCTATCGCAGAAGGGTGACAAGACGCGCGCGATCAAGGAACTGCAGGAAGCTCTGAAAAACAATCCCTCCGTCAGCGAGAAGCAGCGCATTCAGGAAATGCTCGCCAAGCTGAACGGCTAAAGAAAAGAAATGGGGGCAGACCGGGTCTGCCCCTCTGCCTTACCTCGAAACGTCATCCAGATCGCTGCCGGTTCTGGGCCGCGTGACCGTTTCCCCGTAAAGTTCATCGTCCGTCAGCGCCGTACCGCCGCCGGATGCCGTCCTCACCCTCGGCATGGGCTTGTCGGCGTTTGCGAAATCGCCGGTCTTTTCGCCGGCCGAGGCGATATCCTGCCCGCCGGTCTGCGCCAGGATGTCCTTGGCGCGCTTGACCCAGTCGCTGTTGTCGCAGTGCACCGAGAGCAGAATCCCGCCCTCGCGAATGCGGCCCTCATACCGTTTTGCCTCGTATTCCGGAATGCCAAGTCCGGCCAGCGCTCCGATAATGCCGCCCAGCGCGCCTACCGCTCCCGCTCCCGCCAGCGCGGCGACAATTGGACCGGCGGCGATGAACGGGCCGAGCCCGGGGATCATCAGCGCTCCGATGCCGGTCAACCATCCCAGAACTCCGCCGGCGATTCCGCCCGCGGCGACGCCCGTGGTCACCCCTTCCGGGGCCTTAGTGTTCTTTTCGTGTGCGAAGTCTTTGGTGCCTTCATTTTCCGGAAACAGCACCGAGATATCGGTGTTACGGAAACCGGCGCTGCGCAAATGTTCGACTGCTTCTTCCACCGCGGCTCTGCTCGGATAAATTCCGAATGCTGCTGTATTTTTGCCTGCCATTTTCGTGCTCCTTATGCGCTCGCCGCAAACTACGCCCGTGCGAACCGGTCCGCGGCGGCTAGCAGTTGGAAAAGTGCAACGGGAGGGCCAACCCGCGCATTCCGGTGAAAAGCATGTGATTTTCTTCACTCGGGATTTCCCACCGTTCGCGCTAACGGTTAGAATTGGAGTTTACAAACGGAGAACCAACGCATGAACCATGCAGCCACCCGCCGCCATTTCCTCGGCGCGGCCGCCGGCATCGCCGGCCTCAGCGTCGCCGGAGCCGATTTCGCCTCCGCTGCCATTGAGCCCACGCCGTGGGGCATCAAACTCGGAGTCGCCACTTACTCCCTGCGGAGCTTCGACCGCGCCAAGGCGATCGAGATGATCAAGGCCCTCAAAACGCCCTGGATCAGCATCAAAGACGTCCATCTCGATCAGAAGCTCAGCCCCGCCGAACTGGAAGCCGCGCACAAGGAATTCGAAGCCGCAGGCCTGAAGATCATGAGCGGCGGGAACGTCTCGCTGCCCGAGCCCACCGCCGAAGGCATGCGCAAGCATTTCGAATACGCCAAGAACGCCGGGCTCCCCATGATGGTCTGCGCTCCCACCAAGGAAAACGTGAAGGTGGTCGAGGCCTTGGTGAAGGAGTACAACATCAAGTGCGCTCTCCACAATCACGGGCCCGAGGATAAGCAGTTCCCCACGCCGCAATCGGTCCTCGAAGCGGTCAAGGGAATGGATCCCCGGGTGGGCCTCTGCATGGATGTCGGCCACTCCGCCCGCACCGGCGTGGACGTGGTGAAGAGCATCGCCGAAGCCGGCCCGCGCCTCCTCGACATGCACGTCAAGGATCTGGCGAATATGAGCGATAAGGACAGCCAGGTAGCTTGCGGTGACGGCATGATGCCGTTCCCCGGCATCTTCAAACAGTTGAAGAAGATGAATTACCAGGGCTGCGTCAACCTGGAATACGAGATCAACGCCAAGGATCCCATGCCCGGGATGCAGCGCTCCTTCAGCTACATGCGGGGCGTGCTGGCCGGCCTGGCCGCGGCATAATCCGGTATGGCGGAAATTCCGGTGGGCACGCGGGGTGAGCAGAAACTGCTGGTCACGAGCGAAGTCGCGATTAACTTTCTGGGGATGGAGGGCGCGCGGGTGCTCTCCACCCCGCACATGATCGGCTTCATGGAGCGGACCTGCCGCGACACCGTGCTGCCGCTGCTCGACGCCGGATACGATACGGTCGGGACCCACGTCAACGTGGCCCATCTCGCCGCCGCGCCGATGGGCATGTCGGTGACCTTCCGGGCGGAAGTTACCAGCGTCACCGACCGCCGCATTCAGTTCCGCGTAGAGGCCTGGGACGAGAAGGAAAAGATCGGCGAGGGAACTCACGAAAGGGCGATTATCAACGTCGCCAAATTCGCTACACGGCTGGCGGAAAAGAAAAACGGATAAAATCGGAAGCGTATGATTCGCGTTTGCCAGGCGTGCGGCGCGAGCAATCGCGTTCCCGCGAGTCACGCCGCCGACACGGGGCGTTGCGGAAAGTGCAAGGCTTCTCTGCCTCCTCCTTCCGAGCCCATCGAGGCCGATCCGGCGCTGTTCGATGAAATCCTGCGTGAGGCCAAGGTGCCGGTGCTGGTGGATTTCTGGGCGTCGTGGTGCGGACCGTGCCGGATGGCCGCTCCGGAAGTGGCGGCGCTGGCGCGCGAGTTCGCCGGAAAAGGCCTCGTCCTGAAGGTCAATACCGAGGAGCATCCGGGGCTGGCGTCGCGGTTCCAGGTGCAGTCGATTCCGAACTTCGTCGTGCTGCGTAACGGCCGCACGGTAATGCAAAGGGCCGGCGTGGCGCCGCGCGCCGAAATGCGCCGCTGGCTGGAAGCCGCCTAATCGTTGTAGTTCCGGATGAACGTGTCGCGCGGCATGCCCCGTGACATCGCTTTGCGCTGCAGGCTCGCGGCGTCCGTGCGGCTCATGCGGCCCCCCAGCGCGACCAGAAATGGCGGACGGTTGGCGCCGTGCGGCGTGTAGACTTCCGCCTTCAAACCGGGGATTCTCCGGTTGATGCTGCGGGCTTTATTTTCGGCGTCCTGCAGGTGCGAAAAGGTGTAGACGATCACGCGCCATTCGCCGCGCGGCCGATGTTCGCCTACCGCGGGGAGCGGCTCGGATGCGACGACCGGAGGCGCCGCCGCAGGAGCGGAGGGAACCGTGGTGCGGGCGGGCATCGATTTCGCCGCCGGCGGCGCGGGAGCGGGCGCGGATTTATGGCTGAGGGCGGCTACCGCGACCAGCAACGCCAAGGCTCCGGCGGCGATGGGCCAGAGCGGCTTCCAGTTGCGGGCCGGCGGAGGCTCCTCCTCGATGATCGCCCGGGTGCGGGTGGGCGGCGGCAGCAACGGCGCGGCAGCCGGCGCTTCCACCGCCTTCTCGACAAGGGGCGGCGCAGGGTCGGGGATGCCGAGCAGCCCGCGCAGCGCGCGGAAGTCCTCTTCCGGCTCGCCAGGACCGGCAGCGCGCACGGACTCGGTAGCCAACTTGATGCGATCGCCCATCGCGACGATGTGGCCGGCGTCCAAAGATCCATGGACCAGTCCCTGCGAATGGAGGTAGCGAAGGGCGCCGGCCGCGGCATCCAAAACCTGGCGGATTTCCGTCTCGCTCAAGGCGCCCTGACTGAGCGCCTCATCCAGCCGATCGTCAGGATATTCGAAGACGGCGAAGAGCAGCGTTTCGCCGTGGTGCACAGCCCGGCCGCAATCGTAGAGAAGCTGGAGATTGGGATGATTGAGCAGGCGAAGGCGGCGCCACCGCGCGAGATGCCGTTCGCCCTCTTCCCCGGAGTCCGGAATGATTCGTAGAACCGCAGGCAGATTGCGGGGGGCGGAAAAGGTCCGGAACCAGGCGCCGGATTCGCTCTCTTCTAAAATCTGCTCCAGCGGGTATTCCCCCGCGAGGGTTACTCCGCTGAGTCGATCCCAGGTCATAGTTCTTGGACGGTCGCGCTTCTACAGATGGCGCGCTTAATTTCATGTTAGAGCAATTTGGGAAGGGAGCAACACGTAAAAGTTACGTATCGCCCGTCGTGAAAACATTTTAACTGTTGCGTGTCATGGGCTTACCGCATCGCGGCTGTGGCAGTTCGAGTGCTGAGACAGACTGCTTTCCCAAAAGCCAAGAACCCAGACCCAGGAGATTCTCCCTTGTGGAATAAACGCAACGACGAAGCACCCAGACCGCAATCCGAACCCATGCGGGCGCCGACCGCGCCTTCCGCGTCGTCCGCGCCCTCCGCTCCAGTCGCGGCGGCGTCCTCGGGACCGGCGCGATTCGATCCGCCGCCGGCGCCGCGGCAGACCGCCACGATCGGCGCATCCATGCACATCAAAGGTGAAATCAGCAGCCGCGAAGAGTTGCTGGTGGAAGGCGAAGTGGAGGGCTCACTGGAATCGCACAGCCTGCTGACGGTGGGGCCGAACGGAAAAGTGCGGGCCCACATCAAAGCCCGGGAGGTGGTGGTTTTCGGACAGGTGCGGGGCAACGTGGACGCCAGTGAGAAGATCGCGATCCGGGAGCAGGGAAACCTGGTCGGCGATATCCGCACGGCCGGCATCAGCATCGACGACGGCGCATATTTCAAGGGCAGCATCGACATCGTACGGCCGGAGCCTAAGACGTCCGGCGTGAAGCCCGTCAAGTCCGAGCCGCAGCAAAAGGCCGGCGCTGCCTGATCGGCATTTCGCCCACTGTAGTATCTTGGACTGAATGAAAAAGCTCACGGTCGGGCTGATCGCTGTCGTGCCGATTGCACTGTTGGCGCAGAGCCCGAAAGACATTCAGTTCGAGGTCGCGTCCATTCGAGTGGCGCATGACGGCCCCAATCCGGGCGACATTCCAAGGAACCTGGATACCTCGCCCGGACACCTCACCATGCGCAACGTACCGCTGCGCCACGCGATTCTCTGGGCGTACGATCTGAAAGACTATCAGGTCTCCGGCCCGGATTGGATCAAGGGCGACGAGCGCTACGACATCATTGCCAAGGCCGCGGGTCCGGTTCCCGAAAGCCAAGTCCGGCTGATGCTCCAGGCTCTGCTGACGAGCCGCTTCCAAATGAAGACGCATCGCGAGCAGAAGGAAATGGCGGTGTATGTCCTGGCTCCGGGCAAGGGGGCGCCTAAGGTAAAAGAGTCGTCGGACGAGGCGGCTAGCATTTCCAATTCTCCGGCGGGCGTGACCTTTCACCATCAGCCGATCTCGCGATTCACGTTCATGCTGACGAGGCGCTTGGACCGCCCGGTGCTGGACGGGACCGGACTTGCCGGTCTTTACGACTTCACGATCGACCTGTCGGGGCTCGGATTCAACGGCCGGCCGGCGGAAGATGCATCCGCGCCGTCGGTGTTCACGACAGTGCAGCGGGATTTGAATCTGAAACTGGAATCACGGAAGGAAAAGATCGACACGCTGGTGGTCGACAGCGCCAACAAGGTCCCGTTGGAAAACTGACGATCCGCGGGGGCGTGGATGAGGAGCGGTATGAGGACATGCCACTGGATTTCGATGCTGGCGCTGGTTCTTTTGACAGGCGGGGCGCCGTGGTCGCAGGCGCAATTGCGGTTGTCGGAAAGCACCGGCGTCAATCTGTTCAAGAACAACTGCACGACGTGCCATGGAATCGTTCCGGTGGAACATGCGCCCACCGAGGCGACGATCAAGCAGATGCCGCCGGAGCGGATTTTCGAGGCCATCACCACGGGTTCGATGAAAACCAATGCCGCCGGGCTTTCGGATGCGGACAAGCGGCTGCTGGCCGAATATATGGGCGGGCGGAAGCTCGACGACGGGGCCGCCGGCGATATGAAGAGCATGCCCAACGGCTGCACCACGAATCCGCCGGTTCGGGATTTGAACGCGCCTGCGTGGAACGGGTGGGGCGATCTCTCGAATACCCGCTTTCAACCGGCGATGGCGGCGGGACTGACGGCGGGAAAGGTATCGCGGCTCAAGCTGAAGTGGGCGTTCGGATTCCCGGGGGCTACGGCGCTGTACGGACAGACGATCTTCGACGGCCACGTTTTCGTCAGCAGCAATGCAGGATACGTTTACTCGCTGGATGCGGAGAGCGGCTGCGTGCACTGGTCGTTTCATTCGGCGGCGGTGGTGCGCAGCGGGATCACGGTGGGGCCGGTGAAGGAGGGCTCAACCAGGATCGCGGCGTTTTTCGGGGATATTCGCGGGAACGCGTATGCCCTGGATGCAACCACCGGGGCGCAGATCTGGCGAGTCGCCACGGACGGGCATCCGCTGGCTCGCATCACGGGAAACCCGAGGCTGTATCAGGGCCGGTTGTACGTCCCGGTGGCTTCGCTCGAGGAGGACGAATCGCGCAGCCCGCAACATATCTGCTGCACGTTTCGCGGGGCAATCGTGGCGCTCGACGCGGAGACCGGCAAACAGATCTGGAAGAGCTACACGATCCCGCAGGAGCCCAAGGTCATTAAACGGAATTCCGCCGGGGTGGACTACATGGGACCTTCCGGTTCGGGCGTCTGGACCGCGCCGATCGTGGACACCAAACGGCGCGCGCTGTATTTCGGAACGGGCAACGCCTTCTCCGAACCGGCGACCACCGCCGACTCGATCATGGCGATGAGCCTGGACACGGGGAAGATTCTGTGGTGGCAGCAGGCCTTCGCCAACGATGTGTGGCACGGCGGCTGTATGCAGAGCATTCCCGGACGAGGCGCACCGCCGCGTCCGCCAGGCGCGGGCGTGGGTGGACCCGGCCGCGGAGGCAGGGCGTATCCGCCGGAGAATTGCGTCGAGAAGACCGGGCCGGACTGGGACTACGCGGCGTCTCCCAATCTGGCGACATTGCCGGACGGTCGCACGGTGATTATCGCCTCGCCGAAGCAGGCGGTGGTGCGGGCGCTCGATCCGGACAGGAACGGCGCGACCATCTGGGAGCAGGACATCGCGAGAGGGATCGGCGGCGGGGCGGGCGAGACGGTTTTCGGCGGAGCCGTGGACGATCGCACCATCTATTTCGGACTGCATCTGGGGAACGGGCTGGTGGCGATGGATCTGGCCAGCGGCGTTGAGAAGTGGTTTCGTCCTTTGAAGAATCCGGAGGCGATGGCGGGACATCGCGGCATCGTGGCGGCGGTGAGCGTCGTGCCCGGAGTTTTCTTTGCGGGAGGCATGGACGGCATCTTGCGCGCGGTGTCGTCGGTGGACGGGAATCCGATCTGGGAGTTCGACACGGCGCAGGAGTTCCCGACGGTCAACCGGGTCGCGGCGAAGGGCGGTTCGATCGGAGCGGGCGGTCCGACCATCGCGAACGGGATGGTTTTTGTGGGATCGGGGTACGTCGGGTTTCAGAATGGCGTTCCGGGGAACGTGCTGCTGGCCTTTGCGCCGCAGTTCTGAGAGGCGTCTCATCGCATGAGTTGCTGATCAGGCGGGTACCTTTTCCACTTGACAAAGCTCCTTCATCGGTTCACTCTAGGCATGGAGCGAACAGGTATGAATGAGACACCCACGCGCGATCTTTTCCCGGGATCGCTGGAGATGATGATCCTCCAGACTCTCCGCCGCGAGCCGATGCATGGCTACGCTCTGGCGGAGACGATACGCCAGGGTTCCAATGACTTGCTGCAGGTGGAGGAAGGGTCCCTCTATCCCGCGCTGCTGCGCATGCTGAAAGCGGGATGGGTCTCTTCCGAGTGGGGCGTATCGGCGCGCAACCGGCGAGTGCGAATCTACCGCATCACAGCGGCCGGGCGCAAACAACTGGCGCGCGAAGTTTCGGCGTTCGAGCGGATGCTGGAAGGTTTCCAGCGCGTGATGAGGATGGCGCAATGAAACGCTTCCTGGAGCGGCTGCGTGTTCGTGGGTCGATCGCGGAGGAATTGGACGCGCACCTGCAAGAAAAGACCGCCGCTCTCATGGAGAGCGGATTGTCCGAAACCGAGGCTCGTCTGCGGGCGCGGCGCGAGTTCGGCAACGCGGCGCTGATCGCCGAAGACAGCCGGAGCGCATTGGGATGGACGTGGATCGACAACCTCGTCATGGATCTGCGCTACGCGTTACGGATGCTTCGGCGCAGTCCCGGTTTCACAAGTGTCGCGGTACTCTCGCTGGCTCTGGGTATTGGAGCGAACACCGCGATCTTCGGTCTGCTGGACGCTTTGGTTTTGAGAATGCTCCCGGTGACGAACCCGCAGGAATTATGGGCAATCGGCCTGGCGGATGCTTCCGGCAAAGCTCGCACCAGCCACAGCTATCGTCTTTACGCTCTATGGCGTGACCAAAACCGGTCGATCGGGAAGCTGGCCGCGGCGGGAAATTTCACCTGGCGCGACACATCTCCCGGCAGCACCCGCGGCGTGCACGAAGGCCAGTTTGTATCCGGCAACTACTTCGAAGTGCTCGGCGTTCCGGCGCTGATCGGCCGTTGCGTCGCGCCCGCGGACGATTTGGTGGAAAACGCCGGCGGGACGCAAGGCGCTGTGGCGGTGCTTAGCTACCGTTATTGGAGCAGTGTGTTTCACCGCGATCCCTCCGTACCCGGCCGAAGCATCAACGTGAACGGCGCCTGGCTCACGGTGGTCGGGGTGACACCTCCCGAGTTTTTCGGGATTCAGGTGGGCAGTTCGCCCGATATCTTCGTCCCGATGCAACTGCAACCGCTGGTGTGGGGCCCCGAGAATCTGCTGCACAACGCGAAAAACTCCGAGACGACCTGGCTCACGATCGTGGGGCGAATCAAAAAGGGTGTGTCGCAGGCGCAGCTCAAAACAGACCTCACTCCCATTTACGCGGAGTACGCGAAGATTCGCATGAGTCCGGCCGACCTGTTGGCCTTCGAGTCCGGAAAGAAGACGTTGCCCCAGAGCATCGTCCTGGAACCGGCCGGCCGGGGCTTCTCACGCCTGCGCGAGCGGTTCTCGGAACCATTGCAAGTGATTATGGCCCTGGTCGCCATCGTGCTTCTGATCGCGTGCGCCAACGTCGCCAACCTGCTGCTGGCGCGCGCCAGCGCCCGGCAAAGGGAGATTGCGATACGACTGGCGATCGGCGCAGGCCGGTTCCGCATCGTGCGCCAGTTGCTGGCCGAGAGCCTGGTTCTCTCCTTTGCCGGAGGCGCATTCGGGCTGCTATTTGCATTGTGGAGCAGCCGGCTGCTGGTCGGGATGTTGCCTCAGGAACAGGTCCCGCTGGTGCTGGAGATCGGCCTGGACCACCGGGTACTTGGCTTTACGCTGGCGGTTTCGCTGTTGACCGGCCTGCTTTTCGGGTTGGCCCCTGCATGGCGCGCCACCGGCCTGAATTTACACAACGGTCTCAACCAACAGCGGGCTCATGGCGGTAGAACATCGCGGCTGGAACCCGGCAAGGCGGTCGTGGTGCTCGAATTGGCTCTCGCGATTCAGTTGTTGGTGGTTGGAGGACTCTTCATCACCACGCTTCGCAACCTCATCACTGTCGACGCGGGCTTCCAACGCCAAAATGTGTTGCAGGTGCGCATCAACCTGGAGGCCGGAGGCTATCCGCGCACCCAGTGGACGCCGGTTTATGAGCAGCTCGCCGAGCGTATCGCCGCCGTGCCAGGAGTGATCGCGGCCAGCCTGGCCAATCGCGGGCTAATCGAGAACGGAATGACCCGCAGCGGCCCGGTACACTATCCCGGCTACACGTTCGGCACGGGAGAGAGCCGGCTATTGGCTGAAACTTATATCGGTCCCGACTACTTTAAGGCGGTGGGCATACAGCTTCGTCTGGGGCGGAGCTTCAGCGAGCGTGATGGGACTTCCTCTGCGCAGGTGGCTGTCGTGAATGAGGAACTGGCCCGCCGGTACTTCGCGGGAATGAATCCTATCGGCCAGCGCTACGGGCTCGGCGGTTCACCGGACCAGATCGAAATCGTAGGCGTGGTGAGCGATGCCAAGTACAACGACCTTCGCCAGGAATTCATTCCTATGGCTTATTATCCCTGGAGACAGGTAATGCCCGCGCGGCTAAACGCCCTAGTCGTGCGCACCGCGGGCGACCCGGCCGCTCTGGCTGCGGCATTGCGCCGCGCCGTGACCAGCGTTCATCCGGATATCTTTGTGGACGCGCGAACCCTGACCTCTCAGATCGAAGGCTCGCTGGTTCGAGAACGGCTCATGGCTCACCTCTCGGGCTTTTTAGGCGCTCTCGCCATGTTGCTGGCCTGTATCGGGATTTATGGAGTGATGGCGTACGCGGTGACCCGACGAACTTCAGAAATCGGCCTGCGTATGGCGTTGGGGGCGGCGCCCGGAAATGTGGCTCGCATGGTGCTGCGGGAGGCCCTGCTGCTGGCGTTGTCCGGCATGATCGTTGGCGTGCCAGTCGCGTTGTGGCTGGCCCGGTTTACACGGAGCTTGCTTTTTGGACTGCAACCCAATGATCCGACGATCCTCGTGGGCGCCGGAACCTCGCTGTTCATGGTTTGCGTTCTTGCGGGCTGGCTACCCGCATGGCGCGCGGCGCGCGTAGATCCGACGACCGCGCTTCGCTCCGAATAGCCGAGGCTTCCAGCTTTGAGATAATCATACCCATGAAACCGCTGATGTTTCTGGTTGCAATTGCCGGGCTTGCGTCGTCTCAGACGCCCGCACCCACGGTGGATAGCTACGTCGGCGCCGCCAAAGCGGCGGCAGGCCTGGATTGGGCGGGGACGTTTCTTCGGCTCTGCATTCCGCCTCCGGCCGGGCCCCAGGGCGGACGCGGTGGAGGTGGTCGCGGGACGCCTGCGCGGGAAAGCTGGTACGCCGAGCCGGCGAAGGTGGCGGACAACCTGTATTTCCTGGGGACGAAGATCCACAGCTCGTGGGCGATCGCCGGCAGCGAAGGAATCATCGTCATCGACACGCTGTTCGACTACGCATCGAAGGACGAGATTCTGGGCGGGCTGAAGAAGGTGGGGCTCGATCCGAAGAAAGTGAAATACGTCATTCTTTCGCACGCGCACGGGGACCACGACGGCGGCGCCAAGCTGCTGCAGGACGAGATTCCGGACGTGCGGATTGTCTACGGAGCAGAAGACTGGGAGTCGGTGGACAAGTCGACCAATCGCAACGGCGGCAAACCGAAGCACGACATGGTGGGGACGGACGGAATGAAGGTGTCGGTGGGTGACGCCGCGGTGCAGATCGTGACGATGCCCGGGCACACGCCGGGAACGCTGTCGTACCTGTTCGAGGTGAGAGATCACGGCAAGCCACTACGGGTGGCTTACGTCGGCGGGACCGCCATCCCCTTTAATGCGAATGCTTCGTATTACGACGGCTATCTGGCTTCCTCGAGGAAGATGGCGAAGGCCGCGGCGGACTACGGGGCGACGGCGCTGCTGTCGAATCATTCCGAGTTCGACGATGCGTACTTCAAGGCGCACGCCGCGGCAAACCGGAAGGCGGGGGAAGCGAATCCGTTCGATGTAGGGGCGGCGGCGGTCGCGCGGTATTTCACCGTGGTGCAGGCCTGCACCAGTGCGGCGAAGCTCCGCGCCGGCGGACAGTAGCGGCGAAGTTACTCGTTACGGGATTTCGCCTGGATCAACTCCCAGGCCCGCCGCACATGTGCCGCAGTCGTCAAGTGATTGCCGATGGCGAGGTGCAGGGTATAGCGCCCGTTCAGCACGGTATTCGAGATGAAGATTTCGCCGGTCGCGTTCACCGCTTCGAGGATGCGGCGATTGTTGTCGTCGCTGCCTTGATAGCGGAAATTCACAACCGAGAAATTCACCGGAGCGGCGCGCCCGAAGCAGGGGTCGGCATCCACCCACGAGGCGAATTCGCGGGCCAACCGGACGTGCTCGCGGATCAGGTTGACCAGTCCCTCGCGCCCGAAGGAGCGCAGGATGAACCAGAGCTTCAGGGCGCGGAAGCGGCGGCCGAGCGGAACTCCGTAATCCATCAGGTTGACGGCGCGCGGATCGGCGGCGGACTGCAGATACTCGGGAACCAGCGAAAAGGCGCGGCGCAGAATTTCCGGACGGCGGGTGTAAAAGACGCTGCAATCCATCGGGGTCATCAGCCACTTATGGGGATTGGTGACGAACGAATCGGCGCGCTCGCAGCCGGTAAACGCACTGCGAAGCTCCGGCACGATCGCGGCGGACCCGGCGTAGGCCGCATCGACATGCAGCCAGAGATCGTGCTCCCGGCAGATATCGGCAAGCTCGGGCACGGGATCGACACTGGTGGTGGAGGTGGTGCCGACGGTAGCGGTGACACAGCACGGACGGAGTCCGGCGGCGAGATCGGCGGCGAGGAGATCGCGCAGCGCATCCGGGCGCATGCGAAACTCGCTATCCACCGGCACGCGGCGGACATTCTGGTGGCCGATGCCGACGGCAATCGCGCCCTTCTCGATGGACGAGTGCGACTGCTCGGACGTATAGACCACCAACGGACGACGCGCGCCGAGCGTGCGCGATTCGGGGTCGGCGAACTCGCGGGCCGCGGCGATGGCGTGCATGCTGCTGGTGGACGCGGTATCAAAGATGAGCCCGAACCAGTCGTCGGGCAGGCCGCTCCATTCGCGCAGCCAGCGCAGCGCGACCTGCTCGAGCTCGGTCACGGCGGGCGCGGTCTTCCAAAGCATGCCGTTGCCGTTGATGGCCGCGGTGAGTAGCTCGCCGAGGATGCCTTCGCCGGTCGCCGAGTTGGCGAAGTAGGCCATAAAACCGGGGTGGTTCCACTGGGTCATGGCGGGGACGATCAGGCGATTGAAATCGGCCAGGATGTCCTCCATGGGCTCGCCCTTCTCGGGCCCGCGCGACGGCAGCGCGTCGGTGAGCTCGCCCGGTTTGACCGGCGGGAGCACGGGGTAGCGGCCGGGATTCTCCAGAAAGCGGGCGATCCACTCGATCGCCTCGTGGCCGTGGCGGCGGAATTCGTCAGGTGTCATGAGTTAGCGGATGCTGACCGTGCCGGTGGCCAGCATGCGAGCTGACGCATCGGGCGGAACCTTCCAGTTTCGATCAAAACGGCCCTCCGCCACCACATTGGTGAGCGACCCTTTGAAGAGGATGAAGTCGCCGAACGTGCTGAGCAGGCGATAGGGTCCGGGTGCGAGGAGATAGCCGCCGCGCGACGCCTCATCGGCGCCGGTCCACCAGGGCAGGCCCGAGGAAACCAGGACGTAGTGCTTCCCCGAAGGAGCGATGAACAGCAGACCGTAGTCGGCGGCGGCGGGGCTAAGCGACAGAGGGAGCTGTGGGGCGAGCCGCTGGATGACGGTGTTAGTGGCGGCATTGCCGAAGAGAACGAGGTTGGAGTTATCAATGTCAGCGGCGGTGACCGCGGTATCGGCTTTGACGACCGGGGCGAAATTGACGCGCGCGCGATAGTTCGACCATTGGGCAGCGGTTTCGGCCACCTGGCGGCGGGCAGTGAGCTCTTCGGGGTTGCGTGTGCCCGCGGTGCCGTACACATATATCTGCCGCCCGGAAACGGCTTCGACGATCGGTCCCTCGGCGCCGGGCCGCTTGGCCGTCAGCGGTGCTTTCCCGGCCTTCCATACACCCGCCGTACGGACGAAAGAAAGATTGGCGGCGGGTTTCAACCGGAGCGTGGTTCCATCGATCGTGACGGCGGAAGCCGGTCGGTCCAAAGTAAGAGTGAAGCCGTCGAGGTTGGAGGTCTTGACCTGCACTTCAGCGGCGCCGGCGTGCCGGGCGTCGATTGTAGCGGGGGTTCCGGGCGTGAGGCTATCGAGGCGGACCCAGTAGGCGGAGTCGTATCGGTAAGTCGCGCTGGTGAACCGCACGCGCTCGGGAGAACGCGAGCGCGGATGCTGGGTGAACCACTCGAAAATGGCGCCGTCCTTATAGGCAAAGTCCCAAACGTTGTGGCGCATGCCCGGGTACTCGACGTATTCGACCGGCGTGCCGAGGTCGAGCAGACGGCGCTGCCAGGCCCGCGCGGCGGCGACCGGAGAGATAGGGTCCTGATCGCCCTGCAAGATGCGGATGGGCAGGATGAGCGCGTTGGCGGCCAACTCTTCCGTGCCGGGCGGCACGAGCGGGCAGAGCGGAGCGACGGCGGCCCATACGTCCGGACGGGTGAGGCCGAGCCAGAGGGCGCCACCGCCGCCCATCGAAATTCCGGTGAGATACACGCGGTCGTCGTCGACGGGCAGCCGGCGTTTGACGTCGGCGAGCATGTCGTAGACGTCCTTCTCGGCGATGCCCTGGTAGCCCATGGTGCCGCGGGCGAGCGGACAGGCGACGATGTAGCCGGGATCGTGGACGGCGGGGAAGAAACGCATATCCTCGGTGTCGGATTCGCCGAAGCGGGCGGGGACGCCGAAGATCTGGCGGAGGTTGAGCCGGTGGTTGGATTCTTCGGAATGAAGGCTGACTACCAGCGGATAGCGGCGGCCGGATTCGATTCCGTGGGGAACATAGATGGCGTAGGGTTGATCGGAATCGTCAATGTTGGAGTGGAATGTCGCGACCTGGGGACCCGGATGCAGGCCGTTCTGCGCGAAGAGGGCGGAGGCAGCGAGGAAGAGGAACAGCAGGCGTTCAGGCATCGGCGCAGAGCCTCTTCATGGCGGGCAGCCAGGCGCGAAACCATTCGCGGAACCGGTCGAGCTCGCGCTGCCTGGAGGGCGAGAGCGGCACGGCTAGTGGGCCCGTTTTGAGACCGCGGAGGCCGGTCGCCACCTTCGCGATGACGGGCTGCGGGAAGCGCGCAGCCCAGGTGGCCAACTCCTGGAGGGCGGCGTTCAACGCGTCGGCCGCGCCGCGCCGGGCGCACAGCGCATCATCGAGTGCGCGGGCCAGCTCGGGGACGGCACAGGCGAGGCGGGAGATCAGGCCCATCCCGTTCAGGCGACTGGCCACGAAGTCTTCGTCCGACTCGCGGATCAGCGAGAACGGCAGGCTCTCGCGCACGGCACGGTAGGCATCCGGCGCGGCGCCGGCGTCGATCAGACCGGCGAAGAGGCCGGTGGCGAGCAGTTCGGCCGCGGTTTCGGGCGCGATGGGAGTGCAGCCTTCGGGCTGATTGCAGAGGAAGATGCGCGCGCCGCGGCCGGCCTCGGCGGCGAACTGGAGATAGAACTCGCGGATTTCGTCCTGCGCGTAATGAAAGAAGAAAGGCGGGGGAACGAGAACCGCGGCGATGCCGGCGTCGGCGGCATCGCGGGCGAGCCCGAGAGATTCATCGAACGAGGCGGCGCCGACGCCGGCAAGGACGGGGACGCGGCTGCGCTTGGCGGCGAGCAGGAGAACGCGCGAACGGTCGGAGGCGGAGAACGCGGGATACTCACCGGCGGCGCCGAAGAGGAGGATGCCGCGGGCGCCGTTCCTGGAGAGATGGTCCATGAGCTCGAGGATGGCGCCGAGGTCGATTTCCCCCTCCCTTCCCCTCGGCGTGATGGCGGCAGCGCTAACGCCCTGAAACTCGCTCATGTACCTTAATAGTGGCACAGGGAAGGCGGAGGATGGCGGCGTGAGGATCAGGGAGAGCTGCACGGACAGATGTTGAGGAGGGAAAGCTGCGTGTGTGTTGGTTTGGGTGAAATGGAGCTAGGGCGCTCTCGGTCGAGGAGTTGGGTGCGAGGTTGAGTTGCGCGCGCCGGAAGCAGCGGCGACTGTTACAAACGTGGTCACAAGAGGGGACCGGCGCCAAATCGCGATGTGCTTGATCCAGGCTTTGGGCTGAGCTTTGCCTGGCAAACGCTTAAATAAGCAAGAGCTTTGTTTTCAGTGTTGTAGATCATCCCGCCATGTCCGGGCGTGGGATTGTCTTAAATAAGATTCAAGCCCAGAACGGCAGGTACCGGGCGTACTTTCGCGAAGCGCCCACCTTCTCGTCAGGCTTGATAGTCGTACTGATTTTTCGCCTCCTTGAACTCGATCCTATGCAACGCACATCGCCGAGCGACAGCGGCTTTCCCGCGCCGATGCACTCCGCTTTGCGGCGATCTTGCGCTAGTGTCTGATTTGTCCGCCCGATTACTGGTAAACAGGGCGAGCTGCGAGCCTACGTAATCGCGGAGGTCCTGATGAACTCCCTGAAGTGGATGACGATGAGATATGGCCGTTATCCGAGATGATCCGGGGCCGCGCCCGGTTCAGTTCCGATGACATTGGCTTCGTGGTAAATGGCGCCGCCGGATTTCATGGTGAGGCGGACGAGGTTCGCTCCGAGGTAGATGCCGAGCTCGCGGTGGTCGGAGATGTTCAGAAGGACGAGGTCGGCCTGTTTGCCCGGCTCGAGGGAGCCGGTGCGGGCGGCGCAGCCGACAGCGAAGGCTCCGTTGATGGTGGCGGCGGAAATCGCTTCGGCGGGGGTCATGCGCATTTGGATGCAGGCGAGGGCGATGACGGTCTGCATGCTCCAGGTGGAGGAATGGCGCGGGGTGAAGCCGCTGGCGATGGCGACCGCGGCGCCCGTGTCGATGAGCATGCGGGCAGGAGGGAAAATGCGGCCAGGCAAACAACCGGCGGTGGGGAGGAGCGTGGCGACCGTGGAGGAATCGGCGAGGAGGGCGGCGTCGCGCGCGCTGGCGCGCTCCAGATGGTCGACGCTTACGGCCTGAAAGCGCACCGCGGCTTCCACAGCGCCGCTGCCACTTCCGGGGCAGTGGATCTTGAGCGGCATGCCCAGCTTGCTCGCGGTTTCGAGATAGCGCACGGCGGCGGGATGCTCTTCCCAGGCGAGACCGGCGAAGTGAATGAGGCCGCGGCGGCGGAGCGCGGGAAGGAAGTCGCGAAAGAGCCGGTCGACCTGCTCGGGCGGCTGGTCGATGGCAACCCTGAAGAGGAAGGTGGCGACCAGATCGATGGGCACGCGGCGCGCTGCGAGAAGGACGCGGAGAAGTTTCAGCTCGGCGACCATATCGGGCCAGGCGCCGGTCTTAGCCTCGACGGTTGTGGAGCCGTGGCGGGCCATGGCGTCGAGCCAGGTGCGTGCGGCGGCGTGGAGACGGCGGGTGGTGTTGTTTCGCGTGGCGCGCGCGGCCTCCTCACGCGCGGCGGGACTGCTGGGCGGCGGAAAGAGCAGGTGCGTGTGGCTGTCGACAAAGCCGGGCATAACGACACGTCCGGCTGCGTTAATCTCGATGGCGCCGCGCGCGGCCGCCAGATTTTCAATGCGCCGTGTGGAACCCACCTGGACGATGATGCCATCGCGGATGAGCAGCGAGCCGTCGGGGATGATGCCGAGTTCCTTTAGTGCGGGGCCGCGCCGAGGCCGCTGGTCGCCCCGCAGCGTCAGGAGTTCGCGCGCTCCCCGGACGAGGATCAATCGCGTGTTCGCCCCCACAGTACTGTAACATCAGAACTGAATTCTGTTTTCAAGCGCATATGGCGAAAAAACGGCCCGATGCCGGAAAACGGCCTCTGAAAACGCTGGAGAGGGTCTTCTCCAAGGCAGGGCTCGCCTCCCGCACAGACGCCCGGAGCTGGATCGGCGCGGGACGGGTGCGGGTGAACGGCAAGGTGGTGCAGAATCCGGATCACTGGGTAGATCTGGAGCGGGACCGCGTCACGCTCGATGGCAAGCCGCTGCGAAGCGCGGAGAAAACTTACATTCTCTTATACAAGCCCAAGGGATACCTGACGACGTTTCGCGATCCGGAAGGGCGGCCGACGGTGTACGACCTGATTGGCGACGCGGGGAAGTGGCTTTCGCCGGTGGGCCGTCTGGACCTGGACACGAGCGGACTGCTGCTGATGACCAACGACACGGATTTCGCCGAGTTGGTGACGAATCCCAACCACAAGGTCCCAAAGACGTACCAACTGAAGACTTCGACCCGGCTCAGCGATGAACAACTGGAGCAACTGCGCCGCGGGGTGGAACTGGCGGACGGCCCGACGCGTCCGGCCGAAGTGACGCGGTTGCGGGATTCGGCGAAGTACACGCACCTGGAGATGACGATCACGGAAGGGCGCAACCGGCAGGTGCGGCGGATGATCGAAGCGGTGGGGAGTAAAGTGCTGAAGCTGGTGCGGACGGCGATCGGTCCGGTGCGGATCGGCGACCTGCAGATAGGGAAGTGGCGGCGGCTCACGGCGGAGGAACTGTCAGCGCTGGGCGGCGGAGGACGGTAGGGGGCACCACTCCGCGCGGCGCGGCCGATAAAGTGCTCCGTACTAATGCCGATGAAACACTTTGCTCTGCGCCTCGCGCTACTGTTAGCCGGCGGCCCGTACGTCAGCCACCTGGCCCAAGGCGCGCGAGTGCGGCATCCCGCCAGTCCGCGCGGCGTTGACATCCAGATGAAGAACGTCAATTTCCGGCTCGCCGAAGACATCATTCTGGAGGTCCGCTGGCTGCGCGGCGTTCTGGAGAGAACCAAGCCCGACACGCCGGTTACGTTCGACGACAGCTCGTCATTTCAGGTGAACGTTGCCTCCGCGCAGGTGGCAATTACTCCGGCTTCACTTACGGCGCTGATGAACTCCTATGTTCTGGCGTATGACAAGGCGCCGATCAAGAACGTTTCCGTGACTATCGAAGGCAGCCGGCTGATTCAGAAGGGCACGATTCATAAGGGAATCGATCTGCCGTTCGAAATGGAAGGTTCGCTTTCCACAACGGAGGACGGCAACATCCGCGTGCATGCCGATAAAGTAAAGTCCGCCCACATTCCGGTGAAGGGCCTGCTACACCTCCTTGGTGAAGATCTGTCCAAACTGGTCAACGAGAACGCCGGACGCGGGATGAAGGTAGAGGGCGATGACATCATTCTGATCCCGCGCGCCCTGACGCCTCCCCCGCACCTGGAAGGCCGTGTTACGAGCGTGAGCATCGAGGACGGTAAGATCGTACAGGTGTTCGACTCCGGCCGCCGCCTCGCCACGCTCCGGCCGCCATTCCGTTCGAATGCATACATCTACCACCGCGGCGGGGTTTTACGTTTCGGCAAGCTTACGATGAACGATGCGGACTTGGAAATTGTCGGCGATCGTCCCAACGTGTTCGATTTCTTCCAGCGGGAATACCAGAAGCAGCTCGTAGCCGGTTATTCCAAGAACACCGCCGCGAATGGTCTGGTGGCGCACATGGCGGATTACTCGCGATTCGCGTCGAATGCGTCATCGGCGGATCGCGCGGCAAAGGGACAATAACCCACTCCGGGGACGTTCGGTTTCTGACGGGGCCTGATCGTCGTTCACAGGAACTTTACAACTTCGGGACAACCTGGGTTAGCAGGTCTCTTACCCTGAAATCAGTCAGCCTCGCGCGGACTATTCGGGAGGAAAATATGAAGTTAGTCCCCTGTTGTCGAGTAACCGACCGGTTTGTAAGTATCTTCGCGGCCGGCCTTCTTTTGACGGTCGCCGGCATGGCCCAAAACGCCGGCAGCGGCCCCAGTGCGCGTAATAATTTCCATTTAGGCTTTGATCGCCCGGAGTCATGGGGGCTGAAATATTTCACCTCAGCCTCGCTGTTGAGCGGATTGCAACCGCCGGAACCGCCGGAAGGATATCACGCCGGCTCGATTAATGTCGGGCTCGAGTTGGGTTGGCTGCCAACGTTGGACGACGGCCAGATGCGGATCGGCTTCAATGGGCGGGCGCCGGAGGATCTCAACAAGGCGCCGATATTTGCGCGGCCGGTGGTCCGAATTGGGCTGCCGGGTAAGTTTACGGTGGTCGCCGCGGCGCCTCCGCCGTTCCACCTGTTCGGGATCACCACTCATATGCTGGCGTTCGGTTTGGAGCGGCCTTTGGTGCAGCGTGCACGCTGGACGTTGAGTTGGCGGGGCTACGGCCAGGTCGGCTCGGTAAAGGGCGCATTTACGTGCCCGCGCAGCGTCCTGCCGTTCGAGCCGGGGTCCCCGGAAAATCCGGCCAGATGCCTGGCGGAATCTGCGGACGTCGCCAGGTTGCGATATGCCGGCAGCGAGTTTCAATTCGCGCACCGCATCTCGCGGATGCCGAAACTGATCCCGCATGTAGCGGTCGGCGGTAATTTCGTGGATGGCGTGTTCGAAGTGAATGCTTTGGTCCCGAGGGGTGTCGATCACACGCGCGAGTGGACCCGCGGGGGCACGTTCTCCGTTAGCGCGGGGGCCAGCTATCTGGTGACGAGGCGGGCCGCCTTCACGGTGGATGCGTTTTATACGCCGCTGTGGGTGCAAAGGACGGCTACGGCGCCGACGACCAACGACGGGCTGTTTAATATCCGGGCGTTGATGAGTTATAGCTTTCGATAGGAGCTAGGAGTTAGAAGTTAGGAGCTAGAATTTAGTCGATCGGTCCGGACTCCAGCTCCTTTCCGTAATACCACAAAGAACCGGCCCAGATCAGGATACAGAGGGGCAGGACGAGCACGCTGGTGAAGTAAGTGGCCCATGCGGCCATGGCCATGGCGGCGGCCTGCACGAGACCGAATCCGAGATTCGCTCCGGTGGAGAAGCGCCAGCGAATTTGCGCTCGGGGACGGCCGACGGACGGGCTGTGACCCATCGCCAGCGCGATCAAGGCAGCGGAGATGCACGCCAGGGGCGCGAGTGAAATCGAGATCAGGATGGCGATCAATAGAAAGGCGGCATCCTTGGCCGCCAGAATGTGCCAGCCGCGCAGGGGGAGCAGTCGGTAGCGTTTGAGGCCGCCTTCACCGTCGAGCCCGAAAAGGCTCTGCGCGTAACTGGAGAGCGCCAGAACCGCGAGGACGGTGATCGCGACGAAGGCTTCGGCCGGCAGTTCGACGCGCGCGATGCGGAAACCCATCATGGAGAGGCACAGCAGCAGGGCGCAGTAGAAATCCAGCGTGGAGAGGATCTCGCGGAGATTCTTGCGGACGAGTTGATTCCAGAGGCCGGGGAAGTTCGGAATGCGCAGCCAGATGCTGCGTCCCGGCGAAAGCGGCAGGTCGGACAAGACAAAGGCGCCGACGAACAGGCCCGCCACCAACGCCCAAAGGCCGAAGGTGACGTGCCCGCGCGCCGCCCAGACGGCCAGCGCCGCGACGGCCCAGGAGATCGGATTGACCCACGGACTCAGCGCGCGCAGCATCCAATGATCGCGCTTTTCGAGCGGCCACAGCGCCAGGCGCGAGGGCGGTATCTTGCGCAACGGGTCGGTGCTCAAAGGGAAAAGCAGGACGAAGCCGATCAGCAGGTAAATGAACGTACCGGCCTTCTGCAGCAGCAGGGCCGTGACCAGGAAGAAATTATTACCGACCACCGATTCGAGAGACTTCTGATCGCGCCGGTAGGCTGTGGCGAGCGCCTTCAGGATCGCGGCGATCCGAGCCATTCCAACTCCTCGACTACCGGGGCTTCGACCAGATCGAAATAGTGCTCCTCCAGCGAGCGCGGGATCTTGCCGACGGGGGAGTCCCAAACCACTTTGCCCTTGCGGATCATGACGAGCTGATCGGCGATCTGCTCGACCACCGAGAGGATGTGCGAGGTGAGGAACACGGTCACGCCGCGGCCGGCGACCGACTTCAGCAGGTCGCGCATAATCTTGGAGGTGACCGGGTCGATGGCTTCGAACGGCTCGTCGAGAAAGAGGACGCGAGGGTTGGGGAGCAGCGCCATCGCGAAGGAGGTCTTCTTGCGCATGCCGTGCGAGCAGGCGGCGGCGAAGGTGCGCCGGCCGTGCTCCAGGCTGAGCGCGTGGAGTAGTTGCGCGGTGCGGTCGCGCGTGGTTTGACGCTGGAGGCCGTAGACATCGCCGGTGAGCAGCAGGTGCTCTTCGACCGTGAGATCGTCAAACAGGCCGAGATCTTCGGGAAGAACGCCGATCTGGCGCTTCAACTCAAGCGTCTGCGCGGTGACGTCGAGACCGGCGACGTGCACCTCACCGGAAGTCGGAGGCAGCAGCCCGGTGAGCATTTTGACGGTGGTCGATTTCCCCGCGCCGTTGGGGCCGAGAAAAGCGCAGATAGCGCCCTCGGCGACCTCGAGATTCAGATGGTCGACGGCGGTAAAGTCGCCGAAGCGACGGGTCAGGTTGCGCGTGGAGATCATGTATTTCCATTGTGCAGGACGCGGGGCGGTGAATGGAGTTTATGCTGCCGGAAAGGTGGCGCCATGCGCGCGTACTACATCGGCGGACCGGCGGGCGACATCCACCAATCGGGGTGCGCCGCGCTCCAGCCGCACGATGGGGCGGGCGCGAGCCAGTCCATCCCGGTATCTCCGATGGGCGCTCCGGGAGGCGCGTCGGGTGCGGGAATCATGCGCCAGGTGTCGGCGGGGCGATCGAGAAAGCGCTTGATATCGGCCGCCAGCAGCATGTGAGAGGCCTGGTCAGCCTCGGCCGCCGGAGTGGCCGCGCGGAGGCGGGCCGCCAGTTTCGAGAGCTTTAGGGTGGCGATGGCGCGGACCTGCGAGTTGGGCGCGCCGGTGGCGAGCCACATCACCCGGTCCACCAGGACACGCTGTTCGGCGCGGCGAATTTCGGCTTCGTACGGCGATGCCGCGGGCGCGTCGAAAGTCGCCTTGGTCAGCCGGTCGATCACCTCTTCCAGCCCGGGCAGCGAAGGATCGACGGCATGCTGCGCCACCATGCGGGCGGCGCGATCGAGTTCGAGGGTGAAGCCGGGAAAG
>JADMIO011319556.1_pt1 | contig 27802 bp, 25 predicted proteins | sample 8958161 | NCBI WGS metagenome assembly JADMIO01 (sample SAMN16585339, study PRJNA669376) | soil metagenome | isolation source: Crop rotation soil | place: USA: Cullars Rotation, Alabama | collected 2011
CGCGACTTCAAGTCACGTGAATTCCAAGCTTCGGATCCCACTGTGCTGGAAAGGGGAGCAGGCGCCACCGGACGGACCGGGGCCGGCGCCGGGGACGCCGCGGACGGCGTGCCGGTGGGCGCGCCCGCTTCCGCGAGGTCGATGATCAGCCGGTCCGATACCTCCGCGGTCTTGTAGCTCGCGAACCGCCGCCCCAGATCGACCGCGAGCGTCGTCGGGTCGACGACATGGACGTTCTGGACGAGGTTCTGGGCCGCGGGCGGCTGACGGAACGGCGGCGGCGGCTCGATGGCATCGGCGTCGAACTTGATGAGCAGCCGATCGCGATCCTGGGTGATCGTGTACGGCGTTTTGGGAACCGTTTCGACGGTGAGGCGGCCCGCTCCCCCGAGCGGATCGAATCGGACCGACACGCGCGGGACGCGCAGGTCGCCGATCACCAGGAGATGCGCCGCGCGGCGGAGGTCGAGCTTCGTATCGTAAATCGGGCCCAGCGCGCGGCTGGCGAAGTCCAGCGGCACGAGCCACCGCGAGCCGCGGCGGGTCGGCGCCGCCGAGAGCGACACCATCCGGCCGGAAACGGACGCCAGCGGCTGATCCGCCGTCAGGATGATCGTCTTGCCCTTGTAGCCGACGGTCATCGAGCCGAGCGACTCCTGCGTCTGCAGCTGGAACGCCGCGGCGAGATCGTCGAGCGCGACCAGCTCCTGTTCGCCCGCCACCGTCACCGGAATGTTCCGGCGCGCGTCTTTCGAAAGAAGAGTCAGCGACGGAGCAGGGGTCTGCTGGCTCGAGAGGCCGGTGGCCAGTCCGATCAGAATGACGGCGATTATGGCGATGGATGCCGACGGCGGGCGGACGAGCAATGGGCGGCTCTCGATGCCGCCCATTGTACTGCGCTAGTCGATGATTCGGTTTGCCGCCGAGAGCCCGATGACGAGGAACACGAGAAACAGAATCAGGAACAACCCGGCAAGAAACTTCGCGATCGCAAACGACGCACCGGCGACGGTCGTGAAGCCAAGCAAGGCCGCGATCACACCGATCACCAGAAAAACGAGCGCCATATGGAGCATCGTCCCACCCCCTGGGTCGGTGCATTGCCAAAGGCGTACCGTCGACGGGAACAGCTGAGTAGGTACAATCGCGCGGAGCCCATCCAATGGACCACTTTCTTGCGGCCGCGATTGAAGAGGCCTCGCAGGGCCTGCGTGAGGGCGGCATCCCCATCGGCGCCGCGCTCGTGCACGGCGATACCATCCTCGGCAGGGGTCACAACCGCCGGGTTCAACACGGCAGCGCGGTGCTGCACGGTGAGATGGATGCGCTCGAGCGCGCCGGACGGCAGCCGGCGTCCGTCTACAGGAACAGTGTCATGTACACCACGCTGTCGCCGTGCGCGATGTGCAGCGGCGCCATCCTGCTCTACGGTATCCGCCGCGTGGTCGTCGGCGAAAACCAGACGTTCATGGGAGAGGAAGCGCTGCTGCGGGCCCGCGGGATACAGGTCGACGTGGTGCAGGATCCGCGGTGCATCGCGATGATGAAGACCTTCATCGCGACGCACCCCGAACTGTGGAGTGAAGATATCGGGCGCTAGCGCGCGTGGTAGTTGATCGTCTGACCCGCGACGATGTTCACGTCGAACGTGCGCGGCGCCTGCCCGGGCACGCGAATCTCGATCTGATGCGGCCCGGCCTCGAGCGTCAGATGCTGGCCGACGCCGTCGAAGTCGTCGACGATGCCGACGTAGTAACCGTCGGCGAAGACCTGTGCGTCACGCGGCGCATCCTGGATGCGTACCCCGCCCCAGCCCCTCCCGCTTTCGGACGGATAGGCGTAACCGCCAGGGTAGACGTAGCCGGGATATCCATAACCGTACGCGGAGTAATAAGGATAGCCGTAGGGGTAGTAGCCGTACCACGGATAGCCCAGGCCGATGCCGAACGAAAGGCCGGGATAGAAACGGTACGGGTAGTAATAAGGACGGTAATACGGCCGGTAATAGGTGCCGACGCCGACGCGACCCGGACCGACGACGACCGGGCGGCCGACGCTTCCCCGCGGGGCAGCGCGACCGACAGTCGCGCCGCCGCTGCGGCGCTGCGCGTGCGCGGATGCGGGCGCAGCGAGGCAGACTGCGACCAGAGCGACAGGAATCAGTTTCGAGCAGGGCATGGCGGACCCACGTCAGGCATGGCAGGCTGGCTCTTTCATTTTAACGCTGAACGGACGGAGGCGCATCCGCGAAGTACCTGACGAGCCATTCGGCGACGAGCGCCGGCTTGTCGCCGCCTTCCCGCTCGACGGTTCCCTGCCACGTCACCTGGATGCCCGGCCCGCTCACGTCCTCGACCGCGCCGATCGTGAACCGGCCGCGAATGCGCGAGCCGGCCGGGACGGGGGAAACGAATCGCACGCGATTGGTTCCGTAGTTGATCGCCATCCGCAGGCCGGTGAATCCGACGGCGCTCCGGATCAGCGTGCTGATGAGCGACAGCGTCAGGAAGCCGTGCGCGATCGTCGACTGGAAAGGGGACGCCGCGGCGCGCGCCACGTCCACGTGGATCCACTGGTGATCGCCTGTGGCGTCGGCGAAGGTGTTGATGTCGGCCTGGCTGATCGCGCGCCACTCGCTGACGAATTCCTCGCCGACGTGCGCGCGGAAGTCCGATACGTCGATCGTCTTCATGGGCGCTCGCCTGAGGTGTTCCCCGTCTTCACGCGAGCGCTTCCTTTCCGTAAAAACTCTTTCCTTCGGCGACCATGCGCTCGAGCAGCGGCGCCGGCTCCCAGTAGTCGCCGAAGCGCGCGCGATATTCCTTGACGCGCGCGAGCACCGTCGGCAGGCCGACCGTGTCGGCGTAGAACATCGGGCCGCCGCGGTGCCGAGGGAATCCGAAGCCGTAGCAGTAGATGACGTCGATGTCGCCGGGCCGCGTCGCGAAGCCGTCCTCGAGCACGCGCGCGCCCTCGTTGGCGAGCGCCGTCATGATGCGCGCGACGATCTCCTCGTTCGCGATCGGCCGCCGCGCGATGCCGCGCTTCTTCGCCTCTTCCTCCGCCATCTGGTCGATCAGCGGATCCGGCGTGCGGTTGCGGCTGCCGGGCGCGTCATATTTGTACCAGCCCGCGCCCGTCTTCTGGCCGTAGCGCCCCATCTCGAAGAGCCGATCGGGAATTGCCGACTGCGGTCCTTCCGCGCGGGTCTTGCCGATCGACGCGAGGTACTGCCGGATGCGCGCGCCGACGTCGATGCCCGCGATGTCCTGCATCCCGAACGGACCCACCGGCAGGCCGAAATCGGTCAGCACCTTGTCGATCTGCGGAACGCTCGCGCCTTCCTCGAGCAGCAGGTACGCCTCGCGCATGTAATACGCGAGCATCCGGTTGGCGACGAAGCCGAAGCAGTTGCCGACGACAACACCGACCTTGCCGATCTTCTTCGAGAGCTTCAGCGAGGTCGCGATCACTTCCTTGCTCGTCTCTTTGCCGCGGACCATCTCGAGCAGCTTCATCACGTTGGCGGGGCTGAAGTAGTGGTGGCCGAGCACCTGCGCCGGCCGCCCGCTCGCCTGCGCGAACTGATCGATGTCGAGCGTCGACGAGTTCGACGCGAGGATGCAGTCGGGCCGCGTAACCGCGCCGAGCTCCTTGAACGTCGCCTTCTTCAGGTCCATGTTCTCGAACACCGCCTCGGTGACGATGTCCACCTGGTCGAAGCCGTCGTAGGTCGTCTGCGGCTTGATCAGCGCGAGCGTCTTCTCCAGCTGCTCGGGCGTCATCTTGCCTTTCGACATCGTGACTTCGTAGTTCTTGCGGATGGTGGCCATTCCGCGATCGAGCGCGGCCTGGTCGACTTCCTTGAGCAGCACCGGGATGCCGGCGTTCGCGTAGTTCATCGCGATGCCGCCGCCCATCGTGCCCGCGCCGACGACGGCCGCGCGCTTGATCTCGCGCGCCGGCGTGTCCTTCGGGATGTCGGGCACCTTCGCCACTTCGCGCTCGGCGAAGAACAGGTGCCGCATCGCCTTGGAGTCGGTCGAGACCACGCATTCGCCGAACAGCTCGCGCTCGCGGACCGACCCCTTGTCGAACCCGTGCATCAGGCCGGCTTCGACCGCTTCGACGACGGCGTACGGCGCGCGGGCGCCCTTCGCCGTCTTGCCGAGCGTGTCCCGCACGGAGTGGCACGCGGCGCGCGCGGTCTCGAGCGGCTCCGGATACGGAATCTCGCGCGTCTTCCGGGTCTGTCCGTTCTTCGAGAGCGCCCACGCGATCGCCGTGCGCCGCAGAGCGGCGGGATCGGACGACGGGACGTCGAAGACTTCGTCGATGATGCCCGCGCTTTTCGCCGCCGACGCGCCGACGGGCTTGCCGCCGGTCGCCATCTCCAGCGCGAGGCGCGCGCCGCACAGGCGGGGCAGCCGCTGAGTGCCGCCGGCGCCCGGAATGAGGCCGAGCATCACTTCGGGCTGTCCGACCTTCGCGTCCTTTGCGGCGACGCGGTAGTGGCACGCCTGCGCCACCTCGAGTCCGCCGCCGAGCGCATTGCCGTGGATGGCGGCGACGAGCGGTTTGCTCGCGTCCTCCATCCGGCGGAGCAGCTCGTGCGTGCCGGCGGAGCGCGCCATCGAATCGGCGGGCGTCTTCAGCAGGTCGAACGCCTTGATGTCGGCGCCGGCGATGAACGTCGTCCCCGCGCCGATGAGCACGATGGCCGAGGCCGCCGGATCGGCGACGGCCCGCGCGACGTTCATGTCGATGTCCGCCCAGACGTCCGTGCCGAGCGCGTTGACGGGTGGATTGTCGATGGTGATGACGGCGACGCCGTCGTGGATCTCGTAATTGACCATGATGGTGTGTTATCCCGTGGGAATCTTTTCGGTGTCGATGGCGATGCACGTCGTGGTGCCGTGCCCGTAGAGCTTGCCGTTGGCGTCGACGATCCGTCCTTCCGAAACCGCGGTGGTCCGGCCGACGTGGATGACTTTGCCCTCGCAGCGGACGAGGCCGGCATCGGTCGTGAGCCCGCGCGTCAGGTTCACCTTGAGCTCGAGCGTCGTGAAGCGCCGCCCCGGCGGCGTCGTCGTGTTGATGGCGCAGCCGAGCGCCGTGTCCAGCAGCGTGGCGGCGAAGCCGCCGTGCGCGACGCCGGTGCCGTTGTAGAAGCGATCTTCGACCGTCGCCGCGAAGACCACGCGGCCGTACTCGACTTCGACGAGCCGGATGCCGAGCAGCTGGAGCATCGGGGGCGGCTGATACTCGCCCGCGAGCATCTTCTGAAAGAACTCGAGGCCGCTCATCGACAGCCGGTTCGGACGGGCGTCGGAGCGGTAGGCGGTGTCGGTCATGCGCTGGCTGTGGTGGAGCGCGAGGCGTCAGCGGAGCGTCCGGCCGCGTCCTCGTCCCTGAGCACGCGATAGAGAATCTTCCCGACCGCGCTCATCGGCAGCGTGTCGCGAATCTCCACGCGCCGCGGGATCTTGTAGTCCGTCAGCCCCTTGCGGCAGTGGGCGACGATGTCGTCGGCGGTGGCCGCCGCTCCCGGCCGCAGCGCGATGCACGCCTTCACGACTTCGCCGTGATACGCGTCGGGAATGCCGATCACGGCCGCCAGCCGCACGGCGGGATGCGCGTAGAGCACCGATTCGACCTCCGACGGATACACGTTGTAGCCGTCCACGATGATCATGTCCTTCTTGCGCTGGACGATCGACGTGTAGCCCTCTTCGTCCATCACCGCGACGTCGCCGGTGTGGAACCACACGCGGCCGTCCGCGTCCGTGCGCAGCGCGTACGCGGTTTCCTCGGGGCGGTTCCAGTAGCCCTTGAAGACCTGCGGGCCGTGGATGCAGATTTCGCCCGACTGTCCGACCGGCATTTCCTTCGTGCCGGTCTCGACGTCGACGATCTTGACGTCCGTGTCGGGGAAGGGCAGCCCGATCGTGCCCATCTTCCGGTACGCGAGCTGCGGCGTCGAATGCGTCACCGGCGACGTTTCCGACAGGCCGTACCCCTCGTTCAGCGGACGTCCGAAGCGGTGCTCCCATTCCTCCATGACTTCGACCGGGCAGGGCGCGCCGCCGCTGTTGTACAGCCGCACGCGGTCGAGCCCGTACTCGCCGACTTTCGGATGGTTGAGCAGCGAGACGAACACGGTCGGCACGGCCGGGAAGTACGTCGGCCTGAAATCGCGGATCGAGGCGAGCACGGCGTCCGGGTCGTACTTCGGATGGATGATCAGCAGCGCGCCGATGCGCAAGCCCACCATCATGCAGACCGCGAACGCGTAAATGTGGAAGAACGGGATGACGACCAGGTAGCGCTCCGTCCCGCCGAGCGTGTATGCCGGGTTGGTCCACGACTCGGTCTGCACGATGTTCGCCCAGACGTTGGCGTGCGTCAGCATCGCGCCCTTCGGCGTGCCCGTCGTCCCTCCGGTGTACTGCAGCACGGCGACGTCGCCCGGCTCGATCGACACGCGCGGGATGTCGGCAGGGTCGGTCGGTCCGAGCAGATCGGCCAGTGCGAGCGTGCCGTCAATCGCCGGAGTCTTCGTCGCCGCCTGCGAATACTCGGCGAGCGACGTGACGATGATCGTCGCGATCGACGTCTCGGCGCCGCGGCCGCTGATACTCTGCAGCAGCGGCGCCAGCGCGTCGATGGTGATGACGACGCGGACCTCGGAATCCTTTGCGATGACCTGCGCTTCGCGCGCCGTATAGCTCGGATTGATGTTGACGACGATGGCGCCGAGGCGCAGGACGCCGAAGGCCGCGACGATGTATTGCGGGCAGTTCGGCAGCATGATGCCGATGCGGTCGCCCTTGACGACGCCGAGCCGGGCCAGCGACGCGGCGAGCGCGTCCGCCTGGAGCTTCAGGTCGCGATACGTCAGCTGCGCGCCGAGAAACTCCGTTGCCTGCTTGTCGGGCCGCTCGAGCGCCGTCAGCGCGAGGATGTCGTAGAGCGACCGTCCCGGGTACGAGAGGCCGGTGCGGACCCAGTAGTCGTAGTGCTTTTCCCAGGGACGCTTGTTCGTCATCGACATTCTTGAGCGTTGAGCGATTCTTGAGCGTTGAGCATTCTTGAGCGTTGAGCCTTGAGACTTGTACGTCGGACCGGCTGAATGCGTCAACCGCAAGGACTCCCGGGAGCGGGCGCAGTCTATACTGAAGCGTCAGACGAGTCTGTCGGCTTGTCGATTGCCGCGTGGCCATCATGAGCGAAGCACGAGTGAAGGTGTCCCTGAACGACATCGGCACGATCGAGATCGAGGGCACCGAGGCCTTCGTCGGCGCCGAGCTCGACAAGTTCCGCGAATCGATGCGCGCGGGTATCCTCGGCGGCGAGCATCCGGCGCCGGGCGCAGCGAACCTGGCGGTGCCCGCGGAGGCTCCGGCCGCTCCCGAGCCTCCACCCGCCCCTCCGGATGCTCCGGCCGCCCCCGTCGAGGAGCCAGCCCCTGTCGACATGCTGGAGGACATCTTCGCCGTAACCGATACGGGGGTCCGCATCCTCACGGAGATTCCGGGTTATCGCGTGTACGAAAAGATGGCCAACGCCGGGAAGCTGCTGGCCCACGGCATCGCCAGGCTGACGAACAGGACCATCGTCCGATTCGACGAAGTCACGGCCGCGTGCAAAGCCCACCATTGCTACGACGGCACGCACATGGCGTCGGCGCTGAAAGATCAGAAGCTGGCGTTCGTCTTCGGTGGCCGCGGCAAGAGGCAGACGCTGACGTTGACGGAATCGGGGACGCGCGACGCGGAGAAACTGGTGGAGAAGCTGCGCGCGGCCGGCAGTCCACGTCAGAAGACGAGATAAAGTCCGCCCGTTCGCTGCATCTTCGTGACACGTCGCTGAAAATTCAGTCGCGTCGCTGCATATTGTCACGATGTCGCTGCATGTTTCTATCTGCCGACCGCCTGCTCGATCGTCATCGCTGAATACTCTGAAAGAGTCCTCAGCGACCCAGGCCATTTCGCTGAATGTGTCGACCGAGTCCTTGATGATTGCGGCTGCTTCGCTGAATGACGCTGACGAGTGTGGAATCGGCCCGCAATGCACCTGATGGTCGTGACTGTTTCGTTGAATATCCTGGCTGTTTCGCTGAATGTCGTGGCTGAATCGTTGGATGTCCTGGCTGACTGGTCGATGATTGTGGCTATTTCGTGCGATGACTTGCCTGGATAGTGGTAAGTCTTGACTGTGTCGTGGAATTTTCAGGCTGCGTCGCTGTAAGAACTGGCTGAATCGTGGAATGTTCCGGCCGAGTCGCTGAATGTATTCGCGCGAGTCGCGCATTTCGTCACGGCGTCGCTGAATATTCTGACAGAATCGCCGGATGTCTTCACCGGGACGCTGAATGTCCCGGCGGCGTCGCTGAATCTTCCGCGGCTATGCGCTTACGCGATGGTTCGCCCGCCGTCGACGACGATCGTCTGGCCGGTGATGTAGTTGGACGCGTCGGCGGCGAGGAAGACGCACACGCCTTTCAGCTCGCCCTCCGCGCCGATGCGCGGAATCGGCGCGGACGCCTTGATCGACGGCTCCGCCATCTCGATGGCCGCATCGGCGAGGCGCGAGTGGAAGAATCCCGGCGCGATGGCGTTGACGCGGATGCCCTTGCGCCCCCACGACGCGGCGAGCTCGCGCGTCAGGCCCATCAGTCCGGCCTTCGTCGCCGCATACGGCGCGTAATGCGGCCCGTTCACCGACGAGTGAATGCCGGCGATCGACGCCACGTTGATGATGCGTCCCCACTGCCGCTTCAGCATGTCGCGGCCGGCGGCCTGCGAGAACAGGAACGCGCCCGTGAGATTGATGTCGAGGACCTTCTGCCACTTGTCGAGCGGCATGTCCTCGGGCTCGGTCGCCCACGTCACGCCCGCGTTGTTGACGAGGATGTCCACCTTCCCGAATGCGGCGATCGCCTTGTCGACCACTGCCTGCACGTCGGCGGCCTTGGCGACGTCGCACTTGACGCCTTCGACCTTGAACCCGCGCTTGCGGAACTCGTCGACCGTCGGTGTGAGCCACTCGTCGCGCCGCGCGCAGAGGACGAGGGCGCATCCCGCTTCGGCCAGCCCTTCCGCCATCTCCTGACCGAGTCCGCGCGAGCCGCCGGTGACGATGGCCACACGGCCGTCGAGTCTGAACAATTCGTTGATTGTCGGCACGATGCGAGGCTTATACTTCCTTGCCGCTGACGGCGTCAACCGGCGGGAAAACACGAAACCATGACCCAGACCAACGCGACGATGACGGGCGGCCAGTTTCTCGCGACGACCCTCTCGCCCGAAGACATCTTCATCCGCGAGGAGCTCACCGACGAGCAGCGGATGTTCGGCCAGACGGCGCTCGAGTTCATGCAGAAGGAAGTGCTGCCGAATCTCGAGCGGCTCTACAAACACGACTGGGCGTTCACGCGCGAGCTGCTCAGGAAGGCGAGCGCGCTCGACCTGCTGCGGCTCGAGATTCCGGAGCAGTACGGCGGACTCGGCCTGGATCTGATCAGCGCCGCGTACGTCGGCGAGCAGATTGCCGTCAGTCCCTCGTTCGGAGGCTCGCTCGGCGCGCACACGTCGATCGGGACTCTGCCGCTCGTGCATTTTGGAAACGAAGCCCAGAAGGCGAAATACCTGCCGAAGCTTGCCAGCGGTGAGATGGTCGGCGCCTACGCGCTCACCGAGCCGCAGTCGGGCTCCGACGCGCTCGCCGCGAAGACGACGGCGACGTTGTCGGCCGACGGCCGTCACTATCTGCTGAACGGCCAGAAGATGTGGATCACCAACGGCGGCTTCGCCGACCTGTTCACGATCTTCGCCAAGGTGGACGGCACGCAGTTCACCGCCTTTCTCGTCGAGCGCGCCTTCGGCGTCGTCAACGGCCGGGACGAGATCAAGCTCGGTCTGGACGGATCGTCCACGACCGCGCTGATGCTCGACAACGTGAAGGTGCCGGTCGAAAACGTGCTGGGCACGATCGGCCAGGGCCACAAGGTGGCCTTCAACGTCCTGAACTTCGGGCGCGTCAAGCTCGGATCGCGCAACATGTCGGCGGTCAAGGGCGCCCTGAATCATTCGGTGACGTATGCGAAGGATCGCCGGCAGTTCGGCAAGGCGATCGCCGAGTTCGGGTTGATCAAGGAAAAGCTCGCCGGCATGGCCGTGCGCGCGTTCGTCGGCGATTCGATGTCGTACCGCACGCTCGGCGACGTGGACCGCGCCGTCGGTGGCTCGGACCGGGGGGCAGGGGCCCCCGGTGGAAGAAACGACGGCGCACTGGTGATGAAGACCATCGAGGGCTTCTCCGTCGAGTGCTCGATCAACAAGGTGTGGACGAGCGAAGCGCTGGCCTGGGCGGTCGACCAGGGTGTGCAGGTGTTCGGCGGAAACGGCTACTCCCGCGAGTTCCCGCTCGAGCGCATGTATCGCGACGCGCGCATCACCCGCATCTACGAGGGGACGAACGAAATCAACCGGATGATCATCCCGACGCGGCTCCTCAAGAACGGCGCGGATCAGTTTTCGGCCGCGGCGGTCGATCGGGCGGTGGCGTCGCCGTCGGCCGGTTCCGGGCCGCAGGCGGTGGCGGACCGCGCCAAGCGCCTCGCAGTGGCGCTGCTCGGCAGAGCGTCGTCGGTGTACGGCGCCGAGCTCAAAGACGCGCAGGAAGTCCAGGCGCAGATCGCCGACATCGCGATCGAGGCCTACGCGGTCGAGAGCGCGCACGCGCGGGCGGAGAAGCTCGCCGGACGCGGCCATCGCAGCGCCGCGCTCGCCGCCGACATCGCGCAGGTGTACGCGGCCGAAGCGGCCGAGCGCATTGCGGGCGCGGCGCGCTCCGTCGGCGCGACGCTGCTCGGCCGCACGGTCGATCGCGCGTTTGCCCAGGCCGTCGAGACGCTGTCGGCGCCGACGCCGTTCGACGCCATCTCGGCGCGCCGCCGCATTGCGGCCGCGGTCATCGACGCCGGAAAGTACCCGCTCTGATGCCCGGCTCCGCCTATGCGCTGATCGTGCTGTTCGCGATCAACCTGATGAACTTCTTCGACCGCCAGATCATCGGCGGCGTCGGCGAAGGCATCAGACGCGAGTGGGGGCTCAGCGACACGGCGCTGGGTCTGCTCGGCACGGTCTTCACGCTGCTCTACGCGGTGGTCGGTCTGCCGCTCGGGCGGCTGAGCGACAAGCGCGCCCGCAACCGGATTCTCGCGGGCGGCGTGTTCGTCTGGAGCCTGCTGACGGCCGCATCCGGCGTCGCCCGCAACTTCTCGCAGCTGATCGTCGCGCGGCTCGGCGTCGGCGTCGGCGAAGCCACCTGCTCGCCCGCGTCGACGTCGCTGCTCGGCGATCTGTTCCCGACGTCCGCCCGCGGCCGCGCGATGGCGGTGTGGATGCTCGGCCTGCCGCTCGGCCTCGGGCTCGCCAACGGCGCCGGCGGATGGATCGTGCAGCACTGGGGCTGGCGCCCGGCGTTCTTCGTCGCCGCCATCCCCGGCCTGCTGTGCGCGGTGGCGGCGCTGTACATGCGCGAGCCGAAACGCGGCACGGTGGAGGCGCACGCCATCGGCGACCGGCGTCGCGACGGCAATCCTTACATGCTCGTGCTCGGCACGCCGACGCTGCTCTGGATCATCGCGTCCGGCGCGCTGCACAACTTCAACATGTACGCGCTCGGCGCGTTCGTGTCTCCGTTCGTCATCCGTTTCCACAAGATGTCGCCGCAGACCGCCGGATGGATTGCCGCAGCGGTGTACGGCTTCTCCGGCATCGTCGGCCTGACCATCGGCGGCGCTCTGGCCGATCGGCTGTACCAGAAGCGCGTGGACGGGCGGCTCATCGTCGGCACCGTCGGCGTCGCGATCTGCGCGCCGCTGATGTTCCTGGGGCTGATGCAGTCGAGCGGCGACGTCTGGAGCTTCGCGCTGCTCATGGGCAGCGGCTGCGGCGTCATGTACGCCTACTACTCCACGGTCTACTCGACCATCCACGACGTCGTCGAGCCGGCGCTTCGAGGCACCGCGATGGCGCTGTACTTCTGCGCGATGTACCTGCTCGGCGCATCGCTCGGTCCCGTCGGCACCGGGCTCGTGAGCGACTACTTCACCTTCCAGGCGGCGAGCGCCGCCGGCAAGGTGGCGCCGATGCCGTTCGGGGACATCGTCGCGGCCGAGTTCCGCAGCCTGGTCGGCGAGTCGAAGGGATTCGACCTGCGCGCGCTCGAGCCGTTCCGCGCCGAAGGGCTGCACACGGCGATGTACATCGTGCCCATCTTTGCGGTGCTCCTGGCGATCGTGCTGTTTGCCGCGTCGTTCACGGTCAAGAAGGATGTGGCAAAGCTCCAGGCATGGATGAAGCAGCAGCCGGCAAAAGCATCCTGAAAACCCGGAGCGGCCGTATCCATGGTCGTTAGCGGGAGAGTTGTCGTCGTCACCGGCGGCGCGAACGGCATCGGCCGGGCGCTGTGCCGGCGCTTCGCCGCGGACGGCGCGAAGGCCGTCGTCGTGGCGGACCTGGACGCTGCCGGCGCGCGGGCAGTCGCGGGTGAAATCGGCGGCACCGCAGTCGGGACCGACGTCACGCGCGAAGGGGACGTCGAGCGCCTGGTGGCGCAGACGCTCGAGCGATTCGGCGTCATCGATCTCTTCTGCTCGAATGCCGGCATTGCCGTGGACGGCGGCGAAACGACGCCGGATGCCGAGTGGCGCCGCTGCTGGGACGTCAACGTCATGGGGCACGTCCATGCGGCGCGCGCCGTGCTGCCATCCATGCTCGAACGGGGCGAGGGCTACCTGCTGCAGACGGTGTCGGCGGCCGGACTGCTCACGCACATCCACTCGGCCACTTACGCTGTGACCAAGCACGCGGCGCTCGCATTCGCGGAATGGATGGCCGTCGCGTACGGCGATCGCGGCATCAAAGTGTCGGCGCTGTGTCCGCAGGGTGTGAAGACCGACATGCTCCGGCGAGCTGCTGAGGGTGCCAGCCTTCGCGCCTCCGGCGCTTCGGCGGCCAAGGGCCGCGATTTTCTTCTCGATACCGCGCTCGAGCCGGAGAAGGTCGCAGACGACGTCGTGAAGGGGATTGCGGAAGAGCGGTTCCTGATCCTTCCTCATCCGGAGGTCGCGGAGTTCTTTCAGCGGAAGGCCGGTGATTACGATCGCTGGCTGCGCGGAATGCGCCGCCTCCGCGCGTCGCAAGCCTGAGCGCTCCGGTCCGGTGGCCTAGTCGCCGAGCGTCAGGGAAAAGAGATGATGTCGTAGATTAGCAGGCGTCAGGCCGCGCCGTATGCACTGGCGAGGACCGCGAGCGCGGCGAGATAGCACGCAAACATCAATCCCAGATACGTCCACGCGAGCCGCGGCGCGCCCTTGAACTCTTTCCATACGGCAACGCCCCAGATCGCGGCGACCATCGGCGCGGCCTGGCCGATGGCGTACGAGATCGCCACGCCCACGAAGCTCGCGGCCACGAAGTTGAACACCGTCCCCGTGCCCCACACGAAGCCGCCCGCGATGCCCAGAAGATGATCCGCCGGCCGCGCCGCCGCGAAGCCGGAGAAGTCCACCGGTGCGCCGACCAGCGGATGCTTCATCAAGTACACGTTGACGACGAAGCACGAGAGCAGCGCGCCGAGCGTGAAGAAGACGGCGATGCTGTACGGCCCGAGCGCGTGTCCCGTGGTCAGCGACCGCGTGACGAACGGGGCGAACGCGCCCATCAGGACGCCCGAGACGACGCAGACGACGATGCTCTTGCGCGAGGCGGTGCCCCCGGCAGCGGCCGCCTTGAGCGCGCCGTAGGCCTTGCCGTCGAAGACGACGGCGATGATTGCCAGCGCGACACCGGCGCCGAGCGCGATCGGGTTGCCGCGCGGCTCGATCGCGTAACTCAACACGACGCCGACGACGAGCGCGATGCCGATGGCGAGCGGAAACGCAACGGCGAGGCCCGCCATCTCGATGGCGGCGACGAGCAGCAGGTTGGCGACGTTGAAGATCAGCCCGCCGGCGAGCGCGTACGCGATGTTGCTGCCGTCCGCCGCGGCGACGTTGGCCAGAAACGCCTGGCCCGCGGACCCGGCCGATCCGAGCGTCAGCGCCCACAGGAGCGACACGAGGACGATTCCGACGGCGTAGTCCCAGTAGAAGAGCTCGAAGCGGTAGCCGCGCGTCAGTTTGTAGGTGTTCGCCCACGATCCCCAGCACAGCGTGCTCGTCACGGTCATCGCGAGCGCGAGCGCGAAGCTGCCGGGCAGGAACATGGGGCGCATTGTAGCCGGTGATAGACTCTCGGCCTCCATGAGACCCGCGTGCGCGCTCGTCTGCGCGATCGCCGTGGCGATTGCGGTCAGGGCGCCGAAGGCGCAGCCGCTGGCGCCGCATCACGTCATCTTCGACACCGACTTCGCGCTGCCGCCGCAGGACGACGGGCTTGCGCTCGCGCTGGCACTCAACTCCCCGGAGCTCGACATCGTCGGCATCACCACGGTAGCCGGCAACTACAACGTCGCGCGCGCGAACGCGGACGTGCTGCGGATGCTCGAGATCGCGAAGCGCGACGACGTGAAGGTGTACGGCGGCGCGAGCCGGCCGCTGGCGCACGTGAAGGACGCGTTCGCGACGTCGCACTACGGCAAATGGTGGTCGGACGAACCGGCGCCCGAACCGCCGGGAGGGTTTGCGAAGAAGCGGCTCGAGGCGGGAACCGCCGCCGATTTCATCGCGCGCGCGGCGGCGGCGCGGCCCGGCGACATCGAGATCATCGCGATCGGGCCGCTGACCAATGTGGCCACCGCGATTCGGAGGGATCCGGCCGTCATAAAGGCCGTCAGGCGCATCGTCATCATGGGCGGCGCCATCGCGGCGCTCCCGGACGGCGCCGGCAACATCACGCCGAACGCCGAGTTCAACTTCTGGGTCGATCCCGAAGCGGCGCGGATCGTGCTTCGCTCTGGCATCCCCGTCGTGCTGTCGCCGCTCAACGTGTCGATGAAGACGTCGTTCGATCGCGACTCCTTCGAGCGGCTCGCCGCTTCGTCGTCGCCGATCGCGAAGCTGGTCGACGGGCAGATGCGGCCGCGATACGCGGCGAATGCGGACTATCATCCGCACATGTACGACGAAGTCGCCGTCGCCAGCGTCGTCGATCCGGCGCTGGTGAGGACGAAGCCGATGATCGTCGACGTGGACGACGCGCACGGGATCAACTACGGCGTGTCGGTCGGCGGCGCCGCGCCGTGGCCCGGCGCGGAGGGCGCTCCGCGCATCGACGTGCAGTACGACATCGACAACGCGCGCTTCATGCGGCTGTTCGTCGACCGCCTGTCGGGACGGCAGTAGGGATCGTGGCGAGGCCTGCGCGCATCGTCGTCATCGGCAGCTGCAATGTCGACCTGACGACGTTCAGTGAGCGATTTCCGTCGCCCGGCGAGACGATGTTCGGCACGCGATTCGATCTCGGTTTCGGCGGCAAAGGCGCGAATCAGGCGGTCGCCGCGCGGCGGTGCGGCGCCGAGGTGGCAATGGTCGCGCGGGTCGGCCGCGACATGTTCGGTGAGTCGACCATCGCGAGCTTCACCTCGATGGGCATCGACACCAGCCACGTCCGCATCCTGGACGGCGTTTCGAGCGGGGTCGCGCCGATCTTCGTGGACCCGAGCGGCCAGAACCGCATCATCGTGGTGAAAGGCGCGAACGACCGCCTGATGCCCGCTGACGTCGACGCCGCCGCGCCGCTCATGGACGGCGCCGATTGCGTCGTGCTGCAGTTCGAGATTCCGCTCGAGACCGTTCTGCACGCCGTCCGCGTCGCGCGCACGCGCGGCATCCGCGTCATCGTCAATCCCGCGCCGGCCGTTCCCATGGAGCTCGACCTGCTGAGCGGCGTGGACTATCTGGTGCCGAACGAAACGGAAGCGGAAATGCTGACGGGGATGCCCGTGCGGTCAGAGCGCGAGGCGCAGAAATGCGCGCGCGAGCTGCTCGACCACGGCGTCGATCGCGTCATCCTGACGCTCGGATCGCGCGGCGCGTTCGTCGCGGGCGAAGAGGACGCGTTCACGGTTGCGCCGTTCGCCGTCAAGCCGGCCGACACGACGGGCGCCGGCGATGCGTTCATCGGCAGCTTTGCCACGTTTCTGGCGGAGGGCGTCGAGGAGTGGGAAGCGGTGTCGCGGGCCAATCTCTACGCGGGGCTGTCGACGACGGCGGTCGGCACGCAGAAATCATTCTGGAGCCGCGCCGACTTCGAGACGGAGTGGAGCCGGCGAACGTCCGGAGTTTGATGCCTGCGGCGTGAACTCCGGTCCGAAATCACGTCCAGAACACGAAGGCGTCGGCGAACGACGTCTGTCTGCCGCTGAGCGCCATGTACCAGAACACGATCGCCAGGTACAGCGCGGGCCCGAGAAACAGCATGAAGAACAGTCCCAGGTCGTGATCGGTCCAGACGATCATGCCCAGGCCGATCGCCGCCGCCGTGCAGAACGCCGCGACGATCCCGAAAACGACGCGGAGAGCCGTTGACAGACGACGCTGCTCGCGTTCGCGCCGGCGCTGCTCGAGTTGACGGAGCCGCGCATCGTACGCCGGATTGCGCCGCCGCTCGCGCTCGATCCATTGCTTCGATACGAACAGCAGCGCCAGCACCGCGACCATCGCGATGTTTTTGACGGCGTCCACGCGTGTGAGAGTATAAACGCCGCATGGACATCCGCGCCGCGGTTCTCTGGGAGCAGGGCAAGCCGCTGTCGGTCGAGGCGGTGACGCTCGACGGGCCCGGCCCGGGCGAGGTGCTGGTCGAGATGCGCGCGGCCGGCGTGTGTCACAGCGATCTGCATCCCGCCCGCGGCGACTGGCCCATGAAGGTGCCGGTGGTGCTCGGACACGAGGGCGCGGGCATCGTCCGCGATGTCGGCGAAGGTATTACGCGACTGAAGAAGGGCGACCACGTCGTGCTGTCGTGGGCGCCCGCCTGCGGCGACTGTCCGTCGTGCCGCGACGGGCGGTCGGTGCTGTGCGACCGCCTCGAGAAAGTGACGTTCCGGAACAAGCTGCCGGCGGGCACGACGCGGCTCCACGCGCAGGGCAAGGACGTCGCGCCGTTCCTCGGCACCGCCTGCTTCGCCGACGCCGTCGTCGTGCCGGAGGCGGGCGCGATCGCGGTGGCGTCCGACATCCCGTTCGACGCGCTCGCGACGCTCGGCTGCGCGGTGATCACCGGTGTAGGCGCGGTGACGTCCGCCGCGCGCGTCCCCGCCGGCGCCCGGGTGGCCGTCATCGGCGTGGGCGGCGTCGGCCTCAACGTCGTCCAGGGCGCGGCGTTGTCGGACGCGGCGGCGATCATCGCGATCGACACGAAGTCCGCGCCGCTCGATATCGCGCGGCGCTTCGGCGCGACGCACACCATCGACGCGGCGGCCGACGTCGTCGGGCGGGTGCGGGAAATGACCGCCGGCCGCGGCGCCGATTTCGTGTTCGACACCGTCGGCGCGCCGTCGACGCTGACGACCGCCATCGGCGCGACGAAGAAGGGCGGCACGATCGTGCTGACGGGACTGTCGCGCGGCGACGCGCTGGCGGCATTCCCGATGTTTTCGTTCGTGATGCAGGAGAAGAACCTGATCGGATCGGTGTACGGATCCGGCCGGCCGCTCGACGATATCCCCCGGTTGACGCGGTGGTTTCAGGAAGGAAAGCTGAAGCTGCGGGAACTGGTCGCGAGAACCTACACGCTCGACGGCATCAACGACGCCTTGAACGCGCTCGCGTCAAGCGACGGGGCGCGCGGGGTCATCACGTGGCAGTGAAACCACGACAGCACGAAAACACGAAACTGCGAAACCACGAAAACACGAAACCACGAAACTGCGAAAGCACGAAACCACGAAACGATGAGGAACGTATGCGTCGAGCGTTGATTACGGCTGCGGCCGTCGTTGTCGCGGGATCGATGTTCGTTTCGGCGGCTCCGGACGTGGTCAAAGTCGACGGCGGACAGATCGCCGGCGCGGCTGTCGACGGCGTCCGTGTCTTCAAAGGCGTTCCGTACGCCGCGCCGCCGGTCGGCGAACATCGATGGAAGCCGCCGCAGCCTGTTGCGCCGTGGAGCGGCGTCAAGAACGCCGACGCGTTCGGGCCGCAGTGCATGCAGGCGCCGTATCCCGAGGGCTCGCCCTACGCCACGCCGCCGCATGCCACGAGCGAGGACTGCCTCTACCTCAACGTCTTCACCGCCGCGAAGAACGGCGACCGGCAGCCGGTGATGGTGTGGATTCACGGCGGCGCGTGGACGCGCGGCGCGGGCTCGGTCGGCACGTACGACGGAACGAAGCTCGCGAAGAAGGGCGTGGTCGTCGTGACGGTGAACTATCGCCTCGGCGTCTTCGGATTCATGGCCCATCCCGAGCTGACCGCGGAGTCGCCGCATCACTCGTCGGGCAATTACGCGATCCTCGATCACGTGGCCGCGCTCGAATGGGTGAAGCGGAACATCGCGTCGTTTGGCGGCAACCCGGCGAACGTCACCATCTTCGGCGAGTCGGCCGGGTCCTGGAGCGTCAACACCGTGCAGGCGACGCCGCTCGCAAAGGGGCTGTTCCAGCGCGCCATCGGCGAGAGCGGCGGCCAGTTCGGCCGTACGGCTTCGCTCGCGACGGCGGAGGGCGCCGGCGTCACGTTCCAGAAAGCGGCGGGAGTCGACTCGATCGCGGCGCTGCGCGCGCTGCCGGCGGAGAAGATTCAGGCGACGCCGTTCCTGCGCAGCGCCATCAACGTGGACGGCTGGGTGTTGCCGTCCGACGTCCGGACGATCTTCGCGCAGAAGCAGCACAACGCCGGACCGGTGCTGGTCGGCTCGAACGCGAACGAGTGGACGACGCTCAGCAATCCCGCGCAGTTTCCGAAGACGCTCGCGGACTACCGGAAGCGCGTGGAGGCGCAGTACGGCGACGCCGTGAAGGAGTACGACGCCGTGTATCCGGTGGCGACCGACGCCGACATCAGCACGGCGATGCTCGCTGTCGGACGCGATCAGACGTTCACGCTCGAGATGCGGAGCTGGGCGCGCGCGATCACCGCGGCCGGAGCGAAGGCATTTCTCTACCAGTTCACGCACGTGCCGCCGAGCCCGAACGCGGCGACGTGGGGCGCGTATCACGCGTCGGAGATACCCTACGTGTTCGGGACGCTGCGCAACCGCAACTGGCCATTCACGCCGGTGGACGACAGGCTGTCGGATCAGATGTCGAGCTACTGGGTGAATTTCGCGACGAGCGGCGATCCGAACGGCAAGGGCCTGGAGAAGTGGATGCCGTACGACCGTTCGACCGAGCCGTACCTCGAGCTCGGCGACACGGTGCAGACGAAGAACCATCTGCTGCAGCCGCAGCTCGACTTCCTCGAGCGCTTCCAGCAGCGCCGGTCGGCGTCGCAGCAGTAGACGCCGGGACGCACGTATGAAGCCGGTGCTGATCGCGGCCGCGGCCCTTGCGGTATCGGGACTGTTTGCGACGGGCGCGCAGCCGCCGGCTTCGCGCGAGGCCGACGCGCGCGCGCCGATCGATGCCTTTTTCAGGGCGTTCAATGCCCGCGACAACGAGGCGCTGAAGAAAACGCTGCACTATCCGCACGTCCGGATCAACGAAGCGGGCGGCGTCAACGTCTGGAAGGACGCGTCGGAGGCCGGGACGAACTTCGACGCGCTCACGCGCAGCGAGGGGTGGGCGCGCAGTTCGCTCGATTCGGTGACGATGCGCGCGAACGACCCCGTCAAGGTGCATTTCGAAGTCGTCTTCAGCCGCTACAAGGCGGACGGCGCGAAGTACGCCACGTATCAATCGCTCTGGATTGTGACGAAGAAGGACGACGGCTGGGGCATCCAGGCGCGCTCCAGCTTCGCGCCGTAGCGGGAAAGCAGCCGCCCCGCGCTTCATACTCAGAGGGAGCAATGACCGGCAAGGTCCGCTGGGGCGTGCTCGGAGCGGCGCGCATCGCCACGGCCAAGGTGATTCCGGCGATGCAGCGCGGCGAGCGCTCGATCGTCACCGCGATTGCTTCGCGCGATCGCGCGCGCGGCGAACGGGCCGCGGCCGATCTCGGCATCGCGACCGTGCACGAGTCCTACGAAGCGCTCGTCGCCGACCCGGCCGTCGACGCCGTCTACATTCCGCTTCCGAACCACCTGCACGTGCCGTGGTCGATCCGCGCCGCCGACGCCGGCAAGCACGTGCTGTGCGAGAAGCCGATCGCCCTCGGCGCCGACGACGTGCGATCGCTGATCGCCGTGCGCGAGCGGACGGGCGTCAAGCTGCAGGAAGCGTTCATGGTGCGGACGCATCCGCAGTGGCTCCGGGCCCGTGACCTCGTGCGCTCCGGCCGCCTCGGCGCCGTCAGGACGATGCTCGGGGCGTTCAGCTACTCGAACAGGGATCCCGCGAACATCCGGAACGTCGCCGAGTGCGGCGGCGGCGCGCTGCTCGACATCGGCTGCTACTTCGTCATGACGTCGCGCTTCATCTTCGGCGAAGAGCCGACGCGCGTCGTCGCGTCGATGGAGCGCGATCCGGCGTTCGCGACCGATCGGCTCACGTCGATGGTGCTCGAGTTCGCCTCCGGCACGTTCGTGGGCGCCTGCAGCACGCAGGCGGCCCTGTATCAGCGTGTCCAGATCGTCGGGGAACGCGCGGCGCTGGAGATCGAGGTGCCGTTCAATCCGCTGGCGGAATCATCGAGCCGGCTGCAGCTCGTCGAACGCGGGCCCAGCGGCGGCGTCGAGATCATCGAGATCCCGCCGTGCAACCAGTTCACGATCCAGGGCGACCGATTCTCGGCCGCGGTTCAGGACGGCGGCGACGTCGTCTATCCGCTCGAGGAATCGCTCGCGAACCTGCGCGTGATCGATGCGCTGTTCCGATCGGCAGCGCGCGGCGAATGGATGGCCGTCGCCGCGTCGTAGATTCAGCGCGGAGCCGGGCCGCGCGCCGCCCTTCGCACGGCGGGCGCGACCGCCGCGGCGAGGCGCGCGTTTCCCTGTGCGGTCAGGTGGCCCGTGCAGCCCGCATACAGCTCGCACACATCGCCCGCCAGCTCCGCGCGCAACACCGGGACGCCTGCCTGCGCGATGGACGTTTCCAGCAGGCGATCCAGCCAGGCGCCGGTCTTCCGCCGGTACTCGACGTCGGCCGCTTCCGGGATCAGCACCACGAGCGCGCGGCGCCCGTCGGCTTCGGCCTCGCGCACGAACGTCACCAGGATGGCTTTCGTCAGCTCGAACGCGTCGGACGCATGCGCCGGATCGTGAAGCGGCGCGTATCGCGGAACGCGCGCCAGCGCGGTGCGGACGTTCCAGTCGTTGAGGAGCCACGACGCCGTCGCCAGCGTGTACGGAAACCGCCGCCGCGGCCGATCCGCGAACGCGTCGATCGCGACGATGTCGGGATGGCGCTCGAACTCGCGCAGCAGACGCTCGTCGGTGACCGGCGCCGCCAGCGTCGCGAGCCGTCCGTCGGCCGTACGCAGAAACCGTGGCTTGAACGCCGGCTCCCCGTCGCCGCCGCGTCCGCCGGGATCGATGAATCCGCGATAACGCGACACGTTGCGCATCAGGCCCTCGCCGGTATGGCCGATGACGACGACCGGCGCGCGATCGCGATCGCGCTGGGCGCGGGCGAGCAGCAGCGACTGATCGTCGCCGTATCCGCCGACGCCGTAGTTCGCGACGCGGCAACCGAGCGACGTGGCGAGCTGGTGCGGATAGGTCTCGTCGTCGCCGACGCCCGATCCCTGTGTGACCGAATCGCCGTAAACGCTGACGCAGGGCGGACTCGAGGCATCGAACGGCGGGTCGGCGCGGGGTGAGAGCGCCGCGACGCGGCCGTCGGGCGTGGTCGGCGGGCCCCAGCCGAGCCCTTCGGATCGATGGGCGACGAAGGCGGCAGCGACGGCGGTGGAAGCGGGGCGGATTTCCACCATCCATCCGCGCGCAACGAGAACGGCGCTGACGCCCGCGGCGGCGGCCTCGACGACGAGGAGTCCCGCCGCGATGGCGGCGGTGGGGACGAGCAGCCTACGGATCAATACGTTCGACGCGGTTCACTCTCGTGTGCCGGTCGTCGTCTTGCGCGCGGGGCCGATCGTCGAGTCGCTGACGCACGTGAAGTTCGCCGCCTCGTCGGTGCTGCCGGTGCCCTTGTAGCGTGCCACCTGCGGATACATGCAGAGCGGGCGCGTGCGGTCCACCTTGCCGTTCGTGCTGTGCGTGGCGAGGAGCTTGTCCGGCGCCGCCCCTTTCTCGACCCACTGCTCGAGCGCGCCGACGGCGTCGAAGGTGTTCGGTCCCGGCCCCCCGGCGCAGTGCCCCATGCCCGGCGCCATGAAGAAGCGGTAGAACTCGCGCGTCTTCTCGACGCCGCCCATCGTCTTGATGACGCCGTCGTAGTACGCGACGGTGTCCTGCGGCGGAACGACCGGGTCCATCCAGCCGGTGTACATCACGAGCTTGCCGCCATGCTTCTTGAATCCGGTCAAGTCGCGATCCACGGCGGGGAACCACGGCATCTTCAGCTCGGCATAGGCGAGGTCGCGGTCCCAGTCGATCGAGCGGTAGTCCCAGTTCGGATCGTGGAAGAGGAAGTAGCGGAAGAAGTCGACCCGCGCCGGCTGCTGCTGATCGGTGATGTACTGGCGCCAGCTCTGGCTCGCGTTGTCGCCGAAGCCCTCGCTGCCGCGCGGCCAGCCGGTGTAAATCAGCTCGCCGGTTTTCGGGCTCTTGAGCCCCTCGTACATCTTCTTCGCGCCGTCCACTTGTGCCTGCGTCAGGCACGACGCGTCGTCGTTGCCGTTCTTGCAGAGCAGTTTCGCCGGGTCGAAGTGGCACTTGCGCGGATCGTCGATGAGGCCGTCTTTGAGCCCGTCGATCGCGTCGCACGCCTCGACCGATGATTTCGACAGCAGCGCGAGCTTCGCGGGCGTGAAGATCGGCGCGCCTTCTTTCGTGTGCGTCGCCATCCACGAATAGAGGAAGCCGAACGTCTGGCGGATTCGGTTGCTGGCGGGGTCGCCGGCGACGATGCCGTCGTAGTCTTCGGGATAGCGCTGCGCTTCGCTCAGCGCCTGCTGGCCGCCCGCGGAGCAGCCGACGAAGTAGGACTTGTCGGCGAAACGGCCCTGCGCGTCCCGGACGATCAGCTTCGACGTTTCGGTCATCACGTGGATCGCGCGGTGCGCGTAGTCCACGATCTTCTCGGGATGCCCCTGGCCGAACTTCATGTCGTCGCCGGTGTGACCCGTGTCCGTGCTGGCCGTCGCGTAACCCTTCCGTAATGCCGTGGCCATCGCGGTGTAGCTGATCGAGCCCTGGTAGCCTCCGTTGCCGACGCCCTGGAACTTGCCGTTCCAGTTGTCGACCGGCGGAATCCAGACTTCGAACTTGATCTCCGAATCGCTGGTCGGGCGAGCCGTCGCTTCGACGCGGCAGAACGCAGGCACCTGGATCTCCGTGCCCTGACCGCCGCGTCCGCCCGGCACGGTGAAGGGTCCGGCGGCGATCGCGGTTGCCGATCGAATCGTGACGCCGGGAATCGTCAGCGCGGCCAGGCTTGCGCACGCGGTGCCGTTTCCGGCGGCCGCGGATGCGACGGTGGTGGACACGACGGGCGCGAGCGCCGCGGTCGAGGCAAGAGTGATGGCTGCAGCGAAATGTCTGCGCTTCATGGCGGCGATTATACGGCTACAATCCGGGCATGTTCCGACGAACGTTTCTGGCTGTGGCGGTGCTGGCGTGTGTCGTTCCTGTCACATCGGCGCAGGCCCCTTCGACAGGCCCAGGGCGGAGCGCTCGACAGGACACGTTCTTCGACTCCGCCGGCGTCAAGATCCACTACGTCGACGTCGGCCGCGGCGAGCCTGTGGTGCTCGTGCACGGCTTCTCGTCCAGCCTCGAGGCGAACTGGGGCGCGACCGGCATCATCGACACGCTGGCGACGGACTTCCGCGTGGTGGCGCTCGACTGCCGCGGACACGGCGCGAGCGACAAGCCGCACGACGCCGCCAGCTATGGCGTCCAGATGATCGACGACATCGCCCGGCTCCTCGATCACCTCCACATCGACAAGGCGCACATCGTCGGCTATTCGATGGGCGGCGCCATCACCGGCAAGTTCGTCGTCGACCATCCCGATCGCGTGATCACGGCGGTGTTCGGAGGATCGGCGCCGCGCATGGGATGGACAGAGCAGAACCAGAAGGACTCCGACGAGCTCGCGGCGTCGCTCGAGCAGGGACACGGGATGCGGCCGCTCATTCTGCGGCTGCTGCCGCCGAACGAGCCGAAACCGGCCGACGAGGTCATCGATCAGCAGTCGCGCGCTATCGTGGGCCGCAACGATGCGCCCGCGCTTGCGGCGGTGCAGCGCGGGAACAAGGCGCAGACGGTTACGCTTCTGCAGGTGCGCGCGATCAAGGCGCCGATCCTCGCCGTTGTCGGCAGCGCCGATCCAATCAAGGTTGGCGTCGATGCGTTCAAGCGCGTCGCGCCGTCGCTCCAGGTGGTCGTCATCGACGGCGCCACCCACAGCGGTCAGCGCGGCGCTCCGGGACGTCCGGAATTCGCGTCGGCCATCCACGATTTTCTTCTGAAACACCGCGCAGCGCAGTAGCGCGGCGGCTGATGCCGTCGTGATCAGGCGGTCAGCACGACTTTGCCTGTCACCTTGCGCGCCGCCATGAGGTTGAGGGCGTCCGCGGCGCGTTCGAGCGGGAACGTCTGCGAGATATGCGGTTTCAGCTTCCCCTCGGCGTGCCACGCGCCGAGCTGGCGGATGGACTCCGCGAACTTCGCCGGCTCTCGTCGGGAAAACTCTCCCCAGAAGACGCCGACGATGGCGCAGCCCTTCAGCAGTGTCAGGTTGAGGGGGATTCTGGGGATGTCGCCCGCCGCGAAGCCGACGACGAGCAGCCGCCCGCGCCACGCGATGGAGCGCAGCGCCGGTTCGGTGTAGGGACCGCCGACGGCGTCGTAGATCACGTCCGGGCCCTTGCCGTTCGTCAGCGCTTTAATCCGTTCCCTCAGATCTTCGCCGGCGTAATTGATGACATCGTCGGCGCCGTGCGCGCGGCACACCTCGAGTTTGTCGGCAGACGAGGCGCACGCGATGACCCTGGCGCCGACGATCTTGCCGATCTCGATGGCGGCGACGCCGACGCCGCCCGACGCGCCGAGCACCAGCAGCGTTTCGCCGGACTTGAGGGCGCCGCGGTCGCGAAGCGCGTGGTCCGACGTCGCATACGTCAGGCCGAACGCCGCCGCGGTAGTGAAGTCCATGCTCGCCGGCATCGGCAGCAGACGCTTCGCGTCGACGGCGACCTCTTCGGCGAACGCGCCGTGTCCGATGATGGCGAACACGCGATCGCCGGGTTTCACGTTGCCGACGCCGTCTCCGACCGCCTTCACGACGCCCGCGAGCTCGTGGCCCGGCGAGAACGGGAGCGGCGGCTTCACCTGGTATTTGTTCTCGATGATGAGCACGTCGGGGAAGTTGACGCTGGCCGCCTTCATCGCCACGACGGCTTCGCCCGCCTTCGGCGCCGGCGACGGCACGTCTTCGAAGGCCAGCGAATCGGGCGGTCCGAACTGCTTACACAGAATGGCTTTCATTACGCGGGCTCTCCTGCGGTGACGGGGATGCATTGTCCCGAGATGCTGCGGGCCGCGTCGCTGCAGAGAAACGCCGCGAGCGATGCGATGTCTTCGGCGGTGGACATGCGCTTCAGCGGCGAGCGCTCCATGAACGACTTCCGCATCTGCTCCACGTCGACGCCGCGCAGGTCGGCCTGCGCCTTGACGACGCGATCGATGCGGTCGCCGGCCACCGCGCCGGGCACGACGGCGTTGACGGTGATGTTGTGCCGCCCGAGCTCCAGCGCAAGCCCGTACACCATCCCCATCTGGCCCGCCTTCGCGGAGCAATAGCCGACGCGATATGCAAGACCGCGTCGCCCGGCCATCGACGCGATGTTGACGATGGCGCCGCGGCCCGCTTCGATCATCGCGGGCACGGCGAACCGCGCGCAGAGATACGAGCTCGTGAGGCACGAGTTGATCGTGTAATACCACTCGTCGAGCGAGTACTCCTGAATGGACTTGGTCGGCCCGCCGTCGCCGGCGTTGTTGACGAGCGTATCCACGCGTCCGAAGGCTTTGCGTCCCGCGTCCACGATGGACTGCGCGCCGGCTTCGGTCGCGGCGTCGGCAACCGCGGCGACCGCCTGGCCGCCGGCGTCGCGGATGCTCTGGACGGTTTCGTTGACGAGCGCGTCCGAGCGCGCGGCGCAGACGACGCGCGCGCCTTCCCGGGCGAAGAGCTGACTCATGACGCGCCCGATGCCCTTGCTGGCGCCCGTGATGATGGCCACGCGATCGTTCAACAGATTCATTCGTGTCCTCTTACGCGATGACCTTCCGTCCTCGCAGGCGAGCGAGGTCGGCGTCTGACATCCCGAGCCGCTCGCGCAGCACCTCGTCGGTGTGCTGTCCGAGCCTCGGCGCGGCTCGTCGCACGGCCCCCGGTGTGTCCGACAGCCGGACCGGCGGGCCGGTCATGCGCACCGATCCGGCCGTGGGATGGTCGCACGTCACCATGGCATTGCGCGCCATCACCTGCGGATGCGCCATCACCGTGTCCACGGTGTTGATGGCGCCCATCGGGATGCCCGCCGGCATCAGGATGGCTTCCCATTCTTCGTAGGTCCTGGTCAGAAACGCGCGCTGCAGCGCGTCGATGAGCGAATCGCGGTTCGCGTTGCGGTCCCTGTTCGTCGCATAGCGCGGATCGTCGACCAGCTCCGCGAGGCCGAGCAGCGGACAGAACGCTTTCCACAGTTTGTCGCTGCCGACGCCGATGGCGATGTCGCGCGTCTTGGTGCGGAAGGTCTGGTACGGCAGCAGCATCCCGTAAGCCGTGCCGAGCGGCCCCGGCACGATGCCGTCGGCGGCGTAGGCGCCGAAGACTCCCGTCATGATGCTCAGCTGTCCCTCGAGCATCGACACGTCGATGAACTGACCGCGGCCCGTGCGGTCGCGCGCGTGCAGCGCCGTCAGAATCCCGAAGGCCGCGTTCATGCCGGCCGTGATGTCGGCGATCGAGACGCCGCAGCGGACGCCGCGGCTGCCGGGCTCGCCCGTGATGCTGATCATGCCGCTCTCCGCCTGGACGACGAGGTCCAGCGCGGCGCGATCGCGGTACGGTCCGTCCTGCCCGAAACCGGAAACGGAGCAGTAAACGAGCCGTGGAAATCGATCGCGGACGGCGGCGTAGTCGATGCCAAGCCGTTTGACGGTGCCGACGCGCAGGTTTTCGAGGACGACGTCCGCGCGCTCGAGCAGCCGGAAGAAGAGGGCTTTGCCTTCGGGATGCTTCAGATCGAGCGCGACGCTTTTCTTGTTGCGATTCAGATTGACGAAATAGGCCGATTCGTCGCCGTAGAACGGCGGCCCCCAGGCGCGCGAAATCTCGCCGTCCAGCGGTTCGATCTTGATGATGTCGGCGCCGTAGTCGCCGAGCATCGTGGACGCGAATGGACCCGCGAGGGCGTGGGACAGATCGAGGACCGTGATGTCGTCGAGGGCGAGCACGGGGAACCGATTGTAAGATAAGGGAGACGTTCGGGGTTCGAGGTGCGGGGTTCGGGGTGCGAGGAAAGGTTCGGGGTTCGAGGTTCGGGGTGCGAGGAAGGGTTCGAGGTTCGGGGTTCGGGGTGCGAGGAAGGGTTCGAGGTTCGGGGTTCGGGGTG
>JADMIO010932642.1_pt1 | contig 27794 bp, 22 predicted proteins | sample 8958161 | NCBI WGS metagenome assembly JADMIO01 (sample SAMN16585339, study PRJNA669376) | soil metagenome | isolation source: Crop rotation soil | place: USA: Cullars Rotation, Alabama | collected 2011
TTGGAAACACTATGCCATGTGTTCAAAACAGAATACCATGTGTTGGAAACACTATACCATGTGTTCAAAACAGAATACCATGTGTTGGAAACACTATGCCATGTGTTGAAAACACTATACTAAATGATCAAAACCCGCTATTTCATGCAGGCTAAACCCGGTTAAACCAAAATTTTCACCTCGCTTTTTCGTACGTTCACCCAAGAAAACCGGCATTTAGTCAAATTTATTAGTAAAAAATTTTTTTTTTACGTTATACATATATAAATAATTTTTTAGTTTGTTCATTACCTCAGTCATTTTAAACAAAAATAAATACTCACCCTTTAAAACTTATTTTATGAAAACTTTGAATGAATTAAAACAACTTAATAGTGCCCAGTTGGTCCAGCTGGTCATGCTCAACGGAAATGAACTTGCCTTTGCAGCGCTGAGGGAAAATACTTCGGCCATGGTAAAACGCAAGATCAAAAGCTTCCTGCACGATAACCGTTTTGTTGACGATATGCACCAGGAAGCCTTTGTGAAAGCGCATATCCGGCTGAGCAACGGTGAATATGATTGCAAAATTTCGTTTGAAGCCTGGATAACAGCAGTGGTAACCAACCAGTGCATAAACTTTTTAAAGAACAGCCGCCAGAAATATACCCGCCCGCTCAACCACGTGCCGGAGCATGCCCTCGACCTTTATGATACGGAGCAGGAAGAAGAAACAGCGGCAGCAAAGCAGGAGCGCGAAAAACTGGTAAAGGCAATGGCCCATATGCTGCTCGATGAAATGAACCCTGACATGAAGGAAATAGTACGGCTTAAAGCAACCGGGCTGGCGGAGCCTGAAATTTCCGATAAAATGGGCATACACCTGTACCGGGTAAAATACCTGTCTAAAAAGATAAAAAAGATTGGCGGAAGAGCACGTGTGATGCGAAACAGCATAATGACGGGCCAGCCATTACCGCCTGCTGCCTGCGCTGCCCTTAAACTACCCGGCACTATAGCCGCATAACTGCAACAAATATTTAAACCCTCATCCGTTATGATTCCGTCTAATTCCATTAGTTCCCTCCCGGAACGTGCTCATGAAACACTTGCGCAGGCGATACAGAAATTTATAGAAGCTGTTGATTCGTCCAAAAAAGAAATGGATGAGGAGCAGCAAATAAATGCCGAACGCAGCAGGAACGGGATGCAGGCACGGGGCATTGAATGCTGTACGAAGGGCATACAACCCGCTTCACCGGTAAAGCTGCGCCTGCTTCGCTACCGCGCACGCATGCTGGACGATACTTAGTTATTAAAACCGCCTTCATGCATTGACACATTCAATAATAAGTTAAACAATTAAATAAATAAACAACATGGCAACAGTAGTTTTAAAAGTACTCGGTATGAGCGTCACCGAGATTATCGAAAAAGGACGCCAAATTGTAACTGCCCTTACAGGCAATGCTGATTTCACCACACCCATTCCTACACTTCTCGTGCTGACGGGCCTCATTGATGCGCTCGAAACAGCGAACAATGAAGCGGCAAATGGTGACAAGGTGAAGAAGGCACAAATGGAGTTTGCGCTGAAGGACCTGCTTGCAGCATTAAAAACCCTTACCGGGTATGTGCAGGCGGAGAGTGGCGGAGATCCGGCAAAAATCCTCACCAGCGGGCTGAGTGTAAAACAGCCGCGCACGCCAACAGGCATTTTACCGCCCCCGGTAAAATTCCGCGGTGTGCAGGGGCTGCAGCCGGGACAGCTCATCCTTCGCTGGAACGGAGTTGCGAAAAGGCTTATTTATAAGCTGGAGCGCAACGACAAGCCCGGTGATGATACCCAGTGGAAAGACCTGGTATTTACCAGCAAGCTGCGGTATAATGCCGCAGGGCTCACCAGCGGCAGCACGTATGCTTTCCGCATCGCTACCATCACTTCAGCAGGGATCGGAAGCAATTCCAACCCCATCGAGGTGAAAGTGCTGTAAGAAGCAGTACAGTTCTGCATGTAAAATCCCGTTCACGAAAGTGAGCGGGATTTTTTTACCCCTAAATCCCCTGAAGGGGACTTGCCCACCCACGGGCTTCTGATTTCGTTAACTTAATTATTTTCGTTAAACAAATTAAAGGGAATTGTGGGAAGGATGCCCCCTTTAGGGGGTTGGGGGTGAATAAAAGTGAGCGGGATTTTTTATTTACTACCCAGCCTTAACCCATCCGCCTTTAACAGCTGAAATAAATAATAAGAGGTAATTTATTTTTAAAAAAAATAAACCATGTTTACGGTTTTTTACCCGAATAGCTCACAAAGGCAATTTTAGTTCCGGCTGCGTTGATGGCAAGACGGTAAAAGTTGCCAACGGATGGGGAGAGGTCGGCTATTTCTTTCCAGGTGCCGTTTGCATTTATAAGCAGCCTGCCATCTTTCCCGGTCAGAATTTTTCCTCCCGGTGTGATGGTATAATCTTCTGCATGGAAAGGAAGATCGCAGATGCTCTTCATTTCACCCGTTTTTGTGTTGTAGCGGATAATGGTGAAGGTGCTGTCATTCAAACTGTGTGTAAAAATAAAATCACCGCTTCCCGGAAATTTCATCATGCACCTGCCTGTATGGTCCATAAGGTTAACGGATTTTTTAGTTTTTAAATCAAACAATGTCAAATGCATTTTGTTGCCGTTCAGCACATTTATCGCGATCTTATTTTCGTCTAACCATCCGTAATAAGCAACAGAATCCTCTCCCGGAACAAGGATATACGGCTCTTTTTCATTTTTTAAATAATAACAATAGAGTTGTTGCGCCCGGGCTTTATTTACCCTTACCACGGATATCTTTTCTTTACCTGCAAGCATCACCGGGGAATATTCGCTTTCCGGTGTGTTCGTAATCTGTGTGGTAGAGGAGTCTTTAAAATTATAGCTGTAAATATCCGTTTGGGAAGTATCATGCATGGATGTGTAGAACAATTGCAATCCGCCCGGTGTGAAAGAAGGCTGGTTATCATAACCGGGGTTGTTGGTAATTTTTAAGGGTGTACCGATAACATAGCTGCCGCCCTGTTGTTTCACGTCTGCCACATAAATATCAGTTGCGGGAACTTGCGCAACAGCGGAGTAGAAGAGGAATAAAAGGGGAAAGAGGTTTAAGATTTTTTTCATTCTTTCTTTTTTACTTAATCACTTAGTCACATAGTTACTTAGTCACTTATTTATGCTTAACAGTAATTTCCCCGGGGTTATCCGCTATTAAGCTTTCAGTTACATCAGTACTGTCAACACTATTTTTGTTTTTATAATAGCCTCTTAGTACTGTTTGTTTTTCATTTTCAAATGTCAGCACTTTTATTGAATCAACCGGGTGTCCGAAGGAAACATCTCTTTTAATGGTTTTGTTAAACTTGCCTCTTCGCTGAACAAGCTTATAGTCAATTCCTGTTGCGGCAAGCATGGCTTGCTGCTTCACCAGGTAATAATTATTCCCGATTAAAAATTCAGTTCCGGTTCTGTCGGGTAATTTTTGCTGTGCCAATAAAGAGAACAGCAGGGAGGGTGAGTATAAAAAAATAGCAATTGATAAAGGAAAGAGCACATATATGATTTTAAGCAAAATTGCGCCCCGGTTGCGCAGGATAATCCCCGAAATAATGATGCCATAACAAAAGAAGAATAAAAACAATGCTCCTTTGTACTCTTTTAAAAATAATGCTGAAGCAATAAATAAGAGGAGCAGAAAGAGGTGGAAGAGCATGCTTCTCTTTTGGAAGGAAGTATTAAATTGCTTGCTTAAGATCATTAGCACTAAACAAACCACTAATGATAAAATGTATGAAATAATAGTGGTGATAAGAATAACAGGGCTCAAGCCGAAGCGGATTTAAAACACGTTATTTGTAATTATTGTCTTTTCGCAAGCAATTCTTCCAATTGATACATTTCATCACGCATCCGTGCAGCTTCAATAAAATCAAGCTCTTTTGCTGCTTTTTCCATTTTCCGTTTAGCGTTTGAAACCGCTTTCTGCAATTGATCCTTATTCATGTACATAACCACGGGATCGGCAGCCACACTCACTTTCTCGACTTCTATATAGGCATTCTCAACCGAACGGCTGCCCGCCAGTGTTGTTTGCTCCATTATTTTTTCCTTCGAAGATATTGCCAGCGGCATTGGAACCAGCCCATGCTCTTCATTGTATGCAATTTGTTTTTCCCTTCTCCGGTTGGTTTCATCAATGGTCTTCTGCATGGAGTCGGTTATCCGGTCGGCATACATGATGACTCTTCCGTTCATATGCCGGGCAGCCCTGCCGGCAGTTTGCGTAAGCGAACGGTTTGACCGGAGGAATCCTTCTTTATCTGCATCGAGGATTGCAACGAGAGAAACCTCCGGCAGGTCAAGCCCTTCCCTGAGCAAGTTTATTCCCACGAGCACATCATATTTGCCAAGCCGGAGATCCCTCAGCAGTTCGACACGCTCCAGGGTGACCACTTCAGAATGGATGTAACGGCAGCGGATGTTTAAATTAGTAAGGTATTTAGACAGTTCCTCAGCCATGCGTTTGGTAAGGGTGGTTACTAAAACACGCTCATCCTTGCGAACAGTTTTTTCAATTTCATCTAAAAGATCATCCACCTGGTTAATGCTTGGGCGGACTTCAATCACAGGATCAAGCAGCCCGGTAGGCCGTATCACCTGCTCCACAATGATTCCTTCACTCTGTTGTATTTCATAATCGGAAGGGGTAGCACTTACATACACTACCTGCTTATAAGTTTGTTCAAACTCTTCGAATTTCAGCGGGCGGTTATCCATGGCCGCAGGCAGCCGGAATCCATACTCTACTAAATTTACTTTGCGTGAACGGTCACCCGCATACATGGCGCGTATTTGCGGTACTGTAACATGGCTTTCATCAATAAACAGAAGATAATCATCCGGGAAATAATCAAGCAGGCAAAAAGGCCGTGCACCCACAGCCCTGCCGTCAAAATAACGCGAATAGTTTTCTATGCCAGAGCAATAACCCAGCTCACGGATCATTTCAAGATCAAAGGTTACCCGTTGTTCAATTCTTGTAGCCTCCATCTCGCGGCTTAAAGAGCTGAAATATTGAGCCTGTTTCACCATGTCTTCCTGTATTTGCCAGATGGCGCTCAATTGCCGCTTTGAGTCGGTGACAAAAATATTAGCGGGAAAGATGGCAATATGCTCCACCTTTTCAATTCTCTTTCCCGAATAAGGATCGATAGATTCAAGCTCTTCCACTTCATCTCCGAAAAAAGTGACCCGGTAGGCATAGTCAGCATATGCAAGAAAAATATCAATCGTATCTCCTTTAACGCGGAACGATCCTCTCTTGAATTCCACATCCGTTCGTGAATAAAGTGCAGTGACTAAAGAATGTAAAAACTGGTTCCTGCTGATGCGCTGCCCTTTGCTAAGGCGGGTAATACCGTTTAAAAAATCTGCAGGGTTCCCCAACCCGTAAATGCAGCTTACCGAGGAAACAACAATGATATCATGCCTGCCTGAAAGGAGCGAAGAAGTAGTGCTCAGCCGGAGCTTTTCGATTTCATCATTAATGGAAAGATCTTTTTCAATGTATGTGTTGGTTGTTGGAATATATGCCTCGGGTTGATAATAATCGTAATAAGAAACAAAGTATTCAACTGCATTTTTAGGAAAAAACTGCTTGAACTCGCCATATAATTGCGCAGCCAGGGTTTTGTTATGGCTGAGAATCAATGTAGGACGCTGCGTCTGCTCAATTACATTAGCCATGGTAAAAGTTTTACCCGAACCGGTTACGCCTAGTAGTGTCTGTGCTCTGTCACCTCTTGTAACTCCTTCTGAAAGTTGCCTGATTGCATCAGGTTGATCACCTGTAGGCTTAAACCCTGAAACTAATTGAAACTGCATTCTATCACAAAGATAGAACTAAACATTTTTTTTAGCTTGTTTATTGTGCCTGGTTGTGTAAAGAAAAAAGCCTAGCAATACTAAAAAATAAGTTGAAAAAATGACAGTGTATGTGTATGTCCACTTAATTATGTACTGATTAATAATGTAAATAAGGCAGAGAGAAATAAAAGAAAGAATTGCAAAAAAAGAAGCTACCATTCGGTCGCTAAAACCTAAATAAGCTAAGCTGTGTGTTGTATGGTCTTTACCGCCAACAAAAGGAGATTTTCGCTGCGAAAGCCGGTTTATAACCACAACAGTAGTATCTATTATGGGTAAAATAAAGGCTAATAATGCAGTGATAATTTGTTTTGTCTGTGCAATTGACTGTACGGAATAGTTGTCATTCCAGAAATACATAATACCCATAGCAGCGAGGAATATTCCTAGAAACTGGCTTCCTGTATCTCCCATGAACATTTTAGAGGGATTCCAGTTATAGTAGAGGAAAGCGAACAGGGAAGAAAGTACACCGATTAAAATGATCAGGTGCATATTTTCAAAATCATTATGGATGAATATCATTAATATGGATCCAAGAACGATGTTTATTGCAACAATAGTAGTTATCGCATCCATATTATCGAGCATATTAATAGAATTCATTATGCCGACCACCCAAAAGAGCGTAATGACGTAATTTAAATAGATATCTGAAAAGATATTTATATAAAGTCCGGAAACGATAAGAACTATTCCGCAAACAAGCTGAATGAAAAATTTCAAAAACGGTTTAGTGTCATAAGCATCATCATATAGCCCTATGACAAACCCAAGCGCCATGGAGATAAGCAGTCCGACAAGTTTTAAATTATAAAATGCCTGGTTTGGATTAAAAAAGAAAGAGTAACAGGCAACGGATATCAGAAATAAGATATAAAAAGATAAGCCTCCGATTGCAGGCTTGGATTGTGCGCCCCAGCGAATTACAGTACCATCATTTTTATTCCGGATTCCTAAAGTCGAGAAAAATCGAAGGAATAAATTATTAATCAAAAACGAAAAGCTCAGAGAACACAAAAAAAAAGTCGAATAAATAATTTTATAATAATGTTGTGTTAAAAACTCATTCATTCAGAAAAAATTGATCTTGTGCAAACATAAAAAATTTAAACAATCCGGTTTAATCTAAAAAATCAATTCCATGTCTTTTAAAACAGGAAGATTCCTGTCTTTTTCAGAAACTAAAGGGCTCTCAATTTCCCAGTCAATATTGAGTTCCGGGTCATTCCATGCAATACCTCTTTCCGAAGCCTGGTCATAATAATTTGTGCATTTATATAAGAACAAAGTATTGTCAGTAAGTGATAAAAAACCATGAGCAAAACCCGGAGGAATCCACAACATATTTCGTTTCACATCATCTAATAAAACTTTACAATGCTTACCAAAAGTCGCAGAATTTTTTCGAATGTCAACCATCACATCAATTGCTGCACCTTTACTGACCCGCACCAATTTGCCCTGCTCAAAAGGCGGTAGTTGATAATGCAATCCACGTAAGGTCCCTTTAGAAGAGCATGACTCATTATCTTGTACAAAGTTTAAATCCAGTCCTGCCTTTTCAAATCTTAATTTATGATAGGATTCAAAAAAATAACCACGTGCATCCTTTTTTACATTTGGTTCAATTAAAATAAGTCCTTCTAACGATAAAGTTGAAAATCTCATAATGTTGATGCAGGTGTTTAATGCAAATTTTCTTTTCCGAAAAACTTTTTAATCTTATCTGTCAAAGTAGGCTCTGTATAATCCTCTTCGTAATAACCATAACCATAACCATAACCATATCCGTATCCATATCCGTAACCATACCCATACCCATAACCGTAACCATATTTCATTTTCTGCATTTCAACTCCATTTAATATGATGGAAAGACTGGTCACACGGTTTTCTGTCATTAGTTTGTTCACATTATGAATAAACATCTTTTTCGAATAGTTAGACCGGATAATATACAGCGGGTAATCTGCCTTTTGAATAACAGGTATTCCATCACTTACAATACCTACAGGTGGAGTATCAATAATAATAATGTCATAATGCTCTCTCAAAAAATCAAGCAATGCATCCATTCTTGGATTAATAATTAATTCAGAGGGGTTTGGAGGAACAGGTCCTGCAGTAATAAAATCAAGATTTTCCAATGAGCTTTTAACAATGCAATCCTCTGCTTTATCTTTTCCAATAAGCAATGTGCTTATACCCCTACTGTTTTCTACATTAAATCCAAGGTGAATCTTAGGTTTGCGCATGTCAAGATCAAGAATAACGACCCGTTTTCCGGAAAAAGCAATTACACCCGCCAGGTTAATTGCAATAAAAGTTTTCCCTTCTCCAGAAATTGTGGAGGTCACAGCGATTACTTTTGGTCCGGCAGCATTAGATATAAATTGAAGATTAGTCCGTACTGATCTAAATGATTCCGCAATAACAGATTTCGGATTTTTGTCAACAAGTAACTGCGAAATTGGAATTTCCCTTTTATATTTAGGAACAATTCCCAACAATGAAGCATCCGTATACATTTCAATTTCTTCCAATGAAGTAATTTCATTATAGAATAAATATCTTACAATGATCAAAACAAAACTTGCCAGAAAACCAAGGATAACACATACACTTATAACAAGTGATTTGTTTGGTGACACAGGCGCTGCAGTATCACGTGCTCTTTCAAGGACCAGGTTTTTTGGAACAAATCCTGCTGCTGTTATTGAAAATTCAGTCTTCTTTTCAAGAAGCATGGAATAGAATTTTTCGTTTATAGTATATAACCGGGACAAACGATTAAACTCTGCTTGTTTTCCCGGCATTTCACCCACAGAATTTTCCATATCATAAATTTGCGCTTCTAATGCTTTTTCGTCTTGTTTCAGGATATCTTCTTCATTCTTTATCATATCCATCAAAAAGGCTCTCTGACTCTCTAATCTTAAAGTGAATTTCTTATATATTTCATTTTCTGAAGTTGCCTGCATTAATAATGCCTCTCTCTCATTGATCATCTCATGCAAATCTGTTATAGCTTTTTGAATTTCTCCCTGCTTATACTTTCCTACTATTGAAAGAATGAGGTCACCAATTTCCTTATTTTCAGAAACATCCTTTTTTAAAATATTGAATACTTGAAGTTCCAGATCAATATCCACCTTCTTATTTTGTAACTCCCAAATCTTATCAGATAATTGATTGGCAACAATATTAGGATCCATTAATTTATTTGACTTTCGAAATTCTTCAATTTCTCCTTCTGAACCGCTTAATTGATTACTTACAGATTGAATGGTATTATCAATAAATTCAATGATTTTATCCGTTACTTCTTTACTTTTTTCAACATCATAAACTATAAACTCATCACAAATGCCATTTACCAGGTCAGCTGCTTTCCTTGAATTCTTATCTTTTAATCGGATAACTATCGTTTGTGCTTCAGGATTTAAAATTGCTACAGATATATTACTTGCAAAATAATCCGCAAGATTCGACTGGCGATGTATAACAAAATAAAAGGGTTCCTTCTTAAAATTGTGTTGCTGGTCTGTTATATTCGCTAAATCATTTATTGAAACCTTTAATTTAGCAAATGGCAATTGTATCCATTCATTTATTTTGTGAGCAGTGCTTATTTTTTCCTTATTGTTTAGGTTATAAGTTAACGTAAAATTTGCCATATCCTTAAACTCAACAAAAAAACGGGATTCGTAAATTGAAGAATCATAAATAAAATATTGAATAGAAAATGGAGATACTTTATATAATTCATGTTCTAAAACAGTTCCCTTCGCAAAATAGCTGATATCAAGAGGAAGCTTTGCAATAGCTCTTTCCGTGAGTAGTTTAGAGCGGATAAGTTCAATATCACCCGCCATTTGCTGACCACTCTCCTCAATAATGTTATTTTTTCCTATATTCAGAATTTTCCCTGCATTATCAACTGAAGATAATTTTATAGTAGCCGAAGCTTCATAAACAGGAGGGTTATATCTTAAAAAAAGATAGGCAATAACTATTGAAAGAAAAATGAAGGTCATTAACCACGTAAAGTTCTTTTTCGCGATTGTGGCAAATAACTTTAAGTCAAAATCTTCATTTAATGAAGTTATTTTCTTTTTCGGCATGAAAAATTAATTACTGTTGCCTCTTCTTACAATATCATAAACTATGAGCAAACTTGTAAGAATTCCGACAATGGGGAGAAGTTGAGCAAGAACTCCCTGTGATATCCTTGGTACCGGTTCAACATAAATAATATCATTAGCTTGTAACAGCATATTGCTCTGTTTCATCCCTTCAATGGTGGATAAATCAATAAGTTGAACTTGAGGATTACGGTAGTCGCCTCTTATTAATTTAATTTTCCAGGCTTTCCCTGTTTCAGTAATGCCACCTGCGAGAGCTAAGGCTTCTAATAGTGTTATATTTTCATTCTCAATAGATACCACTTTACCCGATCCTCCTGATCCGGGGAATACAAGTACCCGCCTATTCAATACAGTTAGAATGACAAAAGGTTTTGTATAATAAGTTGAATATTGTTGTTCAAGCATTTGTTCGGTTTCCCGTATAGTTAAATCCTTAACTTTTACTTTACCGATTATTGGAAGTTTTACAAATCCTTCTATGTCAATTGTAAATTTTGTTCCGGCCACATCTACTGATGAGTTCCCACCTCCCGCAACATTAGAAGCAGTACTGGCGGTAAGATCTATTAATTTATAACCATCATTTGTGTAAACGCTAAGGTTAATAATATCGTTTGGCGCCAGTTTATACTCTACATTTCCGATTGTCTGATCCGTTTTGTAAGAATAATCTTTAGGAGCCTGGAACATTATACTTGGATTAATGGTCTTTTGGCAACTGGTTCCTAAAAACATAATCAAACTGACAATTAATAATCTGCGCATAGAAAGGTGAATTTTAGCGAACAAAATTAAATAAATTTAAATTGCTTCAATTTCAATTGGAAATAAGCGAATTAGATATTTTTAATTCATTTTCAACAGGTCATGATATAAGTTACTCATATCATTAACCAGGCGAGTATAATGAAATTTATTCTTGACATGCTCCCATCCCTTTTGTGAAAATGATGACATTAGGTCTTCAGTGTTTACTAAGCGTTGCAAGTTATCTGAAAATGCTTCCATATCATTTGAAGGTGACAAGAATCCGGTAACATTATTTAGAATTACGTTTTCTATTCCTCCTACATTAGTCGCAACCACCGGTTTGTTTGCTGATTGTGCTTCTATTAAGCTTACCGGGGTCCCTTCATTATTGGAGGTCATGGCTACAATATCCAAACCTGCAATTGCCCAATCAATATCTTTAATCCAGGAAGTAAAAATGACATTTGCTTGTTCAGAAATTGAGTTATTCTCACAATATTTTAGATTTAATGAATTGCATAATTGTTGCATTTTCTTCATATCCTCGCCATCACCAATAACGACAGCTTTCACTTTTTTATTTGATTTGTCAATTAAATTCTTAAATGATCGTATAAATAACTCGTGATTTTTAATGGGTGTAATCCTGCCTATAATTCCAATTGCAATTTCATTTTCTGCAATTTTATAATGCCTGCGAAATGAGTTTCTTTTTTCTTCCTGGTTTTCACGGAATCGATTAAGATCAAAACCCAGAGGAATTACAGTAATCTTTTCTGGTTTGCATATTTTAAATTCTTCTGACAATTCTTTTTTTTGAATATCGCTTATTGCAATAATGCGTGTGCTCTTCGATGCGAGATAACGTTCAATCTGAATAAATAATTTTGTTTTAAGAGGAGAAAAGTAAGAATGAAAAACATGCCCGTGAAAGGTATGGACAATTGCTTTAACTCCGCAACTTGCTGCAGCCAGTCTTCCTAAGGTTCCGGCTTTTGCAGCATGAGTATGTACAATATCAGGTTTAAATTCTTTGATGAGTGATTTTATTTTCAAATAAGCAGCCCGGTCATTAGCCCAATTTATTTCCCTTCTCATCTCAGGAATGTAAACTGCTTTCAATCCCATCTGTTCAACAATAAAATCGGAGCTTTCTTCAGCATCTTCTTTGACTCCGGAAACCAGCATGGTTTCAAATTCAGGGGCAAGGTATTTTGAAAGATAGGCAACGTTGTAAGTTATCCCACCAAGGTTTAAACGATTAATAATTCTTAAAACTTTAGGCATATTTCTTTCTTCTGAAAAACTTCAGGCAATGTTTCTCTTCCACCAATATTGAAACACAACCAATCCCCAAATGCGTGCATGAATTTCTCCGGGATTATTTGAAAACAATTGTTGTTTTAATTTTTTTATTTCTTCAACATTAAAAAGATTTTGTTCACGAATAAAAGCATCATTCAATAAATCATCAACAATCAGAGGTTTCAATTCATTGCGGAACCATTTTAATAAAGGAACTTCAAACCCCTGCTTGCCGCGCTGGAATATTTCAGCGGGCAATAATTCTTTAAATGCATCCTTCACGATTTTTTTCTGACCTTGTTTGTCAATCTTGTAAGAGGAAGGGAGTGAAAATGCAAAATCAACCACTTCATAATCCAGGAAGGGCGTGCGCACTTCGAGGCTGTTGGCCATGCTCATTAAATCAACCTTGGTAAGCATATCGCTTTGCAGCACTAAATTAACATCTGTATAAAAAACATCATTTAAATCCTTATTTCCACGGATGGCTTTAATAATATTTTCTTTTCTTTCTCTTTCTTCTCCGCGCCTTTGCGTCTCTGCGTTTAAAAACATTTTATCAGCATCAGATTCATCTGTAAACCCGCACCAGAGCCAGTAGCGTTCAGCGGCTGATAATTTTGCTCCTTCGGCAAAACGGTGAATCTGCCTGATGCGGTTGCCGGTTTTACTATTTCTCGAACCCGAAAAGTTCTTAAGCAAGGGGGAAACCATTTGCGCAACTGAAGTAAACCAGCCATCGTTGCGCATCATCCATTCAGCGCGGTGCTTATTATAACCTCCGAACAGTTCATCAGCTCCATCGCCCGAAAGGGCAACGGTTACATGCTTGCGCGTATGACAGCTGAGGATGTAAACATTCAAAGCAGAAGAGTCTGCAAAAGGTTCATCAATATAATCGAGCACATCAAAAAGGGCATCGAACAAATCATGATTAGTCAGGCTGAAAACAGTATGATCGGTTTTGTATTTGTCGGCAATAAGCTGCGCATAACGTGTTTCATCAAACATGGGTTCATCGCGGAAGCCGATGGAGAATGTTTTTAAATGTTGCGTATGCTGCGCTGCAAGCCCTGCAATGACGGATGAATCAATGCCACCGCTCAAAAAGGCACCGAGTGGAACATCGCTGATCAACCTGCGCTCCACCGAACGGTCAAGCAGCTGGTACATTTTCGTTTTAGCATCATCATACGAAACGGGGTTACGGATTTCTTCCGCATAAGGAATTTTATAATAAGCTTTTTCTTCCATTATCTTTTTCTCTTTCGCAGAAAAGAATAAGTAATGGCCCGGCATAAGCTTCCGCACACGTTTAAAAATACTGAAAGGCGAAGGAATGTAATTCAGTTGAAAATAGGTGAGGAGGGAAGCATTATCCAATTCCTTTTTAATTCCGTAGCGAAACAAAGCCTTCATTTCGGATGAAAAAAGAAAGGTATCATCATCTTCATACACAAGCAATGGTTTCACGCCAAAACGGTCGCGGGCAATGAATAATATTTCATCCTGCTTATCATAAATGGCGAGCGAGAAAAAACCATTTACCCGCTGAAGGCACTTTTCCTTTTCCAGGATATACAGGTGCAGCAACACTTCGGTATCGCTTTCCGAACGCAGCTTTATGCCTTTTGATAAAACATAATTGCGGTGCTCTTTGAAATTGAAAAACTCCCCGTTAAAAATAATGGTGTACCTGCCCGAATCATCCGTCATCGGCTGCGCACCTGCTTCGGAAACATCAATAATTGCGAGCCTGCGATGGCCTAAAGCTACCCGGTTGTGCTTATACACTCCCTTTGCATCGGGCCCGCGCGTGGCAAGGCAATCGTTGGCATATTCAATTAAAGGCAACAGGCGCATGCCTGCCTCAGATTTTGCAACTATTCCGGTGATTCCGCACATGGGGGATGCAAAGTTAGGGTTTCGGGTTGGAGGTTTAAGGTTTCGGGTTTAAGGTTTAAGGTTGGAGGTTTAAGGTTGCCCTTAACTTCATTATTCCTTGTTCCTTGTTCCTTGTTCGATATTTAAAAGATAGGGGTTTCAGCATCTTATTTTAAAAAGCTTAAACGCAGAGCCGCAAAGTCGCAGAGAAATTTCCTTACACTCACACACCGCACATCTCTCATCACTCCCCGCACACAATGCAGAATATACTCCCTTTTGTATATTGTTAATCAATTTAATAGGTTACACCTTTGCAGCCGGCCTGATAAAACAACCCTATGCAGGAAAACCAGAGAAACGTAACCGAACGTGAAATGGAAGTGCTTCAGCTTATACACCTTAAAATGTCCGATAAAGAAATTGGTGAAAAACTTCACATCAGTGAGTTTACGGCAAAAACCCACAGGCAGAGTTTGCGGGGGAAATTTAAGGCACCTACATCTGCCATATTGAGGGAAAAAGCTCTTAAAGAAGGTTATGTTCCCAACACTGTTAAGTGTTCTAAATTCTGTAACCAGCGGCAGATTCAAAGCAAGCAAATGCAATTTGAAAAACAGGAGCAGCAAGTTGGCAAACAGGAGCGGCAAGTTGGAGAACAAGAGCGGCAAGTTGGATAACAGGAGCGCCAAGTTGGATAACAGAAGCGGCAAGTTGGAAAACAGAAGCGGCAAGTTGGATAACAGGAGCGTCAAGTTGGATAACAGGAGCGCCAGGTTGGAGAACAGGAGCGGCAAGTTGGAGAACAGGAGCGCCAACTTAGAATTTTAAATACTGGAGTAGAATTTTGACATCAGTAGCAAGACAGAAGTAACAAGTAGCAAGACAGAAGTATCAAGTATCAAGTCAATTAGAAGCAATAAGTTAACAGAACAAACAAATAATCAATCAATTAAAATCTAAAAATTAAAACTATGAGCAACACAATCATCCCACGCGAAATTGAAAAGTTCAATACCTGGATAGTAAACACCAATCTCAGGCAGCTTGCCGTTAATGGCGCAACATCAAATCCTTTTTGGACGGATTACGGCTGGACCACCGCCCAATCAACCGCCTATACTACCGACTGGCGCGATGAATGGGTGAACAATGTTTTCCCGGCTTACAGCAATCCGCTCACCAGCACTTCAGGGGTTAAATCAGATACTCACCAGTTTATTGATGACTTCGTGCAGTTTATGGAAACTGAATTGCTCATCGAGAAAATCAAATCATGCGGCCTTGCCAATCACGATGATGAATTGGTGTGGAACATGAAGCTGGAGGCGGATGAAAAATCAGTTCACACGGATAAAATTACTCCTGAAGTGTATGCTGAAATTACTACCCTTGGCAGGGGAATGTTCGACATTCATACCAAAGCGGAGGCTGATATGACACGCAGCAGCATACCGCGCGATGCCGGAGCTGACAGTGTTCAGTTTGCTTATATAATAGTTGACAAACCGTCCGATGCCCCGATGGACCCCAACAGTGAATTGCTTAAAAAAGATATTTCGCGCAAAGCACATTTTGAATTTGATGCCGGATCAGCTAACCAATCCAAATGGCTGGTTGTTTATTTCCGTTGGTTCAACACCAGCTTCCCCAAAATAGCCGGCAATTGGGGCACCATGCAAATTGTTGCGATAGGATAAAAGAATGGAAGGGGATGTGGTGATGTGATGATTAGCGGATTAGATAATGAGCCCCGTGAGCGGGGCTTTTTTATTATGTGTACTTTTGATTTGACGATGAAAAAACTTTTTACCATAGCATTTCTTTTTCTTATCATTTGTTCTGCTAAAGCGGATTACTGGACGCAGAAGGCGGATTTTGGAGGATCAGGCAGAAATGCTCCTGTAGGATTTTCAATCGGTTCAAAAGGATACATTGGTACGGGATGGGGAGTATCATATTATGATGATTTTTGGGAATATGATCCCACACTGAATTCATGGATACAAAAAGCAAACTTTATTGGTCCTTTAAGAAAAGGAGCTGTTGCGTTTTCCATAGGAAACAAAGGGTATTTAGGAACAGGATATCATTCTGGTGCTAGTAATACTTATTATAAGGATTTTTGGGAATATGATCCGTCATTAGATGTATGGACACAGAAAGCAGATTATGGTGGTACTGCGCGAACTCAAGCTGTTGGTTTTTCTATTGGTTCAAAAGGTTATATAGGAATTGGTGGCAATCCCAACTTGTTAGATGATTTTTGGGAATATGATCCTGCCATCAATATTTGGTCACAGATTGCTGATTTTGGAGGAACAGCAAGAGCAAGAGCAGTTGGTTTTGCGGATAATAACTATGGTTATGTTGGTTTAGGCTATGATGCAATTAGTTCAGGAAATGATTTTTGGAAGTATGATCCTTTAACTAATTCATGGAGTCAAATAGCAAGTTATACAGGTACCCCACGTGGTGAAGCAGTAAGTTTCTGTATTTGTGAAAAAGGATATGCTGGTGTTGGTGGTTACAGCAATAATTTAATGTCCTATGATTTTCTTCAATATGATCCTGTAAATGATGTTTGGAATCAAAAAGCAAACTTTATAGGAGGATTACGTGTGGATGCAGTTGGATTTACAATCGCAAGTAAAGGATATTTAGGAACGGGTGGAGATTATACGACTTCACATTATCGGGACTTTTGGGAATATACTCCCGATAACCCCTGCCCCACCGGCATCACTGAACTTTCCTCTTCAAATCTTAATTTGGAAATTACTCCTAATCCAGCTTCGCAGTATGTAGTTATCAGTTGGCAACCACCAATCAAAAAAGAAATTGAAATAATCATTACCGACACACAAGGCAAAATTTATCTCCGTACACATAACACATCACACGTAACACAAATTGATATTCGTCAGTATGCAAGTGGAATTTATTTTATTAAAGCAGGGAATGCGGTTGGGAAGTTTGTGAAAGAATGATCTAACAGGAAATTTCTCTGCGCCTTTGCGCCTCTGCGTTTAAGCTTTTGAATAACGAATACCGAACAAAGAATAATGAATAATGAAGTTAAGGGAAACCTCAAACCTTAAACCTTAAACCCTAAACCCGCAACCCTAAATATGAATCACCTCACCGTAGGCTTCGGCAACGGCTTCCATGATGGCTTCGGACATGGTGGGATGGGGGTGGACGGCTTTGATGATTTCGTGGCCGGTGGTTTCGAGCTTGCGGGCAACGACTACTTCGGCTATCATTTCGGTGACGTTGGAACCGATCATGTGCGCGCCTAACCATTCTCCGTATTTGGCATCGAAGATGACTTTTACGAAGCCTTCGTTGTTTCCTGCAGCGCTGGCTTTGCCGGAGGCGGAAAAGGGGAAGCGGCCTACTTTGATTTCGATGCCTTTTTCTTTAGCGGCTTTTTCGGTCATGCCTACGGAGGCGATTTCGGGCTGGCAATAGGTGCAGCCGGGAATGTTGTTGTAGTCGAGCGGGGTAACGTGCATGCCCGCGATTTTTTCAACACAGGTGATGGCTTCGTGCGAGGCAACATGGGCAAGAGCAGGGCCGTGAACGATATCGCCAATGGCATAGTAGCCGGGCATGTTGGTTTGGTAAAAATCGTTGACAAGGACTTTGCCGCGGTCGGTGGCAATGCCGGTTTCTTCCAAACCAATGCCTTCAAGGTTGGTGGCAATACCTACTGCACTAAGCACGATTTCGGCTTCGGTGGTTTCTTCGCCCTTGGCGGTTTTAATGTTGACTTTGCATAGGCTGCCGCTTGTGTCAACAAACAGCACTTCGGAAGAGGTCATTATTTTAATGCCTTGTTTTTTGAACGAACGCTCGAGGGCTTTTGAAACTTCTTCGTCTTCGACCGGAACAATGGCGGGCAAAAACTCAACAAGGGTTACTTTGGTTCCGATGGAATTATAAAAATAAGCAAACTCAGAACCGATAGCACCTGAGCCAACCACGACCATTGATACCGGTTGTTTTTCAAGGTTCATGGCTTCACGGTAGCCGATAATTTTTTTACCGTCTTGCTTAAGGCTGGGTAATTCGCGGGAGCGGGCGCCTGTTGCAAGAATGATGTGTTTGGCTTCGAATTCTGTTTCTTTTCCATCAGACGATGCCACAGAAACTTTTTTGCCCGGCTTTATTTTTCCAAACCCGTTGATGACATCAATCTTATTTTTTTTCATTAAGAACTGAACGCCTTTGCTCATTTTATCAGCAACGTTGCGGGAGCGTTTAATGATTGCCGGAAAATCTTTATCAACGGATGATGTTTTTAAGCCATAATCCTGCGCATGCATTAAATATTCAAAAACCTGCGCGCTTTTCAGCAATGCTTTTGTTGGAATGCAACCCCAATTGAGACACACACCACCCAGCTCGGCTTTTTCAACAATAGCTGTTTTCAATCCAAGTTGAGAAGCGCGAATGGCGGCAACATAACCACCGGGTCCGCTGCCGATAACAATGAGGTCGTAAGTCATATTGATAGAGATTAAAAATGAGGTGCGAAGATAATGAGTTGTGCGTTATGTGTTATGTGTTAGTTTTGTGCGGCTAATTCCAGGCTTTTATCTTCTATGAAATATATTCTTTCAATACCCAATCCGGCATCTAAATATATTGAAATTGAGATGCAGGTGGAGCATATCAATAGTGAGAAAACTATTTTTTATTTGCCGGCATGGAGACCGGGAAGATATGAGATTGGAAATTTTGCGAAGAATATTCAAAAATGGAATGCATATGATGAAAAGGGGAATGAATTAAAGTTTAAAAAATTAACCAAGGATTGTTGGGAGGTTGAAACGAAAGGTGTATCAAAAGTGGTGGTGCGTTATAATTATTATGCATCACAATTGGATGCAGGAGGATGCTGGCTCGATTTTGAGCAGCTTTATGTAAATCCAATTCATTGCTTTTTATATGTTGATGAATTAAAAAAACAGAAGTGTGAAGTTGAATTAGAAATTCCATCCGAGTGGAAAACTGCCTGCAGCTTGAAAAAGAAAAATGAGCATGCTTTTATTGCTGCAGACTATGATGAATTAGTTGATTCACCTTTTATTGCTTCTGCAAATTTGAAGCATCATTCTTATGAAGTAAATAAAATAACATTTCACATCTGGTTACAGGGCGAATGTAAACCTGGCTGGCAGCGCATCGAAAAAGATTTCAAAAACTTTACTGCCGAACAATTAAAAGTGATGGGCGACTTTCCTGCAACCGATTATCACTTTTTTGTCCAGGTATTGCCATATAGCTTTTATCACGGAGTGGAGCATGCGAATTGTACGGTTCTTGCCGTTGGTCCGGGATACAGCTTGATGGATGAAAAAGTTTATCGTGAATTTATCGGTGTTGCTTCGCATGAATTGTTCCATATGTGGAATGTAAAGGCTATTCGCCCGGCTGCAATGCTTCCGTATGATTACAATAAAGAAAATTATTCGCGGTTGGGTTATGTCTATGAAGGGTTTACTACTTACTACGGAGATTTGTTTTTGGCGCGTTCAGGTTTTTTTACAATCAAAACATACCTGAAAGAAGTTTCCAATCAGTTGCAGAAGCATATGGATAATTCTGGAAGGTTTAACCTTTCTGTAGCACAATCTTCTTTCGACACATGGTTAGACGGATACGTTCCCGGAGTGCCCGGCAGAAAAACATCTATTTATACGGAAGGATCAATCATAGCCTTAATGCTGGATTTTATGATTCGAAAATCATCAAAGAACACTAAATCGTTGGATGATGTGATGCGGGCTTTGTATAATGATTTTGCAAAAAAGAAAATTGGTTATAGGGAAGAGGATATTAAGCGAATTACTGAAGCTGTGGCAGGCCGTTCTTTCGATCAGTTTTTTAATGATTATGTGAATAAAGCAACTTCGTATGAGAATTTATTAGTAGAAGTAATAGCACTTGCCGGACTAGAAATACAAAGAACTCCTTCAAAAAAATCTTATGAAAACTTATTTGGCTTTAAAATAGATACTGGCAGTGGAATTACCAAAGTTACATTGGTTGCACCGGATTCTCCCGCATATTTTGCCGGATTATCAAAAGATGATGAAATAGTTTCTGTTAATGGATTGAAGGTAGAAAATAATTCAGATGATTTGTTAAATTATTTTAAGGAAGAGGAGATTACATTGTTGGTATTTACTCTAAAACAAATCCGGGAAGTGAAAATAAAAGCGGGTATAAAAACCTTTTACGATAATTATGAAATAAAATTAAAGGAGAGCAGGAGCGAAGGAGAAAAAGAATTTTTTAATAAGTGGTGTAATTTGTAACCTTCAGTTAACTACATCAGCAATAATTTTTGCCGGACGTTTATGCTTCCATCTTTTATGACTCCAAAGCCAATATTCAGGCTGATTGATAATATCCTTTTCTAGTAGTCGTACAAGCTTTTCCATAATTTCTCCTGTAGCAGTTTGCTGAGGCTGATTAGAAACATCTTCGAAATCTAAAACATAATACCCCCGTTTTATTTTATTCATTCGGCCGAATACTACAGGATAATTATATTCTCTCGCATACCTTTCAGCACCGAATAAAACCGCAGTATCTTGGTTAAGGAAAGTTGTCCAATATGCATTATCTGGGTTGGAAGGAGATTGATCAAAAGCAAAAATATAAGCTGAAAGATTGTTTTTTTCTTCCTCAAAAACCTGTTTTACTATTTTAGTAGAAATCATATACAAACCATACTTACTTCTTGTTCTGCGCATTTTTTCATCAAAAAATTTATTGTTTAATGGTTTGTAAATCCCAATCGTTTGAGGCTTGACTAAAGCGTCAATGGCAACTCCGAATAATTCCCAATTGTTATAATGACCGCCAGCCATTATTATGTTCTTACCGTGGTCATAATATTTGTTGATAGATTCAGGGTTTGGAAAAAGTATTCGCTTTTTAATTTCTTTTTCGGAAATGGTAAAAATTTTTAAACTTTCAACAACAAGATCGCACAGATGGCGATAAAATTTCTTGCTGATTTCAATATGTTCTGCGGATGTTTTTTCAGGGAATGAATTTCGAATATTTCGAAGTACTATACTTTTTCGGTACCCGATTACGTAATAGAATAAAACATACATCACATCCGAAATGAGATATAGCATAGGAAACGGCAGGAGAGAAAGCGGTATAATAACCAGGTAGTAAAGAAGAAAATTAATAATCACCATAAAAGTGATGCAAAACTAAAGCATGAGAAGTAAACAGCCCTTTATGGCGAATGATTACCTTTGCAATACATAAAAACATCCTTTTTGGCAGTTCTGCTTCAATGGTATAATAATTGACAATCAGCAGAAAAATTTAGTTAACATTTAAAAAAATATAAGATTATGGCAGTTACAATAACTGATGCAAATTTCGATGAACTCGTTTTAAAATCCGATAAACCTGTTTTGGTGGATTTTTGGGCAGAATGGTGTGGCCCTTGCCGCATGGTAGGACCTATCGTGGAGGAACTTTCTAAAGATTATGAAGGCAAAGCAGTGATTGGTAAAGTGGATGTGGATAGTAATCCAAACATCTCCATGAATTATGGCATTCGCAATATTCCTACGCTGCTTGTATTCAAGAACGGTGAAATTGTGGATAAGCAGGTAGGTGCCGTTCCCAAGGCAATCCTCGCAAAAAAAATAGATGCACAACTTGTGTAACTAGTATAAGTTCACAACCTGTGAACTTAAAGCATGATTGATCAGCGCGATCTTCAAAGTATTGGTCCCCTTGAATTACTTGCCAAGCAGGTAGTTGAAGGGTTTATCACAGGGTTGCATAAAAGCCCTTTCCATGGTTTTTCTGTTGAATTTGCTGAACACCGCCTTTATAATACAGGCGAACCCACCCGGCATATTGACTGGAAATTGTATGGCAGAACTGACAAATTGTTTGTTAAGCGGTACGAAGAAGAAACGAACCTTCGCTGTCAGTTGGTGCTGGATAATTCCTCATCAATGCATTATCCCGAGGCTGACAAGAAAAATCCTGCAGTACAAAATAAAATTACTTTTTCTGTTTATTGTTGTGCGGCCATTATGCATCTTTTAAAGATGCAGCGCGATGCGGTGGGTTTAAGTGTTTTTTCTGATAAGATCGAAACGCATACTCCCGCTAAATCAAGTACTGTTCACCATAAGCTGCTTTATCATAAACTGGAAGATGTACTCAACTCTTCCTCCGCAAGTCAGCGCAAAACATCGGCAACAGCTGCCCTTCATGAAATATCCGAAAACATTCATAAGCGTTCGCTGGTTATTATTTTCAGCGATATGTTTGAGAATTCAAGTGCCGATACGCAGGATTTGTTTCATGCCATGCAGCACCTTAAATACAATAAGCATGAGGTAATTTTATTTCATGTTACCGATAAAAACAAGGAAATTGATTTTGAATTTCATAATCGACCTTATCAGTTTATTGATATTGAAACTGGGGAGCAGGTGAAGGTGCATTCCAATCAGGTGAAGGATATTTATGTAAAAGCAATGGCTGATTATAAAAGGGAACTGATGCTGAAATGTGCACAGTACCGGATTAATTTTATAGAGGCAGATATTCGCGAAGGCTATAAGCAAATTCTTTTGCCTTATTTAATCAAAAGGGAAAAGATGCATTAACAATTAATAATAAATGCTATTTTTGCCCCTCTTAAAAAAGACGGTCAGGTAGTTCAGTTGGTTAGAATACATGCCTGTCACGCATGGGGTCGCGGGTTCGAGCCCCGTCCTGACCGCAAAAAACAAAATAAATCCCTTGATGTCAAGGGATTTATTTTTTATACGTACACATACGGACACTTTTTTTAAATAGCCAATTTTAATATGGCCCAACAATCACTACTTCTCCTTAAAGATATATGTTATTAATTCTTCTGCTCAAGTTTGCCAAGGCATTTAATAACATTACGGTCTTAATAAAAACTGTTGCAATAATTTCTGATTTATCTATTTATACGTTACCTTTGTTAATTATTAGGGTATTAAATTGATTCTCCGGTAATAACAGAATTAATTGGCAGGGTTAAAAAGGGATCAGTATAATAGTTCTGAAAGGTGCTGCCAGCCATAAATGCAGACCATTTAATTTCTTTTCTGCCGGTAATCTTCTTAAAAAAATCTCTATTTTTTGATGATATAAACTTGCTTATGAATCGTGAAAAATTGTTCTGAAGCTTATGGTTTAAGAATTTTTGCAATCTATCAACCGAAGGTTTGCCGGGGGCTTATTTTGAAAAATAGCTGTTATGGGTTTCAGGGTTTACTTCTATTATTTTGTCTATGCATTTCAAAGGGCAGTTTTGCTCAAACGCCATCCACTAACTGCTCCAGTTCCCTGGCTCAGCAGCTCACTGTTTCGGGCGCTGAATGCGACCTCAGCTCTTTTACTGCTTGGGATTGCAACACCACTATTGGCAGCCCTGCCGTTGCCGGATGCTTTGGCATAAACGGGGTTGGAAAAGACTGCTGGGGATGGTTCACTGCTCTTGCAGGCACCTCCATCACAAATGTGGAATATGCAAATAATAATGGCGATGCACAGGTTTATATTTATAGTGGTACATGCGGTTCATTATCTTTAATTGCCTGTGCTGATGATTGGGTGCTGATACCTGAAATGGTTTCTTTTTCGAGCACGCCCGGGCAGAATTATTTTGTGCGTGTGGTGAGTCATTCGGGAACCATGCAGGGCTCCATTTGTGTGTGGAGTGTTCCTGCAGCACCACCCTGCAACCCTGTTCCTCCCAATGATAATCCATGCAACGCAATCTTTATTCCTGTAGGGGCAGCCTGTTCGTTTGCCACTTATACTACTGCTTGCGCCACACCCTCTCTCGGTATTCCATTTCCGGGATGCGGAAGCTATGCTGGGAACGATGTATGGTTCAAAACGATAGTTCCTCTATCAGGACAAATTACATTTGACAGTAATATAGGCGATATATTAGACGGAGCCATGGCCTTGTACGATACTACCCACGGAGCAACTTGCAGCGGGGGAATGAACCTTATTGCATGCGATGATGATAACAGTGCCAACGGGCAGATGCCGCAAATTGCTGCCACCGGTTTGGTTCCGGGGTCAGCAGTTTACCTTCGTTTCTGGGAGAACGGAGCTGATAATGACGGAACTTTTTCACTGTGCGCTTATGACCCGAATCCTTGCGCATCCTCTCCTTCAAATGACAACCCCTGCGGTGCTACATCATTAACTGCAGGAGCATCGTGTAACCTTGTATATTATACCAACCTCTGCGCTACTTCAACTGCGGGAGTACCCACCCCATCATGTGGTTTTTACGGTGGAGGAGATATTTGGTTTAAGGTGACAGTTCCGCCTTCGGGCGCTTTGCTGGTCAGGACAAATACAGGAGTGATGACGGACGGAGGCATGTCAATTTATACAGCCCCATCCTGTGCCGGGCCGTTTACCGAATTGGAATGTAATGATGATTCAGGTACCGGTTTAATGCCAACTTTTACTTCGTCCGGTTTAACCCCGGGCATCGTTATTTATATACGGATATGGTCATATTATAATATAAATAACGGAACCTTCAGGCTATGTGTCTCGGATCCCTGCCCGGGAGCACCAGCGAATGATTTGCCTTGTAATGCAACTTTACTGCCCTACAATAGCATTCTTTCAGGAGCAAACGGTTGCTCTACCAATACAAATGACCCTCCTTCACCGGCCTGTTTTGATAACCCAAGTGGAGCCCTCCAGATGAATACGGTTTGGTATAAATTCACTGCTGTTTCAACCTGTACTAAAATCCGGACGTATCCCAATTCATTTAATGATACTCAAATGGCAGTGTATAATTATTCGGGTGACTGCAATGCTTTGGGATCAGTTATTGCCTGCAATGATGATGCACAGCCATGCGGAAGTGGGGGGAATTTTTACAAGTATTCCCTTGTACAATTTAATTCCGTCATCGGGGCCACTTATTATATAATGGTGGATGGTACTCAAGGACTGACAGGATCTTTTTTTATCCAGGTGATCGATGGTGGGGTATGGGGCTCCTGCATTAATAATTTCCCCCCGATTGCAGCGCAGGATTGCGCTTTACCTATTTCGGTTTGCAGTCATACCCTTTCTATTCCAAACCCGGGCTTCTCAACTGTAGGAAATATTTGTGATAATACTCCTCCTGCAATATGCACAGGCGGAGCAGCCGGGTGCGGGCCTTGTGCTACCACTTGCTTGTGTACGGGTGAAAGAGGTTCATCCTGGTATAAAATAATAATTGGAAATGTCGTAGGTACTCAATACCTGGAGTTCACAATAATTCCGAATGATTATCCCGCTTCATTCCCGGGTGATGAATCAGATTATAATTTTGCTGTTTATGGACCGAATCCTGTTTGCAGTAACCTTGTTTCTCCTCTCAGATGCCACTTCAGCCCGCTTGGAGTTACAGGAGTTTACGGTACTGCACCGGGGCAAGCACCACCTGCATATTCTCCTTCTTATGATCAGGCTTTTGTTGAAAGGATACCGGTTAATTCAGGCGAAATTTATTACATTAATATTACCTGTTCGGATAATATTAAATATGGGTTTACCCTGGATATAGCTCCTACAACTCCATTACTCAATGTTGTTACCCCTGGCGGAACGCTTCTCTGGACGGGATATACAAGTTCCGATTGGTTTGATCCAAACAACTGGGGAGGCTGTCATGTGCCCAACTGCAGCGTGAGCGCCACTATTCCTTCTTTTGCAGTGAATGATCCCGTCATAAATGCTGCAGGTGCTGCGTGCCGCAATTTGGACATCAAAAATTTCGCAAGCCTTACAGTGAATGTTCCTTATGTGCTGAACGTTTGTGGTGACTTCACGAACAACGGCACATTTACAGCGGCAACCAGCAGCACGGTTTTATTTCTTGATACTTCAGCAACACTCAACACCTTGCACAACCAGGTTATTGACGGGTTAGTTACAGGAATTAATAAATTCGGAAACGTTACGGTAAAGAAACCGGTCGGGTGGAAGGTTATTTCCATCCAGGATATTGAAATGGCAGGTAATTTTCTAGTAAGCGGTGCAGCGGGATTTGGAGGCGAGTTCAGCGCCATTGGAAAATACCATAAGGTAAAAGGCAATTTTACTGTTGAAAATTCACCCTTAACTGCTGCTTACACTAGCGGGGCAACCCTTGAATTTAATGGTACCGTACAAACTTATCTGAATAGGGGATTGCTGAACAATCTTCTTATGAATCAAACGGGAGCTGGAACATTGACCTTGCAAAATCATGGTTTGGTAGGCACAGCATGGATGCGTATAAATGCAACTTCGACACTGGCTCTTACTTTTGGAAAAATTATTGCAGGTTTTGGCCCTGCTGCAACAAATGATAACAGAGTGGAAGTGCTCAACCCTTCAAATGCTGCTGTAAGTGTTGGTAGTACCTCAAGTTATATTGAAGGAACGTTAAGGCGTGCAATGATGTCCGCTTCCGGATCTTACGATTTTCCTGTCGGAACTTCTGCAAGAGGGTACCAAAGGATAAATTTCAACGTCACTAATGCACTGCCGCCAACTGTTAATTATTGGAATATTTATTTTGATAATACCGCCCCTGCAACCAATACTTTATTGGGAGGCGAATGCTCTTCCTCTTATCATTCGGGGGGCTTGCTTGCGCTGAATAATGGTTTTTGGAAGGTTGAATCTTCTCCGGCCCTAATCGGAAGCGGTATAATGAATGTTACAAATTACAACCGCAATTTGAGCTGGTCGGTAGGATTGGGATCCGGCTGGACTGTTATGTATAATCATTCAAATAACAACATTGCTGCTAACTGGCTGCTGAACCCGTATCCTGCTTTTCCATGCGCAAACCCTCCGGTGACAGCCGTGCTTAGAAACAATATGGATGTTGCTGCATTGTTTAATGGTAATCCTGTATGGCTGGGAACTGCTCAATCGCTAAATCCCTTGCCAGTTGAGCTGATAGATTTAAAGGCTGAGCCGCTCATCAGCAGTATAAAAGTTTCATGGGTGACTGCTTCCGAAAAAAACAACAGAGGGTTTGATTTGGAAAGAATTTCTTCAGGCATTAATGATTTTGAAAAAATTGCATGGCTGGATGGGCATGGCTCCACTACTGTAAATCACTATTATGATTTTGAAGATAAAAATGTCAATGAAAGGATTATTTATTATTACCGCTTAAAACAAATTGATTACAACGGTGATTTTGATTATTCAAATACAGTTTCCGCCCGGTTAGATGCAAAACCTTTTACATTTATGGTTGTCCCCAACCCTTATTCATCGTTTACAACTATTATGTTCCACCTTGACCAAGAGCAGGAGGTTAAATTGGTTGTCTATAATTGCCTCGGGCAAAAAGTGATTGTTTTAGCAGACGGGTTGGAAACTGAAGGAACCCACAATTATTACTTCAGCGCAAAAGATTATGGATACGTTCCCGGTATTTATTTAGTGCGTTTGCTGGTTAATGGTCAGCAGTATTCCCAAAGGATATTAGAAATCGAGCCTTAATCTTAGTATAGAGTTCAACGGTGTAAACTCCAGACATGAAACCCTATATCATCATGTAGCTGTTGAATGAGGAATACTAATTAATTTTACTGCCTAATATATAAGGAATGAAAATAGCTTTCCAGCTTTCCAGCACATTGGGATCCTAAGCTTAGAATTCCACGTGGACAAGTTGTCGCG
>JADMIO010957464.1_pt1 | contig 27794 bp, 24 predicted proteins | sample 8958161 | NCBI WGS metagenome assembly JADMIO01 (sample SAMN16585339, study PRJNA669376) | soil metagenome | isolation source: Crop rotation soil | place: USA: Cullars Rotation, Alabama | collected 2011
CGCGACAACTTGTCCACGTGGAATTCTAAGCTTAGGATCCCAATGTGCTGGAAAGGTGGAAAAACTTTGGCCGCCAAACAATAATGAGAATTCCGGATGAGCGCGAAACCAATTGAATTTGCAGTGCTCATAAGCGCTGTAAAGCGGCGCGAAAGAACCGATTAATACAAGGTTTTTTCTGCTTTGTTTTATGTCAGTAGCCCGAGGTGCAAACGGTTTCCTTCTCGGGACGCAGCATCACAGGCGGAGCTTGGTTTATTTCTTATTGGGCTGTGTTTTTTCTGAGTCTTTCGCGGCCTCGGAGTGGCTTGCTGTATCTCGAATATTGCCCAGTTTTACGGAATTTTCCCACATAGACAGATTGTTCTCCACTTTAACAACGGAATTTACCTTACGGGCTTTATCTTCCGCTTCTGCTCGGGCTTTTTCCGACACAACAGTGCCGCTTAGAAAAACCCGTCCCTTGTCCGAACGCACACGCACGTGTGAAAAATCAAACCCTTGATCCGATTTGAGCGCGAGCTCGACGCGATCGGTCGTGACCTGGTCATTGATCAAACCGGCGTTTGGATTTGGTTTCGGACCTGTTGAACACGCCGCCAGAGCTAACAAACAGCTTGCAGTTAGGGCCAGTGTTCTAAGGTTGCGGCGGCTGTTGTTCATTTTTAGTGGATGTGAGTTGTTTTAGCGGTTCTGGAAGATTAAGATGGATATCTGGCGCCCATCGCACCCACGATTCATCGGCTTTTTCGTACAGTCGAAAAGCAGTAGCCGGAGCTGCTTCTTTACCAGGAACATCGGGAGTGCTAAAGGCAATGCCTCCGCCCACGAGCGTCTTAAACGATTCGGCGCTCATATCCAAACCACCAAATCCAAGCGAAACATTGACACCGCCTGCGTTCCAAAATTTGGAGTTTTCACGGACCAGCGGAACGTACGGCTGCTCGATTTCAATAATGATCTCAACTAGTTGTGATTTTGGTCCTAGTTCAGAAGTGGAAACAGCGCCCACTTTTATTCCTCGATACAAAACGGGCGCTCCTTCTTTTATTCCGTGCAACTGGTCACTCAACAGCAAAAACTTGGCGACTCCTTGCTTTTCGGACATTTGGACGGGTTGCGGAATCGCCTGAAATTTTGTCTTTTCAGCTCCTGACCCTGGTTTAACACCGATGTAACTTCCGGAAACAATTGTGCTCAAACCGCGCACCTCTCCTGCTGTCACTTCGGGCTTCACAATCCAAAACTCGGTGCCTTCACGCGCGATTTTGTCGGCATTTTGATCTATGCGAATGGATGCGCTCACATTTTTCAAGTCATCCGCCAATTTGATTGATTTAACAATGCCAATGGTAGCGCCGCGATATTTGACCGGGGACTTGCCTGGTTCCAGCCCGGTAGCGTCAGTGAAAATAATTTCAATGTTAGGGCCTGAGCCAAAAGTATGTTCCCAAACTAACCAGGCCAAGAATCCAGCCGCTGCGATTGGGATCAACCAAAAAAGCCAGATGACTTTGCTTTTTTCGATTTTTGCTTTCGGCAAACGTTCCAAATCAATATTGCTCCGCTTCTCTTCCGCGCTTTTGGGTCCGGAATTCATGAGACTTGTTCTCCTTTCCAAATCAGCTTCGGATCGAAACTAATGGTGGCGGCAATTGTTAAGACCACAACCGCCGCAAATGAGAATACTCCGGGCCCAGGGTGCACAGTCGCAATATTTCCGAGCTCAGCAATCGCAACGAGGATTGCGAGCAAGGTCACTTCGAGCATATTCCAGGGATCAATAATCTGGATACCTTTGTAGATGGCGACTCGGGCTCGCTCCCAACCTTTCCAAGGCAACGTAATAGATAGAATTAACAAACCCAGAATCTTTAAACCGGGGGTCAATATGCTGGTGGTAAACACAAGAGCTGCCACAAAATAGTTGCCTTGCTCAAATAACCCTTTCATGCCATCAAAAATGGTCGTGTTCTCATGAGCACCCCAATAATCGGTGCGCACAATGGGAAAAATATTGGCGGGAAAATATAAAATGAAAGCGGCGAGCGCGAGCGCCAGGGTTCTGCGGCGGGTGTCATACTTAGCTCGTTCAACGGTAAAACCGCACCGCGCGCATTTGGCCACGGTCCCTTCAGCGAGCTCGACCTGTTGGAGGAGCCCGCACGTTGGACATGCTGCTATCCGATCATCCGCCATAACCATTCACTACGCACGGGATTAGAGTGCCTTCAGCCAGCTAGAATACCTTTCTTGCAAGAAAGATTCCGGCCACCACCAAAACTGCACAAATCACGAGAAAGAGAACGAAAAGTATTTTAGCGATGGAAGCCGCAACCCCAGCCAAGGTGGTGAAACCGAGCACTCCCGCAATAAAAGCAATGATTCCAAAAATGATTGCCCATCTTATCATGGTTAAAACATCCGGGAGCTGGCGCGGCAAAACAATTGGCAATAGACCTGATTTAGGCTTGGGAGACCCCCGGAAAACGGAACAGCCCAACTGACAAGATTAATGGCCGCCAGCGTGCTCTTGAATGTACTCCTGCTTCAACCCCAATTCTTCAGGCGCATGAAGCACAAGCATTTTCATTTGGATGTCGGGAGGGATCTTTGATTTGGTCAATTTTGAAATGATGAGCATCAATGAAATGGCCAGGGGGACAGCCCAAATCGCCGGCTGCTCGCAGAGAATACGCCAAAGTGGATGCTGAATCCAAAAGCTGTCCAAGTTCAAAATTTTTAAATCGGAAAAGCTGGTGAGAGTGATCCCTGTCAAAGCCAGGAGTCCTCCTCCTAACATGCCGGCAGCAGCTCCAATTAAAGTCATCCCTCGCCACCAAATGCTCATGAAAAGCAGCGGAAAATAGCTCGAAGCGGCAATTGCAAATGCCTGGCCGACCATGAAATTAATTTCCAATTTTTCCACTTGAGTGCCGAGCAAAATGGCAACGAAGCCGACTAAAATGGCGCAAACTTTGAAGGCAGCAAGGCGCTCTGCGGCGGTTGATTTTGGTTTTAACATCCGGCCGTAAACATCGTGGGCTAAAGCGCCTGTCATGGACACTAATAACCCGCTGAAAGTACTCATAAAAGCGGCAAAGGCACCCGCGCATGTCACCCCGGAAAGAATGGACCCCAGTGGAGCGTGTGACTGGTTTAAAATTCGGGGCAACTCCAGCACGAGCTTGTCGGTCCCTTTTGCCCCGACAGCCAGGTACAATTCTGGAAGCAGGTTTCGCCCTAAAACTCCGAAAATGGGCGGGAACATGTAAAAAACGCCGATTAAGATCATGACCCACATGGTCGTTCTTTTTGCGGCAGCCCCATTTGGATTGGTATAAAAGCGCACTAAAATGTGGGGAAGACCCGCCGTGCCGCAAACCACCGCTAGAATTAAAGAATAAGTGTAGAGCAGCGCGTACGGCCTCGATTGCGCTTGGTTCAGCCCGGCTTTTTTTGGCGCTTTGCTGCTTAAAGGGCCGAAGGGAGAAACCCAGGTTGAATCGACAGGAGCTTTTTCCGGCAGTTGCTTGCGCAAAACGCTGGCAGGCGCTTCGAGATTTGCACTGTTAACCAAATTCGTTTGAACGTGGGTTCCTCTAGAATGGGCATTCGCCTCGATTTGCTTTCCATACCCGCCATAGACACTCAGCAAAATAAAAACGGGCAACGAGATGGCGAACATTTTAGCCCAATATTGAAAGGCTTGAACCAGAGTAATCCCTTTCATGCCACCCAGCGCTACATTCAAGGTAATTACCGCTCCCACCAAGACAACGCCCGCTTGATAAGGCAGACCCGGAAAAATGTAAGCCAAGGTCGTCCCCGCCCCTTTCATTTGGGGCATTGTATAGAAAAAACCTATAAACAAGACAAAGATCACCGCGATCTTGCGGAAAACTGGTGAGTCATACCGGCCTTCGGCAAAATCAGGGATGGTATACGCTCCGAAACGCCGCAACGGACCGGCTATAAACAAAAGCAAAAATAAATAACCGCATGCGTAACAGACCGGGTACCAAAGAGCGTCATATCCCGAACTCATCACCATCCCAGCAATCCCCATAAAGGAGGCTGCCGAAAGATATTCACCTGAAATAGCCGAGGCGTTCCAGCCGACGGAAACGGAGCGGCCGGCAACAAAAAAATCACTGGCGCTTTTGGAAGTTCTCGCCGACCAAAATCCCATCGCGATGGTTGCGCCGACGGTCAAAAACGAGAATAGCAGAATCCAACCATCTGCTTTTTGCAACGAATCAGCAAGGGAACCGAAAAAGAAAATGGTCATAAGCGCTGTGAGCTCCTGGCAATTTCCACCTCTTGTCTTTCCAATTCCAAAGAGCGCTTAATGAATACGTAAGATATCACCCAAACCAAAGGGAAGAAGAGTATGCCTAAGAAAAACCAGCTCAAAGTGAATCCGAATAAACTCAGCGCCATTTGCTCAGGCCAAAAATAATTGAGCAGTGGCAACGCTAAAAGGAAGAGAGAAAAGGCGAGTGCGCAACTGATGGATAAGCGCAATTGCCGACGCATTAATTCCCGCAAAAAACCGCTGCTGTGCGTCACGTCATTGGGTCTTTCGAGATTGGCCACGGCAGAGAAGTACCAACCTCCGTTACCGCACGCAATTAGAAAATGACACTATTCATTTTTTGCATGTATCCAGTTTCCATTCTCCAAAGAATACGTTGTGTCCTATGAGGGCGGTGCGCACGAAGGCGTGGCCGTAGTGTGAGGAAGGAACAGGCTTTTAGCGGATGGAAATTTGTCTTTGTGCCTGCCGGTTTGCTTTAGGATGGGGGTTTAAGATGGTGCCAAAAAGAGATTTCTTGCCACGGGTCCTATCTCCTGGTAGCGGTTTTTATGAATCCAAGCAGCGCTTTTGCAGTCATTTATTGCAAGCAACGACCATAAATTATTTAAATTCCATGAAGAATAGACTCTATTTTGTTTTGGCTTTGGGCGCAGCCCTCAGTTCCATCTCTGTCGGCGCCGCCGACGTCGGCTATACCGACACGCCGATGCTGCCGGGTGGCAAATGGCATGTTCACGATCCTAACCGGCCCCAACCAAGAGTGGTAAAGCCAGCCGACGAAATCGGCAAACCGCCGTCCGATGCAATTGTATTGTTTGACGGGAAAGACCTCTCGAAATGGCAGGACGGCAAAGGCGAGCAATCCGCTTGGGTTTTGCAGGATGGCGCCATGGTTGTTCCCAAGAAAGATACGCCTCATGGAGGTGACATCATGACGAAAGACCAATTTGGCGATTGCCAATTGCACATTGAATTTGCCACTCCCAATCCTCCGCATGGCGACAGCCAAGGGCGCGGCAATAGTGGTGTTTTTTTAATGGGTTTGTACGAATTCCAAGTTCTGGATAGCTTTGATAACCGCACTTACGCGGATGGCGGCGCCGCCTCGCTTTATGGCCAGCACCCGCCATTGGTAAATGCATCACGCAAGCCAGGCGAATGGCAGACTTATGATATTATTTTTACAGCTCCACGATTCAACGGGGATGGCAAGATGGTCACTCCCGCGTACGTAACCGCACTGCACAACGGGGTGTTAGTTCAAAATCATCAGGCATATCTTGGGCCTTCGGGACACAAAATGCTGGCGAACTATAATCATACCAAAGCTGAGAAAGGGCCAATTCGCCTGCAAGACCATGGCAATCCCACTCGTTATCGCAACATTTGGATTCGGCCAATCGATGCTAACGAAGACAAGTTTTAAATGATAATTTGCTGGCAGGCCGCGTGACATCGGCGCGGCCTGCTTCGCGTCACGCGGTTTAGTTAGCGAGTTGTGAGCTCGCCTTAATTAAAGGCAATTCGTAACAGGCTGCTTCCACATCATTTCTTACCACCAAATAATTGTCAGCCAAAGCGGGAGGATTCCAGGTTTTGCCTTTCAAGGCTTGAAAGGAAGCTAACACTAAAGATGCACTTGGATCGGGCTTCATCAGCAACACTCGTCCATCCTCGCACATCACCAACAACAAATCGCCGCTGAGGATTTCCTGCCCGTGACCGTAACGACCTTCTTTCCACTTTAGTTCGCCGTTTTCTGCATCAATGCAGGCCATCATGCCGTCGTCCAAACCGTAAATAAAACCGTGGTGAATCACCACGTTTGTAAATTTCGGTTTGAGGCGGACAGATTTCCAGATGCGCCGTGCCTGCCAATTGCCGCCGTTTACATGCACCTCGATTAATTCGCTGCCTGTTCCATATCCACTGCCAACAAGAATTCGATTATTGCCCGCCACAATTGGAATCATCACATGCGGATGACCTCCAGGCCAGGGATAGCTCCAAAGGGGTTTGCCTGATTCCGCTGAGTAGCTGTCCACTCCTTTGTCATCGAACAAAAGAATCTGTGGAACTCCTCCTATAGTGGCGCTAACAGGAGAGCTATAGCTGGTTCGGGCTGTGCCGCCTCCCCAAAGAAAATGCCCATCTACGGTAGAATAAGCCACTAGTGATCTGTTATTTGACCCGCCAGCCGCTGCTATTACTTTGCCATCTTGCACCAAAGGCGACCCAGCATAACCCCATTCTCCCAATTGCGAGTCATTATCTTTAATCAAGTCAATTGACCATAGCAATTTCCCGGAGAGGAGCTCTAAGCAGTTTAGTTTGCCGGTTGCGCCAATCGAATAAACTTTGCCATCGGAAATTGCTGGATTCGCCCGAGGGCCTTCTCCAGCGATGGTTGTATTGTAATGGGCCGGATTTGAAGATGACCAAAGAAGTTTTCCGCTGAGCAGTTCATAGCAAGAAGTGAGCTCGCTTTCGCCCGCTTGTTCTTGAGTAACCGCATATTGATCTTGCACCACAAAGCCGGTCCAAGCAGGACCGATGGCATGCCGCCACAGCAATCGCGGAGGAGTGGCATCCCAATTGGTTGCAAGTTTCAATTCCGGGACGTGAGCATTCCTGGTTGGCCCCAAAAACTGAGGATAAGAAGATTTCAATTTGAATCTGGCGTTGATGGAAGCGGCGCTTTCTGGGCTTGGTTTTATACTCACGTACTTGGCGCCGCGCAATTCCAAGATCGGCACTAAATCTCCAGACACACCTTTGATACGAAAAAGACTGAGGACCAAACAGAGGCTAACCAGCAGAACAGCAAAACTGGCCAATCGAATCTTCCGTGAAAATCGTGATAAAAAGAGGAACCAAATAAGCAAAAGCAGGCCGGTGAAGATCCCAACCATGCCAGTTCGAATAATCTTTTGCTGGCGATAAATGTCCCAAAAAAACCAAGTATGAATTAAAGCGACAGCGGCTACAGCCAAGATCAACAGAGGAATCCACAGTCGCGAAGTTTTATGAGAGGATTGTGGGCGGAGAGGCGTGAAACCGCTGTCAGTCATGTTACACTTTCATTTGATGGATCTGGTCGTAAACAGGAACCAAATCGGGATCTTGCAACGCCATCTCTTTAATTTTCTTGGCATCGCCCACTTTCATGGCTGTTTTTAGGTATTTAATGGCGACCAAAACCTCACCGAGTTGAGAGGCGTAACAAGCCAGATTGTACGGAATAGTTGGGAGAGTTGGAAACTCGGCAAGGTGCGGTTCCAACACTTTTCGAGCGCGTTCAGTTTGTTTGAGTTCATGCAAAGCGAATGCCCAATTAATCCAACCTACAGGCACTTGGGGAGCCATCTTGCAAAAATCTTCGGCTATTCCCACAGCTTCGGTCCACTGGGACTGAGCGGCGCAAATCTGCCAACGCACCAATAAGGCATCCGGATGTTTCCGGAACTTCGGGTTGAGCTTTTCCAACTCGATTATGGCTTCCTGTGGGCACCCCAACTCCAGCCAGCCCAGCGCTGACCGCACAAAAAACAGATCGGGAAATGATAAATCAGCCATAGCAAAAACCGAGCAAACCTATTTAGGGGCAACAGCTTGCATTCGCCAAGGTTTATTTCAAAGGCTGGCAGAAGCCAATCCATAAAAGCCGCGGCGGCCATTGGACTCGCCTTGAAAGTAGATAGACGGAATTTTGAACCGGAATAGCAATATTTGTGTCAAAAATAAGCGCAATGAAGCTTTGACCTGACCCTCGATTTCGTGTAAATGTACCTATCGAATGGTGGTTTGCAATTTACATTTAAAAAAATGTCTGCCGGGGTTGATTATAGCCGCGGCTGCATTGCTTGTCACTGTTGTTCGCGCGGATAAGATTCAATTCTCAGATCCAGGCAGTAAAATCGAGGTGACCAAACCCTCCCCTGTGGCGCCTACTGATCCTTTTTTTGGGAAGTTGCGATCAGGAGATAGTTCACCGGACCTAGGCAACTCCACTCCCCCACCCACAACTACTACACCCAATCCTTTGCTTAAGGAAAAGCTCGAGCAATTGATGGATAAGAAGAAAAACTGGCTTTTCGAAAAGCCCAAAGATTTACACAAGAGGCAAGCCTTTGAAGACGCCTTGGGTGTCAGCTCTACTGAGTTGGACAACTGGGGAGACAAAAGAGCAAAAAGAGTCGTCGAAAAATTCTTGGAAACTCCTGACAATTCTGAGGTTAAAGATGCAAAGAAGAAGGAGTCAAAGCTAAGTGATTTCAGCAATACGGAGCAGGACAAGGATAAATTCGACGACGATAAGAACGATAAAACGGACAAAAAAAATCCAAACATTTTCAATGCGGGCCCACAAGACTCGACCTTATCTGGTTTCTTAAAACAATCGCCTGCGTTTCTAACTCCCGACCAGGAGCGTGACAAAGATCTCAATTTGAAAATGGATCCGGCGGGTTTGTTTGGAAGTTCGGAAGACACACAATTGAAAGATATTAAAAAGAAAGATTTTGAAGCCCACCAAAAATCCTTTCAAGAGTTGCTCAACCCCAACGCCAGCATAACTATCAAACAATCGGCGTTGGAGCTAATTACCCAGACAGATTCGACTAGGGAAGCCGCTAATCCAATTCTGCCGAGTGCAAACGATAAGAGCCCACTTGCCAGCATTAATAACGACCGCCCCTTGGAAAACAATCTCAAGCCGAGCATCAGTTCTGGGTTGCCTGGTTCCGGTTTCGAAGCCATGCTTACTCCAGGCGGACCTTCTGCTTTTTCAAGCCCCTCGCCGAGCCTTCCATCAGCTCCCAAAATTCACATGGCTCCGCAACCTGCCGTGCTGGAAATTCCTCGTCGTAAATTCTAAGCTGCGCAGCATAACCTAATTTGCGGGATTAATAGGCTTTAAGCAATAGAACGCTCGCAACTTCTCCTTTCGCGCGAGTACTATTCGCTGGCATATCGAGCAAAGCTTCTGTCTGTGAAAGCGCATGCAGCGCATGAGAAGCCTGAAGGCCCGCGGAATAAATTAGACCGTCGGCGCCGATTTGCGCCCTAAGGAAATGTCGTCGATCACCAAGGTTCTGCATTGGTTCGCCCAGCGGGGCCTGAATTCGAGGCAGGCTCAATTGCGATGCCCCCATTGACGCCGCGAGAGCGGGGCGAACTAAGAGCTCGAAAGTGACCAAAGCAGATAGTGGATTTCCAGGCAAACCAAACCAAGCTTTGTCCTTCCATTTTCCAAAAACGAAGGGTTTGCCTGGCTTAATTGCCACTTTCCAAAAGTGAACCGTCCCGCCGAGTTGCGCGAATGCATCCTTGCAAAAATCGAACTCGCCCACGGAAACGCCGCCCGTGGTGATTAGATAGCTGCATTCATGTAATGCGTTTTGGAATAATTTTATAGTGGCTTGGAGAGTGTCTTCAACGATTGGGAAGAGCACTGGCATGGCCCCCAACAATTCAACACGCCGTTGTAAAAGAAGACGGTTTGTTTCGTATATTTTTCCGGGGGCCAGCGGGCCGCCTGGCTCAACTAACTCATTTCCTGTCGAAACTAAAGCAACTTTTACGATTTTGGAAACATCAACCTTTTGAATTCCGGCGGACGCCAGCAGGGGCATGTCCAACTCGCTAAGACGCTTGCCTTTCGGCAGCACGATTTGCCCTTCTTTAAAATCTTCTCCGCGAAATCGAATATTCTCCCATGGAGTAACCGGACAGGTAAGGTTCACTAAGTGCTTCTTTGGTTCGGCGATTTGCGTGTCCTCCTGCATAATAACCGCATCCGCTCCGTCCGGCAGTGCGGATCCAGTAAAAACCCGAATTGCGCAACCTGATTCCACGCGGCCGGCGTATACAGTGCCAGCGGGCGCTTTGCCAGCGATCTTTAGAGTTACTGGTTGGGCAGTGGATGCCTTAACAGTATCGCTGGACAAGACCGCGTACCCATCCACGGCCGAATTATCATATCGCGGCGAGTTCAATTCGCTGATTGCATCAGCTCTTAAAACGCGCCCAATTTGCGGTGGAACCTGCTCCGTTTCCGACAACTGGATTTGGGCGCATATTCGATCGACTGCTTCTTCCAAAGTTAACATTGAATCAATTGTAACGAGATGCTCGAGTTTGTGTCTCCACAGAAATTCGCACTCGTGGATTTAGATTTGATTTACTGACGCCGCTGAATCTTGTTTCCCTGGAACATCAGAAAACTGACCGTTTTGACGAGTAGATTTTTTTAGAATTTTAAAACCCAACAAAGCTGTTAAACCTCCGCATGCGGCCAGCACCATCCAGAGCAGCAAAGTTTGAGGTCCTTCCCAAAGCTGCAAACAAACAGCCATGGAACACAAAACGGCTGTAAATGTGTAAAGCAAGCTGACTGCCTCCCGCCCTGTCATGCCAAGTTTCAGCAGGCGATGGTGAATATGCGTTTTGTCGGCCTCGAAAATATGCTGCCCGCGCAAGATGCGGCCAATCATGACCGAAGAAGTATCGTAGAGAGGGATTGCAAATAGAATCAAGGGAGCGAGCAACAGCGTGGCAGTGGTTTCCTTAAAAAGTGAAATCATGCCGGTGCAAGCTAGAATGATTCCTAAAAATAGGCTTCCAGAATCTCCTAGAAAAATTCGAGCTGGCGCAAAATTGTAGGGCAAAAAGCCCATGCACGCTCCCGCAATGCAAACAGTTAACGTGGCCACAAAAATATTGCCCGACAATATGTTCATTACAGACAGGGCCAAGCTAATGCATAACGTGACCCCGCTAACTAGGCCATCCACTCCGTCCAGCAAATTCATCGCATTGGTGATTCCAACCATCCACAAAATCGAGGCGGGAAAACCAAAAATTCCAAGTTCCAGCACGCCGCCCCCAAATGGATTGGTGATGCTGCGGATGCGAAAACCGCCCAAATACAAACCGAAAGCAATCGCCAACTGAATGGGCAATTTTGTTTTCGCGCTAAGGCCTTTTACGTCATCACACCATCCCAAAATCAGCATGGCTATTGCTCCAATCGCCAAGGCTAGGGAAAGTTTCTCGTAATTATGAACATTCTCCGCAACTCGGTTGTTAATGAGGTACAGGGCAATCCAAGGGCAGGAAAACCCAATGAAAATAGCCAACCCGCCAAGGCGCGGCATGGGCGTGGCGTGAATTTTACGAAACGATGGCAAGTCGATCGCTCCTGACCAAAAGGCGAATTTGCGCACCAGAGGAGTAACCAAAAATGTTACAACCGCTGATATCCAAAGCACTGTAAAGTAGGTGCGCACCGCTCAAGTATCAGTAAAACATTGCCAATAACGATCGACCATGACTGATTCCTCGAATTCAGAAACGGCCCGGTTCCGCGCGTTTTGACCCAGCTCAATTCGCCATCCCTCATTTTTTTGTAAACGAGAAATAGCGTCAGCCAACGCCGTCGAATTTGACGGAGGAACTAGCAACCCAGTTTTTTCATGCTGGTTAACGAACGGAACGCCTGAACGCAAGTTGCAGCTCACGACCGGTTTGCCGCAGGCCATCGCCTCCACTTGCACCAGTCCAAAAGCTTCATTGGGAGTAATTGATGGCATTACAAAAATATCACACGCATAAATGTAAGCAGACAATTTGCCATCCGGGATTGAACCCAGAAACTTCACCTGATCCATTACACCAAGCTCAGTAGCTTGAGTCTTTAATTTATCTTCCAGCGGACCAACCCCGATAATCCAGAGCTGTGTGCCGGGTAATTTTCTAAGCGCCTCGATCAAAAAGGCATGTCCTTTATACCCTACCAATCTCCCAATACTCAAGAGAATGCACTTGCCCGCAGCCATTTTTTTCAAGTCGGCTTGTAAAGCCAAATCCTGCTTAGCTGGCGCAAATTTTTCCAAGTTAATCCCAAAAGGGATCACTTCACATTTGGATTTGAACTGAGGCAGCCATTGAGAGAATTCAATGTGGAGTGGGGTAGCGACGATTATCTTCTGCACTCGTGCGAGGAGTCGATTTAGGAGTGCCCCATACAATTTCATGATGTTTTTTTGCCGAATCACGTCACTGTGGTAGGTAAGAAAAACGGGCGCATCCGCCGGGGCCAAAAGGACAGCGGCGTCTGCCAGTGGGTTTGGAAAATGGCTGTGGGTTATATCCGGGGAGAACCGGCGAATTGCTCCTAAATAGGCGGGACTAATTGATGTTGAAAGAACTTCACCAAAAGAAGCATAGCGGTGCACTTTAACACCATCGATCATCTCGAACGAGGCACGCCCCGTTTCGTTCGCAACCACGCAATCTACTTCGGCTCCTTTACGAACAAATCCTTCGCACCAGGAACGCAATAAAGTTTCAATCCCGCCATGGTGTGGATGATAGAATTTAGCTAATTCAAGTATCTTCATTTCATTCGCGCGCAAGCCCTTTAATCAGCGCGGTGGCAGTAGTTTCCCATCGAAAATGCGAGGTTATATATTCCCGGCATGCTGCCGGACTTGGTAAAACCAAAGCGCCATTCACAATGGACTGAATCTTTTGCGCCAGAATAGATCGATCACCTGCCGGATAAAGAAGCTCGGGCGAAAATGGTTCAAGAATCTCTGGTGTCGCCCCAGCTAAGGAGCCTAAAACAGGCGCTCCACAAGCCAGCGATTCCAATGTGGAAAGTCCTAATCCTTCCAATCCAAGCGAGGGTACTATAGAACATTTCGCCAGATTATATAGGCCTGTCAGGTCGTCTTCGGGCACAGCGCCCAGCAAATGCGTTTTCTGGGATAGCCCGAGGTCTTGGATCATCCTCGCCAATACCTGTTTTTGGCTCCCCTCTCCCACCAGGCAAAGCTTTGCCGACGTAAAACTTGCGGCGGCTTGAGAAAATGCCGTCAACAGGTCGCGCAAGCCCATGCGCTCTTCCAGCCTCCGCACGGTTAAGAATGCTCCTTCCACCGCGGGATATCTTGTGCGCACGATTTCCTTGTCTTGCAATAACCGGAATTTCCCTGCATTCACCCCGCCTGAAATATTCAATATTTCAGGAAGCTTCACGGAATGCCACCGAGGCAATGTCAGTTTGTAATACTGGCTTATTGTAAAAATTTTGTTGGCGTTGCGCAAAGCGTTCGATTCCATGCGATGCATCAGCAAAGAAGTGAGGTTCAGTTTTACTTTGGACGAAATGCTTTTAGCTTGGTCGCGATGATGAAAACGATGTTCCAACGCCCACGGCCCGGTAAATAAAGAGTGGTAGGGCCTCTGGAGAGCTGCAAGGGCGCGCCAGTAAAAGGCATGCGCTAGAATAAAAACCGTATCCGGCTGAGCTAGTGAACGGCATACTTCGAAGGCCGCTTGATTTTCTTTTCGCCAATTAATGTAGGAAGATCCGGGCGGATTGGTAATCCGATGCAAATGTACGCCATTTCGTTGTTCTGCAGCGACCGTTTGTTCCTCGTTTGCGGGAAAAACGACCTCTATTCTGTGCCCGTGGCTGGCTAAAAATTCGGCTAATTCCTGTACATAGCGGAAAGCGCCGCCAATGCGGTCCGGAAAATATCCCAAAGAAACGATGATCAGATGCATGCCGAATCGAACCACAGCGATTCAAGCTCAATTCCAAGCTGAAAACCAGAAACAAAAGGGGTCGGTCCTCAGGATTGACACTAACTCAAGCAAGAAGAAATAGGTATTACTGTCAATCCTGAGGACCGACCCCTTTTGGGAGTTGGGTAAATTGGGTGGCGAGTCGGTCTAGGGAGAATTCTTGCTCGATTTTGCCGCGGGCCGAGGTTTTTAAGTCTTCCAAGGGGCTATTGAGGGCCCTTTCTAGTGCGCACAGATAACTTTGCAAGTTGCCCGATTCGGCCAAAAAGCCGTTTACACCATCATCCACGATTTCCGGAATTCCGCCCGCAGCCGCTGCTACAACGGTTACACCCAATGCCATCGCCTCTGCCACTACTCGTCCGAATGGTTCCGGTTTTAAAGATGCGTGGACCAGCAAATCCAGGTCTGCAAAAACGGCAGGTATGTTCTCTTGAAAGGGCAAGAAATGGACGCGTGCTTGCAGCTTGTTAGCTTGGACAAATTCGTGCAAACATTGGGCATAAGCCTGATCTTCATTGAAAGCGTGCCCGATTAAAATAAAATGCGCATTTTCACCTTTGGCGAGCCATTCTTTGGCAATTCTTAGGAAAAAATCTTGTCCTTTCCAGGGAGTATAACGCCCGGCAATTCCGATTAATTTTGCGCTGGAATCCAGATTAAGCAGGTTTTTCAAAGTTCCTTTGCTTGCTTGCTGGTATTTCGGCAATGGCAAACCATTGCGAAAAAGAAGGATATTGGATTCTGGCAGTCCTAATTGGGTTAAACAGTTTTTAACGTAGTTCGAAACCGCAAGCTGCTTTTGCCCCGAATACGCCGCCTGACTTCGAAAAGCAGTTCGGGCTGGCCATGAGAAAAAATCCGCTGTTACCGCGTCATTGACCCACCAATAGACCCGATAATCTGATCGACGAGTAGCGCGGGCAGCGCAGAAGTGATCTTTATTGGTGCATGTTACGATCGCACTAGGCTCAACTTCCGAAATCGTTTTGTTTAGGACTGCCGCGGTTTTGACCATCCCGGCCCAAGCTTTCACTGCGCCTAAAAGAGAAAACGACCGGGCAGCAATACGATATTGATTGAGAGATTCGGGGAAAAAATGGGAAACCGAGCTCAAGCCGATCTGCTTGACTTTGTCATGCAACATGCCAGTCGGCGCGCACGCGCAGATTAGTTCCAATTCATTGCGGCGCTTTAATTCAGCTAAAAGCTCCAGCAGGTTGATTTCCGCGCCGCCTAAAATGCGAGTCACATGATCAATGAAAAGAATTCGCTTCATGTGCTCGCGCTCCGGGGCCAGGAGCGTAAAAGACAGAGTTGCTAATGCGCTGAGGTCAGAACCAGGACTTGTTCCAACGTCGATAAACCTTCGCGAACTTTATCGAGCGCAACCATGCGCAAGGTTTTCATTCCTTGATCGACGGCCATTTTGCCAATTTCCATGGCGCTCTTGCGTTCGATAACCATTTTTCGAATTTCATCGGAAACACTCATCACTTCGATAATGGCCAAACGCCCGGCGTATCCTGTGTTTTTACAACGATCGCAACCTCTGCCCCGGAACACTTGAACACCATCGAAAAGCTTGGGGTCGATTTGCAAATCAATGAACATTTTCTCGGGATAGGTTACTGGCTCTTTGCAAAGATTGCAGATGCGGCGCATCAAGCGTTGCGCGCAAGCCAAAATAACCGAAGAGGAGATCAGGAAGGGAGCGATACCCATGTCATCCAAGCGGGCAATGGCTCCAGGGGCGTCATTGCAGTGCATCGTGCTGAGCACTTGATGGCCGGTGAGAGCTGCTTCGACCGCGATTTCGGCGGTTTCCTCATCTCGAATTTCACCGATCATGATAATGTCAGGATCTTGGCGCAAAATGGAGCGAAGAGCCGCGGCGAAGGTAAGCCCGATATCTTTGTTAACAGGAACCTGGTTAATGCCGGGAATCTGAAATTCAACCGGATCTTCGACCGTGATGATGTTGTAATCCGGATTGTTAAGTTCGTTAAGAGCGGAATACAACGTAGTCGTTTTGCCTGATCCAGTCGGACCGGTCACAAGCATCAATCCGTGAGGAGCATCAATCGCGGCTTTAAAGCGGCGAAAAGTGCCCTGATCCATTCCCAGCTTTTCAATGCTGGCGGAAAGATTCGATTTGTCCAGAACGCGGAGCACGCATTTCTCCCCATGAACTGTGGGCATGAAGGAGACACGCAAATCGATGTCCTTGCTGCCAACTTTCATGCGCATACGTCCGTCTTGAGGCAGGCGGCGTTCCGCGATATTCAGGTTGCTCATGATTTTGAGGCGCGAAGCAAGAGCGATCTGCATCGCTTTGGGCGGCGGAGTAGCATCGACAAGAGCGCCATCAATGCGGTAGCGCAGACGCACCATTTTCTCAAAAGGTTCGATATGAATATCACTCGCGCGATCCTTAATAGCCTGCACCAGGATCAAGTTGGCCAGTTTAATTACAGGCGCTTCTTCCGTGGAAGCTGTGATTTCCTCTACGGATAGATTTTCCGCCGTTTCTTTGGACAGCTCTACGTTCTCAGCTTCTGCCTCCAGTTCCGCTTGTTGCTGGGCCTGGATGATTTCCTCCATGCTCCCCGTTTTGGTTTCGAGGTTGTTGAGCTTGTCGATGATCGACTTTTCGGAGGCAATCAGAGGGGCAACATCGAGTTTGGTAATCCGCTTAACATCGTCCAATGCAAGAACGTTGAGCGGATCCGCCATGGCCAAAAATAATTTGTTCTCCAGACGGCTGACGGGCAGGACCTTATGATTTGTCGCAACTTCTTTGGGCAACAAATTAGCAATATCTGCAGGAATATTAATCTTGGCTAGATTGATGGGGGGGGTATTCAAAACCCTGCCCATGCAAACAACCATGTCCACTTCGCTGATATAGGATTTCTCCATCAGCAGTTTGAGCAAGCGGGTCCCTTCCTTCTTTTGTTTTTCCAGCAATTCCTCAACTTGCTTTGCGGAAAGAAGTCCGTCCTCTACCAGCGCATCGGCAATTCGTTCACCAAAAGTTTTAATGGGAGGCATAAAATCTTATCGAAAAATCTTTTTAACGGCTTTAGATAATTCCATAGGAGAAGCCAAATACCAGAGCACGCGATTTTTATTGATGCCCTCCAAATCGCGAGCGGCTTGTTTGTTGAAGGGATTGGCGGTAGCGACGAGCACGGTTTTGCTCATCTTATCAAATGGCAAAACGCACCAGCGCTGGCAAATTTCCCGAGGGAAAGTCCGAGCCAGTTCCACATCAACGTCGTACTTTTCCAGAGGCAAATAAGCAACGCGCGACTTGTCGCAAAGAATTTTGACGGCTTTATCAACTGGAACTAATTGCTTGTCGGCGAGAATTTGTAAAAATGGATCTACGACCTGGTTGGGAGGATCTTTTAAGTTTGGAATAGGCCAATACAAGTTAAAATCCGCGAGTGAGACGAGCTTGCCATCAACAAAAATCTTTTGCATGGATTGCCGTCCGTCGTCCACATCGGCGGGGGCCGGTTTGCCGTCAGCAAGCTTTTTGATGCCCGGTGCGGTTGCGGCGGCTTTATCGGCAAAATCGCTTTCAATTGGCGCGGCGAAGCTGTTGGCTTTGCTTTCGATCTCGCGCAATGCTTTTTGAACATCCGGGTCGTCCGGATACCTTTGCAAAATACTTTCGTATTCAAGTATCGCAGAGGAAAGCTCGCCCCGTTGCACGTAGGCCTGGGCAATTCGCTTGGAAGTATTCACCACATCCGAGGAGCGGCCCAATTTGGAATAGGCTTCCTTGAGGATTTCAAGCGATTGGTAATCGAGGGGATCCGACTGCGTGATCACCTCAAACATCTCAATCGTTTGGACTAATTGCGCTTCTTCGTTTGGTGTTAATGTCGCGGCCATTTCTAATCAGTATCCGAGCAGAAAGAAACCTCTCCCGCACTGGAGTGCCGACATATTTCCTTGTAAAATGGAAGAAATCAATACAAACAAGTGCCGCGCTTGAGGTTCCAAGTAGATAAGGGCAGTGGGGAGCGTTAATTCAGGGGTGAATTTCAGTCACCACGATCACATGATGCACGATCAACCTGTTCAAAGACCGAATCAACAGCTTCCGTATAGGCTTTTTCTATCTCAGAAAAATGGGAAACATTGAAATTCAAGTCTTTTAGCAAGCCATTCTCCAAGCCATATATCCAACCATGAACAGCTAATGGCTGGTTTCTGTCCCATGCTTCGCGGGTAATCGTACTCAGGCAAACATTAGCCACCTGTTCAATCACGTTTAATTCACACAGTCGGCTTAGCAATTGCTCCTCATTTCGGGTTGAACCGAGCCTTGCCGCATGTTTCTCGCGAACGTCTTGAACATTTCGCAACCAATTGTCGCTGAGGCCAATGCGTTCGCGCCGAACTGCTGCTCGCACTCCGCTGCAGCCATAATGTCCACAAACAATGATGTGGCGCACTTTTAAAATATCAACGGCGAATTGCATGACCGTTAGACAATTGAGGTCGGTGTGAACCACCAAATTGGCCACGTTCCGGTGCACGAACAACTCGCCAGGAAGCAAATCGACAATCTGGTTAGCAGGAACCCGACTATCCGAGCAACCAATCCACAAATAAGCTGGGGATTGCTGCAAGGATAATTTTTGGAAAAACTCCGGATCTTGCTGCCGAATACGGTTGGCCCATGCCTTATTGTTCTCAAATAATTGGCTAAGTCTGCGCATAATGAAAAATGCCTCCGGTTGAGCCCAGCTCGAGCCCAGTTGAATCCACTGAATCCATGTTTTAACCAGGCGGCCAAGAGAGTTTTCGTCCGCCTATAATATGAAGGTGCAAATGCGGAACGGATTCACCAGCGTCCGGCCCGTTATTGATCACCAATCGGTAACCGCTGCTGCTTAACCCCTGCTCTTCGGCTACTTGCGCGGCCTTGAGCAATAAGTGTCCAAGCAAGGATTGATCTTCCGAGGTTGCCGCTGCAATTCTTGGGATCGCTTTCCGAGGAACAATTAAAACGTGAACTGGCGCCCCCGGATTTATGTCGCGAAAAGCAACCACCTGTTCATCTTCGTACACAATTTGCGAAGGAATCTCGTGCGCGGCAATTTTTTCAAACAAAGTTTTAGCCATGGCAAGTACTTGGATTACGGGACCGCCGGTTTAGCTCACTACTAAACCACATTCGTTATTCTGCCAAAGGGAAAATACTTCACGAATGTATTCGACGATTTCGTCACTGATGCAATCACATCGCCGCGACCACCGTTTGGCTCCAGCCAGGTATTTTACACACGATTTGAGACCTTCCAAGCGCAAAACTTGGGGCGAGCTCGCCAACAGCAACTGCAAATCCTCTCGAAGGCGGGAATAAAACAAAATTTCGAAACCAACTCCAGGGCAAGAAGCTTCTGCGATTTCCTTTAGGTCAGCGCACAAATTACGGGCAACGGGAAATGTTAACTCCGCGGTTTGGTCGTCGTCTTGATCGATTGAAACCTTCAATTGCGTCAGCACTCGCTCCAGCGCGCAAGAAAACTCAGCTACAGATACATACACTTTCCCAAGTTCGTGTTTAAAGTAGTGGAGGACAGCAGCACTGGCTTGTTGAATGATAACCGGGTCCAGGGATTTAACGGCGTTGCCGATAAGTTCAATCGTCACTATCTCAGCCGAACAAGGAATACATTCGCCGCTTTGGGTTTGGACGATCAAGCAATCGGAACGCAACTGGATCATGGGTTTGCCTCCAAATTTTTGACTTCTTGCACGAATTCCTCGGCTTCCTGAAAACGACGGTACACGCTGGCAAATCGAACGTAAGCAACTCGATCGATTCGTTTCAAGCCTTCCATGACCCGTTCACCGATTGCCATCGAAGGTACTTCGCGGTCGTATTTGTCCGCAACCTCTTCAATCAAAGCTTCCACCATATCTTCGATCACTTTGGGGCTGACAGGGCGTTTTTGGCAGGCTCTGCGGACACCGTTTAGGAGCTTATCTTTCGAAAATTGTTCACGGCGGTCGTCTCGCTTTACCACCATCCAGCCTTCATGCTCTATTTCTTCGTAGGTAGTGTAGCGATGGCCACAGCTCAAACATTCGCGACGTCGGCGAATGACTGCGCCTTCTTTGGAAGAGCGGGAATCAATAACTTTATCTTCCTGACAACCGCATTTACTACATCGCATGTGCTTAGACTACATTTTGCTGTATAGGAGTTTACTTAACACACAACCTGTTGGAGTGTCAACGCCAAGACGCTTCTTACCCATTGAAGCCTTGCCGGTCTGAGCAAATAACCTGTCCCTTTGTTCGGAGGGTTGGGAGGCGAGGAGTTCGGTATGGAGAGTATTGCGCTATTTTAAGAGCTTCACTTCCTCCGAGGGTCTGGGAGTAGCTACATACGCGCTAATGAGGCTTTCGTGGCCTTCATTATCCAGAGCCGCAACCCCAAAAACGAAATCATCAATGCAGAGGTTGGGGAAAATAAATTCGGTGACATTGCCAACTTGTTGCTGGTGTTGCCATTCGTTAGACCAGGTATCTCGCCAATAAATGCGGTATGCTGCTGCGCCGGGGACAGGGTTCCACCTTAAACTGGCATTATAGCCGGTAGGTTGCCGTCCAATCATAGGTTTGTTGGCAGCATCCCTGACCTTGGGGGCCGACGGAGCCATAGCCAATGCAGCAACAGCCGCTGCATTCACCTTAACGGTTTGTAATAAGTAATGGAAATCAACCCCATCTAACGTGTCTTTGGCAGAATGCTGATTTGCGAAATTTTCCTTTGCTTCCCGAAACACAATTGCTGGATAGCCGCGTTGACTAAAAGAGGAATGATCACTTCCACGGCTAAAACGGTCCTGGCGGGCCATTAAGCGAATCCGATGGCCGGGAACATAAATAGCCGCAACATTTTGCACGTAACGCGCTAATGACCGAGACATCGAATCTTCGGGACCGTCCGAATAGACGCGCACCGATTCGGCGTCAATGGAGCCATTGCCGCCATGCGAATTGCCTATAATATCGCTGTTAAAGTTCGCCTCGACCGGGATTCCCTGCGCAGCAATTTTTTGAACGTGAGCCCGGGAGCCGAACAACCCCTGCTCTTCTCCAGCCCAACAGACGAAGACAAGAGTTGCATCAAATTCAATACCGCTTTCCGAAAGCACCCTGGCCAATTCCATAGTTAGTGCCACGCCGCTGCCATCATCGTTCGCGCCTGGAGCATCCACGTCAAAATTCTGATTTGGTCGCAATTGAGGATCAGAGTCAGCCGGCTGTGCGGATGGTTTGGCGTTGGAGGCAATTTGCCCACCCGCGCCAAGATTTAAGGAATCATAATGGCCACTAACATAAATGCGCCGAGCGTTTTTACCTGGCAAAAGTGCCATCACATTTCGCAATTCAACTTCTCGAACAATTCGGCTTTGTGCTGCCAAGTTGTAGGTATCGAAGCTGACCTGCAGTTTCGGGTTCATTTGTTTGAACTCATCAAAAATCCATTGTCTGGCCGCGCCGATGCCGCGTGAGGAAGAATTGGTGCTGGATAACGTGTGGCGAGTGCCGAAACTGACCAACTTCTCATCAATAAAGCGAAGCCTATCTTCCGAAATGGCGTTAATAATCTTTAGAATTCGCGGATCCGCATCAGGCCGAGATGACACTTGGGCGTGAACCGGACAAAGGAAGGCGCAACATAAAAAGAGTGCAGGCAGAAAAACAGAATCGAAAATCCTTTGCCAAGCAGACGGTAAATTTTTCGGTTGCATAGGCCGAAAAACTATCGGAGCAGACGTGACGAGATGCAATCTTAAACCGCTTTGATAGGGCCACTCGCCGCTTAAGATTGATAAGTGGGATGAAGGATTCGCCGCAGTTTGCCGGCTTTTTTCTTTTCCGATGCAGGCTTTGCTTCAGTCCGCGGAACAGGTTCGGGGACTTTTAAAAATACTTTGCCCTCCCGTTCCTTCACTGCAAATGTTTTTAAAGAAACTTTAGCCGGACCGCTTTTGACCGCGCCGGTGTTTAAGTCGAAGGTTGATCCGTGCCATGGGCAAACAACAGCGCCGGATTTTACGCAACCTTCTGATAAAGGTCCAAACCTGTGGGTGCAGAATTCCTGCACCGCGAAACATTTTCCATCGCTTTTTACTAAGGTAATTGCAACTCCATTGACTTCAAAACACATTGTGCCCTGTTCCGCCAAAGCATCCGCGCCTGGAATTTCAAGAAATCCGTTTTCCAAATCAGATCCTTGCGTCGAGATACGAATGGTTTTAGCAGGCAACTCTGTCTTGCGCCGATGCCGCCCCACCCCCACCCCGTCATCATACACCAATGTTCCGCCAACATAACCGGAATAGCCCAACACCCCCAAGGCTGCCAAGGAAACGAGAAATGGCAAAATGGGAACAGGACTTCGGCCCAGGGAAGAAGCGCGCAACCCGAGGTCAACAGCGTACAAGCCAACCGCAACTAAATTCAGAATCATGTGCAAAGTGGCGGGCTTTTTTGCGGGGTGGTCTTCCCGAATATCGGTGTAATCGACGAAACCGGGGATCGCGGCCAGCAGCGAACTGATGACGCCCGCAAGGATGCAGTAAAACGAACCGCGAACAAGTGTGCTGGCTTCAGGCCAAATGAAAGCACACAAATCCAAGGCAAAGCTGAGAGTAAAGAGGCCTATCGGCAAATGCACCAAAATGGGATGCAATGGATGCCCAAATGGTTTGCCTTCCAGTAAATCTTTCATTTGTCCTCCTTCTCTGGTGGAACGTTGGAATGAGCTGCTTCAGCCCGGTGCCTCCATTCTTTCTTCGACATACGGGCGACGGATGTTCCATATTCATAAACCATACGGCCACCCAAATATCCGGAAAAAAGCACCACAAACACCCCGCATGCAGTGAGCAGCAAAGGAAGCGAATCAACGCTGTTGGCATATTTGTAGTTATTGAATCGCAGTCCCAAATCAGCGGCAAAAATGGCGGCTGCCAATAAATTTAAACCCATGTGCCATAATCCGAGCTTCCAAGCAGGTTTATCCTTTTTAATTCCAGACCAATCCGCAATTCCAGCAGGAACAGCTAAAAGGGCAAAGAACAGGCCCAAAGCAATGCAGCAAAAGGAAAGGTGAACACCAACGGAGCCCATCCCCACGCGGGATAAAAGATCAAACAAGAGCGCTGCTGGCCAAAGCCCGACAGGAATATGCACTAACGCAGGGTGCAATGGATGGCCCAGCCAAGTGCCTTTCAAAATATCAACCGTCTTCATATCCCTCCTTAAGGGATAAAGTACATCAGGAAACGATTATTCCAAGGGATGATCTCAGCTAAACAATGTTGAAACCATTCTAATTAATGACTCTTTTCGCTACTCGTCTCTATCCTCTGATATGCTCGATGTGCTGTCGGTTCCATGCCCAGTCTTGCCGCTCATATCGAGCTTCTTGAAAGCGGCAGTTGCCCGACGCCGGGAGAAATAGGGAGTTGCAGTTTCTTCCCTTTGAGGCATGATCTTGGCCACTACCCGACCGTTGTCTGTGATTAGAATCTCTCCAAACCGCGCAGCTAATCGCACAAGCTCTTCAGTTCGGTTATGAAGCTCGCGAATGCTGATTGTTTTCACGTGACACAGCGTCTCACTTCAGCAGAGTCTGTCAAGACGAGGAGGTTGCGCTTTTTCTTATCGTGAGCAAATCCTGAAGGAAATCAAGAGCGGGCAGTCCGCCGGGTGAGGTGCCGGGAGGGGGGTGGGGGTATCAATTTTTGATCTAAAATACCTAGAAATCGTTTATAAGCTATTGGAACACAATATTTTAGAGAAATAACTGATGATTTTAGGAAGCTGAACTAAACGCAAAATAGCGGCAAAATAAGCGTAGAAAGGTCGGAAAAGGAAGCTTATTAGCCGTCGCATTCTTATTCACTACGGGTGCCAGGAGGTTTGAATATCTAACCTATTGGCTTATTTCCACCCGCCACCAAGTGCTTTGTAGAGGTTAACTAGATTCGCTATTTCCAGGTAGCGCGATTGGATGAGACGTTCTTGTGAGGCATAGAGATCCTGTTGTGCAACCAAAACGGATAGGTAACTATCAACACCATTGCGGTAACGTATATCCGCCAGATCGTATCGTCTTTGTTCCGCTTGAACCAGTGCGCGCTCCGCTTCGATTTCCGACACGTAGGTGGTGCGCCCGGCTAAAGCATCGGACACCTCGCGGAATGCATTTTGTATCGCTTGTTGATAATGGACGATTTCGATGCGCTTTTGGATTTTGGTTAAATCGAGGTTAGCTTTGTTATAGGCCATTTCGAAAATTGGAATCGTTAATTGCGGAGTAAAACCCCAACTGCGCGAGCCGGGGGTGAACAAATCCTGCAATTCGGTGCTGGAATAACCAGCGGCGCCGGTCAACATAATGCGGGGAAAGAAAGCCGCTCTTGCTGCTCCGATATTGGCGTTGGCTGCTTTTAGCTGAAATTCCGCGGCGCGAATATCGGGTCTTTGAGCAAGTAAATCCGATGGCAAACCAGCCGGGAGATCGGCTATTAAACCAGTTTCTCCCAATGGCCTAGGAGAAGGCAAATCGGACGGCAGAGCTCCACCGAGAAGCTGCACCAAAGCATTTTCCGCTTGCGCGCGCTGCCGGATAAAATTGGCTACATTGGCCCGCGCGGTTTCGATTTGAGCGCGCGCGGTGCTGACATCGATTTCAGAGGCGTTTCCGTATTCGTAGCTGGTGTTAATGATCTTGTTATAAGAGCTGACCGATTCAAGGGTGTTCTGGGTTAGTACAAGAAGTTCATCCAGCTCCCGCTCGAGATAATATTGATTGGCAATTTCACTGAGTAAAACCATTTGAGCGGATAATTGAGCTTCCTGGGTTGCAAGAAACCGTTCCAACGCCTGCAGTTTCAAGCTTCGAATCCGGCCAAATAAATCCACCTCATAACTCGCCATGGCCAGATTGACATTGTACCTGCTAAAGGTGAATCCAGAGCTCCCGCCACCGCCTGTTACGATATTGCCGGTTGGAATCCGTTGCCTGGTGTAGGCGCCATTGGCCGTTACATTGGGAAGCAGCTCCGAACTCTGGATGCGATATTGGGCGCGAACGGCTTCGACGTTCAACATGGCCGTTCGCAAATCCAAATTGTTGGTCAATGCCGTTTCCATCAGACGTTGCAAACGCGCATCGGTAAAAAAAGAGCGCCACGATATGTCCGAGGCTTTCGCGCCATTGGTTCCGGTGCTGACGGGAGCGTTTGTTTGGTATGCGGGACCGGTTGGCCAGCTCTGGGAAATAGGCGCGGTTGGCCGCTCATATTTGGGAATCATGGTGCAGGCCGCGAGAAACAGAACTGCCATGCCCCAGCAAAGATGTTTACTCATGGGCGGCCCCTCCTTCCGGATGCGATGACAAATGCACCTTCATGTGGGAATGAACCGGGCCCTTAAAAATTCTGCGCACCACCACAAAGAAAACAGGAACAAGGAAGATGGCCAAGATTGTCGCTGATAACATGCCGCCTGCCACTCCAGTTCCAATCGCGTGCTGACTGGCCGAACCGGCTCCTGTGCTTAGGGCCAAAGGCAGAACCCCCAATATAAACGCCAGGGAGGTCATTAAGATTGGGCGTAACCGTAAATGAACGGCTTCCAAAATCGCTTCCATCAACCCTTTTCCTTCGGCCTGCAAATCTTTGGCGAATTCAATGATTAATATGGCATTTTTGGTAGAGAGACCGACGGTTGTAAGCAAACCAACTTTAAAAAAGACGTCGTTGGGCAAATTGCGGAACTTTGCCGCCAAAAGAGCGCCGATAATTCCGAGGGGCACAACCAACATGACGGAAAATGGAATGGACCAACTTTCGTAAAGAGCGGCAAGAGCCAGGAAAACCACAATCACGGACAACGCATATAGCATGGGAGCTTGTTTGCCGGACAAAACTTCCTCGTAAGATTGGCCTGTCCATTCAATGCCAAAACCATTTGGCAATTGGTGAGTCAATCTCTCCAATTCGGCCATGGCTTCCCCGGTGCTCCTTCCCGGGGCCGCGGTTCCGACGAATTCGATGGAGGGAAAACCGTTGTAACGCTGCAGTTGCGGTGAGCCATAAATCCACTTCAAGGTCGCCAATCCGGACAGCGAAACCATTTCGCCTTTCAAGTTGCGCACATAAACTTTGGAAATATCCTGGGGCAACATTCGGTAGGGAGCATCGGCTTGCACGAGAACGCGCTGGACACGATTGCCGTTAACAAAGTTGTTTACGTAAAAGGAGGCGAAATTGGCTTGCAAGGCAGTATTGATATCCGCCAATGGCACTCCCAGAGCAATTGCTTTTGCTTCGTCAATATCAATTTTCAACTGGGCGGCATCTTCCAAGCCCTGCACGCGAAGGTTGGCGATAATCTGATTTGTCGAGGCCATGGCCAATAATTGGTCTCTGGCTTTCATCAATTCGTCATGGCCTAGAGCGGCTTGGTCTTCGAGTTGCGCATCAAACCCGGACGAGTTTCCCAATTCCGGAATGGGCGGCAGATTGATCGGATAAATGATGGCGTCGCGAATCTGAGCCAAAGCTGGAAATGCTCTTCGAATCACGCTTTGCACATTATGGGCAGCCCCTTTGCGCTTGCTCCATTCTTTTAATCTAATAAATGCCAATGACGAATTTTGACCACGTCCGTTGAAACTGAATCCCGCCACCGTGATGATGCTGTCAATTTCAGGTTGGGCCAGGAAATAATCTTCCACCCGTTTCAAAACTTCAATTGTCCTTTCCTGAGTAGCGCCTACTGGCAAAGAAACGCTGGTTATAAAATAACCCTGATCTTCTTCTGGCAAAAAGGAAGAGGGCAATCGCGTATAGAGAATTACCACACCCGCAACAATCGCTCCGTACAACAACAAGTAATAGGCCGCGCCCCGGAGAATGCGGGCTACAGTTCTTTCATAGCCTTTTGCGCTTTTGGTAAAACTTCGGTTAAACCAGCCAAAAAAGCCGCGTTTCTCATGGTGATGACCTTTTTCCACTGGAGGCAGCAAAGTGGCGCAAAGTGCAGGAGTTAATGAGAGCGCTAGAAAGACGGAAAACAACATGGAAGCAACCAAGGCCACGGAAAACTGCCGGTAAATGGCTCCCACGGAACCACCGAAAAAGGCCATAGGAATGAACACCGCTGTCAGCACCAAAGAAATGCCAATTAATGCTCCTGTGATTTGTTCCATGGCTTTGCGGGTTGCATCGCGCGGTGAAAGTCCTTCTTCGGCCATGATGCGCTCTACATTCTCGACCACCACAATGGCGTCATCCACCAAAATACCAATGGCCAAAACCATGCCAAACATAGTGAGAACATTGATTGAAAAACCAAAGGCTTTCATGGCTGTGAATGTCCCCAATAAGGCCACTGGAACGACAATCGTCGGAATAAAAGTCGCGCGGAAATTTTGCAGAAACAGATAAATCACCAAGAAGACCAACAGAATCGCGATCAAGAGGGTTTTAATTACCTCCTCGATTGAAATCTTAACGAAATCTGATCCATCCAGCGGATAATCCACCCGAATGCCCACCGGAAAGAAACGGGACAATTCTCCAACGCGTTTTCGAATTGCATCCGCTGTTTTCACCGCGTTAGCGGAAGGCGCAAGGCGGATCGCGACGGCGGAGGAAGGCCGCCCGTTAATGCGAGCTTGAGTCGTGTAATCAGCTCCTCCTAACTGAACTCGGGCGACATTGCCCAGGAGTACTCGGGAGCCGTCAGGATTCACTCGCAAAAGCACCTTTCCAGCACAGTGGGATCCGAAGCTTGGAATTCACGTGACTTGAAGTCGCGG
>JADMIO011609069.1_pt1 | contig 27791 bp, 13 predicted proteins | sample 8958161 | NCBI WGS metagenome assembly JADMIO01 (sample SAMN16585339, study PRJNA669376) | soil metagenome | isolation source: Crop rotation soil | place: USA: Cullars Rotation, Alabama | collected 2011
TTGCGTTTCCATCTCTCCATCCGAACTCTCCGCCGCTTGGCACATGACAAATTCTTGTAGGGCGGTACCAGGTCATTCCGATATCCCATTCCATATCCGAATCATAGGTAAAAAGATCTCCTGATTCATTAAATGCTATATCGAACGGATTTCTGAAACCTGCCGCTACCAGCTCCCAATTCTTTCCTGAAGAATCAACATGCGCTATCCAGCCAGCCGCGCGAGTGGAACGTGCATCATAGCGCGAAAGATCGGGTAATATATTATCGCGTTGCCATACTGCCGGTGCCCTGTAAGTGTTGATGTTCTCAGGCAGTTCGGTATTGTTTCCTGCAATTATGTAAAAAGATTTTCCATCCGGTGAAAGTTTTACACTATGCGGACCATGCTCCTGTTCACCAACCATTTTTTTAAGCAGCGTTATTTTATCGAACTGATCATCGTTGTCGGTATCCTGCAATCTGTAAAAGCCACTTGTTTTTTCGAATGCGGAATCTCCTTTGTGATTCACCACAACAAATAAGCTGTTGAATGCCCAAACCAATCCTTGCGCATATCCCATTTGCACTTTGCTTGTATCGGTTGAACCCTCGGCTTTATTGAAATTGAAATGCAGTTTTTCCACTTTTACATGTGAAGCAACCGAATCTGTTCCAATAGGTGGTATTTCCAAGCGATACATTGCTCCGTACTGGTCGGAAGCGATCATTCGCCCTTTATTGTCGAATGTCAAAGACACCCAAGACCCGGTACCGCTTTCAAAAGGACTGTATAAATGTTCTGCTTTAAAGCCTGGCTGCAATTTAATTTTCGCAACTTTGGAATCGGTGGTTGAGCTTGCATTTTCCGCAGGCTTTTTTTCCTCGTTCTTGCAGGAAGACAGAAAAAATGCTGCTGCTGTTAAGATGGTTAAAAATGTATTTGGGATCATATGTAAGTGGATGTCTATTTAATTCTCTCAAAAACAAACACTCCTTTTTTACTGGAGATCACAATATCTTTCAGCTTATCATTATTAATATCCTCTACAACAAAATTTAATCCTGCGCCGGATTCATCGTCTATTTGATGTGGAATCCATTTAGGCTGTCTGCCGGGTTTGTATTCGAACCAATATAATACCGATAGCTCATTCGCTCCTGGGTCTCCTCCGTTGTGCGCATAATATCTTTTTCCAGTGATCAGATCGGGATGCCCATCACCATTGATATCGGTCATGGCCAGTCCATGCGTTTGAGAAAATTCTTTATATATATCATGCGTTTTCCACGAAACAGAATCACGGCTTTTTATTTGTTCATGCCACCAGATGCCATATTTATGTGCAGACGAACTGATCACATCCATATCACCGTCTCCATCAAGATCCAAAGGAAACATTTGCGAGCACTCTTCACCCAGATTTGCACGATGGAACTTCCAGTCGGTTTGTTTGCGGTCTGCAGGCGCTTCCCACCATCCTGTTCTTATTACAACGTCTGTTCTTCCATCTTTGTTAATATCACCAAATCCTAAACCGTGCGTATATTGATGTGTTCCTATCAGCGAATCGGTGCTGATGAAATTCGGGTTCCACGCAGTGTCATTTCCGGATTTAGGTGCACTTATCCAAACTACCTTTTTGTTTTTTGAATCAGCGCAAACCAGATCCTTTGCTCCATCGCCGTCGATATCAAAAAATTCGGGCGACTCATTACCTACCGAATGATACAATGCATGTTCTTTCCAGTTGCCTTTTTCATTTTTCGGATTTTCATACCAGGTGGCGGCTGTTCCGGGATGTCCGAAACGAACAAGATCAATCCAGCCATCATGGTTTACGTCCATGCTAAAATTCATGAATGCATAACTGTACTCCGTAGATTTATAGGTGGCTTCCGGTGCCAGCGCATGTTTCTTCCAGGTAGGCGCTTCAAACCAATAGGTACCTGCCAAAACATCTGTGTTTCCATCTTTGTTCACATCTCCCACAGCAACTCCCTCCGAAACGAAGTCGGCTAACAGTACATGTTTTTTGAATTTAACAGCAGTAGTTTGTGACATGCCACTGAAAGCGGTAATAATGCAAACGATTATCAACAGTAATTTTGATGCATTCATATGGTTCTTTTACGTTGAGTGAATATATTTTATAAGAGCGCTATTTAATTTGTTCGAATACGAATACACCTTTTTTGTTTGAGACAACCACGTCCGCTAACTTATCCTTGTTGATATCTGTTACTACAAGATGCGCACCTCCGCCGGAGTCATCATCGATCTGGTGTGGTATCCAGGAAGGTTGTTTACCTGGTTTATATTCGAACCAATACAATACGGAAGGCTCGTATTCGCCCGGATCACGTCCATTGTGTGCAAAAAATCGCTTTCCTGTCACGAGATCCGGATTACCATCACCATTTATATCTGCGAGCGCCAGATTATGCGTTTGAGAAAATCCTGAATAGATATCATGCTGTATCCATGCGATGGTGTCGGCTTGTTTCACCTGCTCATGCCACCAGATACCATATTTATGAGCCGAAGAAGTAATGACATCCTGATCGCCGTCGGCATCTAAATCTAATATAAACATTTGTGCGCACTCTGTGCCCAGATTTGCTGAATGAAACGTCCAATCTTCCTGTGTCCGGTCTGCAGGGGCTTCCCACCAACCCTGCCTGATGACCACATCAACTCGTCCATCAAGATTCATATCTCCCAGTCCTAATCCATGAGTGAACTGATGTGTGCCTCTTACTGAGTCGTTACTTATGATATGCACTTTCCACAATGTGTCCCTTTTAGATGAAGGACCGCTTAGCCAAACCATCTTTTTCTTTTTGGAATCTGCAAATACCAGGTCCATTGTTCCGTTTCCGTCGAGATCAAATAAGGCGGGTGACTCATTGCCCACGGAATGATACAGAGGATGTTGTTTCCATGGGCCCTTTTTCTTTTTGGGATTTTCAAACCACGATGCCGGGTAACCTTGTGGACCGATCCTTATAAGATCCATCCACCGATCGTGGTTCATATCAAGCGTGTAATTCAAAAAAGTATTGCTGTAATCGGTGATCACATATTTTTTTGAAGGAAAAATCTCATGTTGTTTCCAGGAAGGAGCTTCAAACCATGAATTACCCGTAAGAACATCCTTCTTTCCATCTTTATTTACATCAGCCACTGCTACGCCATCCGCAATGAATTCTTTTGTAAGTATGTGTTTCTTAAATTTTATATCCTGAGCGCTCGTATAATTTAACGTGGTCATACCTATAACAGCAATCAATAAACGAAGTTCTATTGTGAAATTACTCATGACTTCTCTTTTATACTGAGTAGATATTTCAGCAAAGCATCGAAATCTTTTTTAGCGATCGTATTTCTGAAATGATCGGGCATAAGAGTATATTTCGATGGGGTTTTTTCCTTTATCTCGGATTTAGGAACAGTAAATTCCTGTCCGCCGAAATCTGCAAACACCAGTAACTCTCCTTCCTCTCTTCTAAAGAGGCCCGATAATGTTTTTCCATTTGTGAGTGTGATGTTATAAGTGCGGAACGCTTCTGAGATATTCGCATTGGGATCGAGTATTTTTTCTGCCAGTGCGTTTGGCCCCCATGTACCGATGCCATTCAGTTGCGGACCGATATTACCGCCGGTATTACCAATCGTGTGGCAGATGCTGCAGTTTTTAAGAAACACCTGGCGGCCTGTGTCGATGCTCACGGAACCGGGGTCCCAACTGTTGAGTCTGGCTGCAATCAGTTCCTTTCTGTTTTCTACACCAAGTTTTCCAGCTGTAAGTTTATTTAATTCCTGCCTTTGTGAAGATTTTATATTCGCCGTAAGCCTTTCTTTTACCGAATTTTCTTCTAATACATCCGTTGGAACGCTCGCCGATTTCAAAGCACTTAATAAATGGTCAATGCCTTCAGCTGAAGTTGCAAGAATTGTTGAAATGCTTACCTGTAGCGCTCGTGGGGCAGACTTCAAAGATTCACCGAACATAGAAAATATTTCGGGAGACTGTAACCTGCTCAGAGAACCTGCCATTTTCGCTCTCAATTCGGGCGTCTCATTCTTATCATTAAAAACTTCTGTAAGGATGCTTGTATTGCGTTGCGGCGAAATAGTCATCAGCGCGTCGGCAGCGGCAACGCGTGCTTTGGGGTCAACTGTTTTTGTGGCCAGTAATTTTTGAAGCGCGGGCTCAAGCGTTTGAATCTTATAGTCAGCTGCAATCTTCGTAGCCTGCACCTGTCTTGCAACCGAATCGTTAATATTTTGCAGGAATCTTTCTGCGATACTGATGCCCCAGTTCTTTAATGTTGCATTGACTGTTCCCCCTCTTTGTGCAACGCCATCTCTGACAGATGTATACAAACGATATTCAACATCAGGATCATTGGCATTTTTTCGGGTTACTGCTATCAGCTTATCGAGTTCGGCTGAAGTAGTATATCGACTGATATACTGAAGATTATTTTGTAATTGTTTTCCTGACAACTTATGCGTTTGAAGGTAGCTCAGTGCATAGTATGCAGCTTCTTTCGAAGGTACTTCAGGTATTACAGTAATGAGAACAGATAATTCATTTTCACTCCACTTACCTTGTGCAATCTGCTTCATGATAGAAGCATTCCTGAGATGATCTCTGATACTGAGAATGGCCGTATATTTTAAATGAGTATCGCGATCATCAGCACCAAGATCAACATTGATCAATGGCTGTACATATTCAGCCTTTGGAAAATGCCCCAATACTTCTGCTGCCATTCGCTGAACCTGGGCATTCTTACTATTTAAAGCCTGCAAAGCCACAGAGCGGTGATCATCCGTTATAGTTTTTAATTCTTTCAGAACTCTTAATGCGTGAACCTGTACCATTGCATCGTTGTGATGCAATGCTTTATCCAACAGGGTGTCGTCGAGCGCGTTCAGGCGGTACAGTATCCATAAACCCTGAACAAATGAGCTGATATTCACCTGTACCGATTCCATCATTTGCTTTACCGGAGCTACGGCCTTTTGCCCAAATGCGTCTACCACCTGGTTCGCAATGATCATACGGATATTCAATTGAGGATAATTGAGGGCTGCTATCAGTTCCTGCAGTGACGCCTTTGACCAGTCTTTCGGAATATATTTTTCGGCTTTTTTATTTCCCGTGTAGGTGATCTTCCATATCCTACCACTTCTTTTATCTCTTCCCGGATGATCTTTCGGCACTTCGTAATGACCGATTATCCTATTGTAAAAATCGGCCACATACATCGAGCCGTCGGGTCCTGTTTTAATATCAACCGGCCTGAACCATGGGTCATCTGTAGTTACAAAATCCTCCTCCCTTTTACTTTCCGGCGATGAGCCATGCAAAGTCATTGTATTCCGGTTGATCTTGCTGGTAACTACATTTCCAGAATAGAAATTGTGCCTGTATTCTTCCGGAAACTGGTTACCTGTGTAGTATACCAGGCCAGAATTAGCGGTAGATCCAAATTCATAACTCATCATGATCGGCGCCCAACCTATTGCCGGTTCCTTTGTTCCCTGAGAAGGATATTGCGCTCCGGCAATCAGCTGGTAAATTGGCTTGGTATGGCAGTCCAGCGAATATAAATAGCCCCATTCATCGTATGCGTAGCCAAAAGGATTTATTCTTCCGAACGTCGTCGCCTCTACGCGGCTCCCATCCTCGCGGAACCTGAAAGTATTTCCCGAGTTCATGTGTATTGAATCGCCATCGGTCCCTGCTACGGTTGAATTGTTTGCGTATCCATGGCATGCATGCACCCAGCCGTCATAGCCGCGTATGAGGTTATTTACCATTCCATGTGTGTCGGCGAATTCAAATGGCCCAACCAGTTTAGTGGTCTGGTCGGCCCTGTCGTCGCCGTTAGTGTCAATAAATTTGTACAAATTCGGAATGCTATAAGCAATTGCTCCATGGTACATCGTGGTTATGCCGATGGGGATGTTAAGGCTGTCTGTAAAGGTTGTAAACTTATCGGCTTTGCCATCGCCATTCGTGTCTTCTAGGATTGTAATGCGGTCGTGGCCTTTACCCGGAGCGGCGGGTTTTGGATATTCCACCGTATTGGTTACCCATAATCTGCCTTGGGCATCAAATTCCATGTTGATGGGTTTACTGATGTCGGGCTCCGAGGCAAAAAGCGTTATTTCGAAACCTGGCGGAAGTTTGAAGCTTTTCTGTTCCTGTTCGGGGGTTTGAAAATTGGTCTTACGAATATTGTCGGCGAATATGTCTGCACTGTCTGCAGTTGTTTGATCTCCGGATTTTTCTTTAGAAGGATTTTTGCAATTTGTTACCGCCATCCACATCACAGCTACCAGGCAAGCAGCATGAATAAGAGTTCTTTTCATTATAAGTAAAAATATCCAGAATAGGAAGACCTAAATGTCCTGTAATTAGCAAGAAGTATAATATAGTTAACCCGTCGCACAGCCAGTAATCGGGATGGTTTTCATAGGAAAATAATAATAGGGTACGCATCTATCTCGGAGAGGTATTTTTCATTTCAGCGGTCAGTTTTCTGTAGAATTCCTTTGCCTCTTCTACTCTTTCCAGGACACCCTGATCAGGAAGTTGTTTAGATTTCTCATCTGCGATCACTTCTTCTAAAATTTTCATTTGCCTGTCAATAAGTAGCGGCCCTTTTACCTTATCGTAACATGGTTCTCCATCAACGATAAAATAAATGGGGCTTGTATGTGCAACCGCATGATTCTCACAATATGCCACAGCCGTTATCCACTGGCTTTTATTCAGCTTATGCAAAATCGTAATTGAGACCGTATCACGCTTCGACTTATTATTTTCTGTCAGCAATAGTCCGTCATTGTTGTATAATTCAACGCGATCAATAATGCCGATGTGTTTGTTTGAAATTGCAGTAACCTTAACAGAAGCGGATGCTCCTGATTTTTTCGATATCTCATTTCCGGGAATGCTGTCATCTGCTGTAAGAAAAAGAGCGGGACCATTTGATACAAATGTATTACCTGCACGCAAACCGCTGAACCATGCATCTGCAGAAAACTTTTTGCCTGTATACACAAATGTTCTTCCATCGCCAATTGTCGAGCCCCATGGAAAATCACTTCCTGCAGCGGCAGAGATCCTGAAACCCATATTTAGATAATTATAATAATCTTCCTGGTTGATCTGTGTGTTCTGTAAAAGCTCTACAAAATTTATTAGTCCGCCAGGGGCGTATAACGCCATACCTTTTGTAACTCCCTCACCTTTATAAGCGAAATGCGCGAACCCAACCAAAGCTTCAGGCGCCTGATGTATCTTGTTAAATACAATGTCGTAATGATTATACTGCGCAGTGTCTCTTGCCAGTGACTGAGTATTTAAGCCGATGATATGACCGTAATTACTTCGGGGTTCTTCCTGGCCGGGGCACAGGCAGATGTCACCTTTACATAGTCTGAACTCTTTTCCAAAACCTTTGGGAGTAAAATCTGTTCGTTGGCGATCGCCCATTTCAAGCATGTTCACAACATGCACATCTTCTGCTTTTGCCATCTGTAACATGTATTCGGTGTACTGTGGCTTGTTCATAGCATGATGCGCATGCACATCTCCCGAATACCATCCCATGGAAGGAAGATTGATCCAACGTTTTAAGCGAAAATTTTGCTGAACAATCTTCTGCCCGGATTTCAGTACTATATTTTCCTGAATGGGTATATACTCATTGCCATGCTCAATACTGATGCGGTATTTCCCTGGTTTGAGATCGATAGTAAAATCACCCGACACCTGGTACATCACCGGCACATTCCAGTAGGGAAGAGTCGGATTCAGTCCATATACATAGGTACGCTGACCGTTTATTGCGCCTTTACCACTCATCTTTCTAATAGGACCGATCCAGTTTTTGTCTTTTTTATATTCTATGCCTTTGAAGAACGGCGCAGGAAAAGTAGCAACTGCTGCAGGCTTACCTGAAGGCGGCGTGTAAACAATAGAATCTTTGAGACTCATGATGCATGCCATTACCGGCGTTATCTTCCGTGTGTCGCTTTCTGTAACGGTTATGCGTACCCGAATTTTATTTTGTGCAAATGAAATATTGGATAGAATCAAGAATATAATTGATAGCCATTTCATACTTTTTGAGTTGCGCAATCGCTGTGCTCCACCCTATTTCGCAACCACCTTCAGCACTCCACGCATCACTAAATAATGCCCAGGGTATGTACACACATACGGATAATCTCCTGGCGTTTCAGGTGCGGTAAAATATATCGATTCGGATTTTCCAGGTTGTAAAAGACTCGTATGAAACAACACTTTAGGAGTATTAGGAACGAAATTAAGTTTCTCTCCATCGAGGCCCATATTCAAAGCCATCACTCCTACTTCATTTGCAGCGCCAGGCTCTGTGATCACCACGTTATGTAGCATATCATCCGTGTTCTTAAATGTAAGTTTAATTTTTGCCCCTGCTTTTGCCGTAATAGCTGTAACACTGAACTTTAATCCCGGCATAGGTGTAAGTTCGATCGTTTGCTGTGGCCCTTTTGTCCACGACGCAGGTTGCTTTGTTACATGTTTTCCAGGCTTAACCTGCTTGACTGCGCCGGCGGCTTTAACAGTTTTTGCCTCTACAGGTTTAGGTTTCATTTCGCCCTGCATATGATCATGAACCATCACTGGCTTTCCAACTTTATTTTCCGAAGTGACCGCCAACTTCTCTCCATCCGGAATATTATTCAGCGTGTAGTAGCCATAATTATGCAGCAACGAAAAATTGTCTGCCGATCTTATTCCTGTTGCTCTGATCTCATGAATGTATCCTTGCTTTAAACTATCTGCTACAAGTCTCACTTTAAGTCCGTCATCAGAAATCTCAATAGCCTTTAGAGGACAATTGCCTTTATTAATAACGGGACTGCCATAATGATGACTGTACATGTATGTAAATCTTGTAAGCTGGTAAGAATTTACATCCTTTGCCCGCTTAATATCAACCGGCTGAGTAAACTCCAGTTCAAATCCGTCGGGTTTAGCCTTTACCGTTTTTATCTCAAAAGGAGTTTTGCCGTTCCATTCAAGTCTTTGCAAACCGAATTCCTTCGGACCAGTCGAACCCCATCCTCTGGAAGTCATGCCAACAAACATACTTCCATCAGATCCCCAGTTCAATCGCAACACACCGGAACTAAATCCTTCTCTGAAAGGAAATACAACACCCTGGTATTCTCCATTTATTTTTTCAAGATCCACTCTCATGATCTTGCTCTGCCCCTGATCACCAACAAATAATTGTCCTTCAAATGGACCCATTTTGCCTTTACTATCATAATTTAATATCCCGGAAGTTGATATCCCCAGTATTGCATGAGGAAACCAGACAGATGTATTCTTTAATCCGTGCACTTTTTTAGCCACTTCAAACTTTGGCTCGCCTGAATCCGGGATATCCGACACCTTCAATTTTACAGGCGACCCTGGCAGATCTGCCCATATAAGACTCAGAGGATTGCCAACAAAATCGCCTTCGCTTACATGCGTTATTCCTCCGGAGCCTACCCATCCGCCCTGGTTCTCAGCATAAAATATTTCGCCATCTTTATTTAATGCAAATGCTGAAGGAGAACGAAAGCCCGCCGCAAACGGTTTCATTTTACCTGAAGGATCTATTTTAAGCATCCAGCCATGCCATCGCGATAAGCTTGCTTCTTTACCAACCCACGCAAGGTTCAATGTAACAACAAGATTGCCATCTTTATCCAGTATCGGTCCATAAGCATACTCATGATAATTGCCTTCTAACGGCCATGTGTACACGGTTTTATATTCATCTGCTTCGCCGTCTCCATCCAAATCCCTCAGGCGCGTTATTTCAGAACGCTGCGTCGTATATAGCTCACCGTTAATATAATTCAGTCCCAGCGCTTCGTGCAATCCTTCGGCAAACTTGTGAAACCTTGGAGCGAATCCGTTTTTCATATATGGGTTACTTATCGTCCATATTTCACCCCTTCTTGTACAAACAGCTAATGCATCATTTGGGAGAAACGTCATTCCACCTACTTCCAGTTTAACTTCTTCCGGAACAGGTATCGTGTATATCTTATAAAAATCTTCTTCCTTCTGTGTCCGCGCAGTATCCTGCGTATTCTGCGCTAACGATAAAATGCTACTCATAGCACACACAACAAAAAACATAAACTCTTTCATACAGTTATATTTTATCTACCAGATTATCGAATATGTTAATGGATTGGCCGAATCATATTTCACGATCATCTCCCAGCCATCCTTAGACTGTCGCACCACGGGTTTGAATTTTTTATCAATCCTTATATAATATGATTTTTTATCAGCTGCATACAAGTCACCACTCACATTTACAATATCAGATGCTACTGCAATGCGTCCATATAAATTATTGGGAGCATTGGAAACAGTCACCGTCCGTACAATCCCTTCCCCATTAGACTGCGTGTAAATACTGTCGGTTGCATCGAAGCCGTTTACTGAATAACTGAAAGTGGGAGAACGCTGTTTATCCAGCACATATCCCTTATTATTGAATTCATCAAAGCCTGCAGAATCGGGCCATATGGCTTTTTCATCAGCAAGCGTAGCCAAAAAAGGTGCATCCGACAATCTAATAACGCTGCCCAATGGTTTTGCCAGTTGCATACCGCCTCGGTCTCTCCACGACATGGCCAGGTCAAGAAACTGCCCTCTCCATATCTGGAATAAAGCACCCTGCTTTACATCGTATGAATAATTGATCTGGTTTGGATTGCCTACTGACAGCACATGTGTGAGTTTTTTATCCCCATACATGAGAAACGTTTTTATAAAAGAAGGTTTTCCTGCCGGTGTAACGATGATCGGATCTATGCTTTCCCAATAAGGTGAATTGGGAATCCAGTACTGATCGCCTTTGGGGTCGGCCGAAGGTGGAGGAAGAGGCCGGTAGCGGATATTCCTGAAAGCTACAGGCCCATGATCGCCCTGAATGGCAATAGGTCCTGTGTTCTTTTCATCGCGAAGCATGCCTGACCCTGTTGGTCCGGTAACATCCGTTTGCTGTTGTACGAGAACACCGTTAAGATAAACACTTTCAAAGCGGGCATTGCTGGTCTTTTCACCTTTTTCATTGAAACGAGGCGCTCGAAACATCACGCTAAGATGTTGCCACAACCCGGGAGCGCGCGCAACATTCATAACCGGAGCAGTGCCTTCGAACGTTCCTTTGTCTCTCGTCCACCGCATATAAATTCCACCTGCATCGGATGATGTAGGATTTAATCTTGTCCAGCTATCCAGTAATTGCACTTCATATCGTCCATGCAGGTACACACCGGAATTCGAATTCTTCGCCATCATGAAATCAAGCTCCAGTTGTATATCACCAAACTCTTCTTTCGTGAAAAGATTCATCTGGCTGTTCCTGGAAAAAGTATTTATAAGTACTCCCTCTCCTTTAACAGGTCGCAGATCATGCTCTTTGGTGTAGTCTGCCACAGCATCTGACGCGATGATCCAGTTGTTTCCCGCTTCACGGAAAGCATTGAGGTTGTTTAAAGGAAGATCGGTAAATTCTTTTTTATTTTGAGATAGACCAACACTGCAAAAAAATAACGACACAATTGCTATACAGGTTGCTTTTATACCATTCATCACGCGCTTTTTAGTTTTTATTTCGCAACAAGACTCACTTCAAATCCCGAAACAGGGCCCAGTACGGTTTCAAGTCTTAATTTAACTTTATTCCCCGAAACACTTCCGGGTTTCATGGTAACAGGAAGAGTAATTTTTGCTCCCTTTTTCAAAATCATTGGCATAGCAGGAAGTTTCACTATAAACTGATCGACATCCTTTCCTAATATTTCAGCGGCGATCAGTTCAACCGCTTCACCATTATTGGTGATCTCGATCTGTTGGTTTTCATTTTCAGAAACTGTTACTTCGTTTCTATCGCTCGACAGTGAAGGGTTAGTTTGTACAAATGAAATAGGTCTTATCTCTATCGACTTGTAAAAATGTTCTGCGCTTTCGCTTTGGAACTGTATTTTTCCTTTTGTAACCTGTTCGTTGAGATCCTGTCGAAAAATATTGAATAACCGGTTCACAACAAATCCGTTTACAATAAATACAGCGTCGGAATGCCGGCACACCAGTTCACCTGTGGTCCAGCCTTTATCGGGTGTTTCAAAATTACCTGATCGATACACACGGCCGGGATGGCGTGCAAGCGGCATTGATGGATCGTACTGGTCGGCAGTTTCGTTATTTTTCGTTTTCACTTTAGGAGTTATCTGAAATTCCGCAACACCGCCGCCAACATTAAAAAAATCACCGATCTCCGTTTCCTGTACCTGCATTTCCATACTGCGCATCCAGCATTGGAAGGCATAATTAAATGGCCCTGTACAATGAAATAATAAACCACCATCGCGTAAAGACTTATCTTTGGGAAAATATTTCTTCTCTCCCCATTTCGTTACAAACCTCAAATGATAATTACCATATGATTCTTTGGAAGTGATCGCTCCCCATACTTCACCTGAAATATGTATGAGTCCGTTACTTACAGTAAATACTTTCAGAGGATCATTATTGAGTCCGAAGTTGGGCTGCGGTGGCCCTATCCTGGATGTATCATTGTAACTCGTCATGTTGGGAGCTCTTAACCACACATCCCAGCCAGTTAGGTCTTTGCCGTTAAAAAGAGACTTCCATCCGCTATACTGTTTTTGTGAAAAAGCAAAAAAGATATTCATAGTCATTATCAGCAGCAGCACCCATTTTAAAATGTATCGCGAATTCATTTTTTATCTTTTTTATTATTTTTCGAAATGGCGTTTAACTTCTTTGGCTTATAAGAAGCAGGCAATACATCATGCACCGCTTTCACTACCAATTCTTCTATCGATTCTGAAAAATGGGCGGGATGATCATATAAATACATATTCCCATACACTTCATACCCACCTTCTCTGATCACGCGGCGGGACGGTATATAGGCTTTTACATCGTTTGAATAAGCGTTTATCCATAAACGTTCGGTTCCCAATTCCTTTCTAAGCCGTAATGAATAATCGACGAGCACTTCACCTCCAAGAAATACCATCGCCAGCTTGTCGCCAAACACCCAGCTTTGCACAGGATAAGTTAAGCTGGTATCGAGGGGAATGCCTCTAACAACTCTTTCAAGATCTACTTCTGCATTGTGTCCTTTTGCTCTTTCAAAATTCTTGTCGGCTTCCGGCCCTTTCGCTCCTATATATTTTAATGTTTCAATAAGCTCTTTCGTATCCGGTATATGATCGAAGGGAAGTTGAATTTTTTTTAACGTTCCTACCGGTGCTTTATTAATTGGCTGAAGTGTAGTTGCAAGCAACCGGTCCACTTCATCCGCTACGCTTTTACCATGCTTTGTAGCAAGCTCAAGCGTACCTCTTTCAGCCGGATCGGAATCTGCACCGCATCCAACAGCAACAAGCGCTGTAATGCCCGGATGGTTCGCTTCTATCAATCGTTGGGCTTCTCCTATCCAGTCTCCATGCATTTTGTTTATATCCCAAAGCAGCGTGGTGCAATGGCATGCATAACTTGTAAAAATTGCGGTAAGCTTTCCATCCGGATCGGTTACTGCCATCACAGGAAGCGTATGGTCTACTGGCCCATCGGTGATTTTTGCTTTACCATTCCAGCCTATCCATTTTCCATCTTTAATGAGTCTGCGGTTTCTTGCAAAATCAACTTTTCCCTGGCCCCATGAAATAAGCGATGGCCGTCTGTTCTTTAATGCTTCCATCGCCACTTTCTGCAGCTTAGGAGTAAGACTATCGAGATAACTTGCAATACGCGCAAGCTGATCGACCGGCAATAAAGGCTCGGAATACATGTTGTGCGAATTGCCCATGTCCGGTCCCGAATGCGTATGAGATGCAGATATCGCAAGCTGTGATGGTTTGATGCCTGCATTTTTTGCAAGGTAGCCTGCCACCATTTTCGTGATGTGTGCAGGAATTCCTGCCAGATCAACCGTAATAAGTACTGAGGGTCCTTCGGCATCGCTGCCAAAAGCAATAGCCTTTGCCCACAATGGCTGCAATACTCCTTCCGATTCATTGATGCGTGCACCCATCCTCAAATAACCGCTGATGCGTATCGGGCCGTATGGCGTAATATCAATTCTTGAGGTGCCTACATCAATTTTTTTTAAAGATGAACTCTTCTGTGCAGATACCTGGTTGTTCACTAAAAGGATCAAGACAAACAGTGGCAACCAATATAACTTGTTCATTGGCATGTTTACTTAATCAGTTAATTCGTTTGTCTTAAGAAAGCAATCAGATCGGCCATCTGCTGATGATTGATCTGTTGTGTAAGTACAGGCATAGCAGATGTTGGCATTACTGTTACCGACTCTATATCCTGCCTGTTCAATAATTTTTCCTGGCCCGGCGCTGTGCGAAGTGTTATCGCTGAAGATGTTTCACTTGCAACTATGCCCTGCATAGATTCGCCGGTTTTCATTTTAACATCACAAAGATCATAACCCACAGCTATGGAAAGATTCGGGGCAAGTACATTAGCCATAATATCTTTTGCAAGCCAGTTCTGAACAGTGCCAAGATCAGGTCCGAATTTCACTCCGATTTTCCCTCTCACCTGGTGGCAGAGCGCGCAATTCTGCTGGAATACTGCTTTTCCTTTTGCCATATCTCCTTTTAATTCCAGCGCCTTCTGATATTCCTTATTCACTTTAACCTGGTCATTATTCAGGAACATTGCGCGTGCACGCTTACGTATGGTGTCGTTGTTTTGTCCCATAAGCGCAGAAGTGCGCGACCATCCTAAACTTCCCGCCTGAATTTTGCCACTTTGAACTGCATCCAGCAACACGGTCATTCTTTCAGAGTTTGTCATGAATGTTGCGAGTGCGGCATCACGTATTCCGGGTGTAAGTGCGGTCCATTCATGCAACACATACTGGGTAACCGTTTGATCAGGCACTAAACTCAATGTTTGGATAGCAGCGATCTGCACAGAAGGATGCTCCTGGGGAATAATTAATTTTTTCAGCATGTCTGCATGCGGTGCAGGATCACGAAGCGCCATGAAATTGATCGCTTCTGCTCTTCGTTCGTTAGGCAGGGTTTTATTCTGAGCAATCAATACTGCTTTATCTACTGATGTTTTTGCAAGTGCTTCATCACTCAATCCAATCACTTTCAACAATTGCAATGCTGCTGTTCGTACGTCTGCAGAAGGATGGTCGAAGAATGTTTTTACAATTACAGACTCTTCATCTTTAAGGTTGGGCTTAGGGTCTTTTCCCTTAAGTCCCTGCGCAATCCCTGCAAGTACCGGGGCCTGCCACGCGCTGTGCGTTGTTTGTGCCGAAGCCTGATCGATGAGCTTATGAATGGCAGCCTGATCACCGGAAGCCCCAACCATTGCGGTCAGGCGCTGCACGAGCGACGCATATGCAGGAACATCGTTCTTATAATTGCTGATAACCAGATTTAATAATGAACCGGTATGTGAAGAAGCGGCCGACAGTGCAGCTATCTGCACCCATTTATCATTAATATCTTTAAACAACATTTTATTTCTCACCTGCTCTGCTTCTGATGTATTGATATAACCCAGCGTGCAAAGCAGTTGAAATCTTACTTTGGCGTCTGAATCGTTTTGCAAAACCACCAGGTCATTCACTATATCAGGCCAGGCCGATAAATGTATTTCAGCTAATCGGATTGCATTTTCTCTGATGCCGGCAACAGGATCCTTCAATGCCTGCTTAACGATCTCAGGTTTCAGTTCATCAAGTCCTTCGAGGCTCCACAATGCATGCAGCCTTCCTTCAGCCGATGCCGTGTTCTTTGTAAGTTCTATTAAGGCAGGAACAACGGATTTGTCCTGACGATCCATTAAAAGTCTTTGTGCATTCAGTCTCCACCAGATGTTGGGGTCTGATAATTTTTGTACCAATTCCGCACTCGTTGCATCTCCAAGTTTTAACCCTTTTATCCAGTCTGCAGGTTTTGCATCTGTAGGTGTAATCCGATAGATACGACCCATGTCTTTGCCATTGTATAATCCTCCTGCCTTAACGGCCTCTTCCGACATCCATTCCGGATGCTCGATGATCTGACGATAATAATCTACCACATACAAGGCCCCATCAGGACCAACATACGTGTTAACTGGTCTGAACCATGCATCTCTCGAAGCAAGAAATTCCTTCTGAGGTCGTCCAACTCTGCTGGAAACAAATGTTGCGCCTGAATCTCTTTGTTTGTCTACGTGCACCAGATTGCTTACCGATTCGCAAATGAAGGTTACGTTTTTATCGAATGGAGGAGGGAACAGTCCTCCAAGGTATGCGGTGATACCACTGGCAGATGTCATGGTGCCTACGCCACTGAACATTTGCCGTTCAGGATTGGTGGTAATTTGAAATATTTCTGCTGCTGTGCCGTGATCTGATATTGGTTGCGTAGCATCTCCCAATAGCAATTGCGGATTACGGGAGATATACGGCGCTCTTAGCACCTCTGCAAAGGCATGATTCTGATTGTCGCCGAATAAATGATGACCCCAGGTATCGAATGTATGTCCGAACTGGGCTCTTCCCGATGTCATTTCGAGTTTCAGTTTATCAGGTTGAAAGCGTACAGAGCGGCTGTCGGCATTTTTGGGTAATCGCGGACTGTTTTCTTTTCCGGGGAAATAAACAACGTCGCCTTTGTCGCCGAATATATTTTCATAATTTCTTGTGGTAATGGCGCCGCGATGCGCAAGATGTATCCAGTTATCCAATGCGTACATTGGATTATTTACATTGATATGAGGGTTAGATAAAGAGAACCCGGTAAGCATCGTGTCCCTTATATCTGCTTTACCATCGCCAGTGGTATCCTCGAAATAAAGAATATTCGGGGCATCGGAAACGATAATGCCTTTTTTCCAGCGCATAACGCCGTTTGGAAGCACCAGTTTATCTGCGTAGTCCACACTTTTATCGAACCGTCCATCACCGTCAGTATCGGTAAGCATTTTGATCCTTCCCGAACCGCTTTTGTCAAGCGGATAACCATGCATTTCCACTACATACATTCGTCCGTATTCATCTATTTCCATATCCACCGGATCGGAAATCAACGGTTCTGAAACCACAAGCTCTATTTTGAAGCCGGGTTCCACTTCGAATGTAGAAATTGCGTTTTCAGGCCTAACGGCTCCTGATTCGTATTTGATTGATTGTTGCTTATCCTGGCATCCGTATACTGTCAATAACAACATAAGGATTGAATAGCTAAGTACTGCTTTGCAGTAGCTGGGAAGATTGATTTTCATTATTAGAATTGCGATGATTATTCAGCCGGGTTGACTAAACTGATAAAATTAAATAATAGGGCCTCTTTAAAATGTCGTTAAGTTAACCTTTTTTATAACGATATGACCTTACATGCCCAGCTTGCGGATAACAAACTCACCGACCTTTTTTCCCTGCTCCGCGCCAGCATTTACGCTGTGCATATAGTGAATACCTCCATATACCCGGCTGATGGACGCTTCATTTGCGGCTTCGATGAATGAACTGAAATTTCTTTTCATTCCAATGTATTCCATATCGCTTGTATCGAGAAAGGAAAAATTGTTGCCGAACAAATGAGTAAGCACAGTAGCTGCAGCTCTCGTAATTGTGCTGTGGCCGCTTGGATATTCGGGAAAAGGAGGTGTTTGCAGGTAAGGCATCCAGTTAGGATCGATCTTATCGTTAATAACGGTAACGGGGCGGACAACACTGGACAAATATTTTTCCTTCCAGCAACCGACAAAACCGTCGAACATGGCAATCGAAACAAGAGCATATGCCTGTGCAGATTTCACTTCATCGGCTTTTACCTTTTTGCAGGCAATATTGGTAATTCCTATCCAATGTCCTCCGGGGGTGATCTTCTTGTTTGCAAACATCATATGTCCGGAGTGTTCCATTACAAATGGGTTGTCGTCCCAGTAACGTGCTATATCTGTCTGTTGCGGCGTAAGATTGTTCTGGATGGTATACACCTGTTTCACGGCCTTGAAAAACACGCTGTTGGTATCTTCACTGTACGGAGGTGGAGGTGGAGGAGGAAACTGTGCAGCAGAATCCAGTACAAATGTTTTCATGTCGCCCCAGCAATATTCAACTCCATCGAAATAATCGGGAGGTGTGGGCTTCCATTTGCCGGGTTCATTGCTTCCGAGAAATTTCGGTTTCCCGCGCGACAACTGATAATTATCTTTCGAAGCTCTTGCAAGGATCGCCTTTGCTACCTCTTCACCAAAGCTAACAGACCTTTCATACACGGAATCATCCAGCTGTTGCTTAAATTGACCATAGATTTTATTTTCATGCTTTACGAATGAATCTACTGAAAAGGTTACTTTTCTTGCAACAGTAAAAAATGCCTTGGTCGAAGCGAGCGTAAAATCATACTTTTTCCCTTTTTCAGGCTGAGGCATTTTACTGAAATCTTTGAGTTTTTCGGCAATGGAAGGATACTGTTCAGGCTTTGAAAAGCGGATGGCCTCGTAAGCCGCCAAAGAAGTGTATGCATATATCCTGGCGGCAACCGGTGGAGTAAAAACATCGTATATGATGAGTTTTGTAAGCTGGTCCTGATTTTGATGAACAATATCAGCATTGGCAATTTTTTCGCTTTGACGTTCCTTACAACCAGCGATGAAAAAAATCAAAGCAATAAAAAAAACAGATCTCATTTTTAGCATAGCATCAATTTAAAGGAATGTTTCTTACCGTTCCCTTATTGTCTGTCACCTGCACCGATTCAACGTTATTATCAATTGTTAAAAACCTTCCTGATTGTGAAAGAAAAGAATAACCATAATATATCTCGGCCTTTCTTGAACGACCGTCTTTGTATCTGACAACAGCACTTATATCGTACGGCAGTAACGGAATAGTAACCGACGCCGACCTCGAATAAAACATTTGCAACGGCCCGCGATACTGGCTCGCAGCGAAAAGGCGTTTGCCATCCTTGTTCCTTAACGCTACGATTGCTTTGCCATTTCCCGGAAGATATATGCCACTTTCTGAAATAGATAGCGGTTTAAAATGACCTTTGCCATCGCCCTTCAGCATGAGGCCGTTAAGGGCATCATATCGACCTACAGCTACATCAGTTCCATAATCGTTTCCATTGATCACTGCATCCAGGTTACCATCGCCGTTAAAATCGTCTACAACAATGCCGTTTAATACTGAAACCTGCGCATCGCCGGGGAGCCTGCTGAGGGAAAATTTACCTCCGCCATCATTACGAAGATACACAGAAGCAAAAATATTTGCTTTCAATCTTATCGCTCCCTCTCTTTCTTTCTGAGGAAAAATATCTTCCATCGTTGCGACGGCGAAAGATTTGTAATTGGTATACCTTGCCCTTAAACTGATCATCTGCTTATTCACGTCGTCGCGGATATGAGCGGGAAATTCCTTTTTTTCAGCATTTTCGTACGACACAGGAAGAAATAAAGAAGGAAATGCATCATACCCATCATCCTTATTAAAATCTTTCGCAGTAATAAACATTGGGTATTTTTCACTCGCCTTGTAAAAAGAATTGAGGCCCATATTTCCAACAATATAATCTATGTCGCCATCGTTGTCGAAATCGCCCGGACCAATCGTATTCCACCATCCTATACTGTCATTTATAGCCGAAGAAGCAGTAACATTTTTGAATACTCCCTTATCATTTTTCAGAAAAGTAACAGGCATCCATTCTCCTGCGAGTACCAGATCCTGCCAGCCATCGTTATCAAAATCAGAAAAAACAGCATCGCATACAAGCCCTGCGGCATTTAATTCTTTTGCAACTGTTGATGTTACATCCGTAAACTTCCTGATACCATTTTTACTGTCATTACGGAATATGAAACTGGAGACCGGCTTAGGGTAATTATAAGGATCTACCCTTCCTGCAACAAAGAGATCCAGGTCTCCATCTTTATCGTAATCTGCCGCCCGCACACAGAACTTACTGGTAAAATTTTGTGGGATCGCGCTGCTGTCCAAACTGAAATTTCCTTTGCCATCATTGGTGTAAAATCTGTCCTGATACGCATTAGTATTCGGTTTATGCGCATATCCACCACTTGAAATATAGAGATCAAGATCATTATCGCCGTCGGCATCAAATAGTAAAATACCTTCATCCTTGTATGCGAATCCTACATAAGATGACATCATATCGGTGTTACCTAACTGATGATCTGGCGCGATCTTCTTTTCATTGAACTTTCCATCCTGCTGCTGAAGAAATAATCGGGTGCTATTGGAAGACGTGCCTCCGCACACTATATCTTCGAGTCCATTTCCATCCACATCACCCACTGCCAGACCCGGTGAATATTCGCTGAATTTATGTGGCAGAAGTTTTTGAATATTGAAATCAACAAAATCATTTTCAGTATGTACGTAATGAACATTCAGCGAATCTGTAATTTCAGTGAACAAAGTATTAAGTGCAACCTGCGGTGCAGGCCACGAAAATTGTAAAGGCGCATCGGCAATTTTCACGGTAAGCAACTGATCCGTTTTTACATCGTTGATAACCTGTTTTCTTCCATCAGGCCAAATAACTACCACCGAATCTATGCGTGTTGTTTTTCCCACTCCGAAATGGGCCATATCCTGATCAGAGGAAAGATAACCTCTGTAAGGTGTATGCTCATACACCTGATGTTTGATGGTATCATAATATATATGCGTCCACGCCCCGGAGCCACTCAGGTTATTTTTTTCACCGATGAGGCGGATGTTTAAATAATGTGCGTCAGATTTATTTTCTATGGATGTATTTTGATAGACGAACGATTCATCATTGATATTGTTGATAACAATATCCATATCGCCATCATTATCCAGATCCGCATATACCGCACCGGTAGAAAAGCTGGGAATGACAAGACCCCAATCAGCCGTAACATTAGTGAAAGTTAGATTGCCATTATTTTTGAATGCATAGTTGCTGATCTTCACTTCAGGGATCTGACTCAGGATATCCTCATTAGAAGCAATCTTAGATGCCTTTACTCGAAACACCACAAAATCATGATCCGTTACATCTCTCGGATAGCCATTCGTAACCACAAGGTCCCGAAAACCATCATTGTCAAAATCGGCAACCAACGGTGTCCAGCTCCAGTCTGTTTCAGCAATCCCACTGAAATATCCGATCTGACTGAACACAGGTATACCTATAGAATCCTTTTGTTTCAGCCCACGCCCCCTGTTTATTTGAAGAGTATTTCTTACATACTGATACTGATAATTATACTGATCGAAATTCTGATAAGCCTGATAACTATTGGCACCCATCATCATTTTCTTTCTGAAGTTGTCTTCGGGGTTCATATCAAGCTCTATAACATCCTGCAGTCCATCGTTATTGATATCCTGGATATCAACTCCCATTGAATTCAGAGATGTTTGTTTAAAATATCGTTTCGATTGGTCTGTAAAAGTTCCGTTGTGATTATTGATATAGAGGATATTACTTCCTACAAAATCGTTTGTAACATAAATATCTTTCCATCCATCCTCATTAATATCGGTTATGATAGCGCCATGGCCATACCCTTCTATTAATATTCCGGCCTCTTTAGACACGTTGGTGAAGACCGGGTGGTTGAGCGAAGGATTGAAATCATTGCGATACAGCCGACCAGTACTTGGGTGGCTCCCATCAGCAAGAATAGGACGGAACCTGTTCGGATTTTGTTGTGATAGGTGAAGATTTACGACAAGATAGACATCGAGGTCACCATCGTTGTCGTAGTCAAAGAAATGAGCCATTGTTGTATGAGTAGTGTCATCCAGACCATACTCAGCTGCCATTTCTTTGAAAACCGGAATGCCGTTTTTATTATTCCCCTGGTTAACGTATAAAATATTTTTTCTTTTTTCGGGATCTTTCAAAATAGATACCGACACATAAATATCCTGCCTTCCGTCGTTGTTAATATCCACTACCGAAACTCCCTTACACCATTTTCCATTTCCTCCTACTGCAGCTGTATCGGTTACATCTTCGAATTTTAAGCCTCCCTTGTTTAGATATAACTTATTTGATACCCTGTTACCTGCAAAATACAGGTCCTGCAAGCCGTCGTTATTAAAATCTCCGGCACCAATTCCGCTTCCATTATACACGTTGAGCTCTGTAAGCGGGTTTAAAGAATCATTATCTGCAATGATGTTATTGAAATGAATACCTGTTTGCGATGAAGACAACTGTTTGAACAATTTCTTTTTGCCGCATGATGCAAGTATAGCGATCAGACAGCACAAAAAAACGTTGAGAATGTATTTATGGGAATAGTGCATGAAGTATACAAATTTAAAGAGGCGGAGACTATTGTCCCCACCTCTTTAATTTAATTTATGTTAATCCGGCCGATATTAATTATGACCAGGATTTTGAACGAGAGTAAATCCAGACGCATCTTTCGCACGATCTATTTCTACCTGAGGAATAGCATATATTTCATGCTTGCCTTTTACAAACGTTGCTCCTTTAAGGATCTGGTATGTCTGCGGATCTGGCAAATATGCTTCATATTTCGCAACTTCTTCCTGCATATATTTATTAAGCAGGTCGCCCATAGTTCCTGGCTGAGCCAGATCCCAACGTTGAAGATCGAAGAAACGGTGCCCTTCCATAGCAAGCTCAAGTCTTCTTTCGAAATGTACTGCCTCACGAGCATAAGCTTTGCCATTTGCTGTAAACTGCCCAGTATAAAGAGATATCTGATAGTTAGCAGCTGGTGTGGAGGAGAATCCCTGAGCCGGATCGTTGTTGTTGTACAACTTAAGGAACCCGGCAGGATTTGCAGCTCTTGCCCTTACTCTGTTCACAAGGTCTTCTGCAGTTTGGAGACTTCCGAGTTCAACTTCAGTTTCAGCGGCCATCAGAAGAATGTCGGCAAAACGAATCATCATGTAATTGATACCGCTACCAAAATACCAGCCGTCAATTGTTTCCGATTGTTTTGCAGCTTCATCAGCTTTCCAGTACAGCCATTTCTTACCTCTAAATGGACCTCCCTGAGGATCTGCTCCATCGTTGAAGACCATCCAGTCATGTAAAGGAAGTCCTCTTCTGCCAACTGTCCAGTCTAACCTTGGATCGAGCGGAATTGTATTATCAGGAGTGAAAGGGAGAGCTGCCTGACCCATGTCATTTTTCAGGTCTACGTCGTTGAATGTACCGAACATTGGCAAACCGCCCTGAGTTTTATAAGCATTAACGAGATTGAAGGAAGGTTGATGGCCCCATCCACCGAGAAATGGTGGCAGGTTAAATGCTTCGCCTTCATTTCCGTTCTTTCCGCCGCCACCATCGTTAACAGACATCTGAACAGCAAAAACTGACTCAGGTCCGTTGTCGAATGCAGGACGGAATAACTGACCGAATTGAGGTTGCAGATCAAATTTTACACCCTTGGAAGTTACTCCATTTGCGATTATATCTGCGAGTATGGGTTTTGCCTCAGCCATCTTGTTCTGCTGCATGTACACTTTCGCAAGAAATGCTCTCGCTGCCCACTTATGCGCCCGTCCGATCTGTTCTTTTGTTTCTGTTAAATTATCTGCGGCAAATTTGAAATCATCTTCAATTTTTGTCCACGCAAGGCCAGGAGTATTAGGCACTTTCGCATTTGTTGAGATTATTGTTTCATCAACATAAGGAATGTTCCTCCACATCTTGGCCGCTTCGAAATGGTATACACCTCTCAGGAAGCGAGCTTCCGCAAGTATTTGCAATGCTTCAGCATCTGTAACCTCACCTTCAGGAAGGCTGTTTAATACTCTGATCACTTCATTCGCACGCTGTACACCTGCATAATACACCCTCCATCTCTGAACAAGCACCAGGTTCTGTGCAGTGTAGGTTTTGGCTTCCAGTTCAGCTCTTTCATTCTGTGAACCGTAACCACCTCCTTTATGAGCATCATCAGTAGATGAGCTACCTGCCCATGAATTCCATACACTGCTGGTATTCCATGGGTCGATACCTGAAACCCCACCTCCGTCAAGAAGTGAATACGCTCCGATAAGCAATCCGTTTACACCAGCCTTGTTCTGCAAAATTTCCGGCACTATAGCTCCTACCGGAGGACGTTCAAGAAAGTCCTTTCCACAGGAAAACAATACTACCGAACTCGATAGTGCGATCCCCGCTGCGATTAAAATTTTATTTATATTTCTCATTATGTGACTTTTTATTTAAGGTTGTTTATTAAAACGTCAGGTTAAGTCCAAATACAACACCTGCTTCCTGAACATAAGCTCCGTCATCAATACCTCGCTGACCAGAAGTTGGAGCTGAAGTCCTTGAACCAAGCTGAAGTGTAACTTCAGGATCTATACCATTGTAATCGGTGATTGTAAACAAATTGGTTCCCTGAACATATACGCGTAATCTGTCAATTCCGATTCTTGAAAGCGTATTTTTTGCAAAGGTATATCCCAGCTGTACTGATCTTAACCTGATGAAAGAACCATCCTGCATAATAGCAGAATTATTCACACCAGTGTTACTAAAATTACGTCCAAGTTCGTTCTTCTTTACATTCGAATTCATATTCGTTGGAGTCCATGCGTTCAGCACCCTGTTACTCTTATTACTTGGAGATCTTTCCCAGGTATCGAGAGTAAGCATTGTGTTGTTAAGAATATCTACTCCCTGAACAGTGTAAATCTGTGCAGAGAAATCGAAATTCTTCCAATTTCCTCCAAGGTTAAGTCCGAGAGTAAAAGAAGGGTTAGGATCACCAAAGTGTACCCTGTCAAGAGAATTGATGGTGTCATTTCCGTCGGTGTCCTGGTATTTATAACGACCCGGGGCTTTATCCTGCTGAACAGGTGATTCGAGAGAATCTTTAGAATCGCGAATTATTCCTATCACTTTATAACCGTAGAAAGAACTTACCGGATGACCTTCCTCTTCCCTGATCAGACCGTCATCAAAATATCCAGGATCTGGAAGATCAACAATTTCATTCTTATACGTTGTAAAGTTAACTCCAAAAAACAAACCTACGTCCCTGCTCACGCGTGCCCTGTACATTGCATTGATATCAATACCCTTGTTTTCAATGTTACCTATGTTAACGAACGGAGCAGTTGCTTCGCCAGCCGTTGATGGCAGTAGAACTCTTTGCAGCAAACCTTCTGTCTTCTTTTTATAATACTCAACAGAAAAGTCGAACCTGTTGTTGAATAAAGTCGCATCCACGCCGATATTGAACATTTTATTTTTTTCCCAAGAAGTAAAGGGATTACCGAGCTGAGCAGGAAAGAAGCCCTGAACAATAGCATTGCCAACACCTCTGATGTCATAGTAAGAACGCTGAGGATTCTGACCAAAAGTCGTGTACTCGTTTGCTACGTTAATAGCCTCTTTATTACCCATAACACCATAACTGCCTCTCAGCTTAAGGTCATTAACCCAGGTAGTGTTTTTCATAAACTCTTCCTGGCTTACTCTCCATCCCAATGCAACGGCAGGAAAAACTCCATATTTCTTTTCTGGGCCAAAAGCAGAAAATCCATCTCTTCTTACCGTAACTCCGATGAGATATTTATCATTGAAAGCATAATCAACTCTACCAAAAAGAGAAATAAGGGCATCCTGACCGGCAGCGCTTGTCATCGCAGTTGGCTGACGGGTAACGGCATTACTGAGAACGAGGTAATTATAATCTGTTGAGAAAAATTCGGTACCAGTTCCGCTTTGTCTTCTGTTTTTATTTTCAACCGACTCTGTACCTACTAGCACAGAAAGGTTGTGTTTGCCTCCAAAATCATTTCTATAATTAAGGGTGTTGGTTGTTTGTAAAAGCGAGAATACCCCAGAACTTTCTGTAAGAGATGGGGAATTACCACCACCGCTCTGTTTCCAGTACTGGTTAAATCCAAAAACCTGGTCGTAGAAGTTGAACACTGATCCGCCAAAGCTTGCTCTTGCAGTGAAATGCTTAAGGAAGTCTAATTCAATGAAAGCATTACCAACCATTCCATATTCCCTGAACCTGCTGTTCTGTGTAAGCTTAGCTTCTGCAAGAGGATTACCCCAGTCGCCCACTTCATTTACACTCGGGCTTGCGAAAGGACCGGCATAATTTCCTGCGATATCATAAATAGGGAGAAAAGGAAGAGCGTTCAACGCAGAGTTCACAGGACCGAAACCACCATTAGATGACTTCTGCGGGTTATTCTTATAATATATATTCAGATTTTCACCGAACCGAAGATTTTTTGAAAGTTTGAATGTAGTATTCACCCTCATGTTGTACCTCTTGTTGAAGGTATTCACCATCGTTCCCTGGTGATCAAGATATCCGAAAGACAACATGTAATTAGCCCTATCGCTACCGCCAGTTGCTGTTACCGTGTGATTCATCATCAGGGCCGGATCAAATATCGCATCATACATTTTTGTTCTGCCGTTCTTTACAACCGGCTGAATGATGTAATTATTCCTGTAATCATTTGGGTCGAATTTATATTTTGAAGGATCTACGACTGCATCACCTTCGTTGCCAATACCTCTTCCGCCCGACCATCTATAAGTGAAATCAGGAATCTGACCTCCCGGAAACATAGTAGTAGATGGACTGATAGAGGCCCAGATACGTGCATAATCTTCTGTGCTTATCAGATCAAGTTTGTCCTCACTCCGTGGAATCTGCAGGTTATAATAAGAATCGTATGATACAATGTTCTGACCTGGTCTTCCTTTCTTGGTAGTGATGATCACAACACCGTTGGAACCACGTGTACCATATATTGATGCAGCGCCGGCATCTTTCAATACCTGGATTGATTCTACATCATTTGCCGGAACATCATTAATGTTTCCCTGAATACCATCGATCAATACAAGCGGCGCTGTGTTGAAACCTGTAATACCGCGAATAAAGATGTTGCTTGAAGCACCTGGCGATCCTGTGTTGATAATGTCAACACCCGCTGCCTGACCCTGCAAAGCCTGCAAAGCAGAATTCGAAGGAACGGCTTTAAGCGCCTTCACATCAACAACTGACACAGATCCGACAATGTCTTTTTTCCTCTGTGCAGTGTAACCGGTAACAACCACTTCATCCAAACCTGCAGATTCGCCGGTTGTCAGAGTTAAGTTGACTACAGATTTACCATTAATTTTCACCACCTGATCTGCAAACCCGATACTCTGAATGAGTAACGACGCATTTGCAGGTGCGGAGATCGAGAAGTTTCCATTAGCGTCAGTGACCGTACCCTGCGTGGTACCGCTGATCGTGACGCTCGCTCCTGCCACTGGCTGATTATCTGAACCGAGAACCTTCCCGGTTACAGTGTTGTTTTGCGCAAACACAGCGGTTTGGCACAACCCAACTAGAAGAATAATAATCTGAAGGATTTTTTTTCTCATATGCAATTTTTATCGATTTTGAAAGAAATGGGTGATAAGATGAGTTACCATGAAGAATTTTTAGCTTTGGTTGATGAAATAAAAATTAAACTTAGACTAATTAATAAAACCAAAATGTTCTGCCATTAGCAAAAATTGTAGTAGAATTATCCTACTTCACACGCGATTTTTTTTGATCATACGCATAAAAATTTAGGGTTGAAGATGTTGTTAATCAATCCATTTACTTTGTTTCATCCAATTTAGGAAAAGGCTTGTCCACTCCTCAAACGGAGGATATTTTAGATATCCGTGCCCGC
>JADMIO010828292.1_pt1 | contig 27784 bp, 27 predicted proteins | sample 8958161 | NCBI WGS metagenome assembly JADMIO01 (sample SAMN16585339, study PRJNA669376) | soil metagenome | isolation source: Crop rotation soil | place: USA: Cullars Rotation, Alabama | collected 2011
GGCCGCGACTTCAAGTCACGTGAATTCCAAGCTTCGGATCCCACTGTGCTGGAAAGCACAGAAAGGCAGCAGATGGGTCGGAAATCGGACCTGTTGGTTGGAGATGAGCAGAGCGGCGATGTCGCTGATCTTGGCGAACTCAGCGGCGTCGAGCACGATCACGCACTCGTAGAGCGGGCTGGGCTTGGAGAGACCGCGGGACCGCACTCCGGCCGCCTCCAGAGCGCGCTGCAGACCCGCTCGGCCGCTCGCCTCAGGGACTCCGCGAATCGATACTTCGGTGCGGCGACTGCGGTCCCCGTCAATGTCGTCTGTCGACCGTCTGTCGCGCGCGGCGTTGTGTCGGCGCGGTCGGGTGCTTCTCTCGCGATCGGATGCGCCCGATGCGGACGGCGCAGGAGTAGCGGCCTCTGGATCCGCGTGCGAATCACCGCCCGCGCCCTGCTCTTTACGGTTGTGACGCGGCGGTTTGGCGTCTCTGTCGCCCTGGCGGTGGCGGCCGCCGCGACTGCCGCTAGACTTGGGACCGCGCTCTCGCTGCTCGTCGTCATCGCGGCGCTGATGCGAACTGCGTGACCGCGCCTTGGCCGGTTTGGTGGACGCGTCGTCCCCGCGTGCGCGCGGCTTGCGGTCGGGCTTGCCCGCCATTCGATGCGGCGCGGAGGGACAGAGCACGCGCGCTGCAGTGAACTGCAGTGGGCTGAAACAGCTTTCTTGCCGATCATGATGGCACTCTGCTGCTCGCGTTATGACGCGGGCACGCATTTTGAGGCCGGACAAGCGTGACCGGAGCCAAATCCTCACTGATCTGAAAAACAAACAAGCATCAATGGACGCGCAGTGCGATTCTGTCGCCGCCGCAGAGGCGCGCGAGGCTCTGCTGCGCCTCTCCTCCGACCTGGTGCCGTATTCCCACGCATGCGCGCAGCTGGACGCTGAGCGGTGCCGCGCGGTGCGCGAGAGCCTGCAGCCCTTCCACGCGGCGCTGGACGAGTACCAACGCGCCTTCACTGCCGCGCGGGGACCCGACCCGGGAATCGCCGCCGCATCTCAGGTTCGGTACTTGGCGCTGGGGATTGGTGAGAGCGCGTTCGTTAAGGTTGGCGCTCTTGTGCTGAGTGTCCGGTGGGACTCTCCTCAGGATCACACCCGCAAGCGCACGCGCGAGCCCGACGGCGGTGAGCGCTCTGCGACTCCGGCTCCCTCTACCGCGCCCGCCGCTCGACCCCGTCGCCGCGGAGCCGCTGGGCCCGCTCAGCGCCGCCTTCCCGCTGCGCATCACCGCGCTGATGCCCTCGTATCTGCCCGCACCCGCCGTGCTGCCGCTCGCTGCCCTGGGCGTCCCCCACCTCTCCGCAGCGGTTCAATCGCTCGCTAGCACTTACAGCGACGCAGACGCTGAGTTCCCGCTCGAGCACACCGACGTGGTGTTCCCTCGGCTGGCCGGCGCCCCCACCGTCGTGTCCCGAGTGCCGCTGCCGATTACCGCTTGCGGCGGCGCGCGACTGGCGCTGGATCCCGATCGCGGCCACATCCACGTAACCAATGTCTCCAACATGTTCACGTACTCGCTCGAGGGCCAGCCTGTGCCTGCCGCTCCGCTGCAGACACCGGCAGCGCTCCCTCCGCGGTGCCCGCCGGTGGCGACCCGTGCCGGCTCTGTGCTCGTCCTGGCACGCCAGTTCCTACCAGTACGCTGCGGTCTGTGGATCCGCGACAGACCCACTGACGTGACTCTGCGCCCCGTCACGGAGTGGGAAGCGTCCCTCTGCTCCTGTCGCGCGCTCCTCTACGCGCGCGACTGCCGTCAGGTCGTGGCCTTCGTTCCCGCGTGGCCCAGCAACAGCAGGCTGCTCTGGCTGGACGAGGACGGACGGTGCCGCCGCGAGCTGCTGCTGCCTACTCGGCCGAACCCGACAAACTGCGCCCTCTCGCCGTGCGGCACCGTGCTGGCGGTACTCTCGCGGGGCGGTCGCTGGGATGGGCGGCTCTGGGTGACGCTCAATCGCCTACCCACTCCCGACCAGCGCGGAATTTCCGTCCTGCGCGAGTTTCCCACCGACGCAGAAGCGATCCCGCACATCGTCACGGGCTGGGCCGACGCCGACGAGGAGCGCAGTCGCCGCTCCGCGCACTTTGCGGTCGACTTTGCCCGCCAGCGGCTGCACCTGCTCACGCCGCACCGCTGCAGCACCTACTCCTTCCAGGGCGCCCTGCTCCACAGCTGGCGGCCGCCGACGCCGCCGTGGACAGTGGTGGACGCGGTGGTGGACCCCGCAGACGGCTCCCTGCTGCTGCTGCTTTTCACGGACTCGCTTGGTGTCGAGCCACTCGAGCTCATGCGCCTGCGCCCGCCCGCCAAGCCGCTGCCGGTGGCGGTGAGCTCCTACGGAATCGGCCACGCGCATCAGCTCCAAACGCTGCGCGCTTTTGGAGAGCTGCGTCGGCGCCTGGAGGCGGTTGCCACGGCAGCGCACGCGGTAGGTTCGCGCAGTGCCCTTTTTTTCCGCGACTTTCTATTACAATGCGCGCTCCGTCGACAACGCGGCTTCCCCACTTGATGCTATTGTGGTGGTGTTCCTTTCTTGTGACATGTTGTGCAGATCCGCAGCCATTTGGAATCACTCGTGCTTACTCTTCGCGCGGCCGAGCGCGGTCTGGCGGCCCTGGTAGCGCCCCCGAGTACCCCGGCGGCCGCTGCGGTGCCACGCGCTGCGGTACGCGATCGATAAGCACCTGCCTACTCGTCTCGAATCTGGCACTGAGGTACTCACTGCTTTGTTGTGTGTCCTCGACACAGACTGGCCGCGTGCTGCCCCTGTGCAGACGCGCGCTCAGCCCTTTCTCGCCCGCGCACACCGCGGTGCTGCTCGAGGTTATGACATTCCTCGACGCGCACGACCGCCTATCGCTGGCGGGGATGGGGCTACCGCACCTGGTGGAGGCGGTGCGGGCGTGTCCCCCGATGGGACTCGTACGCGGCCTTCAGTTACCAGCGGACATGCTGCGGCTGCTCTTCCCCCAGTTCTGCCTACCGCTCATCCTGCCCGAGGCCGAGCGGGACCGGGATCTGTACCGTGCGCCTGAGTACTGTACCGATGACGAAGGCCAACTGCACTGCTTCACCATCGCCGACCCGGTCCACCTCGCCGTCTGGACCCCGTGTCCCCGACCCTCACCCGCCGCCCGCTTCCAGCTGCCGCTTGGCCGGTTACCGTGCTCCGTTGCGGCCGCACCCGCTCGCAGTCAGCTCTATGTGCTGACTCGCTCGCCTGCCAACACCAGCCTTCCACAGTGCGAGTTGCTGGTACTCCCGCTGCCCTTGCCGCCGCCGACTGCGGAGTCCACCCTCACCGTCTTGCGCACCATTTCTATCACTGCTCCCGACCAGGACGCACAGCTCCACGCCTCAGACGGCGGTGTGCTGGTGCTCCGCACGCAGTCCGAGTTGGTGCTGCTGGACCCCACCGCCGAACAGCCGGAGCTGGGCCGCGGGCTCATCCGCTCGCGCTGGAGCTCTGCGGCGGTGGACGATCGCAATCGCATCATCTACCTGGGCAGCAATCGCGCCATCACCGCCGTCCCATTCAGCAGCCTCACGCCAACAGTGCCGCCTCCGCCCACCGCCTCTCCTGACCAGTGGCGGGCGTACTTCCAGACTGACGACAAGGGTCTGCCCAGGGAAGCGGTGGACACCGCCCCGCCGCACATGACGTGGGCGTTCGGCGACAGGTTCGAGTCACTGGGCAGCTTTGCCTGGGACACCCGATTCGAATCACTTGGCCGCATGGCCTGGGACGCCACCCTCCAGCTGCTCTTCGTGGCTGCCTACGAATCTAACTCAACTCTGCCCCCCCGCGCCGTGCTGTGCCTGTCCGCTGACGGACTGCTTCGCCGGCGCTATGTCGTGAGCAGCGGCAAGACATGGGCCCTCGGCAGTTTCGACGCGTCGCAGGCGCTAGCCCTCCATCTGGCGCGCGCCGCGGAGCACCAAGGCCAAGCTTAAGCCCGGCACACGCTTCCCTCAGCGCTAGCTGACCGATCGCCAGGATGTCCCCTGCAGCTGCAGGCACGCAGCACACCCTCCACTTCGTCGCCATCCAGCGCCGTCGCCTACCGCGCATCCGACCAGTAATAACGATCGAATAAAGCTCAGCTGACCCTTGCCAGTCGCTGATCCTTAAGCTTGCCAAAGTTGAGCTTCGCCCGACCTGTCAGCAGCACCTGCAGGGTCCACCGGGACCGGTTGAGTCGGCTCTTCCCGGACTCGGCAGCTCGAGCCCACCTGCCGCTGCCAGCTGCTGAGGCTGAGGACTCGGGGACGCGCCCGGCCGCGGCCGTTGCTCGGCGCGGGTCCCGGTACAGTATGGGTTTTGCCGCGCTGGCCGTAGGCAGCAACGACTACAGTACGTTCCTACAACCGGGAGGTCGCTCATCGGAGTTTTTCCGTTCACACCCGAGTCCCGAGTCCTTGTTCTCCCGGTAACTTATTTAATAAGCGTCACGGCACATTCGAGGAGAGACTTGTAGCGTCTGACGAGCGACTGCATTCCTTGCCGTATCTGGAATCGTTGGGCGGAGGTGCGCTAACTGTCGGTGCGCCTCCTTGCACAGGACTTCGCCGTCCGTGTGTCCCACCCATGTCTGCTCTGGACCCCTCCAACACCGAGGCTGAGCGCGCTGTACTACACGACTACCTGGACACGCATCTCCTGCCACCACTGGTGGATATCTGCTGGGGATACTACCATCAAGGTCCGTGTGTGCGCTGAGTCCCGCTCCTCCACAGTCTCTCTCCCGCCTTGCATTCTGCTACGCTTCCGATGGCGCGTACCATCGCCTCACCCATGCCTTGCTTTCTATCTCGCGTTGTCCGCAGAATGGGTCTTTGCATCAAACAGCCCCCTTTTATCCATTACCAACGACGGTCGCACCGTGACCCTCCCACCCAGCCATCCACAGGGCTTCCACGTGGCCATGACTCGCCGCGCGCTGCCGCCCACCGGCCGCCATCTCATCCGCTTCGTTGTGGAAAGCGGCACCGCCACTCAGTTACTGGGCGTGATGCTGCCGAGCGGCGCCACTGACGGCTTCTCCTCCGAGTCCTGCCGCGGCTGGTGTTACTGCGATAACGGCATGCTGATGCCGCGCGCCTCGCGTCTTTATAACAGCACCGAATTCGGCGCATGGCCGACTCTCGCAGGTGACAGGTGGCTGACGACTGACCGTGCAGTGGTTACGATGGAGGTGGACTTTGAGGCGGATACCATCAGCTTCGCCGTCAACGCTAAGCCCATGCGCGCCGCCTTTGCCGCCTGTGGTCTCAAAACGGCCGGCCCCCTCTTCCCCGCGGTGGAAATGGGCGGGTTCCGGTATGACATCCACGCATCCATCTCCATTCAGTGATGGCCCCCGTCCCCACACGCATCTTTTTTGCGTGCGGGTCAGCGCTTGGCGTCTCATCTGGTCAGTACAACCTTGCAGTCACTTTCTCTGTCCCGATCACTCCGATCATACCGTAGCTCCGACTCCCGGATGTCCGCGTGTGTTGTCGCTGGCCGTACAGGTTCCTGTTGGCTCTGCCTTTCGAGAGGCTGGCTGAGCGGAACACATGCCGCGGCCGTGCCGCGCGCACGCCCGCAACTATTCGCCGTTCATTGTCACATCGGCTCGCATACACGTTCCAAAGTGGCTTGGATCGCTTGCACTTCGCAGTAGCGGTAGGCTGTTCGACTTTCCGCACGGCTAGTTGGGAGGTCCCGTCGCCTATCGGGCGGCGCACGTTGGCTCTTGTGAGTCTTGTCCATGTCGTGGTATCGGGGTGGCGGCGGTGGTCGCGGCGGAGGCCGCGGCAACAATTCCTACTCCGGATACAACAATCGATACGGCGGTGGCGGCGGCGGCGGAGGCGGCGGGGGCGGAGGCCGCCCCTGCAAGTTCTGGCCTGAGGGACGCTGCCGCAACGGAGACAACTGCCCGTACCGACACGACCCCCTGGTACGGAAGGAGCAGGCGCCGATTGCGCTGGCGGAATTTGATGTAGTCGAGCGGTGGATTGACGCGATCTCGCCGTGTCCCTTGCAGAATGGTCCACCAGCGGTCGCCATCGCCACCGGCGGCGGCGGCGGAGGATACGGTAGCCTGTTGCTCGGATTCTCCTCGCGCATTGGCAATCGTCTCCCACCGTATGCGCTCACGCAGAATGTCTGCTATTTTTCCTCTCCTGTCGTCTGTTCTCCTCGGGCCTGCGCAGGCGCCAACCCCTTCGACAACTTCAGTCTCTACTCGGCCGCCAATCCGCTCGCCACCGCAAACTCATACTCCGCGCTCACTCAGCCTGTGGTGTCTAACCCCTTCCTGGCCGCGCCCTCGCCCCCGCCCGCCAACAGCGTGTTCAGCGCCTTGTCGCTCGCGGCCCCGCCTCCCCCGCCCGTCTCCAATCCCTTCATGGCGCCACCCAACCCCTTCGGGTCCGCGGTCGCCGCCACCGGCCCTTTCGCCGTGGCCGCCGCTCCCTCCAACCCATTCAGTACGCATGCTACTCTTCTTTTTCCTTCATTTCTCCACTGATCCTTGATCGCCGCTTGCCCTTTGGCCTGATGTGCCTCCCTACGGCCCTCTGTCTACACCGCTCCGCAGACGCCACCCCGGCAAACCCCTTCGGGTCCATCACTTTCCCGGGCAGCAGCGCGTCGTCGCTCGCCGCCCCTCAGCCGTCCAATCCGTTCGGTCCCTCCATGTCGGGACTGGCGCCCGCACCTTCGCTGCTGGCTCCGGCACCCTCTCTGCTCGGCCCCGCGCCCGCCCCCTCTCTCCTGGGCCCCGCACCGGCGCCCTCCCTCCTGGGCCCCGCTGCGCCCTCGCCCTGGGGAGCCGTACCCAATATGCTCATGCCCGTTCAATCCAGTATGGGTCCCGCTGCCGTCCCGCCGCTGATTCAGCTCCAGAGGTGAGTAGCGGAGTAGCTGCGCTGCCCGGGCCTGCATACCGCCTCCTCTGTCCGTTGCTCATTCGCGCTGTCATCTCTCCTCTCGTTGTCTCTCTCCTACACTCTCTTTGCTCTTGCTCTCTGCGCTTCGTTCGCGGGCAGGTGCCCCAACGAGAAGCACCCAGACATCAACACGTGCAAGGCACAGGTGCACATCGACTTCAAAGAGACCACGTACCCCTTCACCAGCTTCGCTCACGACCCCGAAGTGAGTGCGCAACGGAAACTGCGGCTCGAGTGTTACCATCCATTCGTTGCTCGCGTTCTCTCACATCTTTTCTGATGACTTGTGCGTCCGCCGTCTCTCCGCGACCGATAAACCCAGCTGGCTCCCTGCATCGACGGCGATATCAGCTTCGAGGAGTGGCGGTGGCGTTACTACTCCAATCCCAACCCCCAGCTCGCGGTCGGCGTCCAGCGCGTCCCTCCGCCTCTTTCTCCATTGGCTCACCGCTGCGATCCGCTGCTGATCTGGGCGCTTGTCCCTCTGTCTCCCTCGGCCCTGCTCTCGCTGTGTGTGCGCAGCTCGACGAGTGGAACGCCGAGGCGCAGAAGATGATACAGAAGCGCACAACTATCATGACCAATCCCATGCTGATGTTTGTGGTGCGTCGACGCCCCTCTTTCGTTTGATGCGGCTCGCTGGTCAACCTGTCTTCTGTTGTGTTGATTCGTCCCGCCTCGCGACAGCCAACCCTCTGTCCCTGACACGCGTTCTATTCTTTCTGGCGCGTCGCAGAAGCGCAACCCCGCCGCTGAGCAGCAGCTTGCCGCCGCCTCCGTGCCCCCCGCGCCGCCCGGCCTCGCCCTGGCCCCCGCGCCCTCCGCCACAGACGCGTTCGCCAACCTTGGCAACGCGTTCGCTGACGCAGGCGCTCAGATTTCCGCACTGAACAGTGGCGTAGCGGGCCCGCCTCCTCCGCCTGGACTCGCGGCCGCCGCCTCTCCCAGCGACGGGGAGATCAAAATCGCGGACCCGCCCGCCGCTGGGGCCGGCCCCTCGGTCGCCGACGCCGCTGCGGCCGCCGCCGCTGCGAACAACCCCGCGACCGCCCAGACACTGACCCCTGAGGTGATGGAGGAGTTTCGCAAAGCGGAGTTCACCATGGGACGGATTCCCGAGGTCGAACCGCCGCCTGAGGTGCGGTAGGCAGTCGACTGGCCCCTCCGTTGCGTCTCCCAACGCGTGCATTTCTGGACTATTCCCGCTTTTCGATCCGCGGGCGCTGTACTTGGCGACCCCACTGCCACCATGGCCATAAACTGGACACTTCGATGCTGGGTCCCTGTTCAACGGTTTTCCATCACTCAACTCGACCAGCAACACCCGCGCGCTGCGCCACTGACAAGGGGTTTTCAAAGTTCTATTGCGCGGCCACGGTGGGCCCGTGCGGGGGGATGGGGTGCGCGCTGCGCGGCGTTTGCTGCTGCGTGCTGTTGGCCTACCGAACCCGGATGGGCCCCGTTGGGCCCCAAACTCCGCACCCCAAAGATTTGCCCGCACTGCCGTTCCTCTTCATTTCGCGTCCGCTTCTTTTCATTCTCTCGCTGTCTGGCAGTGTCACTTGGGTGTCTGTTTCATACTCCACAGCGCGTTCATCGTATCGATCAGGACCATCGCGCCCCGGGCCCGGCCATGTCTCTGCTCGGCGACAGGACCTCTCAGACCGCCAGCGCTCCGTTCCCGCCATCGCCCTCTCTGCCTGCTGCGACCATGCAGTCTACAGAAGGCGGAGAGGTTGGGTACGCCGACACGGCTGTGGCGGCTCTCCCGCCCCAAGCGACCCGCGCCCTGAGTTCTGCTGAGGCGGCAGACCCCGCTGGTGCGTACTGCGCGAGATCCGCCAATGAGTCTGGGTCGCGTCTCCCTGCTGTCTTTCCTTCATGGCGCGGGCATTCACCGGTCCCCAATCGACTGAAAATTGCCGTGCATGCGTGTGTCCGTGTCGGTTGGTCACATCAGTCCCCGCTGCCACCGCTGCAAGCGCTGCCACTCCCGCTCCCGCGCGCCCTCAGCTCTTCGATGCTCTCGCCATCCGGACGGGCCGCAGAGTCCAAGTGCGGCCGCTGCTCCAGGACCATCTCTGGAAACTGGTGCAGCTCACCCAGTTCCGCGACGAGATTCTCACCAAGATCCCCTGCGGCTCAGCCGCCGCCGCCGCCGCCGGCGGGTCCCCCCAACCCACGCCCCGGCCCCACATCTCCCTCTGCATGCGCACCAGCTCTCAGTCCACCGTCTCGGTGTTCCGAGCGGCCTCGCACGCGACCGCGCCTGCCATCACCGTCTCACCGGCGGTCGAGGAGGAGGACTCTGAACGCGCAGAGGTCGAGATGGATCCCGGGGCCGTGTCCGACCGCACGCCTCGCGATTCGAATTCACTCTCTATCGTCTCCCACCAGACGCCCTCTCCCGCGGCGGCGGGAGACCCCACACATCAGCCTCTCCCTCCAGCCATGCTGCTTCCCGTCGCTCAGCTCCGACAGGCGACGGTCGATCCCGCTGCCTATCTCACTGTCCCGGAGCTGGACAGCGTACCGGCCCGCAACCGACACGAGAGCGCACCCGCGCTCACCAACGATCTCTGCGCTCGCGCGCTGAGCACCGTCGCTCTGCCGCCTCAATCGCACCGCCTCAGTATCGAATCTGACCACGGCGCAGATGACGCAGCGCCCGAGCGGCTTCCGCCGTTCCGCCACCAGCTCAGCGACCGCGCTGTGGGTCCCTCTTTCGGCGCTGCCGCCGCCAGCAGCCGACCGGTCAAGAGGAGCGTAATCGCGAGCGCGGAGCACAGTCCGCTGCCGACCTACGAGTGGCGCCGGAAGAGATACCTGGTCAATCCCGAACAGTCGCTCTGCGGTCTAAGCGGCCCGGCACGCGACCGGGTACTGGCCGCCGCCTATCTCCTCTTTTCCATCTGCGGCCCGCTGGCCATGGCCGTTCCCGCCGCCGGCGAGGCGATGCTCTTCACCGTCGTTCTGCTGCCGCTCATCGTCCTCCTCATGCTGCCGCACCTCGACCGCACGCTGGTTCGCCTATTGGCCGCCACCTTCAATACCTGGTACCTGGCCTTCAACGTGGCCTGCCTAATGGGCGCTGTACTCGCAGCCGGCAGCCACTCTACGCCCACCAACGTATCGGTCAGTCTCTTCTTTCTGCTGCAGACGGCGCTCACGGCGCTGCTGGACGCCAGTGACGTGCACCAGATCTATCTCAAGCTGCTCTGCTGCGCCTTCCTCATTATGGGCAGCGTCCAGCTCATCGTACTCAACGCCGCGCCGCTGGGGACCGCGCCCTTTGTGACCGAGCGCTCGCTGGGCTGCTATCTCGACACCAACCGACTGGCCAGCGGCTCCGCCGCCTACTGCCTCCTCTACGCCGCCCGCTTTATGTTCCTCTCTATCCGATTCTACCTCAAGAAGATCGCCGCGCCCTGCACCATTGCGTTACCTGTGGTGTGCGACGTGGCCACCCTCCCCACTGCCACCTCTCCCGTCGCCTCCCGGGCCAACACCCCGCCAGACAGCAGCGCGCCCTCTTCAACCGTCAGCGTGAACGCGCCCCCGTCAGACTCTGAGGAATCGGCCACGACATCCGCAGCGGAGGCAGGCGCTGCCCAGGTCACCCACGTTCAGGTTGCGGGACTGCAGACCGAGGATCTGGCAGCGTTCTTTGGTCACGCGCCAGTCTCTCCAACGAGACACCGCCTCACAGCCACTACCGCCACTCCCGCAGCCCCAGCGGCCGAGAACCGCACCGTTAGGCGCCGCTTCCTTTTCCGCCCGCTCAACAGCTGGAGCTGGTTCGTGACCTTTGGACAGTCGCGCGCGCACCGAGTCAGCTTCGGGTTGGCTCTGACCGCTTGGGTGGCCACGGGGCTGGGCGCTCCCACAAGCCCCTGGGTGCAGCTGCTGCTGGGGATAGCGGCGCTCTTCTACCTGGCGGTGGAGCTGACCCGCTACGACCGCACGCTGGTCTACTGCCTATGCCGCTGCTCCTTCGAGTTCTGGCTGCTCAACTTTACCGTGCTCCAGCACCTGATCTGCAACCTGTACTGGAAGTCCCATAAGGATACCGCGGACGAGTACGCGAGCACCGCCTCGCTCACCGTCATATACTGCCTGGGCTCCATTACCATCAACGCGCAGGACGCGGGACCCGCCTACCCTCTCAGTGAGTACCGCATGGGTCTGTCGTCTGCTGCAGTGACTTGGCTGCCCTTGGTGACAAAGTCTCTCTCTTTCATCTCTCGCTTCTCGCAGATCTGCGCCGCTTCATCGTGCTGGTGGTGACAGGCGTCGCCGTCCTCTACCTGGCGCGGAACGCCGCCACTCTCGACGAGTCCTCCGCCGCGCAGGCGCAGATCTGCCTCTACTACTGCGCCAGCGCCCAGGTGCTCTCCTGCAGCGCCATCGTCACCCAGCTCATCTTCCTGCTCAAGTTCCTCCACTCGCTGATGCGGCACGGCAACCGCTGCATCCTGCTGCGCGCCGAGCTGGAGTACGTGCGGCCGCCTCCCAGGAACCGCGGCTCCAGCAGCGCCGCCGGCGCGCCGCCGCACCTCGCCTTTGGCGGGGAGCCGTCACCCAGAACCCCAGCGCAATCGGACTCGTAGAATAGATGGCACTCCGTTCTGTTCCAGTTGTGGGGGACCAACCTGTCCACCATTGCTGATTCTCACTCACAAGCCCAGCCTGAGGAACAAGCCGCAAGTGTTTTGAACGCATTGAGTAGACAAACGAAAAGTTGACCGGAGGAGACTTTCAAGCAATCGAGCAGTGAGGGCAGAGCAACAAAGGCAGCCACCCGCGGTGGTGAGCGGATACACATAGGAAGATGAACAGGAAACAAAGAGCCTCAAGGGGAAGAAAGGAAACAGATGCGCGAAACGTCAAAGTGAGAGCCACACTGGCAAATGATCGGAAGGATGTGCGCACGTGACGGCACAGACTATGAATGGGCCTCAGCACAGCCTGCTGTCGGAGCAGCTGGCTGTCCCAGCTGGCCAGCGGGACGGTAGCGGCCTGCGTGGCGGTGGCGCGGAGGATGGTGCCGGCCCGATCGAAGGCGAAGAGGTGCTTGTTGACTCTGGAGCCGGCGTAAAGTGTGTCGTCGACCAGAGTGCAAAGCAGGGTGGCAGGGGCGCCGCGGAACGCAGTGGCGCCGATCCGGCTCAGCATTTGGCCGTCCAGCGAGAGGACCTGGACGCATTCGGTGGCTGCAAGTACAGAAGGCCGCGGTGGACGCAGAGGCCGAAAGGGGCGCTCAGAGCCGGTGACCGAATGACGCGGGGAGGGATCCGCGGGCGGAGCGGTCCGGGGAGTGCGCAGGCCTGCGTCGTGGTCAGCGATGTACACCGCATCGTCCCAAACAGCGATCCCGCGGGGACAGGTAATGCGCCCGTCCACGCCGCGGCGGTGGAAAGGGGTGGCGACCGGAGCCGTCGCGATCGAACACGCGCGCGACACCGTCCGAGCAGGCGGCGAAGAGGATGCCGTTGCACGCGGCCAGCCACGTGGTCATTGGACCAACTCGCCCCGCAGGTGCACCGTCGATGGTGATGGTGGCGGGCGGGTGGACGATGAAGCTTAAAGGGCTCAGCACAGAGTCCGCGACGATGGCGGCCAGAGGGGTCAGCAGGTCCGCCACCACCGTGGCGGCCAGACGCGGAGCTCGCGCGCGGGAAAGGCGGTGTTGGTCATGGAGCCCCCGCGCGCATGGTTGAGTGGGGGAGCGCCTGATGGCGGCGGGTCCTTGCGCTCTTGTTCGCGTGGCTGCCTCCACGCGCATGCACGGCTGCGGCTGCGGGCGCGGGCGAGGGGCGGACGGGCGATCGGGCACGGTTCCTCGGCTGTCGTAAGCGGCGCCTGTTCCCGCGCAGTGTCTGCTCTGTCGGTATCGTCCGAAGGGCGCTTGTCCGACACAGCCGCTCGCGGTGCAGTAAGTTTACAGGCTGCAGCCGGCTGAAGCGGTGCAGCACGCGCCGCATAGACACAGCCTATGGGCTCTGAGTCGTGGCGCAAAGCCACCATCTTTGTGCCCTTTGTGGATGGCTCAGAGCTTGACTCGGGAGCGGCTTCACGCAGAGCTGGATCCATATTTGCTGCCGCCGCTCAGCGACATCTGTTGGGAGTATGCCGGTACGCGCGCGCGTTTTACTCTGTCGGGTCCGCGCAGCCACGCGCCCGTGCGCAGCTGCTTTTAATCCCACAAAACGCTGACTGTCTGGTTTCCTTCATTTCCTTCACAACTCATTGTGCGCAGAACTGAAGGCGCGTCTTCCTATGTGCTTCGTCGCGTCGCTCGGTCGTCAATCGTGTGTGTGTACGCGGCTCACTCGCCGCCTTGTGCCCGTGCGCAGCCGTTCGATATCCGCGGTCCGGCGGAATCGCCTCTGGGCGACGTCAATGGCGTGCTGCTGTGGGACGACCAGCTCTTCCTCTCTGAATCCCTGAATGGCGACGCAAGTGATGACACCGACGAGGACACGAACCGGAGAGACCGCATCGTGTGTCTGCGATCCTCGCGACGGAGCTGTCACTCGCGAGTTCCCCGCGCTATCTCCACTGCATATGACCGTGGCCGCGGGTCTGCTGTACGTGACCCAGTTCCGCCAGCACTGCGTCTGCGCCTATCGGCGCGACGGCACGCTGGTTCGGCGGTTCGGCGAGTTCGGCTACCAGCGCGGACAGTTGGCACAGCCCTTCGGCATCGCCTATGGCGCCAACCGACTCTTCGTTGCGGAGAATCTCAATGACCGCATCTGCGTCTTTCAGCTCGACGGCACGCCCGCGGGCTCGTTCGACGGTATCGACCACTCTGCACCGAACGCCCCGGTGGCGCCTCCCCCTGGCCCGATCCCATTTGGCCTCGCGTTCGCGGACGGACTGTTCTATGTGGCGAACTGGTGCGCAGCTCCAGACCGCGTGCATCAGCGTCTTTGACCCAGACGGCACTTTCCAGCGCTGCTTCGGTGACAATGGCATTCTGGACCGTCCCAAAGGCATCACCGTGCACGGCGGCCAAGTCATTGTGGCCAGCGGCCACTGCATCACCTCGTTCACGCTCAATGGGGACCTCGTGCGCCGAGTGGGCTCATCGGACGCGGGGTCCGGCCTCTGCCAGTTCGCTCAGCCTTGCGACGTTCGCTGCACCGATAACGCAGTGTACGTCGCCGACGGCGGCAATCGCCGCGTCCATGTCATTCCGCGGCAGAGCTTGTTGTAATCGCCTGTCCCCAAGTTCTGCTTCCTTTCTCTCTTGTTCGTTGGCAGTTTGCATGTTCCCTTTGCGCGGCTCTGCGCCTAGCAAGGCTGTACAAATACAAAGTGACGACGGTACACCTGAGCGGCCTACCCCCGCTCTGCTGCGCGAACGAGCTCTGAAACGGCCGAAGACATGATCCGAGCATTGTCCTGCAGCTGCGCCACACGGTAGGGAACTGAGTGGTCGGATGAAATATGCCTAGCGCCAAAATGATGCCCTCGAATGCGGAGACTGGTCTGCGGTCGTAAAATAATGACGCCAGCATGCAACGGGCTTGCGTGCGTTTCAGCATTCCCCCATGAGCTCGCTGCCCGACGACAAACGCAAGGATGGGTCACAAGGCGACGAGTCTATCGCCGTCAAGCGGTCCAAGGGGCCGGCGGACAGGCGACCGCAGCGCCTCTGACCCTCGATCGAGTGCCGTGAGTCGGTATCCCCTGCTGGACCCGCTTGTCGTGCGCCGAAAACTGAAAGTCGTGTGTGCGCGCTCCTTGATACCGGTAGGACCCCACTCGGCTGGCGTTTTCCTTCCTCAGCATCGCCGACCGTCTTTGCGGCGTGGCACTGGTCAGCCGTCGCTTCCTCGCCCTGTGCCGCCAGGTCGGCACCACTCTCCACGACGACTCCCATCTGCTGAAGCTTCGCGCGCTCCGGCGATTCAGCAGCGAGGCCGCCAGGACCATCCACATTCTCCACGTCTCCTGCGCCTCGGGCGATGCCCCGGGTCCCGACGAGGAGGACGATGAGCCCTCGCGTACCGGTCTGCTCCTTTCCCTCTCCTCTCTCCGCGAGCTGAGGCTCGAGGACCCTAACCATACGCCCGAGGATATCTGCGCCTTCTTCCACGCTCTGCCCGTCGCCATGCCGCGGCTGCGGCGACTGGCGCTCGCTCCCGGACCGTGCTCCGGGCTGGAGCCCGGCTGTCTGGCGGCGCTCTCGCGCTGTCCGCGGCTGGAGGAGCTCACTCTGGGCGCCGTCACAACGGACTGTGGCGCGCTGGATCTGCGGCAACTGGCCCATCTCCATTCGCTTACCGTGTTGCCGGCGCACATCACTCCCTTCGTGGTCTCTCCCGACCTGGTCCGCCACATGACCAACCACCCGTCCCTCACCGAGCTGAATCTCGGGGCCACATGCAGCGATCTCTCCCCACTCGTCTCTGTGCGTACGCTCAAGACGCTCGCTTTGGCAGACTTTGCTGCCCCCAGCTTCACCGTGCTGCCGGGGTTATCTATCGCCCAGCTGGTCCTCGTCCGCTCCCGCCCCGAGACGCTGGCGTCGGCCAGCCGACTGCCCCAGCTGCGAACCCTCCAGCTGCACAGAGGCACCATCTCTGCGGAAGTGGCGTCGGCGCTCTCTCAGCTGGCCGGCCTGGAGACGCTCAAATTCGTGCTGCCAGAGAGCGCCAGCGTGGACGCGCTGGCGCAGATGCTGGTCCTGGCCAACCCTAGCTCCGAATCCAGCTCCAGCTCCGCTGTCTCAGACGCGGCCGACTCTCTCTCTCCTCTCGCCAAGACTGTCCAGTCCATCACGGTGCCCTTCGAAGCCGCTGCCGGGGAGCTGCAGCTGCTCTGGCGCTGCCCCCAGCTGCGCTACGTCGACCTCAACGAGAATCTCCCCCGAGAGCCTAACTCGTTACGCGACATCGCGCGCGCGCAGCAACTGCGCCAGTTCACCGGCAAGGTCAACGCCGCAGACGCGCCCCTGCTGCTCTCGCTGCCTAACCTGGAGCTCCTCTCCCTATCGGACTCGTTCCACGCTCATTCGGAGGTCGGTCGATCCGTCCCTCCGCTGTCTATGCCTGCTGACTCTCCGATGCTTGTTACATGCCGATGTGTCATTCGCGCTCTTTTTTTCCGCTGTTTCATGTCTCGCTCAGGAGGAACTCGAGTCCCTCGATGCCGCTCTGGCCGCACATCCCGGTCTGCAGCAGCTGCAAGTCTTCGGGCTGGCGCCGACCTACCTGCCCTCGCTGCTCGGCTGGCTGGCCCGCTGTCCGTGGCTGGCCTGTGTGTTCATGGACGACAACGAGTCCTTCATCGCCGGCGAGTGGCCGGCGTTCATCCTCCAGCACCCGCCCTTCGTCCTCACGCCCGTGCGCCGCTACCTGCCGTGGCGCTCCGTTCAGCACATGCGCGAGAGCCGCGCTTTCCTTCCCTACCTCCGCCGCCTCGAGTACAACTCGTGCCGACACGACCCCAGCCCATCGGTTTTCAATGTTCTGGAGCAGCAGCCCGTCCACGTCGATATCCGCTGGGCCGCGACCGGCTTTGAGCCAGTCGAGGTGCGCACACGCACTTTCCAATTATAATGTGCAGATCGGCGAGTGCGCCGAAGCACGCCTCTTTGCGCCACACCTCGTCACGGTTCAGTGCAAGGGTTGTTCGGTGTGACTCAGCTTGTCGTGTGTTCCGCTTTTTTTCTCTTACTGTGCGTCCTTTTCATTCCTACAAGCCCGGGCCCGCGCATTCCTGCCTTTTCTCTGTCCACTTTTCCATCGCCGAGACTCTCGGTTCGCTTCCTCTTCTTCAGCGGCCTCATGCCTATGGGTTGCAACGTGTCGCCGCGTCAGCACCGATGGATTGCAGTACCATGTCTGCCCTTCAATCGCGTGTGTCCCGCGTCAAATATGACCTTTCTGTGTGCGACTCGAGTCGGTGTCAGTGAGCGGCACTGCACTGCGGCACCCGTACGCCGCTTAGCGAACGCAACATGTCGTGACGGTCACCATAGCAGTCCAACGGTCTCGGAAAGAGCCGGAGTGTTCAAGTTCACCGAGTCGGCTGCCAGTGTGTGTCTCTCAGGCTCTACTAGTCCGTGAGTCTCCAACAAAAACTGGTTTCATGTCAGTCACTGAGGTTAAATACGTACAAGGACTCGCTGGCAGGCGCAGGTGGCAGCCGATAGAGTACAAAGAAGCTAGAGTACAGTCGCAAAATGAACACATGGTGAGGCAAAATGAACAAGAAACGGAGCTGGAACGGGACCGGTGCGAGAATTGGAAGCCGGTAGGACGACCGGAGCGGGGGACAGGTCCCTCCATCACTCCGCATCAGAGCAGGACACAGAGCCCGCGGGTGACTGGTTGCGGGCGGGCGAGTGAAGCTCAGGCTGCTCCTCGTCTGGCTCGATGATGCTGTTCTCCACAGACGGCGACGGGCACGGCGGGATCTCATCGGTCGGCACCTCCGAGTGGGACGGCAGCGGACCCAGCTCCACCTCGCCGCTCTCCAGCACGTGCTCGGGAACGGTAGGCAGCGGACCGGTCACGCACAGCGTGGAGACCTCCGCGAACTTGCCGCGTGTCTGTTGATCGGCGGTGCTCGCGGCAGCACGCGCCGCACGCCTACGCTTGACGGCCACGGCTGCGGCAGCCACCACCAGAGCCAGGCACGCGGCGCCGACTACTGAGCCAGTGATGACGCCGGGGAGATTGACGTTGCTGGAGGAAGAGGAGGAGCCAGCAGTAGGCACGCTGCTGGAGGCGGAGGGGGGCGCGTTGGTGAAGCGGAGGCGACTGGTGACGGATCCGCGGTAGAGTCTGCTCGAGGGGTCCAGCAGTTCTTGGTCCAGCAGCAGCAGAATCTGCTGCAGATCGTCCTGCGCCGTCATGGTAGGCACATTGACGTTGCGCTTGGATTGGAAGTGGGAGCGCGGCGTCTCGGGAGGAGACCCATACGCCGAGTCGGGCAGCGCCAGCAGGTAGAAAGTGACGGAGAGGCCGGGCGCCAGCGACTTGACCTGGAAGCGAGTGGGCAGCAGCCCCAGCGCGCTGGTCATGTCATTAATGAAGTTGGCCTCGAACTCGGTGCGCGCTTGTGGGTCGGCGGCCAACGTGTCGTAGCTGACGTCGAAGGGACCGATCTGCACGGTCACGTACTGTTGGTCGCATGCGGGGCCCAGACGGGAGGCGTCGCACACGCAGCTGGAACCGTCCGCAGAGGGAGTGCCGGCGGGGCCGCAGGTAGGCGAAGGGACGGTCTGGCCCAGATCCACGCTGTTGATGGTAGGCGGGAGGGCCTGGTCGCACTGCTGACCCGTGTAGCCCGTGTCGCAGAGGCACTTGAAGCCTTGGCACTGTCCGTGTCCGCAGTCGGTGTCTGAGTGACAGCCGAAGAGGAAGAAGGGTTGGGACTGGTTGCGCACGGCCGCATCCGCCGCCACCTCGACGCGGTAGCTGCCGCTGAGTCCCTTGAGGCTGGCGGACGCGATCAGTACGCGGCCGGTGGCGGGAACCTCCACGGCCACGGGGGTGGTGATGTTGGAGTCGGGCACCAGGAAGATGGTCACGTTGGCGGTCGCGTTAGCGGAGACGGTGCCGTTCCACACCGCCACCAGCTCGCCGCCCGGTTGCTGCGTGACCGCGACCGCGTCGACGCGCGGGCCCGTGCGGCAGTCGGCGCCCGAGTAACCGGTGAAGCACGAGCAGCTGGGGCGACCGTTGAGCAGATTGCAGACGCCGCGTCCGTTGCAGGCGGAGCTGGAGCACGCGCCCGCGCCGGAGCCGCACGGCTGAGCGTTGCAGCCCTGAGTGTCCACGGGGCGATCAGGGGCGGAGCAGAGCGCGTCGGCCGCGAAGCTGTTGTCCTGAGTGGCACGACAGGCCACCGCGCGGTACTGCAGCCCGCCGCCGCAGTTGCTGTTACAGGGACTCCACACGCCTACCGTCCAGGCGTAGGCAGCGGATTGAGGAGGGCAGTCGCCGAGTGAGCAGGGCTGCGTGGTGACGGGGGCGGCGGTGCGGCACTTGGAGGCATCGGTCTGGGGAGTGCCATCGGAGCCGAGGCAGGAGACTTGGCGGGTCTGCACGCCGGCGCCGCACGTGCGCGAGCACGCGCCCCAAGAGGATACGCCCCAAGAATAGGTGACGGCGCCGGCACCGGCGGAGGGGCCGCTTGAGCAGGCGGACGGGTTGCAGGGCTGAGAGGAGGGAGGCTTGGAGGCGGCGTCGCACTGCACAGCGGGGACCACGCCCGCATTGGCTTTGACGCATGCCACCACGCGAGACTGCTGACCGCCCTCGGGGCAGTTGACTACACAGCCGCCCCAGGGGCCGATGACCCAGCTGGCGGCGGCTGTGGCACAGGCGCCAGAGTAGCAGGCCTGCTGAGCGAGCGGGCGAGAGGGGGCGGAACAGCCGCTCTCGGTCAGAGTGGAGCCGTCTGCGGCAGCGCAGCGCACGGAGCGCGATTGGGTACCGTATCCGCACGCGGCTGAGCAGGGTCCCCACTGAGAGGCGGCCCACGAGCCGGTGGCGGCGGAGGGGCACTTGGGAAGAGAGGGGCACGGCTGGGAGGCGGCGGGCTTGGCGGCGGCGCCGCAGAGAGAGTCGGAGCCGGTGACTCCGGTGGAGGAGACGCACGTCACGCGACGCGTCTGCAGACCCGTGCCGCACGAGGATGAGCACGCGCTCCACGCGCCCGCGGACCACTGGTAGGTGGGGCAGGCGGGTAGGCTGGGGCAGGCACGGGAGGTGGAGGGGCGGGGGGACGGGCAGTTGATCTCTGCGGAGACCTGGCCCTGAGAGCTCACGCACGTGGCAGTGCGGGTTTGAGTGCCCACGCCGCAGGAACTGGTACAAGGGCCGTAGGCGGAGAGGGTCCATGAATAGGAGACGCAGAAGGGCAGCGGGGGGCACGCGCGGGTGCGTGCGGGCACGGGGCCAGCCTGAGCACAGGTGGCGTCGCTCTGAGTGGCGCCGCTGGAGGATTTGCAGACGACCGTCCGCGATTGGGTGCCGTTGCCGCACGAGACGGGACACGGCTGCCACTCCGAGGCCGACCACGCGAAGGTGGGGCAGGCAAGCAGAGAGGGGCACGGTTGGGAGAGGGCGGGTTTGAAGGATTGGGGGCAGCGAGCGGCGTCCGCGGCGGAGCCGTCAGAGGCCACGCAGCTGACTGCGCGCGCCTGAGTGCCTGAGCCGCACGTGTTGGAGCAGGCGGACCATGCGGCGGCGCGCCACGAGTAGGTGAGGCAGGCAGGCAGAGAGGGGCACGAGCGCGAGGCGGCGGGCTGGGCGCCGGCGCAGTGGGAGGCGTCTCCGCTCTGATTGTCAGAGGAGCGGCAGGAGACAGTACGGGTCTGAGTGCCCGAGCCGCAGCTGGAGGAGCAGTCGCTCCACGCGCCGGTCGACCAGGACCACGTGACGCAGGTAGGCAGAGATGGGCAGCCGCGGGAGGCGGGCGGCTTGGCGCCGGCGCCGCTGCAGAGGGAATCGGAGGCTGAGGCGCCGCCACGACTGGAGACGCAACTGACGGCGCGTGTCTGCACGCCTGAGCCGCACGAGGCGGAACAGGCACTCCAGTCGCCTACGCGCCATGAGTAGGTAGGCGCAGAGGACGCGCAGGCAGGCAGAGACGGGCAGCTCTGGCTGGCTGGCGGCTTGGGGCCGGAGCAGAAGTAGTCAGACTTGACGCTACCGTCATTGGCTTGGCAGCTGACGGGGCGGCTCTGTGTGCCCGAGCCGCAAGAAGCGGAGCAGGAGCCCCACGGTCCGGTTGCCCACCCGTAACTGACGCAGTTGCCCTTGAAGCAGCTCTGGACGCCGCTGGGTTTGGAGGCGGTCACGCAGTTGGAGTCGGTCACGGTGAAGCCGCTGGACGACTGGCACGTGATGGCGCGCGACTGTTGACCGTAGCCGCAAGTGACCGAGCATGCGCTCCAGTCAGCCACGTGCCAGGCGTAGGTAAGAGTGGGCCCGGCCGGGGCACCGCCCGAGCCTGAGCCGGAAGGGCGCGAGATCTGGAGAGTGACGCGGTTGGTGGTGGAGTCGTGGGAGACCACGCGGAACTCGAAGCGCGAGCTGGGCGCCACGAACTCGTTACCCGGCAGCACGTTGGTGTAGAACCAGGAGTATGGGTTGTCGCTGCGCGAGTAGTGGATGTTGACTCCCCCCAGGTAACTGTTGCCTAAGATGCCGGCCAGCGAGGATACATAGCCGGTAAGCGAGCGCACCGATAGGATATAGGTCTTTTGGACTGCGCGGCTGGTGTCCACATCGGCGAAAGCCACCACGGACTTAGTGCCGGCGGCCTGACCGTCCGGAACGTCGGTGGGGGTCAGGGTGACGGTCTGGGAGGCAGCGGAGGGATCCAGATCCAACACGCGCGAGGGGTCGAGCCAGCCCATCACATACATCTTGTGCGCGTTGGCCTGTGCGCGCAGAGGGAGCGGGACGGAGCAGCAAGGGTCAGAGAGCCGCCGGGGCGGAAAGGAACGCGGAACAGCAACAAAGCAGCATCAAACACGGAAAAAGACGAGCAGGGATAGCCAGAGGAGGCACTCACGTGGTTCCAGGCGTTGCGGTTGCCCATGAGACAGCTGCCATCGCCGTACACGTTGCCGAGGTTGGGGGCGGCGGAGAGCGGGGTGTTGGCGCTGTCGGCGCCCGAGTGCTCGAGGCCGATGTTGTGTCCCATTTCGTGAGCGACCACGAAAGGCACGCACATGAGGAAAGAGGCGAAGCAGAGCGGCGGCGCAAAGGTGGTGGCGCCTCGCACGCAATTGGAGCTGAGCGTGGCGCGGCCGCCCCAGTAGCAGCCGGTAGGCATGGGGGAGATGACGATAATGGTGCCGTACTGTGAGAGGTCGTACCCGTCGGCCTGTACGCGCTCCTTAGCCGCGTCGCGCCACTGCATGTAGTTGGCGTCGCAGCTGTCGGCTTTCTTGAATTGAGAAAAGGTGTAGGGACCGGCGATGCGGTGGCGGCGGTATGTAGCGGGGTCACCCTGCGCCAGGTCAAAGTGCCCGTTGGACATTTCCCGGTACAGCCCGCGGATGTTCTTCTGGTCGTGGTAACGACCCGTGTAGAGCAGCGAGTCGAGAAAGTCCGCGCCAGACACGCCGCTGGGAGCGCTGGTCTGACACGCGTTGGGCGCGTCCGCGAAGTCGACGAGCACGAAGAGAGCGTCCAGCACCTTGGTGGTGGCGGCGGGTGCGTAGCGCGAGTGGACGCGCAGCGTGGCGTCGCGCGATCGGTGGAGACCGATGGCGTACACTTGGAAGGCGCGTTCGGAGCGCGGATTGTGAGGGTGGATAGCCAGCTCGGAGACGCCCTCCACGGTAATCAGGTCGCCGTTGTGCAGGTAAGCTGGCGGTAAGCCGCGCGGAAACAGCTCGAAGAGCAGGAACTGGCGCCGCGTGCCATTGTCATAGTGCAGGATGTAATCGCGCAGGATCTGAGTGTCGTTGGCGATCATGGGACTTCCCTCCGCGCCAGCCGCCACGTGCATGGGCACCGCAGCCATCACCTCCAGCCGACCCGTCAGGACAATCGAGTCCGCGGGGGCGGGGCCCTCGGCGGCGAAGAAGCTGGGGTACTGCGCAGCCACAGAGAAGCAGAGAGGAGGGCAGAGACGCGTCAACGCATGCAGAGAGCGGAGCAGGCAAGGCTGGGCGGGCCAGGGCCACACGGGACAATTAAAGACTCAGTTCTCACGTACGCTGTCGGGATTGAGTGTGGATTGCGACTGCACCGCGCGCGCACACAGCAGCAGGGCCAGCGCGCACAGAGAGAGCGCCATTCGTCTCCTCGCGCATGGCGAGCACGAGCGTTCTTGTGACAGCGTCATGGAGGCGGCAGCGACGGAGATGGAGGGATCGCAACGCCGCACAACCGATGGCAGTCTGGCGACAGCGAGCGCGGCCGCGAGTCATCACAGCGAGAGGAGGAGAGCGGCATTTTTGCGGCGTCGTGATGAGACTCGTCAAGTCACGGCCCATAACCCGAGCGGCACCCCGGCTGCATACACATGAAAGACAATCACCGTCGGATTGGGTTGAATGACGGTTGATTCTGGTCCGCTCCATTTCCGAACCTTCGTGTCGCTAATGTGCAAAGGACAACGAATTTTTCTCTCGCAGTGCATGAACGGGTTGTAGTCGATCCTGATGGGCCCAGGCGGCTGCCCGCGGCAGGTCTTTTGGAGAAAGGCCCTTGGATGATATACAGCCCGGCCGAGCTGAGAGAACCTCATCAAGGGGTGCCGCAGCCACAATGAAGGTCTGTGTTGACGGCGTGCAACCCATAACCCACTGTCGATCAAAGTTGCAGGCGCATATTGACACGACACCCGGAGCCGAAGCCGCATCTCCTATCATTCTCGAGTGGCAGACAAGACACTGACAACGACCTTGTCTCCCGTGACGGTCATGCGACCATGCGGAACGGTCGGTTGTATTCAAGAATCAAGTCAGGACGCGTGACCAGCCCGTCACTCAGCAAACGCAACGGCAGCGGCCGCGCTCGACTCCTGGACGGGCTTGTGATCCTCCATGGACGCCACTGGGGGAGCGGGAGCTGCATGCAACAAAACGAAGCACAAGAAGCGGTGAGAAACAAGTTGAGAACGGCTGTTGCCCAGCGCATTGGGATCGGAGGGCAGGCGCGCGTACGGGCGGCAGCGACGGCGCCGTCAGCAGCGGGCTTCTCTCCGTCAGTCGGCTCTGCCTTGGACTCCTCCTCTGCCTTGGCTCTGCGCGTGCGTACAGAGAGCATGGGATCAGCAGGCAAAGAGAAGCGAAACACGCAGTTGTGTGACGGCGGAGTACGCTTGGGTCAGTAAGGGGAAGCCCCTCACCTGGATTCGCGGAAAAAGATGCGCGCTCCCGAGAAGGAGTAGAAGAGCAGTTCGTACTCGAGCTGGATGCTGCGGTAGCGCTTGATGGAGAGCTGGTGGTGCTGCACATCCTCCTCGGGCGAGTTTCGCTTCTTCATGGCCGCGGTGGTGTCCGCCACCTTGCGCTCGAGGTACTCGTTCACGCTCTCGAACCAGTGCAGCGAGTCAAAGAGATCGTCCTGCAGGGTAGACGACACAAAAACACACACACAACGAGGGGTGAGTCAGGGGGTTGGATTGACATCAGCGTCACCGTGAGTCACGTGGACGCGAAAGCGAGCACAGCAACGCCAAAGCACTGCGCACCTGGTCGAGTAGGCGGAGGATGTAGGCAAGACCCAGCGCGAATCCGTCGTCGGTGAAGGAGGCCTCGCCGCGACCGCCTACCGCGCACAGGAGCCGAGGGGACGGGCAGGCGCTCAGTAGGCGAGCCCAGGTCGCACGTGTAGCGAAGCAACATGCACCGCTTACCCTTCTTCTTCAGCGTGTCCTTTTGCGCCAGCATCTTCTCCACGAAGCTCAGCGTCAGAGAGGGGACTGGAGACGCACGAGCGGGCACAGTCGCACCAGGCAGTGAGCGAGTGCGGCGAAAGGGAGAGCTGTCCAAAAGCAGACATGACCGACGCAATATAGCACCGAAAGGAGAAAAAGATAATCAGCACGTACTGAGCACGTAGAACTGGCGCAGGTGGGCCTGCTTCTCGCCCTGGAAAACGCCCTGGAACACCTTGACCAGCACGGAGAAGTAGTTCACGCCCTCGGCGAAGTTCTCCTGGAGATTCTGCAGCACCAGGTCCAGGTTCCTGGGCACGCATTGACGCACACACACACAGACACACACACACACACACACACACACACACACACACACACCAGGACGAAGCTCTGTCAGCATCGGAGAAACATTTTGCAACAGGCCGCTAAATCACGCGCGGCGTGGGTGAAAGCATCACGACTCACTTGGCGGCCTCGACCGTCTCAGCGGAGACTGCCAGGGTCTTGTGTTCGGCGGCGGGGACCTCGAGCGCCTTCTCATCCTGGGCACACACCCAAGCAAGGGAGTGGAAAGGACACTCCCTCAGACACGCGCACGAATCATCGGACAGGCGGTTGATGAAGTTGACACCCAAAATGCCTACCTCGGCGCTGTCCGCCACCAGCAGGAACTCCTGGAAGATAGGCATGTCCTCCAGGTCCGGCACGAACTTGATGGCGTCGCTGCAGTGCTGCATGCCGCCCGACCGCACTAGACGGACGTAGCCCAACGCGTTGCCTATCTCGGTGACCTGCGCGCGGAACTGGTCCAGGAACGTGGTGCCGTCCTCGGCCACTGCGCGCACGCAGAGACGAGCGGGTGAGCGGGGATTCACACCGTACCGCAGAAGCAGACAAACAGCACGCCAATAAAGACGCGAAAACAAGAGCACAGTGCGCGAGTCCAGGGCAGCGCAAGCAAGTAGGGAGACGGCAGCAGCAGCGGCGGCGGAGAAAGCGGGGTGACGAACCTCCGAGCTTGCGGATGTGCTGGGCCAGCTTCTCGGCGCGCTCGTAGGGGAACCGGTTGTTGAGCGCCTCCTTTTCCTGCTTGAAGTATCGCACGTCCTTGAGCAGCGGACTCTTGATGAAGTCGTCGTAGAGGAACTCGGAGACCAGCACGAACTTGCGGCAGAGGAACTGGTAGGTGAAGTTGACGGTGGTGTTCATGATGCCGGTGCCGTGCGTGCGGATCGAGTTGGCGATGTGCTGCACGTTGATGGAGTTGAGGTGCTTCTGGTCGAGCGCGCGCTCCACGAAGATCTGCGTGTTCATGTTGTAGTTGTACCGCGCCACGAATATGTGGATATTGCGCATGATCTCCAGCACGTCGAGCGCCTGCGGGTGCCAAGAAGTTGGCGGATGGGACGCGCCAGGCAGAACCAGACAACAACGTCAGAAAAGATCATCGGCGACACAGAAACTCGTACGAGAGCACAGCACATCAATGGCGGCGTGCCATCAACAAAGAGCGGAACAGAGCGAAAGGGGAAAGGGGGGGAGGCGGGGGACGAACCTCGGTGTAGTGGGAGTGACCGGGCAGGTGCACCTCAGTCATCTGCAGGCCGTACTTCTCGTAAGCGAGGTTGCGCATTTCCGCGTAGATTTTCCAGTCGTGCAGCGTGACGGTGGTGAGGTTGTAGAAAACGGTGTCGAGGTAGTGGGTCACGCGCTGCCGCACATCGACGATGCGGTCAAAGAGCCGCAGCGGCTCGAGCTGCAGGAAGCGCGAGAGATCCTTGTTGGCGTTCTGCCGCAGATTGGTCTGCGCCAGCACCACCGAGTGGATGTGCAGACGCAGATCCGTCTCCACAGCGCGACACAGAGGGTCGATGATGGCCTGGGAGAAAAGAGGGGACGGCAAGAAAAGAGCGCCAAAATGCGGCACGAGGCGAGTAAAGCGAATGAGCGGTCGTGCACGAGACAAGGACAGCAGCGTGCAGCACGCGGCGCACTGACACAAGAGAATGGAAAGGAGATAGAAAAGCAGACACAGAGGGCGGAGCGGTGCATGCCTCGTTGAAGTAGCGGTTGATCTCCGCCTTGAAGGTGGTGAGCAGGGCGAAGGTCGGGTCGCCAAACACGGTGGCCACTTGCCTACAGAGCCGCGCGGGGTCACGCAGCGCCGTGAACATGTACTGCAGCCGGTTGACCTGAGAGCGCACAACAACCGCAGCAGCGACGGTTAAGAACATAGCGACGCATGAGAGAGGGGGCGGTGGGGGGAGGGACAGCAGTGACACACGGACAAAAAGGCGCCAGTCCGAGAAAGGAAGAATGCGCATGCGTAAACAATGCGTACCTGGTCGGGTTTCTCCCAGATCTGCTTGAAGATGGCGGGTAGCAGGTCGGTGAGCCAGTACAGGAAGTCGCAGTTACAGCTTTGCCGCACGTTGTGCTGCCACTCGCTGAGCTGGGCCAGCTTCCAGAGCTGGAACCGCGCCTCGTCCAGGTGAGATTGCTGAGAATGGCAGGGGAAGAGGGCAGATGGAGGAGAGATCCAAAGGAGTAGGAACGAAGGAATCAGCACAGGCCGAGACACAGCACACCACCGAGGCGTGGGGCCCGGAGCGGCACCTTGACCAGGTTCTTGATCTGCGCGATGGAGAGTGCGATTTCGATGGCGATGCGGCGGTCGCGGGTCGGGTTGCCGTTGAGCAGGTTCAGAGAGATGTTGGTGGCGGCCAGGATGTCGTTCTGCGCGACCACGGACCCGCGGACGGACACAGGGAATGAGACAAAAAATGATTGCAACAATTGGCATGATTGGAGTGCGAAGTGGAATATATGGAGAACGTGCACGGGAACAGAGAGTGCTGGAACGAAGGGAAGGAGGGAGAGAAAGAGATTTCAAGGGTACAGTGGGCGCACCTGTTGGTCGTTGAGCTGCTCGTGGGCGGGCCGCGAGTCGAACTTCTTCTTGATGGGGAAGAAGATGCGTTGTAGCGTAAACTGGGTCTGCCCCAGCAGATGCGGCAAGTTGTCGGCCAGCATGCGCGAGCGGCGGTGGAGGGTGTAGGCAATGGCTACCAGCATCTCGGCGCACACGGCGATGGAGCCGATGTTGCCGCTGATGAAGGGTTTGTTGCAGCTCAGGTGGAGGAAGAGCGTGGTGGCGAGAAGATTGCGCACTTGGTTGGCCAGCAGCAGCCCGTTGAGCAGCAATTTGGCCCGCGCGGTCAGCACGGCGCTGATATTGGCCTTGTCGGTGGCCACCAGCTCGCTCTCCATGCGCACCATCCACTGACACAGCGCCTGGTACAGCTCCTCCGTCTTCTTGTTGAACTGCTCGTCCATCTGCCGCAGAATCAGCTTGCGCGCCTTCACCACCTGGTCGGGCGGCGGGTTGAGGGAGGAGACCTGGGTGGTGGGGGGGGAAAG
>JADMIO010972821.1_pt1 | contig 27780 bp, 21 predicted proteins | sample 8958161 | NCBI WGS metagenome assembly JADMIO01 (sample SAMN16585339, study PRJNA669376) | soil metagenome | isolation source: Crop rotation soil | place: USA: Cullars Rotation, Alabama | collected 2011
AAACCACGTCACCGAGGAGAAAAACGTGAATTCTCCTTGGAATCGAATGCCGGTCCGTTGCCAACTCTCAAAGTGTTGTTTCAACGGCTCATCGGCCTCTTGCCATTCGCACGCAGTGCGGTCAGTGGAGACATACAACTTCTTTCCCTCCTTTTTGTTTTTCTCACAGAGCGAAAAGTTGACTCGAAAACATCCATTTTGGCCCTCGAGACAAGATGGTTGGAGTTTGCACAAGGAAAGTTTTTTGCCGTTTTTGCCAACTTGTACCCACATGTGCATGCCGGAATTCACATGATTTTCGCGGACTTGCTGTCGTTCAGCGGCATTTGCAAGTCGCCAAACACGACCATCTCGACTGGCGAACAATGCAGAACTCATTCGTTTTCCTTTTTTTGTTGACAAAATAAAAATTCTTCAGAAGAAACGATTTTCTCGCGTCCTCCATGGTGTGAAATGTCCGAGAGGGAGTGCCGTCCTTACGACACATGAAAATAACAAAAAAGGGAAAATTATTTTGGGTCATCTCATAGAAAAACTTTGCACGAGCAAACAAACTTAAAGTCATGCCGTTTACTTCGTTTGATAGCGACGTCGTGGTGGCAACTGGAGGAGCAGGTGCCGCAGTTTTGCCCAGCTTCTCTTCTTTTTCGACCGCGTTCGGGACATGCGGACCTTGCAGCACCGACCTCGTCCAGCCCTACACTGGCATGGCGTTCGACCCTGCCTACATGATGGGCAAGTACGACTTCCCGCTCTGGGGCATGCCAAGCGCCTGCGGAGGTACTGGAATCACTGCAGTCGGAGCAGGGTATTTGGCCGAACGCTCCATGTACGTCCCGCAATTCATCCCGACCAACGCAGCCGGGTGCAACAACGCCGGTGGGCCTGGGTTGTTGTGCGGCAACATCACTGCAAAAATCGAGAGTATTAGCGGTGACATTGAGAAAGCGGTCCTCAATGGTCGCTTTCAATTCCATGACTTCTGTGGGCCGTTGCCGTCGTGTTTGATGGTCGACACCCTCTCGCAACCACTGCAACTCAGTCCCGCGGAACAAACTGTGCTCAACAAAGGATCTGGCAGAACTATGTGCTACTCTTGCTGGTTTGCTCCCCTGTAAGGGAGTGTGAAAATTGAAGAAAATGATTAAATTTTATTGAGCACGTTTTCTTTTTGTCGCGTTTCCTCGTCGTTGTTGGTGTAGTCTCCACGCGCATGCAGGCAGCATCGGTTTGTCAGTCGCTAGCAGTGCTTCTTGGTCGTTTTCTTTGCTCTCGTCCTGCTGCTGCGGCTGTTGTTGGTACGGTTTCATGCTCTGCTTCAGCAAATCGACGACCGCGAGAACGTCATTCTTGTGGTAGCGCAATGGGTGCGTTCGCCATGCGCGAACCCAGAAATCCATGTGTTGGTGAAAATCGACTGCAACCGGCCATCGCGGACCATCCCTCACACGATGTTGTATTGGCACAGGCGGCTGCAGGAGCGGCGGAAAAGCGACGTTTAAGGTTGGTTTCAGTTTCTCGCACAAGGCGAGAAATTCTTCTTGCGGACAATGTAGATTCTGCGGATGCACGATTCGCACACAAGTGGGCACCAAGTCACGGAGGTCCACCCAGCAATCAAGCGTGGGTGAAAACACCCAGACGCAAGCCCGTTTCGCAACTGTGATGTGAGGGTAAGGCTCTCTGTGCTGTTGCTGAAACCGAAGAATCGCAGCGACCAGAAACTCGTAGTTCTTGATGAACCGATGCAGGTACGTCACCGTTCTTGATGAACTGAAAGAGATGACGACACGAAGTGTATTTTCGACATATTGCCACGCAAGAAACGTCACGTCTTGTGTCGTGTCGGGCCCGAAGCTGAGCCGAAGTCGCGTGCCGGTCGTCATGTGCAGATGCAGATGTTGTTCCATCTGCGCTTGCAGTGACCCAGGGCTTGCAAGTGCGAGGACATGCGCTTCGTTTTCGTCAGGTGCTGGCGGCGGCGCTGCAAGTGGTGGTGGTGGCAGGGCTTGTTGTGCTGCCGGAACCAGAGGAGGAGGAGGGGCGTCGGTGTTCTTCTTCTTCTTCTTCTTCTTTTGCTTGTCAGGGGTTGGTGGTTTCAAGGTCGTAACTCGTCCAAGATCGTTCGCTGGTGTGCAAAAGCATGGAATCGACAAAACATCGGCGAACGCTGCGGGATCGTATTGCACGAGAGCGTCGTCTTGTTGTTGTGGATGCTGATGGTGTGGGTCGTCGTTGTCTTTCGTTTCGCCGCCGAAAATTGAAATGTCAGCTGCAAAAGGATCAATGTCGGGATTGTCGTTTATCCACGCTGCTAACAACGGGTCCAATTGCAACGAATCTGACCCGTCGTCATTCATGGCAGGAAAAAGTGGGAGGGTTGTCGGATTTGTTCTACTTCTTCTGCGTTGCACTTGCTGACACAGCGGATATGAAAGAATTTTTTATTGTGGTCGTCATTCACGGCGCCGCCACCTGGGCGTCAAACTCCTCTTCCAACGCGCGCAACTCTGCGGCGCTCAAATCGGAAAGAATGTTGGCGGGCGCAGGTTGGGACAAAGGTGGTTGTGGTCCTGCGACTGGTGCCATCGCTTCTTGTCCGTCGGGACGAGGCGGAGGAGCATCCAACGATGTCACTTTGAGGGCGTCAGGCGGGATGGGTGCATTTTTGAGCAGTTCATCGATTGAAGTCGGAGCAACTTTGGGAGCTTCATCTTTTCCTTTCCCAACTTCGATGATTGGGTTCTTCAACTTGTGCTTGCGACAATACTCTTCGAACGCGCGAACTTCAGCTTTGGCGTCTTTCTGCCCTTGCATGATGTCGTTCAGCGCTCCTTTTCCGTAGTTTTCTTTGCTCTTGGCGGGATCGTCCGTTTCGGGGAACAGATACTCGTACATCGGAACAGAGTGATCAATGACGAGACGAGGAAAGTGTGCAGGACCAATTGCTCTGGCAAGAAGTTCGGAAGTCGCCTCATCTTTGCAGCCTCGCAAGAAGCACACGACGTGCTCCTGATCCTGTTTTTGCTGGCGCGACTCTTTGCGAATGTCGAACATCTTGATCATCACGGCGCTGTCTTGCCCCATCACGCGCACGCTTTGCGGAATTTTTAAAGTGGCTTTCTCCATGTTTTGCGTGCGCTTCTTGTGCAACTCGGTGATCACCGCTTCTCGTCTCGCCGCAAATTTTCCTTTTCGCTTCCGTTGCCCGTAGATAGATTCTCCCACAACTCCCATCTTGCGTGTCTCCAAATTTGCCTTGAATTCGGCGTCTCCTTTGGCCAGTGTGTTGTCGTACAGCGTTGTGACCTCAGAGAGGATGTTGGTGCAGTATTCTTTGTCTTGCTGCTTTTTGAACGACACGCAGAGCGGGATGAGCTCTCCTGCAGGCGAACAGAAGACGTGGTGGCCGGCGATGAAATTTTTCGGCACACGTTCGCCTTTTGCGTTTGTTTTCACGTAGTGATCCTGAATCCACTGCTCCGCTTCCTCTCGCGACTCGAAGAAGCCCAAGATGCGAAACCCGGCGATTCGGGACGCAGGGTACTGGTAGCGATGCGCGATGTTGAACAGCACCCACGCGCCTTGCGGCAACACCGGTCGATTGTCGACAGAGGCGGCTTCTGCAGTCGAAAGATTCGCTTTCGCTTGATGGATCTTGAGCTGGCGATCTTTAATTTCCTCATGAATGGGTCTCGAGAAGTTCTCTCGTTGCAGTACTTGGGGTGCCGGTTGGTGCATCTCCTCGTATTCCACAGAAGGTGCCGGCGGAGCGAATCCTTCTCGCACGGCAGGAAGAGGCTTGCCTTCTCTGATGGCATGTGCTTCTGCTTCCTCTCGTTGGCGCTTCTGATGGTCTGTGATGATGGTCGAGATGTTGGCGAGCGGCATCTTTTGGCCAACTTTTCTTTTCGTCGTGTCGGAGAAAATATTTTTTTTTCATTTGATTAATTTTTTGTCAGGTTTTAGAGTTCCATCAGCAACACGCGGTCGGCGTGGGTTTCTATGTAATGCTCTTTTATCCAGCTGTTTGCAGCCTCTGGCGATGAGAAGAACCCAAGAATCCGGAACTTGGGTTTTGGATGATGCGTAATTGTGCACAGAACAGTTGTTTTTGCGTGCTGACTCTTTTTTTTTAAGAGATGCGTTTTCGTATCGAAGGCGGAACACTGACATCATGGTGTTCCATGGTCCTTGCTGCGGAAAATGTTTTTGCAACATGTACACTAAAGTTTCTTTTTCCAGCAGAATCGCCACATCTTGGTTTTCGGCTTCGATCGCTCTGTGGTACCGAGTCACCTCATCTTCTTGATTGAATTTTGGGCGATCTCGCACTGCAGCACGTCTGGCGCGTGAGAACCTCACACGCGCGTGCACATCTTCTTCTTTTCTTGCACCATCATCCTCTGCCTTACCGTCCACCTCTTCCATTAAAAGAGCCCACTCTCGCACGTCAGCACGTCTGGCGCGTGAGAACCTCAGACGAGCGTGCACATCTGCTTCTTCTCTTGAACGATCATCCTGTGCCTTCCCGTTCACCTCTTCCATTAAAATAGCCCACTGTCGCACTTTGCTTGAATGTGGTTCTTTGGTTTTTTTCTAAACCGAACAATAACAAAAAAATTTGTCGAAAACAAACTCTTTTACTTTTCAATGGGTTTCAGAATCGTGTCAGAGAGCGCGACGCTGATCGTTTGCGAGAGTTGCTGAATCTGCTCGCATCGCAGAAGTCGGTGTGGCACTTCCACGACCGTTCGCAACACCTCTGCGTCGTACATCGCTTCGAGTGCGTGCATGTAGGGTTGCGCAGAGGACTCGATTTGCGTCAACTGGTCGTTGGTCGCGGTTTGCTTGTCGGTGTGGTACTGCGATCGAATTTTAAACGTCGTCGTCATCTTGTACTGCTGGTCTTGAAACCGGTCGAGCGCGCTGGTCATGGCTTCTCGAAGCTGGAAGTATGTCTGGTGGAAAAACTCACTCAGCTGCGCAACGATAGGTCGATAAACAATCAGGTCAGCTTCGCTCAGAGGCCGGAAACAGGGCGTCAGCGCTTTCGCGGTCATCTTGTGCACGTAAGCGCAGACGAGAGTTGGACCGGAAGCTTCAAGTTGCCGAAATTTGAGCCGATTGTGGTGTTCGTTGATAGGAGTCGCGACGATGACATCGACAATGTTGAGCAAATTCGCGTGCTTTTGTCCGGTGACCCATTCGTTGTAAATGTCGGAGGGCACAAGGTCGTGGATACTGACAGCGCCGCGATAAGGCTCGACTATCGATGTCGCTTCTGCGCACATCATCTGGAATCGGGTCAGAGATTCCACCACTTTCTTTTGGAAGTCGTCGCTGAACGTGCCGACGAGCGCGCACGACGTGTCGATGTATTCCTGGATGTCTTGGACGAATTTGTTGTAATAATCTTCTTTTGTCCAGATTGCGACTTTCAATGCAAACGGCAGCACGTCGGCACCTTGTTTCTTCTCTTTCTGCTGTTGTGCGCGCTTGCCTCGTCCTTTTTTTCCAGGTGAGCGGACAGTGGATTCTTGTCGTGCTTGCAGCCGCTTGCGCAGCTGTTGGAGCTCTCGTTGGGCAGTTTCTTTCGCGTCCGACAGGCGGTCGTGCAAGTTGAACGACTCTTTGAACTTGCGCGCAAACGAGACAGTGTTCAAGATGCACTTCTCGAGGCTGGAGGTGAGCAGCTCGAGCACGTCGAGTTGCGCTGGTGGCAGAATTTCCGGCGCGATCGGGAACAATTTCAGCAACGCTTGGAGGAACGTCACTTTCAAGCTCACAAAGACGACGTAGGAGAGGCAGCGGCTCAGATCCAAGAAGACCTCGCGTGGTGCTCGGGTGAGAACAGAAAACAACTCATTCGCCTGCGCGTCGAACTCTTCTGGCGCGAAAGGTGGCGGCGGGGGAGGTGGCGGCGCGGGCATGTTGGCGGTCGTGTCCTCGCCTTTCTTTTCAAGCTGCGCGCGGTGGCCGAGTTCGCGTCGTTGCGCCTCTTCCACGCTGAGCTGCTCGTCGCTTGTGAGATCGTGCGATACTGTTCCGATCGCGGCGCCTTCGCCAAGCGGCGCCGCGGCGACGGCGGCGGCCTTGTCGCTCTCGGCGACGGCATCTGCAGCTGCGACGGCGGCGAGAGTCGTGCCCATTGCGTTGGCAGTTGCGATTTTCTGGTCCACTTTGGCTGAAATCTTCCCTAATTGTTCGACAATGTCTTTGGCGCGTTGTTTTGCTGCTGCCACCTCTGCAGTGTCTTTGTGCGCATGGTGTTTCTGCGTGAACATCTTCCGCCGCAGCGCAGCCTCTCTCGCTTTCGCATCCAGCATCCGATCCTCTTCCGGCGACAGCGGCACAGGTGGATCAGAGGGCGTTGGGTTCTTCTCCTCGCGCGCAATCTCATACGGCAACATTTTCGCAAGGGCGTCTTTCGCAGAATCATCCGGCTCGCTTTTCGACTGTGCTTCGTCTTCTTCTTCTTCGCCGCCAGGCGTGTCTACGTTTGTCGGATGAAGTGTCGCTGGTGACGGCGACGGCGACCTTTCCTCTTGTGTCGGAGAGAGAGGTGAGCCGTGGCGTTCGGGATCGTCCTCTTCGCCGCTTTCTGCTGCTGCTGCTTGCTTCTCGTCTGCAGACACTTCCTCTCTCGCTTTTCCGATTGCAGCGGCAATCTCCTCGTCTGTCTTTGGTGGCGGTGCTGGTGTTTTTGGTTTTTTTGTTGGGCTGCTGCCCGCACCACCATCATCGCCATCGAAAGCCGTCGCAATTGCGTCGTGCGCCGCGCGATCACGAAAAGTGCGCGTTTTGGATGACAAAGGGCTTGTGTCGCCAGCAGCAGTCTTTGATGGCGCCTCGACTTCGGTTGTTTCTTCTTCTTCTTCTTTCTGTGGTTCTGGGTTGCTGTCATCCTCATTACCGAGTGACTTGGCCAGGTTGGGCAGATACGCTCGCATGTTCGGATGGCTCATTGCGTGCGTTTTTTTTTGTTGTTACTCAGTGTGTTTTTTTTTCCTTCTGTTGTTCACCCATTCATCGACGATTCCAGGAACGCGCGCGACTTTGGGGAGTCGTACTGACAAGCACAGAGCTGGGCAAGGTCGTTGATGATGTTTCTTCGAGTTGCCAACTGCTGAAACTCGGCTTGTTGCGTGAGAAGCGCGAGGACAGCGACGTGGTCGTTGCAACAGGCCAACCGCAAGCTGACGAAATTGTTGAAAGTCCAATCGATTCGGCCACTGTCGAGAAACATCTGGACAAGCCAAGGAATTCCTTGCAGACATGCAGACCGAAAAGCAAGGTTGTCGTGCGCAGCCGGGCGTGGACAAAGCTGCAACAGCCCTCTCAAAAGATCGGGATGCGGAGTTTGCGTGGCTCTCAGCAGCGCTTTTCCGTCATCGTGCTTCCAAATTGCCTCTCGTCTCGCAAGAAACAGCGCCGTTTGCAAGGCGTGTCCCTCAATCGCGGCAAGAAACGCGTCGTAGCCGAGTCGGTGAATCCAAGCACCAGGACAGATGAGAAAACACATCATGAGCAGCCGCATGTGGCCACGTCTGGCAGCTTCGCAAAAGAGGTTTTCAGTGTACGCACATTTCGCGTTGAGACGCACGATGCCGTTGACGTGCAACTTCATCAAGATGTCAGAGTCACCGGACTGGGCGAGGGCGTACATGAGCCCCGAATTGGCTTCTCTCGGTCGAAACGGCGATTGTCGCTGCCGTTGAATGACAAACTCCACGACTTCGAACTGCCCTGAGAACGTCGCGGCTTGCAAATACGTCAGCCACACCAGTCGCGCCGGGTGCCAAATGTCATCGATCTGACACGCGAACGAATTCAGCAGAACTGCGTTTCCGACGTGAGCAGCCGTTTCGCCAACCATGCGAAGTAATTCCTGTCGAAACGTGCTGTCGAATGTCAATGGCTGCAGAAACAGAAAGTCCAACACGTTCCGAAACCCGTTCGAACTCACCTCTTTCACCAACGACTTGACTCCTTCAACGGTCAGCACGGCTCGAGGGTGGATCAACATCGCATGTTGCAGATATCCGTGCGCACAGCAGGCGTGGAAAACAGCACTGCAATTCTCGTCAGTGACACACTCAAGGTCGAAGAATCCGAGACCTGCTTTCAGAATCGCACAGTTGCCAGGAAACGGGGCCGCGCCAACTGCCAATTTCAGGAGCATTTCTGCAATTTCAGCATCTCTTTCTTGCATTTGCGCGTACGCTGATATGAGATCTCTCAGCGCTTTGATGTTCCATAACACGGACATGCCGCCCACTTTTCCTTTTTTTTTTCCTTTGTGTTTGATGCAAAAAAGTCGTCACCCTTTTTTTCTTTTCCAAAAGGTGCACCTTTTTTTATTTGTTTTTATTCACGACACCCGACGAGGCAGCACGCACGATGAAAGCGGCAAATATGCCACAAACAAAGAAGAAGAAGAAGAGCAATCGAAATAAGAAAGCAACCCTTGGAAATCTGGCCAGCGAGAAGAAAAAAAACATTCAGAAACACGTGTGCAACACAGTTGCAGACTGGAACATCATGGCAAGAAAGTCAGTTACACAGTTGTTTGCCACACCCGTCATCGACGTCATCAAAGAACTTTGTGCTGAGTACGCAGCGTGGAAAGCTGGCGACATGTTCGGCCGTCTTGCGCGAGTCAAGAACCACATCGCCACCCTCGCCGCAAAAGAATCCAGACAACGCAACACTCAACAAAAACACGTCCGGCGCATATTTTTCTTCAACAAGCAAGAGCAGAAAGAAGAGAAAAGCCAGTTACGACAGCGCGTGCCCGCACGACAACTTCATGATCAACACCAAATGTGGCAACGTGGGCTTTCGAGCACCACGAGTGACCCTCTCCGGCTCTTCGGAAGCGTGTTGCGCATCTTGCTGTCGGAAGTCAACGCTTGTATCGTCGATCCGGACAATGTAAAAGTTTCATACGACGAGAACGCGCCGTGGCCGTCGTTCGAGTCCTGCTCTCTAGAGACACAAGTCCACATGCATGTCACCGTCCCATCGATCGGCAAAGTGCCACTCGTGCTCACAATCGGAGAACTGCTCGCACATTGGCCAAAGACTGCGGCTCGTTCTCTGTCGCTCAAGTTCCGACGACAACTGACGAGGCGTTTTGCGACGACTCTAACGTGGCAAAATCTGCGCGCCGTTGTTTCGCAAGATGCGAAAGACGATGACGACGCAACGGCGAGTCTGCGCCTCCTGATACGTGTCTTCGACGTAAAACACGGCCGGAACCCCGTTTCGCGCATGCTCGCCTCGCTCGTTTGGCAAACAAAGCTGCGTGTGCGCGTTGACACGCAGAATCAAGCGGCCGCGCTGAAGCGATGGCTGTGCGTTCAAGCACCGCCGAGCGCGGCCGGATGCGAGGTCGCCGAGTCAAAATCAGTGGTGCTCAATGCGTGCTGACTTTGAGGCAAACATTGCACTGCGAAAACAAAAACGAGAACGAAAAGGATCAGCAGTGTTAAGCCAAAGAATGGCAGATTTCCGACGTTTGTGACACAGGTTGCTGCGAAAAGTCCAATTATGACAATGACTAACAAGGAAAATATGACGATCGTGACCACGGATGTTGCCATCAGAGAGATGTTTCTTTCTCTCGTCCTTTCGTTTGTCTTGAAAACCTCTCAAAATAAAAATTTGTTTCAAAACTCTTTTTACTTTTCAGGATGTGGCCGGTGCTGCAGGAGGAGGCGGAGGAATGTCACCCGTCTCGCTGAGCCGGTCGAGGCAACGTGAAATTGGCACAAATTGTGCAGCTGTGCACAATGTTTTCATGACGCCACGCACAAGATCCACGTCGCCGTGTTCAAGCAAAGTCGACAGCGCGACGTACTGCGACTCTCGGTTCGTCACGACGCCTGGTCCGATGACAAGTGGATTGAAGCCAACGCGAATGTTGAACTTGTCCGCTGCTGTCAGCACTTTCTTGTTTTCTTTCGCGCGCTTGATCCACGCCTCGGACTTTACACATCGTTCAAGCAGTTTCGGCTCTTTCTTCGCATCTGGGTCGAGCGCCGCCGTCGGGTCCAAGAGTGTCGCTGAGTTGCCAACAAAGCTGTAGACGGCAGTCGGGATCAACTTGGCGATATCAATCGCGGGGTTGAGAGGAGGAATAACTTTTGGTTTCTTCGGTTCGCCGGCTCCCGCGCGCGGTTTTGCTTTTCCAGCCTCGCCAAGCCCTTTTGGGCGTTGCACGCCGCTGCTGCCCTCCGCCGTCTTGATCTTTTTTTTCACCTTCTTTGGCTCGTCCTCTTCTTCTTCGTCATCTTTCATCTCCGCGTCGTTGTCTGCTGGTGCTGCTTTGCGCTTCGGTTTTGGATCTCCCTCGGCACCATTTTTACTTTTTTGATCCTCTTCGTCTTCCGACTCGCGACGTGTCAAAGTTTTGTACGTGTGTTTCAACGTCACGAGCTGGATGCGCAAGGCCTCGTCACGCAAACCGCTTGTAAAAACATCACGATCTTCTTGTGAAAGCCGCTTAAACGCTGGGCCTTGAATGACATCCAAAATGTCTTCCCATCGCTTGGGATTCGCTTTGATTCCCGCCCACGAAGTTGCCATTTTGTGTGCTGAAACGTCAAAAATTTGGTTGCCTTAATTTCGCAAAACTCGTCCCTCACACCAACTTAAAAAAAAATTCGGATACACAAAATTTTGTCAGATGTTAAAAATAATTAAGAAATTTTTTGCCAATAAAGAAGAACACGATAAAATGCAAACAAAAATGCAAACAAAAATTAGGTTGCTAACTGCAAGTTTTGCCTTTTTTCCTACATAAAGAAGAAGTCGATTTCTTGACTATGATAAAATGCACACAAAAATTAGGTTGCCAACTGCAAGTTTTGCCTTTTTTTCCTTCACAAATTCTCTTTTCGCCAAAATTCACGAGAGAGAGACAGAGAGAGAGCGAGAGAAGAAGAAAAGTCAAATGTCGAAAGGATAATTTAATTCAGAGAACGCGCTGCCAAGCTTCAGGGCAACGAGATGAACAAGTCAGATTAAACTTTCTTGGCTGATTTGCGTTTGTGCGCCACTTCGGAATCTTCAGGCTTTCTTTTCTTCTTGTTTGCTTTTGTCGGTGAGGCTTCTGCGGACGCCGGTGCTGCTGCTGGTGCGGACGCTGTTGATGATGTGTTGTAGCCAAGTAAGACTTGTAGCATGCTTGCTTCGAGTTGCGCAAAGGCTTCGTCTTTTCGAGAGCTTGCGACTGTTTCTTCGTCCGCCCCATCTTGCTTTGTCTCGTCGTGTGCTGTCGTCAGCCGTTGGATGACGTCCTCTTGACTTGTCGACTTCTGAAGGAGCTCCTTGATCAAGTTATCTTTTGCTTTCATCTCCTCCTTCTCTTGTGCAAGTTCTTGCCGCATCGTCTGGATTTTCTCATCATTCTCGTCCTTCAGCTGCTTCATGGCGTCTAAGAATCGAATTGCGGCTGCTTCTTGTTCCTTCTTGCCTTTTTCATTTTCTGCTCGCAATTCTGCCACTTCTTTCTTGCTTTGTTCATTTTCTGCTCGCAATTCTGCAACTAGCTGCTGGGTTTTGTCGTCTTGTCTCGTCATTTGTTCGCTAAGTTCCTGTTCTTTGGCTGTTGCTTTCGCCATGATGTCGCGTGTTTGCTCAATCTGGTCGTTGCGCAACACTCTCTCTCTTTCTTTCCCCTCTTCCATCTGTGATTCCAACAATCTTCCATATTCTTCTTCCTGTGCTTGCATTTCCCTTCTTGCGTTCGTTACTTCTTCTCTCGCGACATCCCTTTCTTCTCTCAAAGTATTGACTAACGACTCCTTCTCTGCCAAAGCAGTTTCGTAAGTTGCTTTCTTTGTCAACTCTCGCGCTTGCCAAGACTTTTCTATCTCCTTCTCTCTCGTTGTCCGTTTGTCTGCTTGCTGTTTCAGTTCTTCCACTTTCTGTCTCAACTTCTCCTTGAGTTCGTCTAATTTGACATTTGCTTGCCTGAGTTGGGCATCTATGTGTTCAATCGTCACTTTGTTCTCTCCGACTTGTTTGATTTTACCCTCGAGTCTCGTTGACATGGTCGCTCGTTCGTTCTGCGCCACTTTCGCCTCTCTTGTCAGTGTCGTCACAGCTTCCTCCTTCTCTCTTGTCAGTCTCGTCACAGCCTCTTCCTTCTCTTTTGTCAGTGTCGTCACAGCCTCTTCCTTCTCTTTCCTCAGACCATTCTCTTTCTCCGCTTCATTTTTGTGTTTGTCACATTCAGCTTGGACCGCCTCGAGCTGTTTCTGCGCCGTCGCCAATGCTTCCTCCAAGTGCTTGAGAGCCTGAGGATGGGGCGGAGGAGGCAGCGCTTGCGCCGCCGCGACCAGTCGACTTTTCTCGTCGGCGTACTTCTGCCGGGCGAGACTGAGTTGGTGAGTCAGCGGTGAGAAGATGTCCTCTTCCCCGCCCAGAGGATGAGGGAAAAACTGCTGCTGCGGCTGGTGATGATGGGCAAACTGCTGAGGATGTTGGAAGTATGGCGAGGGATATGGTTGCGGATAATAGCCATACATTGCAGGATGAGGAGGAGGAGCTACAGCTTGGGGAGGAGGAGCCACCGGTTGGGGTTGTTTTTGTTGTTGAGTTGCCTCTTCTTCTTCTTCTTCCTCTTCTGCTTCCTCTTCTTCTTCCTGTCTCGGTTTTCTCTTGTCCTGTTCCTCCTCTTCTCCTCGACGCTTTTGTGTTGATGCAGAGTCTGATGACGACGAACGGGGCCCGCGATCATGTGAAGAGCGACGTTGTGAAGGAGGCGAACGACTGCGAGATCGGTGATGGGAGAAATGTGGACTTTTTCTTCTTTGCGCGTGCGATGATCGGGGCCCACGACGGTTGTCTCGGCCTTCATTGCTGCCTCTGTCCCGACGATTTGAGTTGTCGTTGCTGCTTCTGTCATCGCGATCGCGTGATTTGCGCCGACGATCCTAAAAGACAAAACTGAGTTTTGATTCAGCAAGGGGGCAGTGAACTTTACCCTTTGTTCGTTTCCTTGAGAGCGAGAGCGAGGACGAGAATCCTAAGCGACAGAAAATCAACACGTGGGGCTGGAGACAAGGAAAGCAGGGGGCCGAGGAAAAAGCCGACAGTCACCTGATTTTCTCTTTGCGCAACCGAACCGTCACCAACTGATTTTGTCTCGGCCTCCATTGTCTAATGTCACGACTTGTTCTGTTCAACGACTAATCATCAGAATAATTGAATTGCGTGTCTTTAACACGAGTATGCATACAAGTTTATAACGTGACAATTAGGGGCTCTGGACCTGCAGATGCGACAGAATGCCTTGGCCCCCGCTTTTTGTTCTTGGAAAGTGAGCGCCGACAGGGTGACAAAAATTATAAAACGCCTGACGAGCGGATATGAAAATTTCGTCCGAGGCGCAAAAACGACACTTTTTGTCACACACGACAATTTTTCTTTTTCATATCCATGCGTGTCACAGGCTCTCAAAAATAGAAAAAGAGTAGGCATGACTCAAGACCCCCGAACACGCCATGAACGCCATCAAGAAGCAAAAAACGGTGGTTGCCAAAGCCAGTTTTGCAACTGTGGTTGCCAAAACCAGTTTTGCAATGTTGCCAACTGACTTGGTTCTGGAACAGCTCGTGCCTCTGTTGGCGTTCTCCTTGCGCGACTGTGCCGTTTTGATGAACGTGTGCAAGTCGTGCAAAGAGGCGGTCATTGAGTACTTCAAAAATGTGAAACTGTTGGTCATCGACAACAGCGACGCTATGCTTGCGTCTTGCAAACCGCGAAGTCGCCAAGGACCGTACCGATATGAGCAGAGTGTCCGCTTCAACAGACATTGGCTCGCTGGGTGTGCCGACACCACGCGTGTCCGCATTAAGTTCACAGCATCGTGGCCTGACATGCGCAAACGTCGAGACTGCAACGCCACGGTCCGCACCAAAGTGGAAGAAATGCAGGCGAAGCTGATGAGCGTTGCGCGCTTCATTTGGCGACCGGAAGTTTTGCTGGCCGACGTGGCGTTCTGGAATTCTCTTGTCTGTCTCTCTCAGAACGCGGCCGGTTTTGAAGGGTTTAGACCGACTTGGCCGGACAGCGACGCTGCCGACATTCGAGATTTCGAGGAGGACGCCAACGTCTACAAGTACGCCACAAGCACAAGTTTCGGCGGCGCATTGCTGACTCGGACATTAGGCGTCGCGAGCCCAGTCGTCGCGTTCTCGGTTTGTCGAGAAGCGCAATACTTTGCGACAGAGTTGAATCGCGTTCTCAACGACAACGAGGCAGTGTACCACAAACCACTGGCAGCAGAAGATGCGGGAGAGGACATGAACCAGCAGGAGGAACTGGACACTCCCGAGGACCTGTTGCCGTGTCAACGGCAGTGCACACCTGTGCGGCAGTCGTCGTCGCGATTGTGGATCCAACTCGGAGTGGCGTCAGTCACTCTAGAAGATTTAATGTTGCGCATCAGCAACGATTGGACTGGCCACCCAGAGTGGTATTCGTCACTCGACGACGAGGTCCCGTCCGTGCTCTCTGTGGCTTTGCATTTCGACAGATGGCAACGACTGCGCCACGGCGTCGCGGGAGTCGGGCAGCACCGGTTGTTTTGTTTTCCGAAGCTCACGAAACGCGGCTCAGGATTGCCTGCCATTGTCGTGCCGGTTGTCGACGACGACATTCCTGAGACACACGATGCCGGTGTCATCGTGGCAGAACAAGAGCATTGGGGCAGCGTGGTGATCGCGAAACCTCAATTTTGGTGGTGGTTCCCGACCGACGTGCGCTGCGACACGCTGCCGTACTCGCGCACGGCGATTCTGGCACTCTGTCCGCCAAACTTTTCGCAATGGGTGACGGAAGCTTGTCGGCACACTGGACACGACGAGACACACGTCGCGCACGCAGTTTCGAGCTGTTTCGAAGAGCTCGTGTCGACAATCTACGAACAGTTCACAAAGTATGCGTACGTGCGGGAACTTGTGATGGCACACCTGGTGGCGACATTGCCGCAACACGCAACGCAAGCGTTGGCGCGCCAGAAGAGACGCGAAAAGAAAACAGTTGTAGAGGCTTTGCCGGACGACGAAGATGAGCGGGAGGACGTGTTGCTGTCACTTTTGCAACCTCTCTTGCTGCCGGTGTCCTTGTGCGACAAGGATTTCTGGGACAAGACAAACGCGAAAATGACTGCGCACGCGCAGCTTGCCAAGTATGGCCTCGGCGCGGTGAAGACGCGAATCTGGTTCGTGGTCGCATTTCACATTCCCGCGCACGAACTCATCCGCCTATCTCGCCCACCTCAGGGCAACTTGCCACTCTTTGACATTTTGAGCGAGGGTGGATCATAAAATTCATTTCGTTTTTTTCACACAAAACGTGAGAGTTCTTTGAAAAATTTTTTTAAGGGTGCGCAATGTCCCAGCGCCAGATTCTCCAAAACATTTGACAATCTTGCACTGTCGGCAAATCAAACGGGAGCGCGAAAACCAAATTAAAATCTGCGTTGAGCTCATCATCAGAAGCCACTCCGTCAAAGGCGAAAAACGCATTCAGTGCGTCGGCTTGGTTGGCGGCCATTTCTTCTGGGACTCTGTCTGTCATCAAGTGGGGTGTGTAGCTCGCTTTCAGGAAATCGAGCCATGAACGAAAAGCTTCTTGTGTTTGTTGGTTTCGCACGAGCGGCAAGCGCTCGCGAATGGCAGAGAGTGAGTTTTGCACCCTTACAACATCGAGTGCAAGCGAAAACACTTTTGCAGTGCTTCTCGTTTCGCCGGCAAAATGCACATCGAGGAGTTTCACGCCCACTTGGCTGCGAATGAACCTCGACAACAACGAGGTGGCTTGGAAAACAAAGTTAGCGCCAACTTTCGAACTCCATCTCTTCGCTGCCCAAGGTCCAAACGCGAAACTCTCATTCGAACACGGCGACTGCAAGATTGTGTTGACAAAGTTGGTGACGATTTGTCGTTTTCGCCCTTGTGTTTGTTCGTGTCGCCAATGTGTGAAGAGTGTTTCTTCTGCCGTCTGCATGAGGAGAGAGGTCATGTCCCAACGAGCACACGGAGTCCATATCGTCATTGCGTTCAGTCGGTCATGTTGGGTTGTGAGGAGCCACTTGCGGTTGCCAACGAACGCAGAATCGCCAAATGCAGGGAAGGAAAGACGCGCGGCAACTCGCCTCCTTATTTTTGCACAAGGAATCGCCTTGGCGAGACAGTTTCCAATGTCTGCATTTTCTGCTCGTAACACGAAGCGTCTGGTTCGCCGACTGTCGCCGAACGCGTGCGCTTCTGTCACCATTCGGTCAACAATCGGGTCACTTGTCCACTTTTGCGACTCTCTGGTCACCAACGTCAGATGCGCCAAATCGCACAAGGACAGGAATGACAATGTGGTGGGTTTTTGTGGTGGTGTGTGATTCGTCTTTATTTGAGGGCGAGAAGGAGCAGGACGTGGCAACGACAGCTCGACTCGTGGCGGCAATTTGCGAATGTGCGTGGCGAGGATGGCATGTCGCTGTTCGGGTTCAGCCTTCTCAAGGATGGATGAAATGCCCTCTGCTAAGTTCCAAACATTGTAGAAACGATTGGGCGCATCGTTTAACGCAGTTGTTTGGCCTTCCCATTTCCTCAACGTGAACTTTTGCAAGTAAGGGTCGCGCAATGGCCGCAGCAGCGTAAAGTCCTTCAGGCACTGAGAGGACTGCTGGTATTCGTCGTGCTCGACCTGGAGCTGCAAGTGCGGATTTCCAATGATCCATTTGTCGAATGTGTCTGTGAAGAGCAGTTTGTACTGTCGCAGGATTGCGTCTCGCGTGGCGCTAGCGTTGAACAAATCAGGGAATTCTTTCAAGGCATTGTAAAACACTGTCAGGTGTACACCGCGGTACATCACCAAAACGTTCTTGTGCCACAGCGGTGTCCAAGGTTCCACATCGACAAACGAGCCGCAGGTGAAGCCGTCGAGCAGCAGCGACAGACTTTGGTCTGCAAACGACAACGTGTCAACAGACGTCACGAAGTAAGAGCTGCCACAATGCATGACGGACGTCACAAACTCATCCACCGTGCGTTGTCGTTTTCTTCTTGAGAACAGGCGCAGCTCGCGTGTCGCAATTGGCCAGAACATCGCCGTCAGGTCGAACCGCATTCGCTCGCTGAACGCAACTGTTTTGTTCCAGGTCGTGATGTCGGCGTCGGCATCCTCTGGCAGACAACAGTTCCATGTCCGACAATTGACGATGTCGTTCGCGTTGAATCCTTCGCCCAACATCGCCAGCGTCTCGTGCAAGAGGCGGGCCGGAACACCAAAATCGCGCGAAACAGTCATCCTCACATCAAAGGCTCCCGGCGAGTTCATTCCGAAAGCAACCAAATCTCGCGCAAAAACGTGCGACAGTATCGCAGCGTCGGAACACGATTTAGAGAGCTTGCGACAAACGAGCACGAGAGTTTGCGCGCACGCTCGCACGGTGAAATGCTTGCTGATTTCGAGCAGAACGTCATCCGGCAGCCAGGTCAACATTCTGTTTTGGTTTTTGTGTTCCCGGCGAGAAAAAAAGTGCGCTGTAGCGGTTGTGGTGATGGATCTATAAACAAACAGGGAAATTTTTTTTTTTTGGAGAAAGGATAAGCAAAAAAAAGCCCCCAGCAACACGTATGGACGACAACAAAGCCGGCCGTTGCGCGTTTCAATCTCCGCGGCCGAATCGCAGACACGAGAAATTCTTCCAATCAATTGTCGCGCTTGCGATCCTTAACGATGAAAAACGCCCTGGAACGCCGCCGCCACAATGCTACCACTTGCTTGTCGACACACCTTCGCCTGCGAAAGGTCACGCCCGGGAGAGGAGATAGATATCCCCTTGGCGGTCGTCACTGACATACAAACCTCGTGGACCGAACGCGAGCCCGACTGGACGCACTCGCTCTGACCACTGCGCAAACGTCGTGCTTGCTCCGGAAACTCGGCCTTCCTCGTCCATCGGAACAAACAAGATGCTGTGGCCGGTCGGAACGGTGCGATTCCATGACCCATGTAAAGCGACATAGAGGCCACGAGCAAACCCAGGCGGCGAGAGCGGGTTTCGAGGGTCGTAGAACGCCAAACCAAGTGGAGCAGAGTGAGCTTGAATATCAACGACCGGTTTCGGAACGTCTTGACACGACTGGGGAGACGCAAGCTGCGGATCTGGAATTCGCCCCGCATGGCAGAATGGCCACCCATAGAACGTCGCCGAGTGCAGTTCGTCGATCGTGTCCGGCGGCTGATCGTCCCCGAGCCAGTCTCGCGCGTTCGTCGTCGCCCACAGCTGTCCCGTCCACGGATTCACAGCCAGCCCGACCGAGTTTCGCAAACCTGAACTGAAGATGGTCTCGTTCTGCCCGTCGAGATCGAACTGCAGAACGACCGCTCGGCGAGGATCCTCTTCGACGCAGCTGTTGCAAGTCGACCCGACCGAGACGTAGATGTGATTATTGTGAATTAAGACTGTCCTCGTGGTGTGGTTCCCACTCGTCGGCAAACCATCGACGAGCACGACACCGTTCGAGAGACAGACTCCATTCGCGCAACACTTCAAATCGAAGCGCGAAACTTCCGACGCTTCGCCGATGTAGAGTTTGCCGTCGCTCACCGCCAAACTGGTTGGATCGTGCAGACCTGTCACGAGCGGCTTCACTTCTCCAACGTCACTCACAGCGACAATCCGCCCTCGCCCACGTTCAGCGACCAAAAGTGTCTGAGAACCGCACCCGTCGTTCAAGAACAAGATGAATCGTGGGTCGCGCAAATCACGAGCGACAGTTTCGCATTGAAATCCTTGTTGGAGCGTCGGCGGATTTTGGCATTCATTCTTCTTTATACCACGAGACGCACTCAGAGCCCGCGATTCGTTGATCCCCATTTTTGTTGCTTTTGCTGACAAGACAGAGAGAAAAAAATAAAGCTTGCGAAAAACAAAAAATTTTGCAGATCCACGCTGAAACAATGGCATCCGTTGCCAGCGTTTTTCCTTTCATTCCTTATGAGCCTCCAGGAAGAGTTGGTGGATGTGGGTTTCTTTGCTCTGACCGCTTTCGGCATCATGGTAATACTTGACGTTTTCTGGCGCCAAGATGTGTTCCTCCTTGGTATTATCGTGGTGACGGTGTACGCTATCGCGCGAATGATGTTTTTGTGGTGGAAAACGTCACAAGGATCATCAACACGCACAAAAAGACTTGTAATGCTCTGGTCACAGATACGTTGGACATCAGTTCAGGAAGTTCTCGTGTTGGGAGCCGCTGCAGCCTTCTGTGACACATTCCTCGGGCCATGGACACTCTTGGTTCAATCCACCTTTGTCGGCTTTTTGCTCACACTGATGTGGGCGCTCGAACTTGGTGGCGGTGATGTCACTTCCAATGTCGTGATGAAATTGGCGTGGTTTCAGGTTGCCACTGCATGTCTGATGACATCGTTGGCATTTGCACACTACTCATTTGCTCCTTTGTCGACAACGTGGCGACTCTCGGGTTTTGAATGGTGGGTACTCAATGCGGGGACTATTGCTGTGTCGCAAAGACTCACAAGCGAGGTTCGCGAAAGGTCTCAGAACTCAAGCGAACCATTGGGAACGTGGGTGTACGTGTTGCTTTTTAACATCTTTTTGCTGGAGATCTTGCTGTCGACGCTCTTCCTTGTTGGGTTTTATGATGTCGCTCCAGGATCTTGGAGGAGTCTTTTCACCTGGATTGTGCAAGGACTGCCTGTGCTCTTGTCGTTCTTGGTCATCTTGGAACAGCAACGCCAGGTAGCAAAGCTCGTTATTCCAAACTTCACCGAAAAGTGGTTCTCCGCCATTGAGAAAAGTCGCGTGCAAGCTGTGGTAAGCGGAGCGTGGTCGGCAATCTTGGCTTTCTGCGTTCTCATTGCACTTGGATCGCCGGAAGTCGCCCAGTTCTTTCTGGCTTACACACTCGCAACAGTTGCTTTTTTTCTGACGACGAACTGCACCCTCAGCGTACCGTTGACCTTTGTGTGGCCAATGTCTTTTTTCATCGTGGCGCGTCGCACGTGGAGCGGCTGTTTTGTGGCAACGTGGGCACTCCTTGTCGTTGCGCTCTTTTTGTGGAAAAGAAACAACAAATAAAAAAAGTGTATCTGAAAATGTCCACAAAGACAAAACAATTCGTTTAATTGAAAACCGCTTAAAGCAAGAATGGAGGATGCAGTTGCACGTTGGCTTCCGCGTTGGCTTCCGCAACGAGAAGCAGTCACTGAAATTTTGAAACATGGGCGTCGATGTGCGTTCATGTATGACAATCAACGGGTGTGCTGCGCAAAAGTTGCACAACCGACGAGCTGGAAGTGTGACACTCATCCAACTTTTTGGAATGCTGACTCTGAGGCTCTCGCAAAGGGGTGTGACCTCGCGTGGGTGCAAATTGACAGGCACAAGGCAAGTGTCCGAACACTCTTGACCACATGGTTTCCCATTGTCATTGTCAGCCTTGTCGACAGCTACATTGAGACAATTGATTTCAGCCACATTTTCTCGACTCAGCACATAGAGGCGTGGAGCCACAACATGTTTTCCTTCTACCAGGACCGCACACGGGACGAAGGAGCCAGAGGGAGAACACTTACAATCTAATCATCATCCTCCTCTTTCGCTTCGTGCACCGGAGGAGAAATTGTCATGAAAGTTTTCGTCGTGTCGCTTGCAATTTTTTGATTTCCTTGCCAACATGTCGACTTAATGTTCACACTGTCGTATTGTTGTTGTTCGCCACCATCACCGTCAGAATCGCTGTTTGCCATTTGGCTGTGTTCACTTTTCAGGATACACACGATGACAGGGGCATCTTCGGCAACTGGTTTTGAAAAGAGGATTCGAATCACTTGCAACGGACGATGTTCGCCAAACGCTTCAGAGAGCCCAATGTCAATTCTGATCACATGTCCGAAACAAAATGTAGAAATTTCTGGTTGCACTGTGTGTGCGACAACCATTGCAGCTTTAGGTCTTGCTCCCCAGCGAGGAGTTCCAGGAACATTGTCATTGTCGAGTTGGAATTCTGCAAAGATGGATTGGATGCTCCGAGCACACTGTTCGCTGTTCTCGTTTGTGGCCTCTGGCTTGCTCCATGTTCGGTCGTAATAAATGTCTTGCACGTCCTCTGCGAGCACGTTTTCCGGTTCCAACAAGAACGTTCGCCAACTATCATTGATCCCTTCGACAGTGCGTGGCGCTTGTCCTAAGCCGGTCCTTGGCGCAATTCCACCGTGACAGAAGAGAAAATCATTTATCTGGATGATGAGTGGTTTGAAGAGCGCGAAATAAAGCGCCAAGTCACTCCCTTGCAAGAACATGTGCCTTTTTTCTGAAATTCCACCCCATCCGTCACACACGTGCAGTTGTCCACCTTCGTATTTTGTGATCGTCTGAAAATGCGCATCGTTTTCCGCGTTTTCAAGACCGCCAGCACGCTGCACAGCCTCTGCTACATGACGGAATTGGTCTGCCTCATGGTTTCCTGTCAGTCCAATTACTGCACCACGCTGTAACCGTGCTTGTTCGTTCAAGCCATGGAGATACATGAGAATATCTAACTCCTCTCTCACATTCCCACTCGTATCCATCTCGTCGACAAGTCTCCCTGATCTATCAAAGATATCGCCGCATTGGACAACAATTGTCGCGCCACCCGCCCATTTGCCAGTTTTGTCGATAACTCCGCCAAGATAAAGTGCACTCAACAACGCGAGAAAATCTCCGTGCACATCACCGATCGCGACGACATCGCTCGCGGTGTTGAACTTGACCGGAGCAATGTCGTCACGAAGGCGAGAGGGTGTCCAGATGCCGTTCTTTTTTTTTGCAGTTTTGCCAACTAGCGAGTTCATGTCGCGGTTCATTCGTTCAGGGTTCTCTCGGTATCTGGCGAACCGGCGTGTCTTCTCGCGCAAGAATACATCGATTTCTTGAAATTTTACACCCCCAATCGACCCCAAATTCGCCGGATTCTCACGTCGTGCTGCACAAAGCTTGGCCACCTCTTCTCTCATAATGCACTTGTGCTGCAACGCGTCGCATGCCAAGATGCACTTGTACGCGCTGCCAGTGCGAATTTTGTCTTGCAAGCGTTGCAAGCGGCGTGCGGCTGCCATGTTTTTTTTGTTTTGTTTTATTTCCAACTTTTTTATTTTTTTTCTACAGCAGAAACGCGTTCGATTATATTTTGGTATCGAGATTCGGTCGGTATTATTTCTTCTTGCTGTGCGAGGGCGTCACAACACAACGATGCAAATTACGCACCCCCACGATCGTCACAACATGCGCAGCCGGCGTTCTCACGATGACAACAAACACGAAGAGAACGCTGGTGATGTCCAGATTCAGCAGCAGCATCCCGAGCTCTTCTCGCCAAGCAACATGTTCAAGAACTATGCGCACCACCAATTGAATTCTCTTTTGTTTTATCTGCGGGCCAAGGCGCAAATGCAGTCGAAAGAGATGTACGGCACGAGCGGGGTGACGTGGGCAACAGCCGCGCAGCTAACAACCTTTTGTGTGCATTTTGAAGATTCTCGGAAACGCTTGCAGGCTGAGTATTTGCTCGGGTCGGCAACCACTCGAGGAGGCGCCGATCCAGAAAGCGTGTTTGCCATTGAACTTACAAAACGAGCGCAAGCGGTGCCGGTTATTTTTATCGCAGAACCAAGCGCGGAGACGCGGGGCTCCGCAATGCGCGAGAATTGGCTGACATGTTGGGCACAAAATCGGCCACGCAGTCCGCTGCACCACTTGTTTGTCACTCTGGCAAACGAAGCGCTTGTTCATGACGTGCCGGACAATGTTTTCGACACCGTGTTCTACAGCTTGGTGATGAACGCACACAAAGCTCTCTGTCTCTCGGAACCGTACGGCATGAGGACTCATGAGGATCCGTCGGCAGATCTCGTCTTTTATTTGGTCAACATGACAGTCGCGAGTTCCGACGATGAGAATGCTTGGTTGGGCGCAACTGGACGCCAAGAGCAGCATCAAGTGGAAGAAGAAGAGACGTCGTGTGAAGCAAAGCTGCTTCAGTTAATGCAAGAGATGGCGACACAAGTGCAGCAAATCAACGCCAACAGCAAGGAAACTCGCATTATCGCCAAACATCAGCTGGGCCTGCTTCAGCAACTCGAAAATGGTGTGTTTTTGTTGCAAGGCATGCGCGGCGGCGACGAAAACCTGCCAAATGACATGCGCGACGATGACAAGCAAGCGAATGACGGCAACAGCACACGGAACGCGCTTCCGGCTTCCCCAATGTCGGAAGTGCCTGACGCTCTGCACGTGTGCGATCGAGCGTGCACACCACAATCTGATGCTGGACCTCTGTCTCCACAACAGCTGTACAACATTTACACACCACCAGAGTCTCTGGCGGCGTCGCCGCGGCGACATCACAGCGCATCGAAAACAACGATAACAACAGATCGTGCTTCTCGTTTTGTCGTGGAGCAAAAAGAAGAAGCTCAGTTCCCACCGCTTCGGCTCGCCGAAACTGAACGAAAACAACCAACTGTTACTGCATGGAAATGTGTCGAACCAGTGACAATATTAAAGCGACCGCCACCACAGCAGGAAGCGTGCCAAGAACAACAACAACCTTCAGAGGCACAGTCCGTGGCGCGCGGTTACTGCTACGCACGTGGTGCAAAAAAAGGGCAAGTTATCACTCGCGGAGGGTACACTTCCGCCACGAGAGTCGTCAGAGTGGCAACGAGAGCAGAGAGCGCCAGTCGACACAACAACAACCCAAGACCGGAAACGCCACCCAAACCGCAAAGAGAAGTGCTGCATCAGCGGATGTTGGAGGACGAAAAGGAACGAGAAAAGAAAAAACTATCCAAAGCTGCCAAAAGACGTCAACGCGCAGCAAAAATTGCCGCGGAAGCTCTCGTGTGAAATTGTGGGAGTTGGCGGATCATTCACATTAAAAAAATTTCCAATTTATTTTTTTCCGCTTGCGCTCTCTCTCCTGTGACTAATGCAGTTAAAAGAAAATAATCAAATTTTGTATTTTTGGTCCTGCGGCATTTTCATTACAGCGCAGGCATGATTCGTTGTTTGAAAACTACGTTGACAGCAGTGCAAGTGCAGAAGTTAAAACGGGAAGCGTGCGTCTCGCTTCCCGTCTTTGGCACGGATCGTGAGAAAACAAGGGAGTTCTGGCACGATGTGGGAGACAGCTATCTCGTGCCGCGGAGGTACGCGCTGAAAGAGAATTTGCCTGGCGCGAAGCCAGATCCTGCACTGTTGAATCTCACCCTGACCGACGCGCTTTATTACGACGGCGAACTTTTCAACACGCCCGCACGACCTCAGATTGCCGCAGTGTCGGCGGCGCGTCACGCGTTGGAGCGGTACTTTTCAACGATGTTCGTGCTCGAACCTGGCGTCGGCAAGACGAACGCTGCATTCAAACTCGTTGTGGAGCTCGGAGTGACATGCTTTTTCATCGTGCACAACGACAAGCTCGCCAAGCAAGCCGAGGATCGTTTCCGCAGACTCGTCAAAAACAAGGATCCCTCCAAGCAGGTGAAAATCGGCAGGATCCGTCGTGACCGCTGCGACACAGAGGGCTGCGATCTTGTCATTGTCTCTTTCCAGTCGTTGGCCAAGCGCGACTATGATCCCGCCAAGCTCCGGTGCGGCATTTTGATCATCGACGAGGTCCACCACGCGTGCGCCGAGACGTGGTCGAAAAGCATTGCGAAAATCCAGGCGTACTACGTGTTGGGAATGACCGGAACCCCGGTCGAAGGCCCACTCGAGAAGATGAGCGACATGACCATTGGGCCTTCTTGTTTCACAATGAGACCGCAGCCGAATCCGAACGTCGAGGTGAATCGCATTATCTTCAGCACCGGAAGGCAGGTTGAGATAAAAGACAAGCGCGGGAAACTGCGATACTCTGAGACTGTCACAGCACTCGCAGACGACTCAATGCGCATTGATCTGCTCGTGCAACTTCTGCGCGTGTTGCATGCGCAGTACCCAGAGCGACGTTGTATCCTGTTCTGGTCTCGCGTGACGCCGCTCGTGCACATTTTTAATGCGATTGGGAATCCGGAAATTGCGCACTTGTACACAGGGGGTTTAGATTCCGACTTGCCTGGCTGGAAAGTGCCGTCAGGGAAAGAACGGCCAGACGTGACCTGCACGCGCTTCTTGCTCCTCGCAACCTACGGCACCTTGGGCGAGGGCTATGACAGCAATGCAGATCTTGTCATTTACGGGGATCCGCCACCGAAACAAGGGCGGCAAGCGGGTGCGCGTGCTGGCCGTGAACTCGTGATGAAACACAAAGCAACGATTATCGATATTGTGGACATGTTCAGTGTGTTTATCGCAATGGCAAAGAAACGATTGAAGCACAACAATATGAAACGCCACAAAGTGTTTAACGTGCCAGCAGAGAAGATCTTCGACCAAGCAAGGAGAGTCCCGTCATTTCCCCGACCTCGTGTGCCAGCGGCAGTCATTCCGATTGCTGTCGTTCCGACGGAAGAACATGCATTGCACGAAGAAAAAGATGCTGAGGAGGATGATGACAATGATGATGATGACGTGCCACAACCACAAGCACCACCGTCACCACCTGCCGCAGTTAAAGAAAACGAAATACTTCCCGTGTTTGCGACCCCTGCAAGGACCAAACGCCGTGAAACCAACGCACAAGACGACGACGACGACCAACCACAACCTCCCACACCAATTCCGGCAACACCACGTGACGAAAAGCAGGAGGATCCAGAAGTCGCACCGGTGCCACCAACATTCCCAGCTTCATTCGCAGCACCAGCACCGCCACCACATGACGAAAAGCATGATGCGGTCGCAGCAGCAGATGTCGTACTAATCCCAGCACCACCGCCGCCATCAGCACTCGACAACAAAGAAGCAGAAGAAGAATGCATGCCTTCGCAACCACCTTCGTGTGTTAAACTCGCGCTCCCACATGCGACGATCATTCCGCAAAAGCCGCCGCCACAAACGAAGCGCAAACGCCCCGTGACAGCGTCTGCGTCACACAAGAAATCGAAAACCGAAGTACAAGAGAAAAAAATCGAGGACGACGACGTTTTCGCACTGTTGAAACGTCTGAAAAGTTGTCGCTAATAAAAAATTTTTAGGGTTTAATTACTGGCTTCGTTCATCCAGTGGCCGCGGTGGGCTTGTGCTTTCTGCATTGCTTTTTCCACGAACGTGTCATTGCTACGTTTCAATTCTTCGACGTCCATTCCTAGAATTTTCGTGAGTTGCGACCGCTCGTGCACCTCGAGAAGCGTGTTTAACTTACCTTGCGCTTCCTTCGCGTCTGACAACGCATGGACAGGATCCCGATTTTGCTGCGCGCGTTGACTGAGGTTTCGAGCTGCCAACGCCTCGGCACGGATCTGACTCTCTGGAATTGCCAATGTGTTGTTTCTTCTTTTCATGCTTGGCAAAGCAGAAATGATAATGAGCACCAAAATCACTGCAAATGTGATCAGCGCATATTTGATTTGTTCCGTCATAAAAGAAGAAGGTTTCCCTGTTGTTGGAACTTCCGAACGTACCGCTTCTGCCATTATTGTTTTGTCGTCACACACCTTTTTGCTTTGTTTAGTTTTTTTTTTCTTCTAGCTCGCACCCTTGAAATCTTTCATAATTTGGTCAAATTTCCCACGCCGGATCATTTGTTCCATGTACGCAGCGACTTCGGGATCCTCAATGCCGAGTTTCTTGAGCATGGCTTTCGGATTCTTCCGCAGACGTTCAGCCTCTTTGAGCATGTCACCTTGGTTCAGACCTTCAGTCGTCGCGTCGTCGCTCGCGAGCTGTCGTTTGAGAATGGATCGCTGTGTTCTCCGAAAGCCAAAAGCTTGTTTTTTCTTCTCCAACAAACGTTGCAATTCGAGGGCGCGGGGGTTCGGTGCGTTTTTGGTTTCACGAGAAGAAGAAGAGGAAGAGTCGGCGACGTCTGCTTTTCGTTGTCGCTCTTCCGTGTCCAGTTGCATCAGTACTTGGCCGATTTCTGGAGGAGTAAAGTCGTCGTCTTCCGCCACATCCAAGGCGGCGAGTGCTTGTTTCTTTGCCAGCAGTCTCGCCTTCTTTTTCGCATTTTTTTGAGCGCGCTTTGCTGCTTCCGGCGTCTCGTGCACCTTTTTTTTCTCCTCCTCCTCGTGGATCGTGACACGCTGTTTCTGCTCCTCCGCCTGGAGTTCTTTCAGTCGTTTTTCTCTTTCACGACGAGAGAGCTTCTGAGGCGCGTTCTCGGCAAGTGCGGGACGTGTGCCGCCACGAGCGATACGATGTTGTTGCTCCAGTTTGCGAGTTTGGCGTTTTGTGAGCGGTTTCGTCGTCGTTATTGCTTCGGTAGCGGCAACATCGAAGGCAGGTTGTGCCTCTTGCTGTGTCGGTGGCGTCATGTCTTCTTCCTCCTCTTCTTCTTCCTTGTCATCCTCCACAAGCGATGCGACGGCAGGCGGTGTCATGTTTTCTTCTTCTTCTTCGTCTGCGTCGGCCGCAATGGGAGGAGTCGGCAACGGCGGTAGAACGAGCGGTTTCGGGAGTTGCAGCGTGTGCGACATTCCATCTGGAAGTGGGAGCGCTTCCAACAATCGCCGGGCAGCGTCGCGTTTCTGATTCTGCTCGCTGTCGGCTGCATCTGTCATTTTTTCCTGGTGACAACCCAAACGGTTTTTTTTTCTCATTCGACAACGAAAATAAAAAAAATAACACATTTTTTTTGTGCTGCCCTG
>JADMIO010819998.1_pt1 | contig 27779 bp, 25 predicted proteins | sample 8958161 | NCBI WGS metagenome assembly JADMIO01 (sample SAMN16585339, study PRJNA669376) | soil metagenome | isolation source: Crop rotation soil | place: USA: Cullars Rotation, Alabama | collected 2011
CTTTCCCCGGCGGCTGCGCCGCAGTCGGCGCGGGCTGCTGCGCAGCCTGTTGTGAGGCGGCGAGCTTCGCCTGCAGATCGGCAAGCTCGGTATTGCGCAGCTCGAGCATGCGCTTGGATTCGTTCAGCTGGCCTTCGAGTTCGTTGACGCGACTGCGCAACGCCTCGGTTTCGCCCGAGTTACCGCTCGACGTGCCCGGGCTCGACGCCGAGTCACTCGGCGCGACCAGGCGCAGGCGGCCGGCGCCCGAAGAGCCCGACGCACCCGCCCACGAGCCGGCGAGACGACGCACTTCGGTCGACGCTTCGGACGGTGAGATGGCCGCGAGTTCTTCGCCGCTCGGCACGCGCAGGACGGAGCCCGCGCGCAGCTTGTTCATGTCGCCTTCGAACGCGGTGCCGTTGTTGCGGTAGATGCCGACCATCATCTGGTCGGTGCGGGCACCGGTGCTCGCCGACAGTCGGCGGGCGATGGCGGAAAGGCTGTCACCGCGACGCACTTCATAGCTGTCGCCACCACCGGAGGGGACGGGAGCGGCGCTCGGCGCCTCCTGCGGCGCGGGGCGCGAGATCTGACCGGAGCCCTGCGACGGCGCCTGGGTTGCCGCCGCGACGGGCACAGCGGCGACATTGTTCGGGGCGAAAACGGGCGGATCGAGCAGCACGGTGTATTCGCGCACCAGGCGGCCGCGCGCCCAAGTGGCCTCGATGAGCAGCGTCAGGAACGGTTCGGTGACCGTCTCCTGCGACTTGATGCGCAGGACGTAACCGCCGCTCGGCGTGCGATCTCGGGCAACGGTGACACCGGCCATGAACGGCGGCCAGTCGAGGCCGTAGCGCGCAAAGGTTTCCTTCGAGGCGAGCTTGGCGTCGAGGGTGGCGAGATCTTCCGGCGTGGCGTTGACCAGCTCGATTTCGGCGTCGAGGGGTGCATTGAGCGGCGAATTGAGCCGGACGTCACCCAAACCCAGGCCAAAGGAGATGCCAGGCAACAGCAAGAGCGCCAGCAAACCCCGGGCGAGACCCATACGCTTCATTCGCGTCTCCACAACCACCGTCAACGACCGTTAATTTCTCTGGAATTCTTTATCTAAACAAACGCTTAGCGCGGAAACTTCCGGCGTAGGCATGCAACCGCCCGCAATATAACTTAAATACGGTCTCGCACCAAAATCTCGGCGATCTGAACGCTGTTGGTCGCAGCGCCCTTCCGAATGTTGTCTGAGACGATCCATAAGTTAAGTCCGCGTTCGTGACTTATATCTTCCCTAATGCGTCCGACATAAACCGTGTCTTGGTTCGCGGCTTCAGTGGCTGCCGTGGGGTATCCGCCCGGCTTGCGCTCGTCTAACACCTCGACGCCCGGGGCTTTTCTCAATAGTTCGCGCGCGGCATCGGCGCTGATCTTTTCCCGGGTTTCGATGTGAACTGCTTCCGAATGCCCGAAGAACACGGGCACGCGCACCGCCGTGGCATTCACGAGAATCGAGGGGTCGCCGAAGATCTTCCGGGTCTCCCAGACCATCTTCATCTCTTCTTTCGTGTAGCCGTTGTCCAGGAACTTGTCGATTTGCGGGACGGCGTTGAAGGCGATCCGTTTCGCGATGACCTGCGGCTTCGGTGGTTCCTGCCCGCTCATGAGCGCGATCGTTTGCGCGGCCAGTTCGTCGACCGCCTCCTTGCCGGCGCCCGACACCGATTGATAGGTGGCCACGTTGATGCGCGTGATGCCGACCGCGTCGTAGATAGGCTTGAGCGCGACCACCATCTGGATGGTCGAGCAGTTCGGATTCGCGATGATGCCCCGTTTCTTGTATCCGGCGATCGCGTGCGCGTTCACCTCGGGCACGACCAGCGGGATGTCGTCCTCGTAGCGGAATTCCGAGGTGTTGTCGATCACGATGCAACCGGCGGCCGCGGCCTGCGGCGCGTACTGTCGCGACACCTCGCCGCCGGCGGAGAACAGGCCGATCTGCGCGCGGGAGAAGTCGAACTTCTCGACGTCTATCACCGGGACGTGGCGACCGCGGAACTCCACGCGCTTGCCCAGCGAGCGGCTGCTCGCGAGCGGGAACAGTTCCGACACCGGGAAGTCGCGCTCCTGCAGCACGCGGATCATCGTCTCGCCGACCAGGCCGGTGGCGCCCAGCACGCAGACGCGCCAGCCGTTCGAGGAATCTTCCGCCGACGCGTTCATGACTAACTACCTCTACCGGGGCGCCGCGCCGGGGATCACCGGCGTCGTCGACTTCACGTCCGCGTTCTGGCCACGATGGCGCAGGCAATGGTCCATCAGCACGATCGCGAGCATGGCCTCGCAGATGGGCGTGGCGCGCAGGCCCACGCAAGGGTCGTGACGGCCGGTCGTGACCACATCGACCGGGTTGCCGGCCACGTCGATGGTCCGGCCCGGCACCTGGATGCTCGAGGTGGGCTTGAGCGTGACGTGCACGACCACGTCCTGCCCCGAGGAAATGCCGCCGAGGATTCCGCCGGCATTGTTGGACAGGAATCCCGCGGGCGTCAGCTCGTCGCGATGTTCGGAGCCGCGCTGCGCGGCAGCCGCGACCCCGGCGCCGATCTCGACGGCCTTGACCGCGTTGATGCCCATCATCGCGTGCGCCAGATCCGCATCGAGGCGGTCGAACACGGGCTCGCCCCAGCCGGGCGGGACCCCGGTCGCAGTGACCGTCACTTTCGCGCCGAGCGAGTCACCCTCGCCACGGATCTTCCACATCAAATCCTCGAGCTCCTGCACGCGCGACGGATCGGGACAGAAGAAAGGATTCTCGTAGGCCGCCTCCGGCTTCACCGGCGCGATGACCTTGTCGCCGATCTGGCTGAGGTAGCCGCTGATCTTCACGCCGAGTTTTCCGGCGAGGTACTTGCGCGCGATCGCGCCCGCCGCCACGCGCATGACGGTCTCGCGCGCCGAGGAACGGCCGCCACCGCGGTAATCGCGAAAGCCGTACTTCTGTTGATAGGTGTAGTCGGCGTGGCCGGGGCGGAACCGGTCCTTGATCTTGTCGTAGTCGCGCGAGCGCGCATCGGTGTTCTCGATGAGGATGCCGATCGCGGTGCCCGTGGTCTTTCCCTCGAACACGCCCGAGAGGATCTTCACGACGTCACCTTCGCGACGCTGGCTCACGAACTGCGACGTGCCGGTGCGGCGGCGATCGACGTCCGCCTGCAGCTCCGCCTCGCTGATCTCGAGTCCCGGCGGGCAGCCGTCGACGATGCAGCCGAGCGCGGGGCCGTGGCTTTCGCCGAACGTGGTGACCGTGAACAGGCGGCCGATGGAATTTCCAGACATATCGTTTGATCAGAACCGGGGGTGAATCAGACCTGCGCCTTCAGCAACTGCTCGCGCGTCAGCACGAACACGCCACCGCCGCCGCGCTCGAAATCGAGCCAGGTGAACGGCACGTTCGGATAGGCACGCGCCAGCAACCGCTCGGTGTTGCCGACCTCGACCACGAGCAGACCGAGCGGCCGCAGGTGGCGCCCGGCCGCGCGCAGTATGGTGGCGACGGAGTCGAGTCCATCGCGCCCGGACTCCAGCGCGTGTCGCGGCTCGTGCCGGTACTCGCGCGGCAGTCCGCGCATCTCGCGCGCGCCGACATAGGGCGGATTGCTCACGATGATATCGTAGGAACGCCGGGCGAGTGCCGCGAAATGGTCGGACTCCACGAGCCGCACGCGTCGTGTTAGCCGCAGGCGCCGCCGGTTGATCGCCGCGACCGCGAGCGCCGCGGGGTCGATGTCGACCGCATCGACGCGCGCACGTGGAAACGCCTTGGCACAGGCAAGCGCGATGCAGCCCGATCCGGTGCCCATGTCGACGATGTCCTTCACGCGACGGGCGTCTATCCACGGCGCGAAGCGCCGTTCGATGAGCTCGGCGATCGGCGACCGCGGAACCAGCACGCGCTCGTCCACGTAGAACGGCAGCCCGGCGAACCAGGCCTCGTGCGTCAGGTAGGCGAGCGGCACGCGAGTCTCGATGCGCGTGTCGGTCAGGACGTCGATCGCTTCGCGCTGGGCCGCGTTCGAACGCCGCGACGTCGCGCGCGGCGCGTCGTGCCCGAGACCCATCGCGTGGAACACCAGGGCGGCCGCTTCGTCGCGCGCATTGTCCGTGCCGTGCCCGTAGAACAGGCGCGCGCGCTTCAATCGCCGTTCCACCGACAGGATCAGGTCACCAGCCGTGGCCGACTCGCGGGAAGCTCTGTGGAATAATCGCGCCATGTCGAATCGTTACTGGATCATCGTTGCCGTCGTCGCCATCGCCGCGGCCGGCGCCGGCGCGTACCTCGCGCATCTCGGCCGCCGCGCCGATGCGCCCGTGCTGGAGTCGGGCACCTTCCTGCCGGCGCCGAAGGTGCTCGCGGACTTCAATCTCGTGGACACGACAGGCGCCCCGGCCACGTCAGCGACGCTGCGCGGCCACCCGACGCTGGTGTTCTTCGGCTTCACGCACTGCCCCGATGTCTGCCCGACCACGCTCGCCATCCTCGCGGACGTGCAGAAGCAGGCGGTGCCGCAGGATGCGAAGCTGGCCGGTCTCAAGGTGGCGCTCATCAGCGTGGATCCCGAGCGGGACACACCCGCGCAACTCGCCAGCTACATCGCTTCATTCGGGGGCGATCTTATCGGCCTGACCGGGAGTGCGCCCGAGATTGTGAACGTCATGCGCAGCTTCGGCGTGGCGTCGAGCAAGGTCGACCTGGGTGGCGGCAACTACACGATGGACCATTCGGCCACGATTTTCGCGCTCGATTCCGGCGGCCGCGTCGTCGCCGTGTTCACGCCGCCATTCCGCGCCGCCGCGTTGCGTGGCGACGTCGTCCGTCTCGCGCCGGTGCTCGCGGGTGGCCGGTCATGAGTGACGCTCCCGGCGTCGGCGGGCGCGCTTTCGTCGCGCTCCAGCACCTGCTGCCGCAGCACGGCATCTCGCGCGTGGTTCTGGCCGCGACGCGCTCGCGGTCGCCCGCGTTCAAGAACGCGCTGATTCGCCTGTTCGTGAAGGGATTCCGTCCCGACATGAGCGACGCGGTCGAAACGGAGCCCACCGCGTACCCGAGCTTCAACGATTTCTTCACACGAGCGCTGCGCCCGGAATCCCGTCCCGTCGATACCGACCCGCGCGCCATCGTCTCGCCGGTCGACGGCACGGTGAGCGAAGCCGGACTGCTGACCGAGGACCGCATCCTGCAGGCGAAGGGCCACGACTACACGCTGCGCGCACTGCTGGCCGGCAACGCAGCCTGGGAGCGCACCTTCACGGGCGGCACGTTCGCGACTATCTACCTCGCGCCGTACAACTACCACCGCATCCACATGGCGCTGGGCGGCGAGCTGCGCGAATCCTTCTACGTGCCCGGCCAGCTGTTCAGTGTGAACCGCACCACCGCGAAGCTCGTGCCCGGCCTCTTCTCGCGCAACGAGCGCGTGTTCTGCGGTTTCGATTCGGGCGGCATGCCATGGTCCATCATCCTGGTCGGCGCGCTCAACGTCGGCAGCATGGCCACGGTGTGGCACGGCGACGTGACGCCGCGTCGGCATCGCGAGGTGACGGCACTGCCGGTGACGGACGCCCTCGCGCCGGCCACCTTGTCCAAGGGCGATGAGATGGCACGCTTCAACATGGGCTCCACCGTCATCCTGTTGTTTCCGCCCGGCGCCGCGGAGTGGTCCGGGTCGCTGGCTGCGGGCAAGGTGCTGCGCATGGGCGAGCGCATCGGCACGCTGCGTTCCTGGCTTCCGCCCGGCAGCGCGGGATGAGCGACGCCGCCGACTGGCGGCCGACCGCGACGCTGACCACGTTGCGCCGGCGTGCCGAGTGCCTCGCATTCACGCGGGAATTCTTCCGCGCGCGTGGCGTTCTCGAAGTCGAAACGCCCGCGCTCGTGAACGCGCCCGTATCGGACGTGAATCTCGGCAGCGTTCGCGTCGACCTGGCGGGGTTCGGCAAACCCCTGTGGCTGCACACCTCTCCCGAGTACTCGATGAAGCGGCTGCTCGCCGCCGGCGCCGGCGACATCTACCAGGTGTGCCGCGTATATCGCGGCGCCGAACGCGGCCGGCAGCACAACCCCGAGTTCACGATGCTCGAGTGGTACCGGCTCGGCTTCTCGCTCGAAGACCTGATGAACGAGGTTGTCGCGCTGGTGCGCGGATTGTTGGGCGACGCCGGTGCGGACTTGCCCGTCGAATTCATCTCCTACGTGGATGCCCTGCGCAGACATGCGGATCTCGATCCGTTCGGCGACATCGCGCCGCTGCGTGCCGCGGCGCGCGAGCTCGGCCTCGATGCGGCGCACGCCGCGACCGCCGGCCGTGACGAGCTGCTGGACCTGATCGTCGGCGCGCGCGTGGGACGATCACTGGGCGCGAACGCCCTCACCTTCCTGCATCGCTATCCCGCCTCGCAGGCGGCGCTGGCGCGGCTCGATCCGGCCGACGCGCGCGTCGCGCTGCGCTTCGAGCTGTACCACCGCGGACTCGAGCTGGCGAATGGCTACCACGAGCTCGCCAGCGGCGCGGAACAACGGCAGCGATTCGCGGAGGATCTGCGTCAGCGGTCGGCGCGCGGGCTGCCCGCGGCGACACTGGATCCCCATTTGCTCGCGGCACTCGATGCCGGCCTGCCGGATTGCGCCGGCGTGGCGCTCGGCTTCGATCGCGTCTTGATGCTGGCCATCGGGGCGACCAATATCGACCAGGTCCTGGCCTTTCCCGTGGAGCGCGCCTGATGACGACGTACGCCGCACAGAACTACGACTTCAAGGATGCCGACGTTGCCTGGCGCGACCTGGCGCGGGATCTCGGGGCTCTGCTGCACGGCGAACGCGACCTGGTCGCCAATGCGGCGAATACCGCGGCGCTCATCTGGGACGCCGTGCCGGGTCTCAACTGGGCCGGGTTCTACTTATATAAGAGTGGCGAGCTCGTGCTGGGCCCGTTCCAGGGCAAGCCGGCCTGCGTCCGGATTGCCATCGGAAAGGGAGTTTGCGGCACCGCCGCGGCACGGCGCACCACCGTGGTGGTGGAAGACGTGCACGCGTTCCCCGGCCACATCGCCTGCGACTCGGCCTCGAACTCCGAGGTCGTCGTGCCGCTGCTCAAGGGTTCCGAACTGCTCGGCGTGCTCGATCTCGACAGCCCGCTGCCCGCGCGCTTCGGCGCCGTCGAGGCGCGCGGCCTCGAGACGCTGGCGAAGATCTTCGTCGACTCGCTGGGGTGATCATGGTGCCGGGTGGGGAAAGTGGGGAGAGGACTCCCCACTTTCCGCACCCGGCACCTGTCTAACTATTCGGACTTGCCGCGCGAGATGTACTCGCCCGTGCGCGTGTCGATGCGCAGCACTTCACCTTCGTTGATGAACAGCGGCACGCGCACCATGGCGCCGGTCTCCATCTTCGCCGGCTTGCTGCCGCCCTGCGCGGTATCGCCGCGCACGCCCGGATCGGTCTCGACCACTTTCAGCTCGATGTGCGGCGGCGGGGTGACCAGCAGCGGCACGCCGTTCCACAGCGTGATGATGCAGACCGTGCCGTCCTTCAGCCACTGCGCGGCTTCGCCGACGGCTGATTCGCCCGCCTGCAGCTGCTCGTAGTTCTCGGGATTCATGAACGTCCAGAAGTCGCCGTCCTTGTAGAGATACTGCATCTCCGTATCCATGACGTCGGCGGCCTCGATGGATTCACCGGAGCGATAGCTCTTCTCGACGGTGCGGCCCGTGCGCAGGTTGCGCACGCGGATGCGGTTGAAGGCCTGGCCCTTGCCCGGCTTCACGTACTCGTTGTCGATGACGGAGTACGGGTCCCCATCGATGAGTAGTTTCATGCCGCCGCGGATTTCATTCGTTGTGTAACTGGACATTTGGGGGAATCCCGTTTGGGCCTGCAAAAAAGACCGCGCATGATACCCACCCATCTCCGCGCCCGCCATAAGAAGGACCGGCAGCCGCAAATGTGAGCCCGCTCGCAGTCTTGACTCCGGGGGGTGGGTGCTACACTCGCGGCGCTTGCTTGCTTGCGCCGCCCGTCGGGCGCCGCCGAAACCGGGGTGACCCTTGACCGACAATTCGGCCGTTCCGCTCATCGTCTTTTCGCCGCAACGCGAACCCTCCGAGTTCATCAACAGCCTGATGCGCCGGGCGGGTGAACCCGTGCATTGCACCTGGATTCCGGCCGTGCGCGACCTGGGCGAAGCGCTCGAGCAGCTCAACCCCGAACTCCTGGTCTGCGCCTACACGTCCGAAGCCGACACCCGCCAGGCGGCAACCGTCCGCGACCAGCTCGCGCCACAGGTGCCGATGCTGCTGGTGCGCCCGCAGATCTCCGAGACCGACATCGCCGCCGGCATGCGCCTCGGCGCGCGCGACGTGATCTCGCTGTCCGCCACCGAACGCGTGCAGGCCGTCTTGTCACGCGAGCTGCGCTCCTTCCGCCTCGAGCGCGCGCTGAACTCCACGCTGCAATCCGCCAGCGACTACCGCCGCCAGCTGCAGTCGGTCCTGCAACGTTCGAACGACGCCATCCTGCAGGTGCAGGAAGGCATCGTCGTCGATGCGAACCAGACGTGGCTCGAGCTGTTCGGCTACGAGGACGCCACTGCCGTCGTCGGCCAGCCGCTGATGGATCTCTTCGACGATCGCTCGCACGCCGCGCTCAAGGGCGCATTGGTGGCTTGCACGCAGGGCAAGTGGTCGGATCACCCGCTGAAGGTCAACGCGGTGCTCGGTGACGGCACGCAGTTCCAGCTGGACTTGGTGCTCACGCCGGGCGAATACGAGAACGAGCCCTGCGTACGCATCATGGTGCCGGCGCGGAAACGCGACGATCGCCAGCTCACCAGCGATCTCACCGACGCCGTGAAGCGCGACGCGACCACCGGGCTGCTGCTGAGGCGCCCGCTGCTCGACACGATCGGCATCCGCATCGGCGCGCCACCCGCGGGCGGCGTGCGCTTCATGGCGCTGGTGCGCCCCGACAAATTCGCCGAGCTCGAGAAGGACGTCGGCGTGCGGCTGAGCGAGCAGCTGGTCGCGGAGTACGCGGCATTGCTGAAGTCGCACCTCGGTCCCAACGACATCGCCGGCCGCCTCGCCGGTGTTTCTTTCCTCGCCTTGATCGAGCGCGGCAACTCGCACGACGTGGAGGCCTGGGCCGAGCAGGTGCTCGAGCGCTTCTCGCAACACGTCTCGACGTTCGGCCAGAAGACCGTGCATTCGAGCTGCACCGTCGGCATCACCGCGGTGCCGACGACGGGCTCGAGCGTCGACGCCATCGTCGCGGATGTCATCGAGGCCGTGCGCCGCGCGCGCACGCAGGGCGGCAACCAGATCTATCACCTCGACAAGGCCGACACCGACACGCGCGTCCAGGCCTACGACCGCATCTGGGTCAAGCACATCAAGACGGCGCTGATGGAAAACCGCTTCCGCCTCGTGCAGCAACCGGTCGCGAGCCTGCAGGGCGAGGATCCGAACATGTTCGACGTGCTGGTGCGCATGCTCGATCACCAGGGCAAGGAAGTGTTGCCGGCAGAATTCATGGCGGCGGCGGAGCGGAACGACCTGCTGAAGAACATCGACCGCTGGGTCGTGGGCGCGTCGCTGTCGTTCGCCGCGCAGAAGAAGCCCGGCTGCCTGTTCGTGCGCCTCTCGAAGGACAGCGTGCTCGACAATGGCTTCGTCGACTGGCTCAAGACGCAGCTGGCCGCGGGTGCCCACGTGCCCGCGCGCCTGTGCTTCCAGATCACCGAGAGCATCGCCGAGCAATACATGAATCCCGCCCTCGCGCAGCTCGGCGCGCTCAAGAAACTCGGCTTCCGCATCGCGCTCGAGCGCTTCGGCTCCGGCCGCGATCCGATCAAGCTGCTGACGAGCGTGCCGCTCGATTTCGTGAAGATCGATGGCGCACTGGTGCAGGACCTGGCCGCGAATCCCGAGACCCAGATCGCGGTCAAGAAGCTGGTCGAGCAGGCCGTGAAGCAGAAAGTGGAGACCATCGCCGAGCGCGTCGAGGACGCGAACACGATGGCGGTGCTGTGGCAGCTCGGCGTGCAGTTCATCCAGGGCTACTTCGTGAATGCGCCCGAGGAAGTCGTCATGGCCGAGGGCCAGGGCGGACGGCGCTAAATCGTGGTGCGCGCGCTGCTCGCGGCCGCGTTGATCCTGATGTCACCGCTGGCGCCGGCCGCGAAGCCGGTGCCCTCGCCCGCTCCGCCGCCGATCGAACGCAATGTCGTCTATGGCATGGTCTCCGGCGCCGCGCTGCTGCTGGACGTGCACCGCCCGGCTCATCCCAACGGGCTCGGCGTCATCTTCATCTCCGGCAGCGGCTGGCAGTCGTCGACCGAGTATGGCGCGGCGCCACTCAAGGAACAGCAGGTGGGTCTGTGGGGGCCGCCGCTGCTCGCCGCCGGATACACGGTGTTCGCGATCAACCATCGCGCCGCGCCCCGGTTCCATTACCCGGCCGCGATCGACGACGTGCAGCGCGCGATCCGCTTCGTCCGATTCCACGCGAAGGACTACGGCATAGATCCGGCGAAGCTCGGCGGCGTCGGCGGATCTTCGGGCGGCCACCTCATCGGGCTCGCGGCGATGCTCGCGACGCCTGGCAATCCCGCCGACGCCGATCCGGTGAACCGCGAATCCGCCGCGCTGCAGGCCGTGGTGCTGCGCGCCGCGCTGCTCGACCTGCGCACCATCGACACGGTCGAGGGCATCCCGCTCGTCACCTCGTTCATGGAAGCGCCGCCGTCGCAGGCGTCCGCGGCCGCGGCCTATGCCGCGGCGTCACCGATCACGCACGTCACCGACAAGGCGCCGCCGACGCTGCTGATCCATGGCGACGCGGACACGCTCGTGCCGCTGCGCCAATCCACCGCGATGGAAGCGTTGCTCGGCAAATCCGGCGTGCCGGTGAAGCTGCTCGTCATCCCGGGGGGCATACATGGCGCGGACTTCGGCTCGCCGACGACGCGCCCCGAGTGGCCGAACTACTACGGCGCGATGGTCGACTGGCTCGACCGGTATCTGCGGAAGGACTAGCAGACGCCGGCGTCAGGGCCCCGGCTCGTCCGAGTAGATAGCCGTGCCGGCGGGTTGCGCGCTCGTCACCCAGCCGCGGTACATGCCGCTCGAGTTCATCGCGAATGCGATGCTGCCCGCACCGTCCATCGCGATCACACCGCCGTCGCCGCCGATCCGGCCGATGTCGTCGATGGTGTCGCGCGCCGCATCCCGCACGTCCTCGTTGCGCCAGGCGATGCGATCGCAGAGCTGGCGAGCCGCGCTGGAGCGGATGAAGTATTCGCCCGAGCCGGTCGCGGACACGGCGCAGTTGCCATCGGCCGCGTAGGTGCCGGCGCCGATCACCGGTGAGTCACCGACTCGACCCCAGCGCTTGCCGGTCATGCCGCCGGTCGAGGTACCGGCCGCGACGTGTCCGTTGACGTCGATGGCCACGGCGCCGACAGTGCCGCGCGAGTGCGTGGGGTCGAGCTTCGCCGCGTTGTCCTTGCGCCAGTCGAGCAGCTGCTGCCAGCGCTCTTCGGTGCGGAAATACGACGGATCAACCTGCGGCAGTCCCTGCTCGAGCGAGAACTGGTCCGCGCCTTCGCGTGCCAGCAGCACGTGCGGAGATCTCTCCATGACCACGCGCGCGAGCGAAATCGGATTGCGCGTGCGCGTGACGCCGGTAACCGCGCCCGCCCGGCGCGACGCGCCGTCCATGATCGAGGCGTCGAGCTCGTTGCGGCCGTCGGCCGTGAACACCGCGCCCTTGCCGGCGTTGAACAGCGGGTTGTCCTCGAGCACGCGGATCGTCGCCTCGACCGCGTCGAGGCTCGAACCGCCGCCGGCCAACACCTTCTGCCCCGCGGCCAGCGCCGCATCGAGACCGGCGCGATATGCCGCCTCCTTGTCGCGCGACAGGTCACCGCGTTCGATGACACCCGCGCCGCCGTGGATCGCGAGCGCCCACTTCTTCGGCGCGGTCGTGGCGGCGGGCGTCGCCATCGCGGCCTTCAAGGCCGCCCACGACGCCGGAGCGATCTCGCCATTGACCACGTCGACGCTCAACGAGAACGACGGCCGGGTCACCGCGAACGTCCGCATGTCGAGCGCGCTCTCCTCGCCGATGCCCACCACCGGCACACCGCGCACGTCGTAAGGCCGCGCCGCGAGCGTCTCCGGCGCGCGCATCGGGCGCACCAGCCAGGCGAAGCCTCGACCGATCGAGTACACGCGACCCGTGCCATCCGACTCGATGCACAGCGCCGCCTTCTCGTCGATGCCGATGCCGGTGATCGCGGGGTCCTTCTGCTCGGTGGCGAGTCGACCGACGAACACCAGCAGGCGCCCGAAGCGCTCGCGGATCGCGAAGTGGCTGTCGGTGATAACGTGCGAGAGATACGGCATGTGCAGGAAGTCGCTCACCAGCGTCACTCCGCCGCCCAGCGGATTCTGCAGTGCATCCGTCGACAACAGGCTGCCGCCGTCCATCGCGCCGTAACTGTACGCGCCGAGGATCGCGAGGCCCGCGCTGGTGCCGCCGATCGGCTTGCCGGCGCGCACGTGTGCGTCGAGCAGCGCATTGAGCGGCGTGCCCTTGATGAATCGCACGTAGTTAGACTGATCGCCGCCGCCGAAGAAGATGCCATCGGCGCGCCGGACGATCTCCATTACCTTCGGGTCGCTGGCCGCGGTACGCGAATGGAAGACGATGGTCTCGACCGACGCGGCACCACCGACCTCGTTCAGGAAGTCCTGTTGCAGATCGTCGGCGCCGGAGGCGCGCAGGATCACGAGGTGTCCGTGGCCCATTCGTTCGACGAACCAGCGGAAGGCGGGCACGGGCCAGTCGCCGCCGCCCAGCAGCATCAGCGCCCCCGACGTCATTCCCGGGCGGGCGGCCGCGAGATCGCCCGCCTTGTAATAGTCCCAGGTTGCCGTCTTGGGCGCGGCCTGCGCGGCCGGATGGGCCGCGACCGCGGCGAACAGCAGAACTGCGAGAAACCCCCTGACCCGTCTCATTCGTCATCCCCGTCGTTGCCGAAGGCGCCGAGCTTTACACAAAACGCGGTCCGTTCCCTACAATCGGGCGCGGACAAGAATTCAACAATCGGGGAGAACGATGATGAAGAACCGGGTCACGGCCGCGAGCGCGGCCGCATTGGCGGCGTTTGCAACTCTCGCGGGCGCGCAGGAAAACGACGCGACCGTCGAGGAGATCGTCGTCATCGGGTCGCGCATCCCGCGACTCAAGCAGGAAGGCCCCGCGCCCATCACGGTGATCGACGCCCGGCAGATCGCGAGCGAGGGCCTCACCAACGTGCCCGACATCCTGAAGGCGCTGACGCAGAACGCCGGCGCCACGCAGAGCCAGCAGTCGTTCAGCGGCTCGGACTTCACGCCCGGCGCCGAGCAGGTGGACCTGCGCGGTCTCGGCCCGAATCACTCGCTGGTGTTGATCAACGGCCGGCGCATCGCGGACTTCCCGCTGCCGCTCGACGGTCTCAGCAACTTCACCGACATTTCCAACATCCCCGTCGGCATGATCGAGAAGGTCGAGGTGCTCTCCGGCAGCTCGTCGGCGATCTACGGCTCCGACGCCATCGCGGGCGTCGTGAACTTCGTGTTGAAGAAGGACGTCGAGGGCGTGAACTTCAGCTACCGTTACGGCACGCCGACCGCCGACGGCGGAGGTGACTCGCACCGCCTGTCGCTTTCCGCCGGTTACTCACGCGACAAGTTCCACGCGGTGTTCGGCCTCGAGGTACTCGACCAGCGACCGTTGTGGGCCTTCGACCGCAAGATCCAGGATTCCGTCGCGGACAATCCCACGACCTCCGCGCCGGTCGCGCGTCGCAATTTCCTGCGCATCGAGCCGAACGACGAGGTGTACATCGACCCGGGCCAGGCCACCTGCGCTTCGTTGTCGTATCTCGACAAGGGCACGATCGGCTGGGGCACGCGCCCGGGCTGGGGACCGTTCGACGAGGATCTCGACGACTGGGGCGACGGTCACTACTGCGGCAGCGAAAAGGACATCGGCTTCGGCACCGTCCTGAATGAGCGTCGCGGCGCCACCGGCTTCGCCTCGCTCAACTTCGATCTCAGCGACGACACCACGCTGTTCGCGGACGTGCTCATCGGCGTGAGCAAGGTGAAGACGTTCAAGGACATGACCGAGTGGAATTACATGGACGCGCAGGGCAATGAAGAAGGCACCTTCTTCAATGACCAGGTCGGCGACCTCGACAACTGGTACCGGCGCTTCACGGTCGAGGAGATGGGCGGCCTCGAGAAAGGCATGATCCACAGCGACCAGAAAACCCTGACCGTCACGCCCGGGATCAAGGGTTCGCTCGGCGAGAAGTGGAAGTACGAGGCATACCTCAATCACAGCCAGTACGAGCTCAAGGTGGGCTGGCCGCAGATCATCGCCGCGAAGGCCAACGATCTGTTCCTGGGCGAGTCGACCGGCGACGTCGACGGCCTCGCGAGCTTCGACGCGGATCCGGCGCGCCTCTACACGCCGCTCACGCGCGCGGAGTACGACTCGATCGCGGCCCGCACCGTCTATCACCCGAAGGCGCGCAACGACTACGGCTCCTTCACGCTGACCAGCGGCGAGCTGTTCAGCATGCCCGCTGGCCCGGTGGGCTTCGCCGCCAACCTCGAAGCCGGCAACCAGGCTTACGAGCTGAATCCCGATCCGCTCGCGCTCGAGTACTACTACTTCAGCTGGAAGGACCAGGACGGTCACGGCTCGCGCAATCACTGGAGCGGCAGCGTCGAGTTCCGCGTCCCGTTGGCGAAGATGGTCGAGTTGAGCACGGCCGGCCGCTACGACAGCTATCACTTCGCGGGGCGCGACACCGCGGAGTTCACCTACAACTTCGGCCTCGAGTTCCGCCCGGTCGACACGCTGCTGGTGCGCGGCTACTACGGCACCGGCTTCCGCGCGCCCGACCTGCACTATGTGTTCGCGGGAGAAGGCAATGTCGAATCCAGCGGCAATGACTACTACCTGTGCCGCACCGAGGAGCCCGACGAGACTCTCGGTGACTGCTCGTTCGCGGATCTCGACATCATCGCGCGCCGCAATGGCAACCGCGACCTCGACTCCGAGACCAGCACGTCCTGGGGCGCGGGCGTCGTCTGGTCGCCTTCGGACAATTTCATGGTGTCGCTCGACTACTTCGACGTGAAGCTCGAGAACCAGGTGCAGAACCTGCGCGTCGATGCCGTGCTGAAGGACGAAGCGGATTGCCGCCTCGGCGAGACCGCGAGCGGCACGCCGGTCGACATCAATTCGCCGACCTGCCAGGACGCGCTCGCGCGCGTCGAACGCTATCCGGTCGGTTCGCCGTCGGAAGGCGAAGTGGCCGCGGTGCACGTGAACCCGATCAACATCGCGAACGAGAGCACGGATGGCGTCGACTTCGGTCTGCGCTACGTGCAGCCGTTGGGTGAATCGAAGCTCACGTTCAATGCGAGCTACACGAAGGTGTTCAACCACGAGTCGCAGAAGTATGCCGGCGATCCGATCATCGACCAGTTCCGGCCCGACTCGAAGTTCGTGATCCCGCGCAGCAAGGCCAGCGCCAGCGTGACGTTCGAGACCGGCCCCTGGAACGCGACGCTGCATGCGTCGCGGCTCGACCGGCTTGCGAACTGGGATGAGGACAACACCATTCCCGCCAGCATCCTCATGAACGCCTCGTTCGAATACAAGATCGCGGAGACCGTGAGTGCGCGCCTGACCGTCGACAATCTCGCCGACAAGAAGCCGGTGAAGGATCCGACGTACGCCAGCTATCCGTACTACGACACGGCCTGGTTCGACTCGATGGGCCGCACGGTGTACGTCACCGTCGACTACAAGTTCGGTGCGAAATGAGCCCGGCCGGCATGCTCACCTTCTGCGCCGTGTACGCGCTGGCCGTCGCGACGCCGGGACCCGGCATCGCGGCGATCATCGCGCGCTCACTGGCGCACGGCTCCAGGGGCGCGCCCGCGTTCATCGCGGGCTTCGTCGTCGGTGACCTCGTGTGGTTCACCATCGCTGCCACCGGCCTCGCCGCGTTGGCGAAGACGGCGGCCACGCTGTTCATCGCAATCAAGTGGGCCGGCGTCGTCTATCTACTGTACCTGGCGTGGAAGTTGTGGACCGCGCCCGCCGAGCGCGTCGAAGTGGAGGACGACGACGGGCGCCAGCACGGCTGGCGCGCCTTCGTCGCCAGCCTGATGCTGACCTTGGCGAACCCGAAGGCGATCTTGTTCTTCCTCGCGCTGCTGCCGACCGTCATCGATCTCGCGTCGATGAACACGGTGCGTTTCCTGGAGATCTCGGCCGCAATCGCGATCGTTCTGCCGCTGGTGCTCGGCACCTACGTGTTCCTGGCGGCCCGCGCGCGCGAGCTCTTCACGACACCCCGCGCCGTGCGGCGCCTGAACCGCAGCTCTGGCGTCGCCATGGCCGGCGCGGCGGTAATCGTGGCCACCCGCTGAAATGCGAGCGCTCCGGACCTCCTGGCAACGCGTGACGACCCCGATGCCGGTGGGCGCCGGGCTGCCGTTCGAACTCTTTGCGAGCGAATGGAAATCGGCGAGGAGAGAGCGGCCATGCGCCGCTGTAGTGCGTGCAATGGCTCGCCATTTTTGAAGATGTTGAGGCGCATAGCGAACGACGAGCGAACGCCAAGAAATGCCGTCTTCGGCATTTCTTGAAGCGCGATTTCCCTGAGCGAGCAAAGAGTTCGAACGGCAGCCCGGCGAGCGCCTCCTAGCTGACTGTCCCCTTTTGCCAGCAATCGGGGACTGTCCCCGTTATTTCACGTCCTCGAAGCGCCAGGTGAGATCGACGACCGCCTGACCACTGTACTTGCCGGTGTGAATCGCCGCGCCCTGGTTGCGCGTGAGCTTGATCGTCGCGGTCTTGTGCCCGGCGCGCGCCGCATGGCGCAGCTGCGTGCTGACCCAATCCAGCGCCTCGCCGTGACCGAACTCCGTCGCGGTCGACGTGTCCGTCTTGCCGCGCATCGTCGTCGACGTCGTTCCCTTGTAGTGAGGCGCGAGCGCGCCGTCGGTCCAGAAGGTGTTGTCCTGCGTATCCTGCACGGCCTGGTGCAGGTTGCAGAGCAACTCCGTCTCGGTGGCGTTGTTGTCGTAGTTGACCGATTCCTTGATCGTGTACGGCACCGCGCCGTTGACGTCGGCCAGCGTGCCGGTGAGCGTGCGATCGGCGTAGGTGTGCGCCTTCGCACCGCAGTTGTTGTAACCCAGCCAGGTCTCGTAGCGCAGCGGCTCGTCGCCGCTGTACGCGGCCGGCGCCGTCGTGCCCGCGGCCGCGTTCATGTTCGCCATCATCAAATCCTGCGCTTCCGTCGCGAGCTTCATGAGGCAGTCCGTGTTGGCACCGCAGGCCGCCTGCTTCTTCTGCAAGTAGGCCTGCATTTCTTCCTGCGTCATCTTCTTCGCGGGCGCCTTCCCCTGTGCGGCACTGGCCTTCTCATGAAGGCCGGCCGCCATGCCCATCATCTTCTGACCGTATTCCGGATCCTTGGTGTTGAACTGTTCGAGGTCACCGTCGGCCTCGAGGTACGTGACCAGCGTGTAGCCCTCGCGAAATTTGCCAGTGGTCTGGTCCGCACCGGTGCCGATCACGCTCTCGGTGCCTTCGACTTTCACGTCGACCGTGAGGCGCATGCGCTTGGGTGCCGCCTGCGCGGACAGGGAGGCCAGGACCAAGAGAGGCGCGAAGATGATCGCCAGCCGTGCAGCGTTCGACATTGAAAGACTCCGTGCGAGAAAGGATTCGAGGGCGCGGAGACTAGAGTCCCCACGCAACCCGGATTCCTAAGAGAACCCTAAATCTTCTTATTCTGTTTCGAGCGAATCGACGCTGCGCCAGCCGCGCGGAAGGACCGAACCGCGCTGGGCGCGCTGCCCCCGGTAGTCCTTGAGGTCCTTCCACTCGATCGTCATCTTGCGGTCGCCGGAGCGCACCACCAGTGACTTGTCCTTCGCGACCACGGTCATGCCCGTCATGAAGTCTTCGCGCGCGGCGAATTTCTTCGACGGGATGTCGAACAGCTTGTTGCCTTTGCCGCGCGCCAGTTCGGGCACGTCCTTGACGGGGAACACCAGCAGCTTGCCGCCCTCGGAAGTGACCGCCACGAGCGCGTCGTCACCGGGCACCGGCGCGGGCGGCAGGACGAGCGCGCCGTCCGGCAGATTGAGCAGCGTCTTGCCGGCCTTCTTGCTGGCATACGCTTCCTTGAGGCGCACCGTGAAGCCGTAGCCGGCGTCGCTCGCGACCAGCCACAGATCCTCGGGCTCGCCGATCATCACGCCGCGCCACTTGGCGCCATCCGGCGGATCGACGCGCGAGGACATCGGCTCTCCGAGTCCGCGCGCTGACGGCAGCGAGTGCGCCACCAGGCTGTAGGCGCGCCCGGTCGAATCGAGGAATACCGCCTGCTGCACGCTGCGGCCCTTGGCCGAATGCTGGTACTCGTCGCCCGACTTGTACTGCAACGTGCGCGCGTCGATTTCATGGCCCTTGGCCGAGCGCACGAACCCGCCCTTCGAGAGCACGATGGTCGCGGGCTCGTTCGCGACGAGCTGCGATTCGTCGATGGCGACGGCCGCCTCGCGCTCGACGATCTTCGTGCGACGGTCGTCGCCGTACTTCTCGGCGTCCGCCTCGATCTCGCTCGCGATGAGCTTCTTGAGCTTCGCCTTCGACTTGAGCGTGCTCTCGAGATCTTCCTTCTCTTCCGCGAGCTTCTTCTGCTCGTCGCGGATCTTCATCTCTTCGAGCTTCGCGAGATGACGCAGCTTGGTCTCGAGGATCGCTTCCGCCTGGATGTCCGTGAGCTTGAAGCGCTTCATCAGCACCGGCTTCGGCTCGTCCTCGCGGCGGATGATGCGGATCACCTCGTCGAGATTCAGGTAGGCGGCGAGCAAGCCGTCGAGGATGTGCAGGCGCTTGTCGACCTTGTCGAGCCGGTACTGCAGGCGGCGCGTGACGGTCTGCGTCCGGAACGTCAGCCACTCGTTGAGCAGGTCGCGCAGGCCCATCACCTTGGGCTTGCCCTCGAGCGTGATCACGTTGAGGTTCACGCGATAGTTGCGCTCGAGATCGGTCGTGGCGAACAGGTGCGCCATCAGCTGCGCGACGTCGGCGCGCTTCTTGGGCTCGATGACGATGCGGATGCGTTCCTTCTGGTCCGATTCGTCGCGGATGTCCTCGACCATCGGCAGCTTCTTCTCGCGCATCTGCGCGGCGATCTGCTCGATCAGCTTGGCGCCCGATACCTGGTACGGCAGCTCGGAGATGACGATGACGTCGTCCTCCTCCCGGTAGACCGCGCGCGCCTTGAAGGTGCCGTTGCCCGTGTTGTAGATGGCCAGCAGGTCCGACCGGGGCGTGATGATCTCGCCGCCGAGCGGCAGGTCCGGGCCCTTCACGTATTTCATCAACGTGCGCGTCTGCGCATCGGGCTCATCGAGCAGGTGGATGCACGCGGCCGCCACTTCACGCAGGTTGTGAGGCGGGATGTCGGTGGACATGCCGACGGCGATGCCCTGCGTGCCGTTGAGCAGCACGTTCGGCAGGCGCGCCGGCAGGAACGCGGGCTCTTCGAGCGTGCCGTCGAAATTCGGCTGCCAGTCGACCGTGCCGTCCGACAGCTCCGAGAGCAGCACTTCCGCGTAGCGCGTGAGTTTGCTCTCGGTGTAACGCATGGCGGCGAACGACTTGGGCTCGTCGGTCGAGCCCCAGTTGCCCTGCCCGTCGACGATCGGATAGCGGTACGAGAAGTCCTGCGCCATGAGGACCATGGCTTCGTAGCAGGCGGAATCGCCGTGCGGATGGAACTTGCCGATGACGTCGCCGACGGTGCGCGCGGATTTCTTGTGCTTCTGGCCGGCCGACAGTCCGAGCTCGCTCATCGCGTAGATGATGCGGCGCTGCACCGGTTTCAGACCGTCCGAGAGACTCGGCAGCGCGCGATCGAGGATCACGTACATCGAATAGTCGAGGTACGCCTTTTCCGTGAAGGTGCGGAGCGGTTGTTTCTCCACACCTTCGAAATTCAGTTCGTCTTGCACGGTATTCGGATTCCGTCAGTTAGGGAGTGACGTCGGCAAGATTGCCTTTCTCTTCCAGCCAGTCCTTGCGATCCGAGGCGCGTTTCTTCGCCAGCATCATGTCCATGATGCTGTCACTGTCGTCCTTGGCCTCGATGGTGAGCTGCACCAGTCGTCGCGTGCGCGGATCCATGGTGGTTTCGCGCAACTGCGAGGGATTCATCTCACCCAGGCCCTTGAAGCGCGTGACCGAGGGTTTCGCCTTGGTCTTGCCGTCGTTCTCGATCTTCTTCAGCACTGTGTCGCGCTCGGCTTCATCGAGCGCGTAATAGACGTTCTTGCCGGCATCGATGCGATACAGCGGCGGCATCGCAACGAACACGTGGCCGTTGGCCACCAGCGCGCGGTAGTGCCGCAGGAACAATGCGCACAGCAGCGTCGCAATGTGCAGTCCGTCGGAGTCCGCGTCCGCGAGGATGCAGATCTTGTGATAACGAAGACCGGAGAGATCGCTGGTACCGGGATCGATGCCCATGGCCACCGAGATGTCGTGGACTTCCTGCGACGCGTTGATCTCGCCCACCGACACTTCCCAGGTGTTCAGGATCTTGCCGCGCAACGGCATGATCGCCTGCGTCTCGCGATCGCGGGCCTGCTTCGCGGAACCGCCGGCCGAGTCGCCTTCGACGAGGAACAGCTCGGAGTGTTTCGGATCCTGGTTCGTACAGTCGGCGAGCTTGCCCGGCAGCGCGGGACCGGCGGTGACGCGCTTGCGCTTCACCTGGCTCGCGGCCTTGGTGCGCTCCTGCGCGTTCTCGATCGCGAATTGGGCGATACGCTCGCCCGCGTCAGGGTGCTGGTTGAGCCACAGCGACAGCGAGTCGTGCACGAAGCTCTCGACCAGTGAGGCGGCATCGCGTGTCGCGAGACGTTCCTTCATCTGGCCCGCGAACTGCGGTTCCTGGATCTTGATCGACAGCACGAAGCAGCACTTGTCGAAGATGTCTTCGGGCGAAAGCTTGATGCCGCGCGGAACGAGGTTGCGGAATTCGCAGAATTCCCTGACGGCTCCCGCGATACCGGCGCGCAGGCCGTTCACGTGCGTGCCGCCTTCCGCGGTCGGGATCAGGTTCACATAGCTCTCGCCCATCGCGCGTTCCGCGTTGGGCGTCCACACGATCGCGTACTCGACGACGTTGACCTTGGGCTGGTCGTTCTTGGCGAAGATCGGCTCCGCGGGCAGCGCATCTTCCTTGCCGATCTCCTCCTTGAGGTACGCGGCGAGATCGCCGGTGAAGAACCACTCGTCCTTCTCCTTCGTCGCTTCATTCTCGAACGTGATCTTGAGCCCCGGGCACAACACCGCCTTCGCCTTGAGGTTGTGCTTGAGCTGCGGGACGGAGAACTTGTCCGAGTCGAAGAATTTCGGATCGGGCCAGAAGCGCACGGTGGTGCCGGTATTGCGCTGGCCGACCGTGCCGACCACTTCGAGCTTCGACGACACTTTGCCGTCCTTGAAGCTGATGTTGTATTCCTTGCCGTTGCGCTTGATCCAGGCTTCGAGCTGCTTCGACAGTGCGTTGACGACAGAGACACCGACGCCGTGCAGGCCGCCTGAGACTTCGTAGTTCTTGTCGTTGAATTTGCCGCCCGCGTGCAGGCGCGTGAGGATCAGCTCGACGCCGGAGACCTTCTCTTTCGGATGGATGTCGACCGGCATGCCACGGCCGTCATCGGCCACGGACAGCGAGTTGTCCTTGTGCAGGATGACGTTGATTTCTTTCGCATGGCCGGCCAATGCCTCGTCGACGGAGTTGTCGACGACCTCGTGCGCGAGGTGGTTGGGCCGCGAGGTGTCGGTATACATGCCCGGGCGGCGGCGCACGGGCTCGAGACCGGATAAGACTTCGATGTCGGATGCGTTGTAGGACATTCTCGGCCGCTTGGGAAAAATCGCGGCGCGAGTTTACCAGCGAACGGCGCGCCGCGAGAGCGGCGAATCCCGGTGCGGTCGCCGAAAAACGTCGTCAAGAAACGACGTCAGGAAAACGAAGCGCGGATGCGACGTCCGAACGACGTGAAGCTCAGGCCGAAGGCCAGCGCCACGAAACCGAGCACCTGTCCCAGCACGGCGACGATGCGCGTGACCATGTCCTCGGGGATCACCGGCATCGGCACGTTCATGTCGAGATTCACCGCCGGCTCGAAACCGCCATAGGTTCGCAGCGCAAATATCAGCAGCACGGCGAGGGTCGCGGCGATGCCGATGGAATTGGTGATCGCGAGCCAGCGCGAGGCACGCGCCGCACGCGAAGGCTCGATGTCGGCCACGGGATTCGTCGCCTTCGCCTCGGCAGCCTCGATGCGCGCCCAAACGGCGGCGTCGAACCGATGGTCGAGACGCGGCACTTCGATTTGATTTTCGAGTGAGCGGTCGAGCCGCGCCTCGATGTCTTTCCTGCTCATGATTCGGCCTCCGAGGCGCCCGCCAGGGCGGCGAGTTTCTTTCGCCCGCGGTGGAGTAACGCTTTCACTGTACCCGTGGGCATGGACAAAAGCTCGCCAACTTCCTCACAGCTTCTGTCTTCGAGATAAAAAAGGACCACCACGCGGCGGTAGGGTTCCGGCAGCTGCTCCAGCAGCTTCGACACGTCATATTCCGCAGCCGCCTGACCGGCCGTTTCGGGACCGGCCGCTTCCCGGCCGAAGAGCATCGGATCGCCGTCATCGTCGGCGGCTTCCTGGAAATCCTCGAGCGGCACCAGTCGGCGCTCGCGCCCCACGGCCGTCAGGCAGGTGTTGCGCGCGATCGTGTAAAGCCAGGTCGAGAGCGCGGCGCGGCCGTCGAACTTGGGCAGGGCCTGCCACACTTTCACGAACACGGTCTGCGCCATGTCTTCGGCGAGGACCGGGTCGCGGACGATGGAAACCGCCAAGTGCATCACCTTCTGCCGGTAACGGTCCATCAGCCCTTCGAGCACGGTCCGGCGATCACCGGCACGCAGGGCCGCGAGCAGGTCGGCGTCCCGCTCCATGGCGGCCGAGGGGGTCGGGACGACCGGATCCATTCTTTTTACCGCTGCCTGCACATGCTTGATACTGCGCAGCCGTATAGCGGGTTGCGCAAGCCCCCGGCAACCGGGTTGGGGCAAGCGGGATCGGCAGTGCAACCGGATGGACGGTTGGCGGGTTTCAAAGGCGTTCGCAACGCCAATTGGAGAAAGTAATCATGAATCCGGGAGTTATCGGCGCCTTCATCCCCATCGTGGCCATCACGCTGGGTATCGGAATCGGGTGCCTCGCCATCTGGTCGGAGCACAAGCGCAAGCTCGAGCTCATCGACCGCCTGCACCGCGAGCGAATGCTCGCTCTCGAGAAGGGTGTGGAACCGCCCGCGTTGCCGCCCGGCATGGTCGGCGACCTCGCCAACAAGTCGAAGCCCAAGCTGGTGCCGCGTTTCCTGTGGCCCAAGGCGATGCGCAACGGCCTCGCCCTGCTGTTCGGCGGCATCGTGCTGTTCTTCGGCGTGGAACGCGCCGGCGGCAGCGAAGGATCGATCTTCATGCTCATCCCGGCAGTGCTGGGACTCGCCAACCTGGTCTACGCCGCGGTGCTGTGGCAGCAGGAAAAGAACGACCCGCCGCCGAAGGACCTTTGAGGTCTCAGTTCAGGTCGGCGCAGAGCGCCACCCGGACGTTCTCCGGAACCGGCCTGAGCTCGTGAAGATAGTTAGGGTGGTCGATGCCCGCGGCGAGCGCGGCGCCACCCTTCGCCTTCGCCGCCATCTCCGCGGTGAGCTCGAATCGCAGGAAATGCACCGCTGACGTCTTGACGTCGTTCTCGCGCTCGAGATCCTCGTCCGCGATCGCGTAGAGACGCGGCAGGTCCGCGACCTGCACCCAGCAGCGATCTTCCACCCCGCGCAGCTTCTCGAGCTGGACGCGGCGGACTTCCGGATCCGGATACTCGATCAGGAAAGTGACCTTCCAGTTGCTGCCGTCCGGGATCAGCGGGTTGTAGGCCTCGAGCTCCTCCGCGATGCCCTCGGCCTCGAAGATGCGCTCCGTGCGCAACATTTCCTGGACCTGGTACTGCACCGTGAGTCGATCCTCGAACAGCCACATCGTGTGGCCGCCGATGTTCAGCTGCCGGTTCTTCTTGTGCGCGATGACGCGCGCGCGGAACTCGGGACGCTCGCGCGAGTAGCGCTCGAGGGACAACAGATCGGATTCGGCCAGTTTCTTCATCGGGCTCACAGACCGTAGGCTTTGCGCACCAGGGACATCGGGTGCTCCGGCTCGCGGGGCTGCGCCTCTTCGGCTGCAGAAAGCGCGCTTTCGATCTGGTGTCCCGCCATCGGGCAATCGCTCGAATAGTGATCGGCCTTCGCTGCCTCCACCTTCGCGACCACCGGTTTGCCGATCTTGAGCGAGGCCGCGCGATATTCCTTCTTCACCGCGTACGTGCCGTTGTGGCCCGAGCAGCGCTCGATGACGTCCACCGTCGTCTCGGGGACGAGCCGCAGGACGTCACGCGTCTTGTAACCGATGTTCTGCACGCGCAGATGGCACGGCACGTGATAGCTCACCTTGCCGAGTTTCTCCTTGAAATCGGTGCGCAGCAGGCCAGCCTTGTGCCGCAGCATCAGGTATTCGAACGGATCGAAGATGTGCTCCTTCACGGCCTGCACCGCCGCGTCGTCCGGAAACATCAGCGGCAGCTCCTGCTTGAACATCAGCACGCACGACGGGATCGGCGCGACGATGTCGTAGCCCTCGTCGACGAGTTGCTTGAGCTGCGGGATGTTGAAGTCCTTGTACTTCGCCACGGTGTCGAGATCGCCGAGCTCGAGCTTCGGCATGCCGCAGCACTTTTCCTTGCCGACCACGCGCACCGGGATGCCGTTGTACTCGAACACCGCGGTCAGATCTTCGGGCAAGTGCGGCTCGTTGCGATCGCCGTAGCAGGTGACGAACAGCGCGACCTTGCCGCGCGTCTCGTCGGTGGGCTTCACCTCGGTGACCGCGCCCGCGATCTTCTTCGCGCGCGACGAACCCGTCTTCGAATGGAATTTCGGAATCGGCGCGCTCGCGGCCACGCCGAGCGTCGCCTCGAGCAGTTTGCGCCCGGCCTTCGTGCCGTTGACCGCGTTCACGACCTCCGCGACCACCGGGATGCCGGCGATGCGGCCGAGGCCACGCGTGTTCGACAGTAGTTTGTCGCGGAACGAATGCTCGCCCTTTTTGTGCTGGACGTGCTTGGCCCGCAGCATGAGATGAGGGAAGTCGATGTTCCAGGGATGCGGCGGAACATACGGACACTTCGTCATGAAGCACATGTCACACAGGTAACAGTGGTCGACGACGTCCCAGTAGACCTTCTTGTCGACACCGTCGAGCTCGAGCGTTTCGCTCGCGTCGATCGCGTCGAACAGCGTGGGAAAGGAATTGCACAGGCTGAAGCAGCGCCGGCATCCGTGACAGATGTCGAACACGCGCTCGAGTTCTTTCTCGAGCGCGGCTTCGTCGGTGAAGCCGGGACTGCGCCAGTCGAGAGGATGGCGCGAGGGAGCCTGCAGGCTTCCCTCGCGTATCCCGGTATCGGAACCGCTCGAACCGCTCACCTGGAGCGGCCTGTCAGATCGCGTCCAGAGCCTTCTGGAACCGATTGGCATGCGAGCGCTCGGCCTTCGCCAGCGTCTCGAACCAGTCGGCGATCTCGGAGAAGCCCTCTTCGCGAGCCTGCTTCGCCATGCCCGGGTACATGTCGCTGTACTCGTGCGTTTCGCCGGCGATGGCGGCCTTGAGATTCATCTTGGTCTCGCCGATCGGCAATCCCGTCGCCGGGTCGCCCACCGCTTCGAGGTACTCGAGATGTCCGTGCGCGTGGCCCGTCTCACCTTCCGCGGTGGAACGGAACACGGTCGAGACATCGTTGTAGCCTTCGACGTCGGCCTTGGCTGCGAAATACAGGTAACGACGATTCGCCTGCGACTCGCCGGCGAACGCGTCCTTCAAATTCTTTTCCGTCTTGCTGCCCTTCAGGTTCACGAGTCTCTCCTTACATTTATCCAGTCGAGAACTACTCTCATTTAGACTTGTTCTAAGAGAGCGGCGAACTCTACGACCGCGCGCGAGCGGGCGTCAATCGGGATCGTTGATCGTTTAGAGTCGCGCGCGTGAAATCCAAACAGAAGACTCCCGATTTCGAACAGTCATTGACCGAGCTCGAAGCGCTGGTCGCGCGGCTCGAACAAGGTGACGTACCCCTCGAGGATGCGCTCAAAACCTTCGAGCGTGGCGTCGCATTGACGCGGCAGTGCCAGACGGCGCTGCGCACGGCGCAGCAGAAGGTGGAAGTGCTGCTGGCGCGCAACGGCGGCGAAGAAATCGCTCCCTTTGCGGACGAAGACGAGGAAGAAGACGACGATGGCGAGCGCTGAAGCCGCGCGCGCCGCCACCGGCTTTCTCGCGACGCGCGTTCCCGACTACCAGCAACGCATCGAGGGCGTGCTCGCGCGCGCGCTCGAAATCGAGGGCGGTGCGACGCAGCGACTGCTCGAGGCGATGCGCTACAGCACGCTGGCCGGCGGCAAGCGCGTGCGACCCGTGCTCGTATACGCGACCGGCGAGGCACTGGGCGCGCCGCTCGACGTACTGGACGCACCTGCGGCCGCGGTCGAGCTGATTCACGTCTACAGCCTCGTGCACGACGACCTGCCGGCGATGGACAACGATGACCTGCGGCGTGGCCGGCCGACGTGTCACCGCGCCTTCGATGAAGCCACCGCGATCCTGGTCGGCGATGCGTTGCAGGCGCGCGCCTTCGAGGTGCTCGCGAACGCTCCCGCATCCATTGCCGCGGCCGCGCGCATCGAGATGCTGCGCCTGCTCGCCGATGCGATCGGCACGCGCGGCATGGCGGGCGGCCAGGCGATCGATCTCGAATCGGTGAAACAGACTCTGGACATCGCGGCACTCGAACGCATGCACCGGCAGAAGACCGGCGCGCTGATCCAGGCCAGCGTGCTGCTCGGCGCGTCCGCCGCCGGGGTGTCGAATGCTGCGCAACGTGCCGCGCTCGCGGAGTTCGGCGCGGAGATCGGGCTGGCGTTCCAGATCCAGGACGACATCCTCGATGTCGAAGGCACTACGAGCGCGCTCGGAAAACGCGCGGGCGCCGACGCGGATCGCGTGAAGCCGACCTACCCGTCCGTGCTCGGGATCGACGCCGCGCGTGCCGCGGCCCTCGATCGCCGGGATCGCGCTCTGGCCGCGCTGCGGCCGCTGGGCGCACGATTCGCGCCGCTCGGCGAGTTCGCCGAATTTCTCGTGGCGCGCGTGAGCTGACGGTAAACTCACGCCGCAATGTCCAAGGTTTCGGATGGTCTCCCGCTGTTACGCACGCTGAACGCGCCGGCGGACTTGCGCGCGCAGCCCGAGAATCGCCTCGGCGAGGTCTGCGACGAGTTGCGCCAGTATCTGATCCGCAGCGTCGCGACGCGCGGCGGACATTTCGCGGCCGGGCTCGGCACCGTCGAACTCACGGTGGCGCTCCACTACGTCTTCGACACGCCGCGCGACCGGCTCGTGTGGGACGTCGGCCACCTTTCCAGCACATTGGGATCCTAAGCTTAGAATTCCACGTGGACAAGTTGTCGC
>JADMIO010819999.1_pt1 | contig 27779 bp, 22 predicted proteins | sample 8958161 | NCBI WGS metagenome assembly JADMIO01 (sample SAMN16585339, study PRJNA669376) | soil metagenome | isolation source: Crop rotation soil | place: USA: Cullars Rotation, Alabama | collected 2011
CTTTCCCAATCTCACCGGCAGGATGGCCCCGGACGGGACCCTCCGCTGGACCCCTCCGCCGGGTCGATGGAAGGTGCTGCGGTTCGGCTACTCGCTGACCGGCAAGATGAATGCGCCGGCCTCGCGCGAGGCGACGGGGCTGGAAGTCGACAAATATGATGCCGATGCCGTCCGGGGCTACCTTGACACCTATTTGAGTAAATATTCGAAGGCGCTTGGCGGGGCCGCCGCGGAGAAGGGGCTCAATGCCCTTCTCAACGACAGTATCGAGACCGGCCCATCGAACTGGACGCCGCGCATGGTCGAGAAGTTCCGCACCTTGCGGGGCTACGATCCGACCCCATGGCTGCCGACGCTGGCGGGCGTCGTCGTCGGTCATCGCTGGCAGAGCGATGCCTTCCTCTACGATTTTCGCCGGACTCTCGGCGATCTGATGACCCAGGAGCATTACGGCGCGATCGCCGCCTTCGCGCATCGCAACGGGCTGCGCGTCTACGGTGAATCCCTGGAAGGCACCCGCAACGTGCTTGGCGATGACATCGAGATGCGCAAATTCGCCGACATTCCAATGGCGGCGCTGTGGACCTTCCCCAAGGGAGGGCAGCCGCGGCAGCAATATATCACCGACATCAGAGGCGCGGCTTCGGCTGCCCACCTGTACGGCAAGACCGTCGTCGCGGCGGAATCGCTTACCTCGATCCTGGTGCCATGGGGACATGCGCCGGCGGACCTGCGGCCGATGATCGACATGATCTTCGTCAACGGCGTCAATCGCCCGGTGATCCACACTTCGGTACATCAGCCCGTCGATCGTCCGCCCGGCTTGTCGCTTGGCGTGTTCGGCCAATTTTTCACACGGCACGAAACCTGGGCCGAGCAGGCCCGTGCGTGGACCGACTATATGGCGCGGACGAGCTTCCTGCTGCAGCAGGGCCGCAACGTCGCCGACGTCGGCTATTTCTACGGCGAAGAGGGGCCCGTGGGCGAGATGGCCTCGCGCGCCCTTTCCGACGCGCCGTCAAACTATGCCTACGACTTCATTCCGCCCGACGCGCTGCTCAGCCAGTTGTCGGTTCAGAACGGTGATCTCGTTGCGCGGAGCGGGGCGCGTTATCGCGTGCTCTATCTGGGCGGCACCAGCGACCGCATGACTTTGCCGGTGCTGCGGCGGATCGTGCGCTTCGTTGAGGAGGGCGCAACCATCATCGTCGGCCGTCCGCTCGATGACTCGCCGAGCCTGGCTGACGATCGGGCCGAATTTGCGCGGCTCCGGCAGCGGCTGTGGGATGGCGCCCCGGTGACTCGCGTCGGCCGGGGCCGGGTGATTCGGAGCCGCGATATCGAAGCCGCGTTGCGCTCGATCGGCGTTGCACCGGATTTCGCCGTCACAGGTGAATCTGCCGGCACGGTTCCGTTCGTCCATCGTGCGCTCGCCGATGGCGACGCTTATTTCGTCGTCAACCGGCGCAACAAGGCCGGCCCCATCGAGGCGCGCTTCCGGGTGACGGGCAGGCAGCCGGAGATTTGGCATGCCGACACCGGCAGGCGCGAAGCGGTATCCTATCGAACCGAGGGCGAGCAGACGGTCGTCACGCTTCCGATGGAAAGCGAGGAGTCGGTCTTCGTCCTGTTCCGCAAACCGACCGCTGCCCGCGCCGCCACGATTGCGCCAAAACGCACGGTCAAGGTGGCGAGCCTCGACGGCCCCTGGCAGGTGAGCTTCCAGCCGGGGCGCGGCGCGCCCGCTTCCGTCCAGCTTCCGAACCTGCGATCGCTCAGCGAGAACCAGGATCCGGGCATCAAATATTTCTCGGGCGTTGCCACCTACCGGACGAGCTTCACCCTTCCCCAGGGGGTTGGACCGCGCGAGGAGCTGAGGCTCGATTTGGGCAAGGTCGGCGATCTGGCCGAAGTCTGGCTGAATGGCCGCAAGGTCGGAACTGCCTGGCACGCGCCCTATGTCGTGATCCTCGGGCCGGGCCTTCGCAGCGGCACCAACCAGCTCGACATCCGCGTGGCGAACCTCTGGGTCAACCGCTTGATCGGTGACCGGCAACCCGGTGCTACCAAGATCGGCTTCACGGTCATTCCGACCTACATGGCGAGCGCGCCGCTGCGGGCTTCGGGGCTAATCGGTCCCGTGACGCTCGCAACGAACAGGCCCTAGGAGAAGCACCACCCGCACGCCATAAGGGACGAATGGCGGTCCGCATCCTTCATTGCCATTCCACTTTCTCGCTCGGCGGAAAGGAAGCGCGGGGCGTGCGGCTGATGAATGCGTTCGGCGATCGCGCCGAGCATGTCGTGCTGAGCGGCATGCCCGGCCAGCTCGGCGCACGGGCGCGGATCGACAAGGCGATCAAGGTGGATTTCCCCGCCGACGCACCCCCGCTTTCCGGCCGCACCGGCCTGGCGCGTCTGTTCCGGCTGTCGCGCTACATGCGCGGCTTCGATCTCGTGCTCACCTATAATTGGGGCGCCTTCGATGCGGTGATGGCGCGGCATCTCTTCGGCGGACCGCCGCTCGTCCACCATGAAGACGGCTTCAACGAGGACGAGGCCGAGCGGCTCAAGACGCGCCGTAACCTGTATCGCCGGCTCGGCCTGTCCGCCGCGCATCGCCTGGTCGTGCCATCGCAGCGCCTCGAAACCATCGCCCGCATCGCCTGGGGGCAGCCGGCCGCCAAGGTCGAGCGGATCGCCAATGGTATCGCGGTCGAGCGCTTCGGGCAGGCGCCGGCGCCCGATGCGATACCCGGTCTGGTCAAGCGCCAGGGCGAGTTGGTGATCGGCACGCTCGCCGGCCTGCGCGCAGTCAAGAATCTGCCGCGTCTGGTGCGTGCGGTCGGTGCCATGCACAACAGCAACGTGCGGCTGGTGATCGTCGGCGAGGGTCCGGAGAACGAGCGGATCGCCGCCGAGGCACGGCGCTGCGGCATCGCCGACCGGCTGCTGATGCCCGGCCTGCTCGCCGATCCCGCGGCCGTTACCGCCGCCTTCGACATATTCGCGCTCTCCTCGGACAGCGAGCAATTCCCGATCTCGCTGGTCGAGGCGATGGCCGCCGGCCTGCCGGCGGTGGCCACTGACGTGGGGGACGTCGGCGCGATGGTCTCGTCCGACAATCGCCCGCTGATCGTCGCGCCAGACGACGAAGCCGCATTCGCCGCCGCGCTCGACAGCCTCGTCGAACGCGCCGACCTTCGCCACGGCATCGGCAGGGCCAACCGCGAAAAGGCGCAGACGGAATATAATGAAAAGCGTATGATTGCGCGTTACGCAGCGGTCTACGAGGAGGCGATAGGCGCGCTGCAGGCTTTCGGCATTTAGGTAGCGTCTCGGGATTACGCAGACTATAGGCGCCCGCGACGGTCTCGGAGGTATGATGTTCCAGTCGGTTCGGCCGATCCTTTATGGTGGACGTGAGGTTCTGCCGCTCATCGAGGGCGGGAAGGGCGTTGCGGCGACCAATCATGCCAGCTCGGGCGCCTGGGCGGCGGCCGGCGGAATCGGTACCGTCTCGGCGGTCAATGCCGACAGCTACGATCCGGAAGGCCGCATCATTCCGCAGGTCTATCATGCGCTCACCCGGCGCGACCGGCATGAGGAGCTGATCCGCTACGCCATCGACGGCGCGGTCGACCAGGTCCGCCGCGCCTATGACATCGCCAGCGGCAAGGGTGCGATCAACATCAACGTCCTGTGGGAAATGGGCGGTGCGCAGCGCGTCCTGCACGGCGTGCTCGAAAAGACCAAGGGCCTGGTGACCGGCGTCACCTGCGGCGCCGGCATGCCCTACAAGCTGTCCGAGATCGCCGCCTCCTACGGCGTCAGCTATTTGCCGATCATCAGCTCGGCCCGCGCCTTCAACGCGCTGTGGAAGCGAGCCTATTCCAAAGCTGCGGAATGGCTGGCCGCGGTCGTCTATGAAGATCCCTGGCTCGCCGGTGGCCACAACGGCCTGTCCAACGCCGAAAACCCGCTCGAGCCGCAGAATCCCTATCCGCGGGTCAAGGCATTGCGCGAGACGATGCGCGAGGGCGGCATCTCCGACGATCTGCCGATCATCATGGCCGGCGGCGTCTGGAACCTCAAGGAATGGGAGCATTGGATCGACAATCCGGAGCTCGGGCAGATCGCCTTTCAGTTCGGCACCCGGCCCTTGCTCACCCGCGAAAGCCCTATCCCCGAGGAATGGAAGTCGCGGCTGATGACGCTGGAGGAGGGCGACATCCTTCTCCATCGCTTTTCGCCCACCGGATTTTACAGCTCGGCGGTCCGCAATCCCTTCCTGCGCAATCTCGAAGCGCGCTCGCACCGCCAGATTGCCTTCACCAAGGAAAAGCTCGGCGATCATTGCTTCGAGCTCGATGTCGGCGTCGCCGGCAAGAAAAATGTCTGGGTGACCCGCGGCGATTTGCTTCACGCGCGCGAATGGTATGGCCAGGGTTTCACCGAAGCGCTCAAGACGCCTGACGAGACTCTGGTCTTCGTCACCCCCGAGGACAAGGCGATCATCCGCAAAGATCAGGCCGATTGCATGGGCTGCCTCAGCCAGTGCGGCTTCTCGTCCTGGGCGGACAATGAGAAGAACAGCACCGGCCGTCTCGCCGATCCGCGCAGCTTCTGCATCCAGAAGACCCTGCAGGATATCGCTCACGGCGGCCCGGTGGAGCAAAACCTCATGTTCGCCGGCCACTCGGCGTTCCGCTTCAAGAGCGACCCCTTCTACTCGAACGGCTTCGTTCCCACCGTGAAGCAGCTCGTCGATCGGATCATGACCGGCGATTGATTTCTCGATCGTCAATTCCGAGCGAAGCGAAGCAATCGAGCGTCAAACATTCTTCAATCGTCACCCGGCGCAGGCCGGGGTCCGTGAAGTCCACGAGCCCTCTGGATCCTTCCCGGAGATCCTCTGGATTCCGGCCTCCGCCGGAATGACGCTAGGCGTGTGTTTCAACCTATCCCCCCAACTTCAGTCCCGCTTTGGGCCAGTCCGAATATCGCTGTTGATGCGGCCTATTAACCAAGCCTAAGAGAAGCGACTTCGGTGGGAGAGGAACGATGCTTCGCGCACTCGCACTCGCATTGCTTCTGTTGCTGACCCCGGCGGCGCAAGCGCAGACTCGCAAGCCGCCTTATTGGGCGTCGATCGCCGCGAGCAAGGCAATGATGCGCACCGGCCCGGGCAAGGAATATCCCGCCACCTGGCAATATCAGCGTGCCGATCTGCCGATCCGCGTCGTCGAAATCTACAAGAACTGGCGCAAGATCCAGGATCCGGACGGCACCACCGGCTGGATGCAGGTCAATTTGCTCAGCGACCAGCGCACGGCCATCGTCATCGGCACCGACAACCAGCCGCTCCACGAAAAGCCGGACGCCGCTTCGGCTGTGCGCTACATGGCTCAGCCCAATGTCGTCGGCCGCCTTTCCGATTGCGGCGCGCAATGGTGTCACTTCCAGGTCGGCAGCCGCGAAGGCTATATTCCGGTCGGCTCGATCTACGGCCTCGATCCGGGCGAGAGTTTCTAGCCCAACCCTATCGTGTCGGTGAGGAGGGCAGTCCTCAATCCTTCCCTGTCCCCGGTTCCGCTTCCCTGCGGTGCATTTCCGCCGAGACGCCGCCGCCAAGCATCTTCGCGCCCGCCACCTGCACCTTGTTCATCAGGCCGTGCACGACGCTGCGCTTGCCGTCCTTCATCGCCTCCCAGCCAGTCTTTGCGACGTCGGCCGGATCGTCCTTCTTCATCGTGCCGACCTTGGTATCCATCAGGTCGGCGCGTTCGAAGAACTCGCTCTCGGTGACGCCGGGCTTGAGGCAGGTCACCGTCACCTCGGTATCCTTCAGCTCGTTGCCGAGCGCATCCGCGAAATTGTCGATGAACGCCTTGCTGCCGTTGTAGACCGCCTGGAACGCGCCGCCGACATAGCCGGCGATCGAGCCGGTGACCAGAATCCGCCCTTCATTGCGTGCCACCATCTCACGCGCGACCTTCTGGATCAGATAGAGGGTACCGGTGATGTTGGTGTCGATCACATGCCGCCATTCGGCCGGATCCTGCTCGAGGAACGCATGACCCAGGCCGTGGCCGGCATTGGCGACGAGCACGTCCACCTTGCGACCGCCGGCAGCCGCGAGCAGCCGCTCGACCCCCTCGAAGGTCGACAGGTCGGTTTCGACGTTGCGCACCTCGACTCCGAAACCCTGGAGCTGGCTCGAGGCGTCGACCAGCGGCGTATCGGCCGCGACCAGCAGGTCGTAGCCGTCCTGCGCCGCCAGCCGGGCGATCTCCAGGCCGATGCCGCTCGACGCGCCAGTTACGATGGCGAACTTACGCTGGCTCATATTGCTCCTCCTGCGCGGCCTGCGCCTGGCCTTTTTCCAGGCCGGGTTTCAGGATGATCTTGGTGTATTCGTCCTGCTCGTCGTGCCAGTGGCGATACATGTCAGGCCCATCCTCCAGGCTGGCACGGTGCGAGATGAACCAGGTCGTATCGAGCGTCCCGTCCTCCACCATCGAGAGAAGCATTTGCGAATATTTCTGGACGTGCGTCTGGCCGGTCTTGAGCGTCAGGCCCTTCTCCATGAAAGCGCCGATCGGGAATTTGTCCATCATCCCGCCGTAGACGCCGGGAACGGAGACGCGACCGCCCTTGCGCGCCGCCAATATCGCCTGCCGGAAGGCTGCTGGCCGATCGGTGCCGAGCTTGGTCCACACCTTGGCGTGGTCGGCGAGATTGTCGATGCCGAAGCCGTGCGCCTCCATGCCGACGCAGTCGATGCATGCGTCCGGTCCGATGCCGCCTGTCATGTCGTAGAGTGCGTCGCGCACATCGACATCGCGGAAATCCAGCACCTCGGCGCCGCGCGACCGGGCGAGCTCCAGCCGCCGCGGATAATGGTCGATCGCGATCACCCGGTGCGCGCCCATCAGGAAAGCGGATTGGATAGCGAACAGCCCAACTGGCCCGCATCCCCAGACCGCGACCGTGTCTCCAGGCTCGATCTCGGCATTCTCCGCGGCCATCCAGCCTGTGGGCAGGATGTCGGAGAGGAACAGCACCTTGTCGTCGTCGAGCCCGTCTGGGACCACGATCGGCCCGACATCGGAATAAGGCACGCGCAGATATTCGGCCTGCCCCCCGGCATATCCTCCGGTGAGGTGCGCGTAGCCGAATGCGCCGCCCATCGGATAGCCGTAGAGGGCGCGCGACATGTCCGATGTGGTTGCCGGATTGCTGTTGTCGCAAGCCGAAAACTGCTGCTTCGAGCAGTGGAAGCAGCTGCCGCACGAGACGGTGAAGGGAATCACCACCCGCTGGCCCTTTTTCAGCGGGCTCGCGCTGCCGACCTCGACGACTTCTCCCATATTCTCATGGCCCAATATGTCGCCGGCGCGCATCGTCGGGATATATTTGTCGTAGAGGTGCAGGTCCGATCCGCAGATCGCGGTCGAGGTGATCTTGATGATCGCGTCGCGCGGATTGACGATCTCGGGGTCGGGGACGGTTTCGACCCGGACGTCGTGGCGTCCGTGCCAGGTAAGTGCGCGCATGATCAGGCCTCCTAGAGATACTGGCGGGTCGGTTGTTCGGACCGGCGGGCGGACGGGCTGGCGGAGCTGGTCACTTCGCCGGTTTCCATCAGTTGCTTGAAGCGGCGCAGGTCGCGGCGCGCCTGCACGTTCGGCTCGCGCTGCAGCAGCTTGGCCGCAGCGCGGCCGAGCGCTCCGCCCGGCGCGTCATAGGAAAAGATCGCGCGCACCACGGTGCCGCGCCCGGGCGCCGCATCCTCAAACGTCACGCTGCCTCTGCTCTGCACGTCTGAATCCGCTTCCGTTTCCCAGCCGATCCGGCTGCCGGCTACATCTTCGGTCACGCGGCTCGTGAACGAAACTTCGGTTCCGGCCGGCGCTTTCACGGTCCAGCGCGATCTCTCGGCATCCAGCCTCTCGATCGACGCGACATTGTCCATGAAGCGGGCGAGATTGGGAAACTCGCGCCAGAAGGCGTAGAGTTCTTCGCGCGGCTTGTTGATCGTCACGCTCTGCCGCGTCGGCGCCGCCCGTCCCGCCTTGCCGCGCAGCGTGGATGCCGGCGCATCGCTGATCAGATGCTCTTCCGAATCCTCGATGAACCTGCGGCCCAGGAAATAGGCCATTCCCGCGGCCGCGCCGACCGCCGCAGCACCGACCAGCACGCGCTGAATGCCGCCGACTACTCCGTCTTGCTCTCTCTCCACCTGGTCCTCCGATCCGACTGCGACAGTTTGTCGGAAGTCCCCCGTGAGACACAGGTGAGGGCTGGACGCAACGCCCTCGGCGAAGCGGCCTGATCCGGCAAATTTGACGCTTAACCTGTTCGAAAACCTATAAATCCCGGCGCAAGCGCCTGTTCCATCCGGCCATCCCTAAATCGGCCCCGCCCGCCGACACAACCTGCGGTTGAAGCCATTTGAGTTATAGCATAGGACATAAAACAGAAGATGGCGCTGTTCCGGGGAGAAGTAGGATGCTGCACGATTTCAGGAGCGGGCTGAAGGTCTCCGTGCTCGCCATTATCTTTTCGGCACTGGGGGCGGCTGCGCCCGCTCCCTCTGCGTCGGTTGCAGGCCGATGCACGCTCGAAGCGATCAATGCCCTCGTGCCCGGCATCCCCGCCGATCGCTCGGTCCGGGAAGTCGCGATCGACTCGGTGAAGCATGTTGCTGGGGAGGCGCCCCATTGCGAGGTGATCGGCCACACGATCACGCAGAATCCGGGGCCCAACAAGGTCGGCTGGTCGGTGCTGCTTCCCGACGCATTTGCCGGCCGCTACCTCGTGCAAGGCCAGGGCGGGCAGGGCGGCAAGATCCTCGTCGCCAGTAATCCTGCGACGCGGCGCGTCCTGGCGCAGGGGATCGTCTTTTCGAGTTCCGACACCGGGGCGAGCGGCGCCGAAGGACGCTGGGCCGTCGAGAGCAACGAGGCCAAGGCGCTAGACCGCGATCATCGCGGCGCGCATGTTTCGGTGCTCGCCACCAAGGCTCTGGCCCGCGCTTACTATCGCATGACGCCTCGCCAGCGGCTGTACAGCTACCACACCGGCTGCTCGGCGGGCGGCGCGATGGTGATGGGCGCGCTCCGCAACTATCCGCGCGATTTCAATGCGGCGGTCGCGGGTACGGCCACGACCGGCGGCTCCAACTGGTCGCCCTACATATTGCAATATCTGCTGCAGTGGCCCGAATCCTGGATTTCGCCGGCCAAGCTCCGGACACTCGAGAATGCGGTAACCAAGGCGTGCGCCGGACCCGACGGGCTGGTCCGCGATCCGCATGCCTGCGGCTTCAAGCCCGAGAGCCTGCAGTGCACGGGCGCCGAAACCGATCAATGTCTCACGCCGGCCCAGATCGGGCTGGTGAAGCGCGTGACCGGGCCTTATCCTGTCGCGCTCAACAGCACCCGCGCGGGCTTCACCATGCTGATGCCGACCGGCTGGTCGGTGCTGATCGGCTCGACGCGCCCCACGCTCGCCAGCGCCGAAAATCCCTGGGCGCCGGCCGCGCCGCCGATTTCCTACGTGATTACCAATTCGGTCTTCCGCAGCACGCTCGTCCGGGACGCAAAATTCGATTTCATGAAGGACGTCCGCTTCGACGACCCGGCCTTCTGGCAACGCATCGGCGGCGGCATGTCGGACGACATCACGAAGGATCCGGTCTGGGCCTTCCGCCGCGCTGGCGGGAAGATGCTCACTTATTCGGGACTGGGCGAGAATATGGCGCCGCCGTTCGCCGAGATCGAATATTATGAGGCGATGAAGAAGGTTGATCCGAAGGTCGACTCCTTCATGCGCTATTACGCACTGCCGGGCGTAGCGCATTGCGGCGGCGGCAACGGCCCGCAGGACGGCCCCGATCGCTTGCTCGACGCGATGATCGACTGGGTCGAACGTGGTAAGACTCCGGGGCCGGTCGTCGCTCGGCAAAGTCCGTCCAGCCCAGGCCGCACGACCTTGCTCTGCCCCTATCCGCAGCGCGCGATCTTCTCGGGCCGCGCCGGTGCTTCGCCGATGGATGCCGCCAATTGGAGTTGCCAACGCCCGGGCTGATCGGGTCTAGACTATCGCAATGCCAATGCAGCTTGCCATCGCGCTGCCGCAGCTCGGCCGGGCTTCGAGCGCCCGGAGCATCATGGACAGCGCGAAGCTCGCCGAGGAGCTTGGCTACAGCGATGTATGGGCGAACGATCATATCGGTTTCGCGCCGAGCACTGACCATCCCTCGCCCCGCATGCACGATCCCTTGTTATGCCTCGCGACCGCCGCCGCCGTCACCTCGCGCATCGGGCTCGGCAGCCACGTCAACGCGGCATATTATCCACCGGTCTGGCTCGCCCGCACGCTTGCCAGCCTGAATTCGCTGAGCGGCTCGCGTCTCAAGGTCGCGATCGGCGTCGGCTGGCAGCCCGAGGAGTTCGCCGCCATGGGCAGTGACTTCGCGAACCGCGGTCGCCGCACCGACGAGATCGTCGCTATCCTGCGTTCCGCCTGGGAGTCGGGCAGCAGCGCATTCGAAGGGGAGCATTACAGCTTCCCGGATCTCAGGATTGCCCCGCCCCCGCCGGTGCGCAGCCTTCCGATCTGGATCGCCGGATCCTCTCCCGCAGCGCTCGATCGCGCCGCCCGGATCGGCGACGGCTATCAGGGCCTGCCCACCCGCCGCGAGCCGGTCACTTACAGTCTCCAGACGGGAGTTTCGCAGCTTCCCGATCTGGTAAGCCGCCTGCGCGAGCGCCGGCCCGATCCGGCGGATTTCACCGTCTCCATGTACACCCACGACTGGGATCCGGCCGAAAGCGACCCCGATCTGATACGGCGCGAATGGCATGCCTATGAAGCCGCGGGCGTCCAGCATGTCGTCGCAGCCCTGGCCCGCCGCGACGGCGCCGCCTGGATGCATTCGATGGAGGAGCTGGCGCGGATCGTCGGGCTCTGAACGACCCGGCGGTCAGTCGGCGAGGCTGAGCCTGTTCATTCCGGGGCGCAGGGCTTTCCGCTGGCCTTTCCAGACGAATTCGCCCTCGATACCTGCGGGCAGGCTGATCGTGGCAGCGAGCTTGCGATCCGTGCGACGATAGCGCACGCCAATCGTCTGGCCGCGCGGATGAGCCAGCGCGGCGTCGAGGCTGGTGAGCGTCCCGAGGTGCGGCTCGATCCGCACCCGCGCGAAGCCCGGTGCCGCGGGCCGGATTCCCGCTACCAGCGTGAGCAGGTCCAGCGTCGGGTGAGCGCTCCACGCATGGGTGTCCGAGCGGGTTGGGTCGGGCGTTTCCGGCCAGGTCGTGAAATGCTGGGCGAGCATGGCTCGCCAGGTACGCAACATGTCAAAGTAACGGTCGCTGAGCCCGGCATGCTCAAGCGCCCGGGCGAGATAGAAAGCGAAATAATAGGTCGTTCCCGTGATGCCCTGGGGTGCGTCGATGCCGCCACCGCGCACAGTGATCCGGTTCAGGATATCTTCGCGCTCCTCGGGTCGCGCCACATCGTAGAGGATGGCCAGGACATTGGCATGCTGGCTGAACGTTTCTTTCTCGGGACGGTCCGCGAACAGTCCGCGTTCGGCCGACCAGCAATGCTCGCGGACAGCGGCCGAAAGGCGCGCCCCATCCGCCCTGGCCACCGCGCCGCGTGCGGCGTCGCCGAGCGCATCCTCCAGATCCGCCGCCTGTCGCAGCGCTCCGATGTACATCAGGCTGATGATGCACTGCTCCGTATTCTTGGGATTGGATGTGCTCGGATAATTGTCGAGGCCGGGCCGCCAGTCGATGAATTCCCAGCCGGGCGTCGTGCCGACAAGCCCGTTCTTGCCGACATATTTGCGGTACCATTCGAGCACCGAGCGCATCAGCGGCAGGCTGGAGCGGACCGGCGCCGGGTCTGGCTGCCACATCCAGTAATCGTGCAGCATCCCGATCCACAGCAGCGAGAAGGGCGGGATCGATTGCGGTTCGTTTGAAGGATAGCGCGACCGGGTCAAGCCCTCCGCGGCGCTATGATCGAAGGCTTCGACCGCCTGCGCGCCGAGCCGGGCGTCGCCGCCTACCGCATAGCTGACCAGTGCCTCGATGCGGGTGTCGCCGACATATTGAAGCTGCTCCCAATAGGCGCTGTCCATGAAGGTCTCGTGCGCGTCGAGCTTCACCGTGTCCCAGCCGATCTGCCAGATCCGGTTCAACTCGGCATCGCTGCTCGCGAAATGTGCTTTGGTGATGAAGGGATAGCCGGTGACATGGCGCGCGAAGCTTTCCAGCCGCAGCGGCTCATTTCCCGTCGTGATGCGAAGCTCGGCGAAGCGCCAGACCCGCCACCAATAAGGCTGGAAGACGGTGCGGGTGCCCCCGTCGGGCCGAAAGCTGTCGGTCAGTCCCAGCGCCCTGCCGCCCTCGACCTGGCCGCGGTCGCGTAGATAATCGGTGCCGGTCCCGTACATGGCTTCGGCGTAGGTGATTCCGATCTGCGCCCCTTTGCCGCCGCTTACGATCAATTCTGGATAGGCGGCCTGCACGCGGCCGGCATCAATCAGGAGGGTCACGGTCGAACGCGCTGGGATGGTGAGGGGGCGTGTCGGGAAGCGCGCGCCGCTCAGGCCTTGGGCGCGCACCAGCCGTCCTCCCGGCTGGCGATCGTAGCGCATCGGCGGAAGCCGGTCCTCCACCAGCGTCCTGGCTGATTGGCCTGCTCTCGCCGCGATCGCCGATCTCCAGTCGCCTCCGGCGGGCTCTGCGCCCAGCCAGTCGACACGGCGGCTCGCATCATGCTGTTCGGGCGGCCCTGCCGCATAATATTTGCTGGGCCCCAATGTTCTCGCCATCTGGGCAGGTCCGCTCGTTACCGCGCGCGATCCATCAACCCGAACGCGCCAGCGGGGCCCGCTGTCCAGCGCGTCCATACCTTCGGCGTCGAACAGGAAGCCGGTGCCCGCCGACATTTGCGCCAGCGCGGCGAACGAACCGTCGTTCCAGACTTGGGCCGCAATGACGTTGCGGCCCCGGCGCAGGTAAGGCGCGATGTCGATGCGTCGGTAGCGCCAGTGGGCAACGTCGCCGCGCGATGGTCCGGCATCGACACGGCGGCCATTTACATAAAGAATATAGCGATTGTCGGCGCTGACCCGGGCAATCAGCCTTCGCGGCACTCTTTCCAGCGAGAGATCGTTGCGGAACTGCAGCGCGATCGGCTTGCGACCTTCCTCCGCGCCGGGATGGGATATCCATTGTGCCGCTTCCGCCGCCGTCCCTGCGAAGAGCAGGCCGGCCAACATAAATCTGACAAGAGTAAAAAACGACATACCGTAGCGTTTAGAGCAGGTCCGCGCCAAATGCCAATAGCTGTCGCGGATCACACCATGGGCGGATTGAGCAGCCGGAAGCCCCCTGGCTGCCAGTAGAGCGAATGCGGGTAGGGCGGCTGTTTGGCGCTTGCTTCATCCAGCTTACTCATCTGCGCCGGGGTGAGTTCCCAGCCGACCGCGCCCAGATTGTCGCGCAATTGTTCCTCGTTGCGCGCGCCGATGATAACCGAGGCGACGGTCGGCCGCTGCAGCAGCCAGCGCAGCGCCACCTGCGGGATCGATCGGCCTGTCTCTTCGGCAACCGCATCCAGCGCATCGACCACACGAAACAGCAGCTCATCCTCGACGCTCGGCCCGAACGCCGCCGTCGTATGCAGCCGGCTCGTCTCGGGAAGTGGTGCGTTGCGACGAATCTTGCCGGTCAGCCGGCCCCAGCCGAGCGGGCTCCAGATCAGCGCGCCGACGCCCTGCTCGGCGCCGAGCGGCATCAGCTCGGCCTCATAGGTGCGGTCGATCAGCGAATAATAGACCTGGTGGGCGGCAAATCGCGGCAGGCCCTCGCGGTCCGCCGCCGTCAGTGCCTTCATCAGCTGCCACGCCGGATAGTTGGAGACGCCGATGTGACGCACCTTGCCGGCGCGGATCAGCTCGTCGAGCGTGGCCAGCAATTCCTCGGGGGGAACGGAAGCGTCGAAGGCGTGCAGCTGGAGCAGGTCGAGATAGTCGGTGCCCAGTCGGCGCAGCGACGCCTCCACCGCGCGGATCAGCCGCTCGCGCGACACGCCCATGTCGTCGGCCGCCAGCGGAAGCCCGGTCTTGGTGGCGATCAGCACCGCGTCCCGCCGCCCGCGGATCGCCTCGCCCAGCACCTGTTCGGAGGCGCCGCCGGAATAGGCATCGGCCGTGTCGAACAAAGTCACGCCAGCATCGAGGCAGATATCCACCAGCCGCCGCGCTTCTGCGGCGTCGCTATTCCCCCATGCCCCGAACAGCGGTCCGCTGCCGCCGAACGTCCCCGTGCCGAAGCTGAGGACAGGGACGCTCAGGCCCGATCCAAGCTGACGATAGTCCATGAATTCCCTTTTCTGCTGGCCCGCCTGCAGGGCCGATAGCCGCCGATAGTGGACCGCAGTCGTGAAGCACAGCGGAGTCTTAAGCGAACCTGGCCGAGCGGAAGGGGTACCTCCCCGGGCCTTGCTCTATGTGCGGAAACTTCTCCTTGTCAGCAGGCCGAATCGAAGGAATAGTTACCTTGGGAAGGGAATCCATGGACCACTACCGGATCAACAAGCTGACCAAGCCGGACGGGGTAATCGTCAAGACCAAGGACGTGCTTGCCTCCAGCGATAAACAGGCCGTCGAGAAAGCCCGCGACGACGACGACTGCCCGGTCTGCGAAGTGCTGCGTGCCGGCAAGAAGGTCGGCTCGATCACCTGAGCAGGCTATTCTTCCACCCGCCGGGCCGCGATTTGCGCCTTGCTGGGTTGCCGCTCGGACTTGATGTTGACAGCCTCTGCAAATGTGAGCGTGAACAGCAACTTGCGCTGCTCGTCCTCGACTTCGATGAATGATGCCAGGTCCAGTTGACCGTCGCGCACATCGTTGCTCATCACGTCCCGAGCCGACAGAATCGCAACCCGCCGGGCGTCGTCGTTGTCAGCGAGCGTGCACCCTTCCTCGTCTTCCGTGAAGCCAGACCCATTGCAGATATGGAAGAAGTAGAGAGGCATAGCGCACAAAGCGCTGATCCGCGGCGTCAGTTCCCATCCACGGCCGAAGCTTCGAGGAAGCACGGAGGGAAGTTCAGTTGCCTCTTTGCCAGGCAGTCGTGCGATTTCGGTCGCGGATCCCGCTGGTAAATGCTTAATGAGCGCTGTGATCATTAAAGCTCGGTCTGTCTGAATGAACGACCCGTCAGGCTTAGTGGGTGGCTCCGGTCCCGGCGAGTCCGACCGGTCGTTTGAAAATGGAGCAGTTATGAAGTCATTGCGCGGCTACCGGTTCATCCTGGCGCTTTCGACCGCGCTCGCGGCCGTGCCTGTCGTGGCGGATGCGCAGCGGCCGGCGACGCTTGAACAGCAGTTTCGGGTTCCGCCCTCTACTGCCCGCCCCCGTGTATGGTGGCACTGGATGAACGGCAATGTCACCAAGGACGGCATTGCCAAGGACATGGCCTGGATGAAGCGCGTCGGCATTGGCGGACTGCAGAATTTCGACGCCAACATCGCGACGCCGCAGATCGTCGACAAGCGGCTGACCTATATGAGTCCGGAGTGGAAGGATGCGTTCCGGTTCGCCGCGCGTGAAGCCGACCGGCTTGGCCTGGAACTTACCATCGCCTCTTCGCCGGGCTGGTCGGAAACCGGCGGCCCCTGGGTCAAGCCGGAAGATGGCCTGAAAAAGCTCGTGTGGAGCGAGGCCATGGTGAGCGGGGGAGGGCGAGTCTTCGCCAGGCTGCCGCAGCCGCCTTCGATTGTCGGCCCGTTCGGAACGCTGAAGTCCGAGGCCGGCATCGCCGCATTGCTCAACGCCGGCGACATTCCGCCACCGCCACCGCCTTATTATGCAGACGTGGCCGTGTTCGCCGTTCCCGATGGAGACGCGGAGCCGCGCGCAACCCCTGCTTACACCGATGCCTCCGGCAAGCCGATCGACGGTGCGGCAGCCATGGACCGCGACTTCGAAACGGCCATCGAGATACCGCGATCCGGCAGCAATCCGCCGGCGGTTCATGTCAGCTATGGATCCCCCCAGACCATCCGCTCCGCCACTCTGTTCATGCCCGGATCGGCATCGATCCTCGGCGGCTCTGTCGTTCCCCGGCTGGATGCAAGCGAGGATGGCAAGACGTGGCGGCCGGTGGCGGAGCTGCCGGCCGCGCCGGTTCCTACGACAGCAGCTTTTGCCCCGGTGACGGCGCGCTATTTTCGACTGGTTTTCAACCCTCCGATGTCGGGCGCCGTCAACTTCGCGCCTCCAGCCCCGGGCGTCGATGCGGGCGCCATGGGAGCCATGTTCGCCATGACGGCACCAGCGGCCTTGAAGCTTGGATACCTGCGCCTGTCGCCCGTGGATCGCATCGACCGTGCGGAAATGAAGGCCGGATTTTCGGTTGTGCTCGATTATTACGCGCTCAGCCAGGGCCTGCCCGACACGCGCGGGATCGCGCCTTCGGACGTGATCGATCTCACCGGCCGCATGCGTCCGGACGGAACGCTCGAGTGGGTTGCTCCAAAAGGAAAATGGCGGATCCTAAGGCTGGGATACTCGCTCACCGGCACGATGAACCATCCGGCGGCGCGCGAAGCCACGGGGCTCGAGGTAGACAAGTTCGACGCTGCGGCCGTGCGCCGCTATCTCGGTCATTATATCGGCATGTACAAGGACGCTGCCGGCGCCGATTTCGTCGGCCGCAACGGCGTCCGGGCGATCCTGAACGACAGTATCGAGGTGGGCGCGGCAAACTGGACGCCGGATTTAATCGCCCAGTTCACACGGCTGCGCGGTTACGATCCGCGGCCGTGGTTTCCCGCACTGACCGGCATCATCATCGGCTCGCGAAGCCAGAGCGACAAGTTCCTCTACGATTTCCGGCGGACGCTGGGCGACCTTATGGCATCGGAGCATTACGGCACGATCGCCAAGGTGGCGCATGAGAACGGGCTGAAGGTTTATGGCGAAGCGCTTGAATCGCTTCGGGCCAACCTCGGCGACGATATGGCGATACGGCGCCACGCCGATATTCCGATGGCGGCGATGTGGACTTTTCCCCGGCAAGGCAATCCTGTGCCGGCCTACCTGGCCGACATCAAGGGGGCCGCTTCGGTTGCGCACATTTACGGCCAGAATCTCGTCGCCGCGGAATCGATGACGTCGCTGCTCGCGCCCTGGGCCTTCGGCCCGAATGACCTCAAGGAGATTATCGATCTGGAGTTCGTCACGGGCGTCAACAGGCCGGTGGTGCATACGTCCGTTCATGTCCCGGTCGACGGCAAGAAGCCCGGCCTCACCCTCTCGGTGTTCGGCCAGTATTTCAATCGCAACGAAAGCTGGGCCGAGCTGGCGACGCCCTGGGTGGACTATATGGCGCGCAATTCGCTGCTGCTGCAGCAGGGCCGCAACGTCGCCGACATCGCTTATTTCTATGGCGAAGAGGCGCCGTTGACCGCGCTTTACCTCGAAAAGCGGGTGCCCGACGCGCCAAGGAGCGTTGCCTACGATTTTATCAATGCCGATGCGCTCATGGGCGCAGTTTCGAATGATGGGAGCGAGCTCGTCACTCCGGGGGGAGCGCGCTACCGCGCACTCTATCTCGGCGGCTCGTCGCGCATGATGACTCTGGAGACGCTGCGCAAGCTGGCCACCCTGGTCGAAGGCGGGGCCACGGTGATCGGCGCCAAGCCGGTCGGCAACCCTAGCCTCGTCGGCGACGCGAACGAATTTGCGGCATTGACCGGGAAGCTTTGGGGCGGAGGGCCGGAAACGCGGGTCGGCAAGGGGCGGGTCCTGGTTGCGGCCGACGCTGAGGCGGCCCTTGCCCAGGCGGGAATCGCGCCGGACTTCGGCTTCACCGGCGGTCAGCCGGACAGCGACATTCCTTTCCTCCACCGCAAGCTCGACGACGGCGACAGCTATTTCCTCGTCAATCGCAAGGCGCGCGCCGAGACGATCGAGGCGCGTTTCCGCGTGACCGGCAAGGCACCGGAACTGTGGCATGCCGAGACCGGCACGAGCGAGCCGATCAGTTATCGCATCGAAAATGGGGAGACGATCGTGCCGCTCGCGCTCGATCCGCTGCAGTCGGTGCACGTCGTATTTCGCAAACCAGCGCAGGCGCAAAGTCTGAGAGTCGCGAAACCTCTTTTGGTGGAAATCGGCCGGATCGCGGGCCCCTGGAAGGTCGCGTTCGAGGCGAATCGCGGCGCGCCGGCGGCCGCGACGTTCGAAAGCCTCGCGCCGCTGGATAAGAATGCCGACGCCGGGATCAAATATTTCTCCGGTATCGCGACCTACGCCGCCAGCTTCCTCGTCCCCAAAAGCTGGAAGCGCGGACAGCCGCTGTGGCTTGATCTCGGCGAAGCGAAGGAGGTGGCCGAGGTGACGGTCAACGGCCGGCTTGCCGGCTATGCCTGGCATGCTCCCTATCGCATCGACGTCGGCAAGGTGGCCAGGCCCGGCCGGAATTCCCTCGGCATTCGCGTGGCGAATCTGTGGGTCAATCGTCTGGTCGGCGACAGACAGCCGGGTGCGACCAAGGTCGCCTGGATCGGAGGTCCGGGCTATACGGAAAAGGCGCCCTTGCGGCGCTCGGGCCTGATCGGTCCGGTGACCTTGATGAGCAGCCGTTGATCGGGGAGCCGCGGGTTTTCTGCGCCCGGGTTATTGGGCGGCACAGCCCCGGACGACGAGCTCGACCGCCGCATGCGCGAAGCCGGTCAGCTCGGCATCGTCTATGTCCGGTCGCTGGCCCGTCGTATCCATCCACCCGGTGAGGATCGACATAAGCGCAGTGGCGACGAAGCGGGGGTTTACGATCTCTTGGCCGCCAGTTTGCGCGATCTGCTGCGCTATCTGATCGACTGCACGATCATAGCCCAGGATGTTTCGGCGGAACTCGAGTCCCTCATGTCCTGGCCAAGCGGATTCGGCCAGGCGGGTCCAGGCGCGTACATCCGATGAAGTTGCCTGCCGCAATATACCTGCCGCGGCGGCCTTCAGTATGTCCTCTAGGTTGCCGACCGGATCCCAGGCGGGGCCCTCGCCAACCCGTCTTGCAAGCCGCTCGCTCAGAACCGCCCGCAACACAGCCCTCTTGTCGGGAAATCGCTTGTAAATCGTATTCTTCTTCACCCCCGCAAGAGCGGCAATGGCTTCGATCGAAACCTCGCCGAATGGCTTTTCCAGGAATATCCGGCTCGCAGCCACCAGGATCTGGGACGAGATGAATGCGATCTCGTCCGCAGAGGGCCGGCCGCGCTTCCTGGTCGAAACATCGGGTCCGGTGCCTCTGGGAGACAGCTCAAGTTTCGCCGATGTTGGCTGGTTCGTCATCGCCGGCAAGCCTAGCCGAGTGGCTGTTACGAATGAAGCCGAAGGTGCCGACGAAGACCATTGCACGGCGGATGCTTGCGCCGGCGCGCGTGGGCCTCAGATCCGCACCTGGCTGCCGAGTTCGATCACGCGGTTGGTCGGCAACTTGAAGAATTCCATCGCGCTTTCCGAGCTTTTCAGCATCCAGGCGAACAGCCGCTCTCGCCAGAGCGCCATGCCCGGCCGTTCCTTCATCGCGATCAGCTTCTGGCGGCCGAGGAAGAAACTCGTGTGCATCATGTTGAAGCTGCCGCCGCATTCTTCGATGCGCGCGAGATCTGCGGGAACGTCGACTTCGTCCATGAACCCATAATGCAGGATCACACGGTGGAAACCCTGTTCCACATCGTGCACTTCCAGTCGCTGCGCCGGAGCGACATGCGGCACGTCCTCCACCTTCACGTTCAGGATCAGCACGCGCTCGTGCAGCACCTGGTTGTGCTTGAGATTGTGGAGCAACGCCGCTGGCACCGCGTCGGCCGAGGTGGACAGGAATACCGCGGTCCCGCGCACCCGATGGACGTTCGCGGATGACTTTACGAACACCTCGAGCGGCAGCGCGTCCGCCTCGAGCGTGCGGCGCATCAGCGCCCGGCCGGTTGCCCAGGTGGTGAGCACGGTGAAGGCGATCGTCGCGACGACCAGCGGGAACCAGCCGCCGTCGGCGATCTTGGTGACGTTTGAGGCAAAGAACAGGCCGTCAACGGCCAGGAACAGGCCGACGGTGAGCATGGCCGGCAGCCGCTTCCACTTCCATACCTGGAAGATCAGCACGGCCAGCATCAGCGTCGTGATGACCATCGTTCCGCTCACCGAAATGCCATAGGCAGCCGCCAGCCTCGTCGATTCCCCAAAACCGAGCACGAGCAGCACGACCAGTACCAGCAGCGTCCAGTTGACCGCAGGAATGTAGATCTGGCCCACGGCCCTCGCGCTGGTATGCTCGGTGCGCAGGCGCGGCAGGAAGCCAAGTTGGATCGCCTGGTGCGTCACCGAGAAAGCGCCTGAGATCACTGCCTGGCTGGCGATGATCGTCGCCGCCGTGGCGATGAGCACCATCGGAAGCCGTGCCCACTCCGGGGCCATCAGGAAGAAGGGATTCTCGGCGGCAGCCGGATTGGCGAGCAGCAGTGCGCCCTGTCCCATATAGTTGAGTATCAGGCAGGGGTAGACCAGGATCAGCCACGAAAAGCCGATCGCCCTGCGTCCGAAATGCCCCATGTCGGCGTACAGCGTCTCCGCGCCGGTGACCGCGAGGAAGACGGAACCCATCGCCAGGAAGGCAAGCTTGGGATCGGCGATGAAGAAGGCGAATGCCCAGTGGGGGCTGAGCATCTGCAATATGTCGGGATGGTTGGCGATGTTGGAAACGCCCAGCGCCGCCAGCGCCGCGAAATAGACAAGCACGATCGGCCCGAAGATCGCTCCCACGCGTGCGGTGCCCCTCGATTGCACCAGGAACAGGGCAATCAGGATCACGATCGCGATCGGCAGCACCAGCGGCTCCAGGTTTGACTGCACGACGGTGAGTCCCTCGACGGCGGAAAGCACCGAAATGGCCGGGGTGATGATCGCATCCCCATAGAATAGCGCTGTCGCGAGCACGCCCAGCGTGACCAGCCCGCCGGTCCATCTGTTCTCGCCCAGGCTGCGCGCAATCAATGAAAGCAGAGCGAAGGAGCCGCCTTCGCCCTTGTTGTCGGCGCGCATCGCCACGAATACATATTTGAGCGTGACGATCAGCATCAGGGACCAGAAGATCAGGCTGAGCACGCCGAAGATATGCAGCCGGTCTACCACCAGCGGATGCGCGCCGACGAAAGTTTCTTTCATTGCATAAAGCGGCGAGGTTCCAATGTCCCCATAGACCACGCCGACCGCACCCAGCATCAGGGCGGGAAACGAGTGGCGGTCGGTTGGATCGGGGGCGGGGCCCACTACGGGGAGGGTGGTTGCCATATATTGGGGGGAAGTGGCCTCGGACTGCATTAAGATTCCATGTGGATTCCATGGATTCTGCGTGAAGATTCCCTTGCATTCGTTGGCTGCCACTCGACCTTTGCCGTGTGCGGGTCCACTTACACGTGATGGTCCGGTCATTGGCAGGCGATCGCTCGCCGTCACCACTGCTGCTCGGCTATGTCGAAGCCTTGGTCATGGTGGCCGCCTCCACCCTCGCCGGGCTGCTCGTCGCGCCGCGCTGGGGCAATGCCGCGGTCGATCTGCTCTACCTGCCGGCAGTGCTGGCGGCAGCCGTGTTTGCGGGTCTTGGCCCCGCGCTGGTCGCCGCGATAGCCTCGGCGCTGGCTTATAATTTCTATTTCACGGCCCCGCGCCACACCTTGCGCATCGCTGAACCCAACGATCTCGTCACCGTCATCGTGCTTTTTGTAGTGGCTGTCGTTGCGAGCCATCTTGCGGCCGCGATCCGGCGCGAAGCGCGCCTTGCCCGGCGGCACGCCGCGCGCAATGCCACTATTGCCGGCCTCGCGCGGCGGCTGTTGAGCTGCACGAGCGCACCCGACATCGCCCGGGTAGCAAGCGGCGAGCTTGCCGAGATCTTCGAATGCAATGCCATGCTGATCGAAAACAACGGGGACCTGAAGCCGATTGGCGGCGTGGCTGGTGCGATGTCGCTCGCGCCCAGCGATGCTGCCGCAGCGGCGCTGGCGCTGACCTCCGGGGAACGGACCGGGCGTGGCCTGAAGCGGGCCGTGCCGACCGAATGGCAATTTCATCCCGTCAAGGTAGGAAGCAAGGTTCTTGCTGTAATGGGGGTCGCGCGCGACGATGGCACGCCGCCGGTCCTGCCCGATCGCACGCAGCTCCTCGACAGCTTGCTCGATCAGGTTGCGCTGGCGCTCGATCGCGTCCGGCTGGAAGGCGAGACGCGCGAATTCGCCCGGTTGCGCGAGCGCGATCACGTCCGATCGACCTTGGTCGCTACCATCGGCGAAGATCTGAAGCCAGTGCTCGAGACCCTTGGCGGAGCGACGCGGGCGCTGCGACGCGGCGGCTCGGGCGATCGCGAAATGGTGTCGCTGATTGGAAGCGAAGTGGCGAAGCTCGATCGCTACCTCGCGAACCTCGCCGATCTCGGACTGGACAGCGAACGCGAGCCGATAAGGGCTGGCTCAGTATCAATCGACCTGTTCCAGCGCAGCGTCACGCGCGATGGATCGGACGTACATCTGACTCCCAAGGAATTCGCAGTCTTGGCGGAGCTTGCCCGTCACCCCGGTCGCGTCCTCACCCACGCTCAGCTCCTGCGAACCGCTTGGGGGCCTGCTCAGGAGGCGCAGACGGACTATCTGCGCGTGGCCATCCGTGGTCTGAGGCAAAAGCTCGAACGAAATCCTTCGGTGCCCGAGATCATCCTCAACGAGCCCGCGATCGGTTATCGGCTCAGTGTGACGGCGAATGCATGAACAATGATGACGGACAAACCCGTCATAATTCTTGACATTTGGAGAGCCATCTGCTAGGGAATGAGCGCCGCAACGCTTATTTCCTTCCGAAAATGTCAGGAAGCATCCTGTGACTTGCCATGCCGACATCCAACCCGCTCCGGATGCGACAGCGTCGCCCGCTCTTGGAGTGCGCGCGTCATTCCCGTCAACTTCGTCGATCCGCAGAACGCCATGGCACCTGTGCACTTTGTGTACTTTGGACGTTTCGCGACTATCCTTGCTACGCCTGACATGATGCCGGAGACTGTGACCATGGACCAAGGCCCTTGCGAGGTCGCCGAAGCGATCCGCGAGACGACTCGCCGCTTCGCGCAGGAGCGGATCGCGCCGCGAGCCGCGTCCATCGATGCCGACAATATCTTTCCGCGCGATCTGTGGCCGGAGCTCGGCGCGCTCGGCCTGCACGGCATCACCGTCGAGGAAGACTTCGGCGGCCTCGGCCTGGGCTATTTCGAACATTGCATAGCGATGGAGGAGATCAGCCGCGCATCCGCTTCGGTGGGTTTGAGCTACGGCGCCCATTCGAACCTCTGCATCAATCAGCTTCGCCGCTGGGGCAGCGACGCGCAGAAGCGCCGCTTTCTCCCCAGGCTGATCTCGGGCGAGCATGTCGGTGCGCTCGCCATGTCGGAGGCAGGTGCCGGCTCGGACGTGATGGCGATGCGCACCCGCGCCGAGCGTCGCGGCAGTCTTTTCATCCTCAACGGAAGTAAGTTCTGGATCACCAACGGCCCGCATGCCGACGTGATCGTCGTCTACGCCAAGACCGGCGAAAAGACGCTCAGCGCCTTCATCGTGGAGCGCGGCATGAAGGGCTTCTCCACCGGCAATAAGCTCGACAAAATGGGCATGCGCGGATCCGATACCGCCGAATTGGTGTTTGAGGATTGTGAAGTTCCTGACGAAAATCTCCTCGGAGCCTTGGACCAAGGCGCCGCAGTCCTGATGTCGGGTCTCGATTACGAGCGGGTCGTGCTCGCCGCCGGACCGCTCGGGATCATGCAGGCCTGCCTCGACGTCGTGCTTCCCTATGTGCGCGAACGCGAGCAGTTCGGGCGGCCGATCGGAAGCTTCGAGCTGATCCAGGCCAAGGTCGCCGACATGCACGTCGCGCTGTCCAGCGCGCGTGCCTATGTTCATGCGGTCGCGCGCGCCTGCGATGCCGGCACCCAGACCCGCTCAGACGCCGCCGGCGCGATCCTTCTGGCGAGCGAGAATGCTGTGCGCACGTCTTTGGAGGCCGTGCAGGCACTGGGCGGCGCGGGCTACACGAAGGAATGGCCGGTCGAGCGCTTCGTCCGCGACGCCAAGCTCTATGACATCGGCGCCGGAACCAACGAGATCCGACGCTTTCTGATTGGACGGGAATTGATAGGCCGATGAACGATACACTGCTCACCGCCATCCAATGGTATGGCGCGGTCGCCGGTGCCCTGGCCGCCCTGATCGTTTCGCTCGATCTGGGACGGCGGCCGACCGGCTGGGCCTTCGTCATCTTCGTCACCGCCTCCATCGCGCTGATCGCCTGGGGCTTTTTCGCCGAGGAGGCCAAAGGGATCGGCACCCAGAATATCGTACTGCTCGCGATCAACCTGATCGGTGTCTATCGTTATCTGATCCGCAAGAAGCCCGTGCACGCATGAGCGCCACGGGATGGCTTTCCTGCGCCATTTGATGGCATGGATCGCCGCTTGAAACCAAAGGGGACTTGGAATGCGGCTGCGATCGATGCTTTTCGTGCCCGGCGACCGGCCGGAGCGGATGGCCAAGGCCCTGACGCTTGGTGCCGATGCGCTGATCCTCGATCTGGAGGATAGCGTCGCGCCGGCCGCCAAGCCCGAGGCGCGGCGCATGGTCGCCGAATTCCTCGGCGCCAATCCGGGCAAGTCGCTGTGGGTGCGCATCAATCCGCTCGATGGTCCAGAGGCGGACAAGGATCTCGCTGCGGTGATTGCGGGCCGTCCCGACGGGATCATGCTTCCCAAGGCCGAGGGCGGCGCATCGGTGAACGAGCTTGCCCGGCGGCTCACCGAGCGCGGCAATATCGGCGCGATGATCCTGCCGCTCGCCACCGAGACCGCGGCCGCGCTGTTCCAGCTTGGCACCTTCGCGGGGACGAAGCGGCTGGCGGCGTTGAGCTGGGGCGCGGAGGATCTCAGCGCCTATATCGGAGCCGCCACCGCGCGGGAGGAGGATGGACGCTACACTCCTCCCTTCGAGCTTGCCCGCTCGCTATGTCTGTTCGGCGCGTCTGCCGCCGACGTTCCAGCGATCGACACCGTCTATCCCGCCTTTCGAGATCTGGACGGGCTGAAGGCCTATGCGCAGCGCGCGCGGCGCGATGGCTTTTCCGGCATGCTCGCCATCCATCCCGATCAGGTGCCGATCATCAACCAGGCCTTCACCCCGAGCGACGAGGAGGTGGAGCATGCCATGACCATCATCGAGGCCTTCGAGGCTCAACCCGGCGCGGGTGTCCTCTCGATTGACGGCAAGATGGTGGACAGGCCTCATTTGCTTCTGGCCCAGCGGATTCTCGCGTCCCTGCCGCAGATTTAGGGTGGTCACTCGTCCTTGAACGGATCACCTTCCTTGTACCGGCTTTCGATGAATCGGCCCTGCGTCTCGAAAGCGGTCAGATCCTCCTTGGCAAGCTTGGCGCCGATATCCGAGAGCGCCTCGTTCGCCGCCTCGAGCCCGGTGGCGAGGCGCTCGTCGACAGTCAGGCCTTCGCCGTCGCGCTCCTTGCGATAGGCGGCCGGGATACGCTCGTAGCGGTCGATCAGGTCGGGCAGATGCTTGCCCATCAGGCGCCGTGCGTCCTGCGCCAGGGGGTCGAGCAGGTCGACGCTCTCGAGCCGGGATTCGAGCAAGGGAAGCTGTGCGCTGATCGCATCCAGCCGGCGCGCCGCAGGGGCAGGCAGGGCCGGGCGGCAGCGGACCAGGTAGGAATCGAGCTGCTGCACCACGGTGTGCGTCGGCAACTGCTCGTCAAACGCGGGCCGTGTCGTGTCGCCGCGTGGCCATACGCCGAAGAAGGCGGCCACCAGCAGGCTCGTCAGGATCAATGCGAACAGCCCGGTCCAGCCGAGCGGCGCGATCACCAGCCCATAAGCGAAGAAACCGAGGACGAGCACGGTGAGCGCCATGGCGATGGTGGCGATACGCTTGCCCAGCGAGGCGGCATCGCGGCCGATCGCCCGCCGGCGCGCGGCAATGGCGGCAGGGGTCCGGCCATCGTATCGCGCGGCGAGCTCGTCGAACCTCGCTATCGCCGCATCGACGCGCGGGTCGTTCATCTCAGCCTTCGAGCGCGGTCAGCGGCGATTGCTCGCCGGCCCGCTTGTTCTGCTCGACGCCCTCGGCGCGGGCGATATAGCCGCGCGACTTTTCGACCTCGCTGGTCAACGTATCGACGGTCTGCTTCATGTTGCCGAGCGCCTCCAGCTTGAAGCGGTCGATCGTGTCCATCGTGTCGTAGATGTTCTGGAAGGCGCGCTGCAGCGTCTCCAGCGGAATGGTCGAGGAGGCCGCCTGCTTGTGGATCTCGCCTGTCTGGTTCTTGAGCATGCTGCCGGTGCTCTCGATCATGTTGGCGGTCGTCGTGTTGAGCGCGCCAATCTGCTCCAGCACCAGCTTCTGGTTGGTCAATGCCGAAGCGACCGTCACCGCGGTGCGCAGCGCCGAAACCGTAGTGGTCGACGCGCGGTCGACCCCCTTTACCAGCTCGACATTGTTCTTCTTGACCAGGTCGAGCGCCAGATAGCCCTGCACGCTCACCGCCATCTGGGTCAGCAGGTCGGTGGTGCGCTGGCGGGTGTAGAAGAGCGCGGTCTCGCGGATCGCCTTGGCCTTGGCCGGATCGGTCGCATCCAGCTCATTGGCTTTCTCTTCCAGCCGCTCGTCCATCGTCTTGGAAATGTGGATCATCTGCTCGAGCTTGTGCATCGTCTTCCACAGGTTCGCGCGCTCGGTGTCGATCGCGGCATTATCCATCAGCAGCTCGTCCTTGCCCGAGGCAAGCCGGGCGAGGATCGTCGAGATGTGGCTCTGCGCCGATTTGTAGCTGTCGAAATAATGGCGCAGCTTCGATCCGAACGGAATCAGCCCGAACAGCTTGCGCGGCGCGCTGAGATTGCCGCGGCGCGAAGGATCGAGATCCTCCACCGTGCGCCTGAGCTCGGTAAGGTCGTTGCCGATGCCCGTGTCGCTGTCGATCGCCTTCACCGGCCGATCGAGGAAGCGGTTGGACATGCCCGCAGCCTCGGCGATTTCCTTGCGGCCCATGCCGGTCAGCTGGTCGACCTTCTTGCCGAATTCGGGGCTGTTGGTGTCGGTCGCGACGAGATCGTCGATGAATGCATCGACCTTGGTCTCCAGGGCACTGCGCTCGTCTTCCTTCAGCGGCACCAGCCCCGCTGCGTCCTGCGGCTGCACCGGGTTCAGCACCTCCGGCGCTTCCAGCTTCAGCTTCGTCTCGGTCTCAGTGGCCATTCGAACCCCCGCGCAAATGCATATTGGAACTGTCTTATATATATAAGACGCCCGTTGCGGTTCAAGCGGCGCGCCTCATACGTCGGGAAGCGACTGTGCCGCTTCGCCCCATCCCTGCAGCGTGCGGGCCGATGCGCGCTCGAGCAGCACCTCCGCGTCGCGCACCGTGAAATGCGCTCCGCTGTCGAAATTGCCCAGCTCTTCCCAATGAATCGGCGCTGCCACCGGCGCATGTTCGCGCGCCCGCGCCGCATAGGGCATGATCGCGGTCGCTCCTCGCTGGTTGCGCAGATAATCGAGGAAGATCCGGCCCTTGCGCTTCACCTTGGCCATCTTTCCAGCACAGTGGGATCCGAAGCTTGGAATTCACGTGACTTGAAGTCGCGGC